>Ga0182024_10025608_pt1 | contig 10404 bp, 4 predicted proteins | sample P32metaG_FD_120480 | JGI IMG/M metagenome (GOLD analysis project Ga0182024, IMG submission 120480) | Permafrost microbial communities from Stordalen Mire, Sweden - P3-2 metaG (Illumina Assembly) | ecosystem: Environmental > Terrestrial > Soil > Wetlands > Permafrost | place: Sweden: Stordalen...
CTCGCCGACCTCGGCTATCAATTTCCGCGCTATCCCGTGCCGCCCGGCGAAACCATGAATTCTTTCCTGCGCAAGCGCGCCGAGGAAGGTGCGCTCAATCGCTATCACCCCAAATCCGCCGACCTCCGCCGCCGCGCCCGCCGCCAAATCGATCGCGAACTCGCGCTCATCGAAAAACTCGATCTTGCCGGCTATTTCCTGATCGTCTGGGACATCGTCGAGTTCTGCCGCAAACAAAACATCCTGGTGCAGGGTCGCGGATCGGCCGCCAACAGCGCGGTCTGTTATTCGCTCGGCATTACTGCGGTCGACCCGGTCGCCATGGATCTGCTGTTCGAGCGCTTTCTATCGGAGGAGCGCGGCGAATGGCCCGACATCGACCTCGACCTTCCCAGCGGCGATCAGCGCGAGCGCGCCATTCAATACGTCTATGAACGCTATGGCAAACTCGGCGCCGCCATGACCGCCAACGTCATCACCTACCGCGGCCGTTCCGCCGTTCGCGACATCGGCAAAGTTCTCGGCTTCACCGAGCCCGATCTCGGACGCATCGCAAGCCTGGTTCCCGGCTGGGGTTGGACCGACCCCAAGGAAACCGCCGAGCGCCAGTTTCGCGAAGCGGGCTTTTCGCCCAGCGGCAATCCCTTGATCGCGAAGTTCCTCGATCTCTACATGACCATCCAGGATCTGCCGCGCCACCTCGGCCAGCATTCCGGCGGCATGGTGATCTGCCAAGGTCAGCTCGATTCCATCGTTCCGCTCGAGCCTGCCACTATGCCCGGCCGCGTGGTCGTGCAGTGGGACAAGGAAGATTGCGCCGACTTAGGGATCATCAAAGTGGATCTGCTGGGCCTCGGCATGATGGCCGTGCTCGAAGATTCCATTCAGCTCATTCGCGATGCTTATCGCGAAGAGGTCGACCTCGCGCATCTGCCGCAAGACGACCAGTTGGTTTACGAAGCGCTACAAAAAGCCGACACCATCGGACTGTTCCAGGTGGAGAGCCGCGCGCAGATGTCGTGCCTTCCGCGCCTTCGCCCGAAGCGCTTTTATGACATCGTGGTTCAGGTCGCGATCATCCGGCCCGGCCCCATCGTCGGTCAAATGTTGAATCCCTTTCTGCGCCGCCGGCAGGGGCGCGAGCCTGCAGAGTGCCTCCATCCCTCGCTCGAACCGGTGCTTCGCCGCACGCTCGGCGTCCCGCTATTTCAGGAGCAGCTTTTGCGAATGGCGATGATCGTGGCAGGCTTCACCGGCGGCGAGGCCGAGGATCTACGCCGCGCCATGGGATTCAAGCGCTCGGAAGCCCGCATGCGCGAGATCGAAACCAGGCTCCGTTCAGGCATGACTCGCAACGGTATCACCGGCGCCCAGCAGGAGACCATCGTCAAATCCATCACTTCGTTCGCGCTGTACGGCTTTCCTGAATCGCATGCAGCCAGCTTCGCGTTGATCGCCTACGCCAGCGCCTATTTGAAGTGCCGCTATCTGGCCGCGTTCACCGCCGCGATACTCAACAATCAGCCCATGGGCTTCTACGCGCCCGCGACTTTGGTCAAAGACGCGCAGCGTCACGGACTGCACTTTAAACCGATCGATATCACGTGCTCGGACTGGCGCTGCACCATTGAAGAACATGCTGGCGAAAAGTGCGTGCGTCTGGGACTGAACTACGCCAAAGGTCTGCGAGAGCAGGTTGCGAAAGCGATTCTTGCCTCGCGCGCCGCAGCGCCGTTTTCCAGCATTCAAGACCTGGTGGATCGCGTTCCGGAGCTCCGCAAAGACGAGCTCAGAAAGCTCAGCGAAATCGGCGCACTGAATTTTATTACGGAAACGCCCAGTCATCGGCGTGCCGCGCTCTGGGACTCGGAACTCGCCATCCGGCCCGCGGGCCCGCTGTTGGCGGCAAGTCTCGCGACCAGCTCTGAATCTCCACTTGCGCCCATGAACTCCAGCGAGCGCCTCAACTCCGATTTCCGCGGCACTCACCTCACCATCGGCAAACACCCCATGGCGTTTCATCGGGACAAGCTTAACCTGCTTGGCGTCACGCCGGCCCGCGAATTGAAGTTCATCGGCAACGGCCGCAGCGTTCGAATCGCCGGCTGCATCATCTGCCGCCAGCGCCCTGGAACCGCCAAAGGACTGCTGTTCCTGAGCATCGAGGATGAAACCGGCATCTCGAATGCCGTCGTCATGCCCGACGTATTCGACCGCGAACGCGCCACCATCCTCCACAATTCTTATCTTGTGGTCGAAGGTCAAATGCAGAATATCGACAATGTGCTAACTGTGAACGCCTGCCGCTTCGAGCCGCTGCACATCGCCGAGGAGGCCGTGCCCTCGCATGATTTTCACTAACTCGTCAGGCGCCGATGTAAAGCCCCATGCGCTCCTTGACCAGTTGAACGGTGGACTTCGCGATCGGCGACACCCGCTCTGCTCCCTGCTTCAGCACGCCGGCCAGATAACCCGGCTCGTCCATGATCTCGCGAAATCGCTTCTGAATCGGTTCGAGCGAACAGGCCACCCTCTCCGCCACCTGCTTCTTCAGATCGCCGTAACGCATCCCGTTGAAGTGTGCCTTCATCTGCTCGGCATTCCATCCGGTGAAAGCCTGAAAGATATTCAGCAGATTCTCGACCCCGGCCCCGAGCGCTTCGAAGTTGACCGCCGGCTGCGAATCAGTGGTCGCCCGCATGATCTTCTTGCGAGCTACATCCGGCGGATCGAGCAGCGCCACCGCATGTCCCGATCCCGGCGCCGACTTGCTCATCTTCTTGTCCGGTTCATCCAGGCCCATCACGCGCGCGCCAACCATCGGCATGTGCGTCGCAGGCATCACGAACGTCTCGCCATAGAGCGAATTGAAGCGCTGCGCGATGTCGCGCGTCAGCTCCAGATGCTGCGCCTGATCGTCGCCCACCGGCACGATCGCCGCCTGATAGATCAAAATGTCCGCCGCCATGAGCACCGGGTATTGGAGCAAGCCGTCGCCGATCGTCTCTTGCGCCTGCGCCTTGGCCTTATACTGCGTCATGCGTTCCAGCCAACCCACCGGCGTCACGCAAGTCAGCATCCATGCCAGTTCCGAGTGCTCAGGCACAGACGACTGCACCACGATGGACGAGTGCTTGGGATCGATTCCGCACGCCAGAAACAGCGCGGCAGCTTCCAGAATCTTGGACCGCAACTCGGCCGGCTCCTGATACACCGTCACTGCGTGCAGATCGACAATCCCGAAAATGCTCTCGTAATCGGCCTGAATCTGCACCCAGTTCTTCAGCGCTCCCAGATAATTGCCGATGTGCAGGTTCCCCGATGGCTGAACGCCCGAAAAGACGCGCTTTTTCTCCATGCTGAATCCTTCCATGGTACCGTAGGGTTTGCTTTTCCCTTGCCCACCGAAGAAACGTTAACCATCGAAAAACTTGTGTACGGCGGAGACGGCCTCGCGCGCCTGGATGGCAAAGTCGTGCTTGTGCCATACGTCTTGCCCGGCGAAGTGGTGCGCACCGAGGTGCAACGTTCGAAGAACGATCTGTTTCGCGGCCGCGTCCTCGAATTGATCACACCTTCACCCGACCGGGTGGATGCGCCGTGCCCTTATTTCCAGCGATGCGGTGGCTGTCAATACCAGCACATCGACTACCCGGCTCAGTTAGAACAGAAGCGGGCTATCCTTCGCGAAGCCTTGCGGCGCGTCGGCAAGATTGAATTCTCGGGCGAAATCGCGGTCATCTCCGCCGAGCCGTGGCAGTATCGCAACCGCATCCAGCTCCACATGGATCGCGGTGCTGTGGGCTACTTCGAGCAAGGATCGCACACACTCTGCGCCATCGATCATTGCCCGATCGCTTCGCCCGCCCTCAATGTGGCCATTCCAAAACTGAACGGGCTGGCGACCGCGACGGTCGAGCTCTTCACCAATGAAACAGAAATTCAGGTCAATGTTTTAGACCGCGTTCCTCGGTCCGTTCTTCAGGCGTTGCAGTCCGTCGGCGTCACAGGCTCGCTCGAGTACGCCGGATTTCAGGTCAGCCGAAATTCTTTCTTTCAGGTCAATCGATTCCTAATTGATCGCATGGTCGAGTGCGCCCTGGGTGATTCCGAAGGCGAGGTCGCGATCGACCTCTACGCCGGCGTAGGATTGTTCGCTGCAAGCTTGGCTCAGCGATTCAAGCAGGTCATCGCGGTCGAGTCCGCACGCAGCGCCTTTCAGGACCTAGAACGCAACATCCAGAGCCGCACTCTGCCGATCACCGCTGAGAACAAAACCGCTGAAGATTACTTGGCTGCTTACGAAGGCCGGCCCGATCTGATCCTGGCCGATCCGCCTCGCTCCGGCCTCGGCAAGCACGTAGTCCGCGAATTGGCTCGCATTCACGCACCGCGGCTAACCATCATCGCCTGCGATCCGGCGACACTCGCGCGCGATCTCCAGGGCCTACTCGCTGCCGGCTACCGCATCGAAAAGATCACACTCGTGGATCTGTTTCCCCAAACATTTCATATAGAGTCCGTCGTTCACCTATCCGCGGCGAACTAAGCCAGGACCCTTCCGCATGATCAATTCCGCGAGATTGAGAAGAATGGCGATTCCCAACAGCCCCGGCCACAGTTGCAAAATCGAAGCCTGCGATCGCCCCGCCGGATCGAAGATCTGTTTGGGCGCGGGGTTGAAGTGCCCGCCGGTGAAGACCGAAATGGAACGCAGCAGCAATTCGTTCGAGCCGTAATCCATCAGTTCCTGCTCCTGCCGATAAATACCGGCCTCGGGAAAAGCGCGCGACTCCTCGAGCGGCCGGATCCGAAACAATCCTTGCAGATCGCCAACGTGGATCCTCCCGCGATAGGTTTTGTCGGCAACCTTGGTGATGGGCACCGGATGTTGAAATCCGTTCGGGCCAAAGATGAAAATGGGCGGAAGATTCCGCGGCTCGTCCGCGTTGCGGCTGAGCTGATAGTTCACCGTCACGTCGCCCGAGGCGCTATCGTATTCGGCCGCCGCATCGCCGGTCTGCGCGTGCGGCAATAGATCGCGAAAAACGTTGGCCCAAAATTTATCGAAGCCTTTCCAGGCAACCCAATCGGCGGCCCAGCGGCTCTTGGCGTCGGATGTGAATACCACCGCCCGGCCCAGGCCATACTGCCATCGCACTAGCAGCGGTTGATCATCGTCGATCTTGAGAATGGTGTCGGACGTAGGCTTAGCGATGAAGCGAACATAGCCTTTGAGCGCGGGAGCGTCGTCGATTCCAACTCCGTTCAAGATCTCGACGTTCTTGGTCACCACCGGCCGCAGCGTCTTCTCAACGGCCGTTGTGCCGGTGTGCTCGGACACGTCTTTCAGTACGATTTGCTCCAGGCCCGACGGCTCGTTGAGGAAATAAGATTTGCCGCCGGCGAACGAAGCCACCTTCTCCAAATAAGCCCGATTCACGTCCTGGCCCAAGCCGACGGTTGAGATGGTGACGTGCTGCGCGTACGCTTCTTTCGACAAGTCGAGACTGTCGCCCTCCTCGGAAATGCCGTCGGTCAGCAGCACGATGTGTTTGAAGGTTGCGCGCGCCGGCAGCACACGCCGATAGGCTTCCATCAGCGCGGGTGCGATCTGAGTGCCGCCATCCGGCACGATTCCGGAGATGAGGCGTTTGATCATAACTGGATCGTCGGCCTTACGTATGGGCACCGCCCACTGGAACGAGTTGTCAAAAATCAACACACCGACCATATCGATAGGCCGCAGATTGTTCACGACACCGATCGCCGCCAGCCGGGCCAGCTCAATTTTCTTGCCCTCCATGGAAGACGACTTATCGATAATCAGCACGATCGCCGTTCCTTCGGGCGATCGAGGCGGAGCCAGCTTGGCGGGCAAGATGCGGTCCAAGGCATCTTCGGTTGTCTTGGAATCGGCATAGATGTTGCGTTCGCCGGCGATGACCAGCAGTCCGCCGCCCTGCTTGACAAACTTTTCCAGCTCATCCTTACGCGAGGCTGGCAGCGATTCCAGATCCAAATTGTTTAAAACAGCGAGTTGATAATCCGTTAGTACGCCGTGCATCGGATCGACGCTTCGATCCACATCAAACTGACCGGCACCCAGAGTCTGCATCAGATGGCTCTCCGATCCCTCAGGGTCCTGCGAGATATACAGCACTCGAGGACGCCGCAGGATCAAAGCTCGATCGAACGTGATTTCGCCCAGCTTATCGGCGCGAATCGCACCCGACAACGTCACTGCGCCAGCCGCGGTTACGCTGGCGTGCACGCGAATCTGGTTGTTTCCCTTCTCCAGCGTTACCGGATTCGATCCGAGCAGCCGGCCCTCCGCGCGGATCTCGACCTCACCGGAAACATTTTCTGGCGAGGACAGAGTCAGATCGATTGGAAACCGCTCGCCGCTGAAGGCTACCGTCGGAAGATTCACAGCTTCGAGCCGCAAAGCCGGCTGTAAACGGCCCGGCAGGGGAATCGTGTCGATGGGGATTCCCAATCGCTCGGCTTGCCAGGCTGCGCGCGTGACGCTGCCCGAGTTTTCCTTGCCGTCGGAAATGAGGACCAGCCGGGGCAGAAGGCCGGAGGGAAGCGAAGTGACCGCCTCGCGAATGGCGCTTTCCAAGTCCGTGGCTCGGCCCGCTTCGCCAGTGGTGTTTTCGAACCGCCAGCCGCGCTGTTGTTCGTCCGCGCTCAGGTCTCGCACGGCGCGCGCGAAGGGCAGGACACGCATCCAGTGGCGGCCTCGCGCTTTTTCGACCGCCGCGACCAGTTGAGAGGCACGTGCCAAGTCGTTGGCTGGAATGCTGGCCGACGTATCCACCAGAACAGCCACGGCCATCTTTGTTTCGGGAAGCGTAAGCCTCGGTTCGGCCAGAGCCAGCACGATGGCGAGAAACGCGAGCGTCTTCACGAGCAGCGCCACGGTGCGCCGAGTCTTTCGCAACTCGAGCAACATCCAGCCCAGCGGCAGCAGAAGAAACACCAGCACCCACGCCCGTTCGAATGTCATGAGGCCTTCCTCCACGGCACGCTAAATCTCACGGGTGCGGACATTGCGTTTCGCCGCATCCTTCCAAACCAAATCCAATCGAGCAGCAGGCCAGTTGCTCCCAGGATGGCTAACCATTGCCAAATGTCGCGCGCCGACGACTCCATGGGCGCTCGTCCGGGCAATCCGCGTTTGCCTTGAGATGGCTTCCAGACCGCGTCGCCCGGTTGAGGCAGCGTCAGTGAATAGACCAGCTCGCGATCGCCCGCCAGCAGCCGCACGATGCCAGGATTCGCCGTGAAAAATCGCACTGTCTTTCCCTGCACCGTAAACGGCAGCGTCTTTCCATCTTCCGTAATGATGCGGATTGCGGACGGATCGGTCTCTGTGTCCAACTGCGCGTCCACCGTGCCCACCGTGCCTGCCGCTAATTCCCACGACCGGAAAACATCCGGCGCCATCCAATGCACGATGTTGGCGAACAGCAGCGGAGTGGTGAGCTCATACTTCAACGCCGACCGCATGGGCTGAAATCCTAGAACCACCGTTTTCGGATTGGTAGCGCGTGCAACGGCGAGCGCGCCGGCATCCGAGTCCGCGATGACAATGTCGCTCGGCTCGGGGCGAAAGATCTCGGCACTGACAAATTCAATATCCTGAGCTCGAAGCCCGGCCGCGAGAGGATGGTCCGCACGCCAGCCGCGCAGCTTCACATTTTCCTCGGTCTTGCTCACTGAGATGGGCGACTTTTCCGCGGGCGGCTCCAGCCAGATGCTGTCCATAGCGGGCGGCGTGGGCGGAGCGAAATGGTCGAGCAGAATAATTCCGTCGTGGCTGTTGGGATCATAGCTCGAGGGCGGCCGGAAGGTGGCCTGTATCCCCGGAATCGCCGTAAATATCGGCTTTAGAGGTTCCGGATCGGCGGAATAAATGGTCACGGGCAGCAGTTTGCGAGCGGGCAGCTCCAGAATTGCGCGGTGATCCTGGTTGAAAATATCGCTCGTCAGAAGCCGCGCTTCCAACATTCCGGCGGCACGCGTCTTGAAGCGAAAGGTGGCGTTGGTCTCGGCGCCGGGCTGGAGCTCAAACGTGTGCGTGGCCACGGGCGAACCGCCGAACTGAACGCCGAGCGGCACGGAGCGGGCCCTGCTGCCGTAGTTTTTCGCCGCGACGAAAATCTCCCAGGTATCCGGATCGTTGGCGAGCCGCCGCACGCTCATCTTGCGCAAGCCGCAATGTTCGCCGGAGCTGGTAACCGGAACGAAGCGGAAATTCGAGGGCGTATTTTGCAAGGCGGCCTCTTCGGCATCCACCCGCGCGGCGCCGACGAACACGATCTCGCCGGCATGACCGACGCGCATCTTCTGGGCCTGCTCGGCGAACTGGACCGCGCCCAGCATATTGAGAGATGCGGCGCTCGGCTGGGTCTGATCGATGGCTTGCTGGATTTTCGACCGGTCGGATTCAAACAAGGTGGCGGGCGTGGCCAACACATCGGCGCGCAGCACCATCACGCGATCACTCAGGGGTAAGCGCTGTACATAGGTTCGCGCTGCCGTACGGGCCTGATCGATCAGAGTGGTCGAGCCACTGCGTGCGCCCATCCAGGCAGAGCTATCGAGGATCAGCACATGCTCGCGGTAGGAGAGCGTGGGCGAACCCAGACGGAGCTGCGCGATGGCTAGCAACAATAGCAACAAGCTCACCAGTTGCAGCACCAGAGACCACGGTTGTTGCAGTTTACGGCGATGCTTCCACACCGGAGCGGCTTCGGAAGCCGCGAAGAAACGCAGCGTCGGAACGAAGTACTTGTTTTTACGGCGGTCGAGCAGGTACAGGGCAACCACGACAGCCGAGGCCGCGCCTAGAATGGCAAGAAACTCGGGCAGGGTGAGGTTGAGGAAAAACATGCCGCCTTATTGGATCGCGCCGGAGCGCGCCAGCGAACCGAATACCGCCTCCTCGATTGTAGTCGAGGTCGGAAGGCCGATATAGCGCCCGCTGTTGCGCAGGGCGACGCGCTGAATCAGGCGAGCATAGGCGTCAAACGCCTCGGTATATTTTTCGCGCGCCGACGGATCGAACCCGATCTCGAGCGTTGCGCTGGTTTCCACGTCGGTTAAATCCAATTGCCCGCCCCAGGGCGGCACGCGATCCTCCTCGGCCCACAGATGGACCAGCATCAGCTCGTGCCCGAAGTCGGCCAGGAATTGCAGCGAGCGGTCGCAATCGCCTTCATCCAGAAAATCGGAAACGATGATCAACAAACCGCGCTGCGGATATTTCGCGATAAACTGGCGCGCAATCTCGAGGAAGCTGGTGCGACCAGTGGGCTTCAGCCCGTCTAGGAAATTCACGGCCGGGATGAATCGATGCCGTCCACCGCTGCACACGAAGGAATCGCCCAGGCTATCGCCGAACGGCTGGATGCAAATCGTGTCCAGCCGCACCAAGCCCACATAACACAGCGCCGCCGCCAGTCTGCGCGCGTAGTCGAACTTGGAAGCGACGCCGGTGGTCATCGATTTGCTGCAATCGAGCAGCAGGCGCACCGGGATGCGAACGCTCAGCTTGCCCGAGATCGGCGCCACGATGAACGACAGCAGGGTCGCGGGCAGGAACCGCAGCCCCGCCTGCAGCGGGTCGAAGCCGAGCACGTCCTGGATGTACAGGGTGAGGTAGAGGAACATCGCGAAGAACGAGCCGGACAGAGTGAACGCGACAATGCTCGCTCCGCTGAAAGCGGGGCGGCGAAAGAGCGCCAGGTCGAGCATCGGGCGGCTCTGCAGGTGCTCGACGATCACAAACGCCATCAGCAGCAAGACCGAGGCGCTCAGCATGGCGACGATCTCCGTCGATCCCCACCCCTTTTCGTTGCCCTGCACGAGCGCGTACACGAGTAGGAACAACGCCGCGGAGAACGTCACCAGGCCCGCCCAATCGACGCCGGTGGCGTCGGGGTCGCGCGAGTCCTCCACCTGCGTGAACGCGATGAACACCGCGATCACGCCGATCGGGATATTGACAAAGAAGATCCACTCCCAGCCGATGCCGGAGGTGATGACTCCGCCGATCACCGGCCCGACGGCCACAGCTCCGCCCGTGACCGCGCCGAACACGCCAAAGGCCGTCCCCCGCTCCTTGCCGTGGAACGCCTGGGCGAGCAGCGCCAGGGCGGTGGCGAACATCATCGCTCCGCCGGTGCCCTGCACGGCACGTGCGAGGTTCAGCTCGAGTGGCGTGGTGGACAGGCCGCAGACGGCCGAGGAGATCGTGAACACGAACAGGCCCGTGATGAACACGCGCTTGCGCCCGACCAGGTCGGCGACCGAGCCCGCGGTGAGCAGGAAGGTTGCGAGCGTCAGCGCGTAGGCGTCGACGACCCATTGCAGGTCGGAGAACGAGGAGTGCAG
>Ga0182024_10025609_pt1 | contig 10404 bp, 5 predicted proteins | sample P32metaG_FD_120480 | JGI IMG/M metagenome (GOLD analysis project Ga0182024, IMG submission 120480) | Permafrost microbial communities from Stordalen Mire, Sweden - P3-2 metaG (Illumina Assembly) | ecosystem: Environmental > Terrestrial > Soil > Wetlands > Permafrost | place: Sweden: Stordalen...
ATCGACCTGGGGCCTTTGCCGTTGCGGGACGACCGATTTGGGATTCGCCTGATGGTTCCTACGGCCCCGCCGCCAGCTTCGCCTGCGCCGCAGCCAGCTCAACAACCCGGCGCGGATAAATGAAGATTGTATTGCCGACCACCGCCAGAGGTCTCTGCGCCTGGAGAGATCGGTAATAGTTCAATTGAATGTACGCTCGCTGTTGAGCCCCGGTCACCATGCGATTTTCCAAACCGTTGAGATAATAGCTGCTGATGCCGACGAGCTGTTCGTCATCAATGATGGGCTTGGACTGGACCCCATAAACCGCTGGATCGACAAGTCCAAAATACCACAGGGTCACGCTCGGAACCGAATTCCGTTGCATCCATTTGCGAAGATCGATCAGCCCCTGTCCCCAATCGAAATCGGAATCGGTAAGCAGATGCCACCCCGAACCCGGCCCGCCGGCGGCGAAATTTATGAAAGACAGAAACCGCGGACAGACCCACATAGCTTCTAAAACCGCCAGGGCCAACAACCCGTTGCGTCCCCAGCGCAGTGCCCCACCGCTTCCGGTTATGGCGCGCTCCCACAGCCGGGAGATCACGATCATCGCGAATGGAAACGCCGGTAGCAGGTAACGGACGCCGATATTCAGATCGCTGAGAAAAAGAACGCCGCAGGCGTAGATCAGGCCGGCCTCCAGCATGGCTCGCTCGGCGCGGCGGCCTTGCGTCCAAAGACGACCAGGACCGCGCAGTAGCGAGATCGCTGCGGCGACACCCAGCACCAGCACCGATACCGGCAGCTTACAGAGCAGTGCCGCGGGGTAATAGTACCACTGGACGCCCGAATACATCTGGCCAAAGAGAAATCCCTGGTAGCCGCTTTGCGTGTCCGATTTCTGCGCATCCAAACCCAGGACCAAAAGCCTGGGCATAAGGACGGGTAGACGAGCCGGCAGACGCGACTGCAAATGCGTCATCATTGCTGACGCGAATTGGAAATGGCCCAGCGCCTGCCCCGTGCCGGCAAACCCGTAAAGCGCGTTGAGCACCAGCACCATCGCCGCGCCCAGGCCAATCCAGGCGAGCATAAGCTTGCGAAATCCCGGCAATCCGGACGCGATCGGCAGGGCAATCGCCAGCATCATCGGCCACAAAAGGACGGCGGTGAATTTGCAGAGATGCGCGGCAGTTACGGCCACCAGCGCCAGAATCCATTTGCCGGCGGATGGACTCAGACAGAACCGCCACCATAGCCAGCACGCCGCCAGGATCGCGGCCGCGGTGCCGATATCCGTCGTCGCAAGCGAGCCGTGGGCCAGGACATCCGGGTTGAAGCAGTAAAGCGCCGCGGCGACCACGCCGCTGCCGCGCCCATAGAGCGCACCGGCCCACCGGTAGGTGATCCAGGCGGTGAAGCACGAGAGAGGGATCATCCCCCATCGCGCCAAGAGCAGAAGCAGCGGGAAGCGCGCGAAGTTTGCGTAAACAAATTGATCGGCGTAGTACCAGTGCCGGTTGGCAAGCGAATGTTGCCACGCATCGGCCGTGCCCGGCGAAGCCGCGCCGGCAAGCACGGCCGGCAGGGCCGCCCAAAGCCGCAACAGAGGCGGGCTGAGGCTGTATATCGAGAAATCCCCGTGTCGCCAGTAGGCGGTGCCGGCGGCCAGGTGGGCCGGCTCATCGAATGTCGCCGAATTTGCCGCCGCCGACCATCCCAGCAACAGTGCGTGCATCCCCAGGACCAGGGCACACAGGGCCGCCGGCCAATGGACTTTTTTCGTCAGCGGCGACACCCGACCCTACTGGCTGCCGGTCGACAACAGCGGGAACATCTTGGCCTCGATTTCCTTGTTTAGAAGGATAGTCGGCTTAACCAGGATGATCAGCACCTGTTCGTCGTTGGCGTTTGAGGCATTGGTGAAGAGGCGCTTGATGAATGGAATTTTGGAAAGCCCGGGAACTCCCGCCTCGAGATTGATCTCGCCGGCAATGGTATTGCCACCGAGCATCAGCGTGCCGCCGTCGGGAATTGTGGCACGGGTGACGACGCGCGTGACTTCTTCGGTGGGCTCTTCAATGGTCAATGTGGGCGCCACGAATCCACCGGTCGCGACTATGGTGCCGTTGATCGTCGTTGTTCCGACTGCCGCCGACGCCGCAGTTTCAAACTGAAAGGTCGTGAAACCGAGGAGGGTGTCCAGTTCCGGGGCTATGTCCAGCGTGACATATTTGTGATCGCCGCTGACGACCGCCCGATAGATGGTCAGCACCACACCGTCACGAGCAACCGAGATGATCGGCGTGGCAATGGCGGCGCCGGCGGCCGCCGTGACGTTGAGGCTTCCCACATAGGGCGTGAACGTCTCCTCATACATCAACGCCTCCTGACCGCTTTGCAACGTCACGCGCGGGGCGTGAACAACACTGGTGCGGCGAGACGCCTGCGTGGCGCGGATCATCAGCGAGACCTGCAGGTCGTCCAGCAGGTTGCCGTATGAGGCCCCTACATTCAAACCCGTGGCGCCCGTGCCGATGCTTCCAGGCAAACCCGTATCGGGACTCTGGGTGAAGGCCGCGCTGCCATTGGTGACGGTGATCGGCGAAAAATGGCTCGGAGCGTTGGGAAACGTGCTGTTGTTATTAAAAGTCAGCCCCAGGTTAACCCCGATATCCTCCATGAAATTGCGGCTGACGGTCAGGAAGCGCACCTCGACGGCCACCTGCACCGCCTGCGCCTCGCGCAGCTGCTGCAGCAGGTTGGCGACTTTGGCGTGGACTTCATTGGTCTGGGTGATGATCAGGTGATTGTTGTAGTCATCGATCTGCCCATAGCCGTTGGGATCATTGTCCTTCCAGGTGCCGGCATCGACAGTGCTTTCGATTTTTTTCTTAAGATCGGCAACCTGTTGCTGGGCCGCCTGTATGGGGCTGGTACCGCCGGCGCCGGTTGTGCCGCTGAAAATCGTCGGGGCCCCGCCGGCCTGGCCGCCGGTACCCCCCATGACCTGCGGCCCGCCCTGGCTCAGGAAAGTGTCGGTGAGCATCAACGGCTCAAACTGGGTGTTGAGCAGGAGGTCGTCGATGTCATAGACGCGCGTCTCCACCGCCTTGTTCAACTCTTCGGTGGTTGAAATCTCGATCACGCCTTCATCGATGGTGTAGGAGAGCTTTCCCCCGCCGGCCTGCTGCAAAATGACGTCCAGGACCTTGGAGAACCTGACATCGTGCAGCACGGCGCTGACTGGGGTCTGCTTATCGATGCTGTCGGCTTCCAGGGCCTTCCAGTTCACCAGGATGTTGGCGCCGGTCACGTCCTTGAGGAAATCGACCGCATCCGTCAGCGCTGTGCCCGGGACCAAATTGACGGCGGGCAGCCGGCGATCCAAACTCGCCTGAATCAGCTGATCCTCCTTGCTGACGTTGCTGTTTTTGTTCTCGGCATCGCGCATCTCGCTGATGTCCGGCCAGTTTTCCGGAAAGCGATAAATGTCTTCGTAGGGAACCTGATCCTCTTCAGCGCTGTTCAGTTGCCGAGCCATGTTCGAGTCGAGCGCCTCGCGATATTTCCGCTGGTCCAGCAGGATCGCTTTGTCTTCCACAAATTGCCGAACGCCCAGGGCATAATCGTTCTGCGGATCAAGGGTGAGGATTTGATCGATGACGCCCAAGGCGGCGGCGTAATTCTGCTGGTCGATCTGCGTGCGGGAAAGCTTGATGAGGGCCTGGATAGCGGCCTGGCGGCGCCCGGCCTGCTCCTGCAGGCGGTTCCTCTCGGCGTCAATGGCCTCCTTCTCCGCGCCGGCTCTTCGGGCCTCCAGCTCCCTGTGCTGGGCGTCGGCCAATTCCGTCTTGGATCTTTGGATGGAGGTGTCAAAGCCGCGCAGTTCGGTCTCATTGAAGATCGTGGGATCCTCGTCGCGGGCCTGCTCGGCCTGGGCGATATCATCGTTGGCCGCCGCGAAATCGCGCGCCGTAATATCCGCATGCGACTTGTTCAGCGCCGCGTTCAGCTTGTACATGATCGCCTGCCGCGACGCCGTGACCTCTTCGGCACGATTGGTCAGCGTGGCCCCGGGAGCCGGCGCGGCCACGCCAAGCTTCGAGCGCATCCGATCACGGCCCTGCACCGCATCGGTGTTGGTCGGGTCCAAGCTCACTGCGTCGGTATAATCGCGCAGCGCCTCCTGATCGTTGCCTGCTTGCTCGGCTTTTTTGCCCAAGTCGACCAACCCGGAAGCCTTGTACGCGCGCTGCTGCTGGGCGATCTGGTCAAGCTGAGCCTGATGCTGAAGCGCCTCTTGATCGCCAGGCCCCGCTGCGTCGGCTCGGTTTACCGTCGTCGTTGAAACGCTGAATGAGCCGGTCCCGGCTGTCGAGTTGGTCGCGCCCTGCTGCGCCGCGATCGCCTGGGCCGCCTGCATCTCATCAATGCGCGACAGATATTCCGCGGGCGTCAGTCCTTCCAGGAAACCGGGCAAAAATCCCGCATCGCGCGCGGCTGCGAAATCCTTGCGCGCCAGGTCCCATTGCTTGGCGCGGTATTCCTGGCGTCCCCGCTCATAGGCCTGGCGGGCAGCGCTATTCTGGTCGGAAGACACCGGCGATTGTCCTTGCCGCTGGTCGATTTGCTTTAGATAGTCCGCCGGACTGGCCTCGGCGAATCCACCGGTGTAACCCAGTTGCTGTGCTTTGACAAAATCCACTCGGGCCTGCCCGAATTGGGCCTTCTTATATTCCTCCACGCCGCTGTTGTAGGCGGCCTTGGCTTCGCCTTGCGCCAGCTTCTGGCTTCCCTGAATCAGATCGAGTTGATTTTGGGCTGCACGCCGGGTGTCCGCGTCAACGCGCGGGCCATTCAGCGCCGCCTTGTAATAGCTGACCGCATCGGCGATCCGGTCGGCCTTGCGGGCATCTTCGCCGCGGGCGAATTCAATGCGGGCGTTCTGCCGATCGTTGGCGGCTTGGTCAGCCTTGCCAAGCATGGTCGCCAATGCCTGCCGCTGCTCATCGTTCAGGGCCTTGGCATTCACCTCTGTGAGCGTGGCAACAGCCTGCTCGTATTGGCCATCGTTATATTGAGCGATGCCCTGTTTCAGCAGGTCCGCATCACTGGCTTTGGCATTGGTTCCCGATCCGGTCGAAGACGAGCCGGTTTGCTCAGCCCAAAGCTTGCGCAACGCCGCCCCCTGAGGCAATACCATCGACGCGGCCAAACCCAGCAAAGCTATTCGTTTGCGACGCACCATGGAATTCGACTCACTTTCGCGACGCTTAGCGCCTTGAATGGATGCCAATTCGGAAACGTCTTGCCGGCCGGCGCGATTGAACAACACGGTGTTCCTCCTGATCAATTGCCATCGGGCCCCATGCCTGTGCGGCGCACGTCGCAGCCCCGGCAGTGGCGGGAAAACCTGCAATCAACTTCGAAGCAGCCAACTCCCATCAGCGATACCCGGATCGCCGGATTACAAACGGGCGGTTGTCGCTGCGAGGATAATCTAGGCATGGGTTGGAGACAGTTGTGTTGTTAAACGCTGGCAAATAAATCTGCGGGCAGGGAGATTGAGGGCATACTTACTCGATCCCGCCCCGCCATGTTCTGCATTTCTATGCCAGCGTGCGTTCGATTTCCGCCGGCCGACTCCAACACGCACAGCGCTATCGCGCCGCGGTGGGCGCCTCTGCACCCGTCCGGCTTAGCCGGAGCCCTTCCGTTACCAAGTGGAGTCTAAACAAACAGTTTGGGCGATGCAAATAAATTCATACCTCTCAACGGCGTCAAAAAACCCACAGGAACGGGGCCGCAATACCCCCTCTCCCCACGCGCTTTGCCGGTGATTGGGTGATATCGGACCCTCAGAATGCGCCTCCTCGAATCGATCGGACAAACCGGGGATTTGACCCAAATACGAGGCATGCATGACCCCCAGGTTAACCGAAATGCGGCGGGAAAATGGGTGGGCTAACGCCGATCGCCCGGCATCGCAGGCTCAGGAGCGCCGTTATTGCTGGGCGTGGAGGGCGGCAATTCCAGCGGGACCGACGGCTGCGTCGTCGAGCCGCGGGACATCCCGTTCAATTGTTGCTGGGCGGCGCCAGGCTCGATGGCGTTTGGAAGCAGCTTCAAATTGCGCATCTCCTCCTGCGATTGGCCCAGCAGCATCCCCGGCTCCATCGCCACGTGCGGGCTCAGGAAGACCAGCAGCTCGGTCTTGGTCTTGGAAACCGTGTTGTAAGAAAAAAGCACCTTGCCCAGCAATGGAATGTCGCCAAGCAAAGGAATCTTGCTCACGTTCTCCGTCTTTTGATCCTGCATTAACCCGCCGATGACAATGGTCTGGCCATCACGGATTGCCACGCGACTGTCCGCCGAGCGCTTTTCGAACACGGGCACGTCCACGCCCTGCTGAATCGTCACCGTCTGTCCGGTCAGCGAGGAGATTTCCGGGGAGATATCCATCACCACCAGGCCGTCCGGATTAATATGCGGCGTGACGTTGAGAATGATGCCGATGTCCTGATAGACCACCGTGTTGTGGACCCCGCCGTTTTCATCCGTGAAACTGTTGGTGACGAACGGCACCTCGTCGCCGACGGTGATATCCGCCGCTTGATTGTCGCTGGTGAGTATGTACGGCCGGGAAAGCACATCCAGCTTGTTCGTCTGCGCCAACGCCTGGAGGGTGGCGGTGACATTTGTCTCCAGGACGCGGGCAACAAGCCCGGGCGGGGTGGCGGCCGATGCCGCCGCGGCGGCGGCGCCCAGCGTGCTCCCCACGCTTTCCCCGTTGCCGCTGGCCCGCAAATCCAGCACCGAAAAATCTGTGCCCAGATCCAGCGAGTTGTCGTGCGTCACCTCGGCAATCAGGCAACGGATCAGCACCTGCGGCACCGGCCGGTCCAGCTCCGCAATCACATCCTGCACTCTTTTCTCGAACTTGCTCGAGGTGCTCACCAGCAGCGAATTGGTATCCGGCTCGGCCACCACCAGAACATTGCCGGTCATATCGCTGAAAAACCCCTGCCCGATCTGCGTGTGCCGGTTTTGGTTCTGCTGGTTGCGGTTATTCGCATTGCGATTGTTGCTGCTGTTGCTGTTAGTGCTTGTGTTATTGGTCGGGGGCGCACCGCCGGCCAACTGATTGGGATTCTGCTGGATCTGCTGCGGATTTTGCGGGTTGTTCTGCTGGTTTTGCCCGGCGTTGCTGATGTTGCCGAAGAGCACATTCAGCGTGAATTCCAGGTGTTCAGCCTGCGCATTGCGAAGATGATAAATAAACAGCGTGTCCTCCGTGGTGGAATCGGTGTCGAGATTGCGCACGACTTTTTCGATGGTGTCGAGCATTTCGTGCGGCGCGCTGATCAGCAGATTGTTGGTCCGTTCGTCGTACGTCGCGGTAACCTTCAGGCCCTGCACCTTTTCCTCGGGCGGCACGGGGCTTAGGAAAAGAAATCGGAACGGCGAGTTATCCTGCCCCCCGGTGGGCTTGGGCGCAAAGGTGTCCTGCACCAGTTGCGCCGCCGCCGCTGCGTCCATGAATCTGAGGTGGATGACCCGCAGCTCCGCCGACGACATTGGGCTGGTGTCCAGCTTTTGCACCAGGGCGTCCACGTCCATCAGCTTCGCGGGGGGGCCGGTCACCACCAGCGTGTTGGTGCGGTCGTCCGAAACCGCGTCGATCTGCGGCTCCTTGTTGTTTTCCGACGGCTGGCCCAAACCCTCCAGGAAGAAGAACGGATTGGGGGCGTTCTCCTTCGCCTTGAACACCGTATTGACCAGCTTGGCCGTCGCGTCGGCCTGGGCGAATTTCAGCGGATAGATGCGCATCCCCGTCTGCGGCGCAGGATTTGGGTTGTCGGCGTCCAGCCGGTCGATGATCGTGTCGATCAACTTCAGCGTGTTCGCCGAGGCCAGGATCAGCACGGTGTTGGTGCGGTCGTCGGCGGCGGTGATGACGGCGGCGCCGTGCCGCTGCGTGGCATTGCCTTCGGCGGGCGGCTGATTCGGTTGCGGCGGCATGGGCATGCCGCGATTCTGCTGCGGCTGTTCGGGCGCTTGCTGCTTGAAAAGCGTGTCGATCAGCTTCGCCGTGGCCCCAGCGTTGGCGTGCTTCAACTGCACGATGCGGATTTGTGAAGTCGTCGCTTCGTGCTGATCCAACTCCGAAATAATCACCACCAGCCGCCGAACTATCGACGAAGAATCCGTGATGATGATCGAATTGCTCCCCTCGTTGGCGGTCATATCCGCATTAGCGATCGGCTTGAGATCGTCCTTGAGTTTTTCAGCGCTGACGTTTTGCACGGGAACGACCTGAGTAATCAACTCGTCCGTATCGGGAATATCGGCCGGGTCGTTGCCAAAGTGCACCGGCACGTTTCCCTTGCGGGCCTTGTCGCGCGATCCGATGTGCAATAATTTCCCCTCGCGGGTGACGGCAAAGTCGTTCACTCTCAGGGCGGCGCTCAGCATCGTAATAGCCTCTTCGGCCGACACCGGCTGCTTGCTCATGATCGTCACGCGCGCATCGATCGGCCCATCCTTGAGAATTTCAAACCCGATGGTTTTGGAAAAATAATCCAGGACCGTGTCGAGCGGCGTGTCCTTGAAATTCAGGCTGAAGGTTGTTGGACCGGTTGTAGGCCTGGTCGCGGCATCACGCACTGCCGCGACGGCGGATTGGCAGGCGACAAAAATCGCCAGAATCTCCGCCAGATATGCCAGCCGTTTGAGGCGCAGCATGGCTACAGCACCCGTTGTGTGATCCGTCGATAATCCAGTCCCATTCACATTCCGCCGCGCCTCTTCGGTGAGCGCGGCGGGTTACCGTTGGGTGGCCCGGCGCCGTCCGGTGGCCCGGCGGGCGCCTGGACATCTGGCGGCGGCGCCGACGGCGACGGCTGCGTTGCCGGGGGAGCCACGACCTCTCCATTCAGGTTCTGCCCAACCTCGATCCGCCGTGAATCGCCTCCAACCTCATACACGATCGCGTCCAGATCGATGGATTTAATCCGGCCCCGCGCCACCGCGTCGCCGACCATGGCCTGGGTAACCTGCTTGGCGGCCTGGTTTTCGATAAACGCGGTGAAATCGGCGCCGGCCTGAACGACGCCCTTGAAGATCAGCGTGGCTTCGGGGCCGCCCGAGCGGCCGTGCCCCTGCGCCGTGCCGGGCGCAAAGGCGTTGTGCGTCTGAAGAATCGCAAATTCCGCCGGCAGCGACGAGCCATCCGCCGGCAGGTTGATTGTCGCCGGCCGGCTGCTGGCCCCAGCCGCCGCGGTCGCCGCTTGCGGCGGGGCGCGGTGATGGATCATTTGCGTCATCGCCCAGATGAGCGCCGCGCACAATGCCACCGCCGCCGCCATATATGCGATCCTGCGCCTCATTGCATGACCTCCGCACTGCTGGCCAGGCCCGGCGCCAGCGGTTTGCCGTCGGGCCGGCACAGCGTCGAGATGCTCAGATGAATCTGGATATCGTCGCTCCCCTCGGCGCTGGGGCGCACTTCGGCATTCTCCACCCGCAGGGGAATCGGCGCCGTCTCCACGCGGTAGAGCAGCCCGGCGACCGACCACAGGTTCCCGATCGCCGAAACCTGGAACGTCAACCGCAAGAATCCATGCTCATCGGCCCTGGCCACGCGGCCAAACGACGCCTCCCTGGTCCCCGACTGCTGTTCCCAATCGTTCAACAGGTGCATCATGCGCCCCTCGGTCGCGGAAGAATCCGATTTGAAGTATTCATCCACGCCGGCCAAAAATTGCCGCAGGCGCCTTTCGCTTTTGAGCGTGTTTTGCGCATCGGCCAGGGCGCGAATCTGTGCGTCGCGCTGATTGACCAACTCGCCGCGCTGATCGGCGTACAAACCGATCACGCGGTCCATGACCAGCGCCCCCACCGCCAGTATCAGGGCGATGGATAAATATCGTTTGCGTTGTTCAGGGGCCATCCAGGAACTCCGCAGCACATCCCGGTCATGTCGGGGGCACGTAGGTAAACATCAGGGTAAAGGAGACTTCGTTCCCGCCGCGCCCATCATGCGCTTGGCGCGCGTAAATCCTGCAGTTGTTGTCGACGAACCGCCCGCTGGCGTTCACTTTGTCCATGAAACTGAGCACGTTCTGGTCGCTGGGGGTCCGGCCGCTCACTACACCCTTCATGTCCGCTGCCAGGCTAAAATCGACAAAATAAATTCCGTCTGCCGGCAGCGCGGCGGTGAGATCGCGCAGACACGCCAGGTAGCGCGGCCGGCCGGTTTGGAAGGCTTCGGCAAACTGCATGTTGGCCACGAAGGGTCTGGCCACGTCCAATTGAGGCTTGAGCGCCTCAAGTTGCCCCTGCGGCCGGGAAATTTCGCGCTGCAGGTGGGTCATGTCGATGACCCCGCCCAGGATCAGCAGCACAATGACCGCC
>Ga0182024_10025610_pt1 | contig 10404 bp, 9 predicted proteins | sample P32metaG_FD_120480 | JGI IMG/M metagenome (GOLD analysis project Ga0182024, IMG submission 120480) | Permafrost microbial communities from Stordalen Mire, Sweden - P3-2 metaG (Illumina Assembly) | ecosystem: Environmental > Terrestrial > Soil > Wetlands > Permafrost | place: Sweden: Stordalen...
CGCGGCGGCGCGCACATGGGCTGGATCACCGGTATCTTTTCCTTCCTGCTGGTCGGCGTCCTGGCCACCGTTTCCATGGTCGCGATTGCCAATCAGGAAGGCCTGGCCAAATTCCTCAGCAAACAGCTCCCGCCTAACGACGCCCGGACCGAGACCATGGTGCAGATGCTTCAGGACCCTGCAAGTCTCGCTGCGGTAGTCTTATTCATGTTGATCGTGCTGTTTGTAATCGTGACCGCTCTTCCGACCATCGGCGGCGCCTTGGGCGCAAAGCTGTTCGAAAAAGGCCGCGCCGAATCCTAGGCGTCAAACCTGAATGGGTTGTTCCTCGGTGAGCCGCGCAATGCGCTCCCGCAATTCAGCCGTCAAATGAACCCGCTCGCGGAGCGCCAGCTGATCGGTGGGAACCGGCTGCCCGATGCGCATGGTCACTTGTCCTGCGCGCACGTGTCCTGAGCCGAAGGGCAGCACTTCGTGCGTGCCTTTTATTCCGATCGGAACCAGCGGAACTCCGGCCCTTATGGCAATGTAAGCCGCGCCTTCCTTAAATTCGCCCAGCGTTCCGTCGACGGATCGTCCGCCTTCCGGGAAAATCAGCAGTGAAACGCCGCGCTCGCGAATGATCTCGGCCGCGCGAGACATGGTCTTCACCGCTGCTCTGGCATCGCCCCGTGGAACCGAGACGTGACCGGCGCGCGATAGGTGCCATCCGAGAAAAGGAATCTGAAATAGCCCGCGCTTCGCCAAAAAACGGAACTGCACCGGAATGTTCGCGAGTACAACCGGCGTATCCATGTAGCTGAGGTGGTTCGCGGCAAATATATAACTGCCGGTGGCGGAGATCTTCTCCAGGCCTTCCACCTTGACCTTTACGCCGCTCACTGAGAGCAACACCCGCGACCAAGCCGCCGCGATCGCAGCCTGTTTGCGCCCGCTGCTGTCGAAGACCGAAATCAGCAAACTGACGGACCCGTACAAGATCGTCGCCACGACAATCAGCGGACCGGTAACCAGCAGCGCCCGGAGGAATGACACTCGCTTCATTGTACGAGGAGCGCGCGAGCCTCGCCGACCACAAACAGCGAGCCAGTAATGAACACGGCCGTCCGCGGCGGCGCTTTCCGAATCAGCCCGACAGCCTCGGCGACGGTGTGCGTTATGACCGCGTCTTGAGCCGGTATATGCTCGGGCGCGATCGCTCGTGAATTGGCCGGTGCCGTCAGAATCGTCCGCTCAGCCAAGGGAAACAGCAGCGCAGCAATCTCGGCGACGGCCTTGTCGCGCATGGCTCCAAACACCATCCAAAGCGGACGCCCGGAGTAGAATCGCTGAATGTAGCGGACCAGGGCGCGCGCACCGGCCGGATTATGGGCACCGTCCAGAATGATCTCGGGCTGGCTCGAAACGCGCTCCAGCCTGCCCGGCCAGCAGGTACAAGCGATCCCGGCGGGAGAAACCCCCAGTTCATGAAGCGCTATCGCCGCAGTCCGCGCATTCTCCACTTGGTGTTCTCCGGCCAGCGGACAAGCGATTTCCAGATCTCGCAATCGAAAGCAGCTCCCACGTGGATCTAGCCGCAGATCCGTGATCGCCCAGTCGCGCGACAACGTGTACGGCCCTTTGGCATGTGCGCGCAAGACGGATTCAGCCTCCGCCAGCTGTTGTGCGAAAACACTAGGAACGCCCGGCTTCAAAATCCCGGCCTTTTCCGCCGCGATCTGTGCCAGCGTGTCGCCGAGAAAAGCCTGGTGATCGTAGTCGATCGGCGTGACGACCGCCAGCGCCGGCGTCACCACGTTGGTCGCGTCCAGACGCCCTCCCATCCCCACTTCCAGAACCACAGTGCCCACGCGCTCCCGGGCAAACAGCAGGAACGCCATGGCTGTCACCGTTTCGAAGTAGGTCGGATGAAAATCGATCTCGCCCAGCCGCAACAGATCCTCAGCAGCTGCGTGGACCTCCCAGAACGCCTCCGCGAATTGAGCTTGGCTCACCGGCCGCCCCGCGATTTGAATTCGCTCCGTCGGCTCAATCAAGTGCGGCGACGTATACAGGCCCGTGCCGGCACCCGCGGCTCGCAAGCCCGCTTCGATCATCGCGCACGTGGACCCCTTACCGTTCGTTCCCGCCACGTGGACATACCGCGCCGAGCGCTGTGGATTCCCCAGCGCTTCCAGTAGCCGCGTGATGCGTTCCAGGCCGAATTTTGCGGTCTGGATCTCGTTTCCGAGCGAGTAAAGAAATTGAACAGATTCCGCGTAGTTCATATCAGGTCTGGCAAGGCGGCGATGCGATGCAAGGCAACTGCGCCTAACGCAGTCCGTCCGGCGCGATCGTTCGGCCTGAGGCGTCCGTGATTTGCTCCGCCAATTGCTGCGGCCGGTCGATGTTCTGGAGCATCAGCCGGCTGCTTTCACCAGCGGTCTCAATCGAAATGTCGCCCACGCCGAGCATCCTCTGCCCCATCGATTGGATCACCCGCACGTCCTGCACTTTTGGCAGCAAGATGATGCGCGTCGACTTGGACCCAATCCCGGCTTCATAGCGCAGCTTATCGCCCGAAATGGTCAACTTTACGCTCTGCCGTTGAATGTGCCGTTTGATGGGCCATATGATCAGCACGGCCCAAACCCACGGTGCCCACTTCGGCCAGTCCTCGGGCAGGCGCTGGTAGCTGAGAGTAATCGCCCCAGCCACCACCAGAATTGTGAGGACATATCCAGCCTTAATGAACTTCATGCTGGGACGAATGACGAGGTCTGCCATGGGCTGCGTTAAATTGTAGCGCGAGCAATGTCAGTGCGCGGGTGTGAATCGCTGAACTCGCCGGCCCCAATCGGTCTCCGCAATGTAGATATTTCCTTTGGAGTCTACCGCCATCGTGTGGCCATGAATGAAATTCCCCAGTTGATGCCCGGGACGGCCGAAGCTCTCCAGAATTTGCCCCGTCGCGTGATCGAGAATGTGAACCGCTTCATTGCGCCCATTCATGACGTACATGTATTTCTGTTGCGGATCGCGTGAGAAGGCCACCCACCATGCGGTGCCACGAGCATCCGGCAGCGTCTCCGTGCCCGTCTTTATCCAGATGTTGCGCTGAAATTTTCCGGTCTTATCGAAAACCTGCACGCGGTCACCTTGCCGATCGCATACATACACCAGCCCATCGTTGCCAATTGCGATGCAGTGGACGATCTTGGCAAATACGCCTCCCGCCCCGGCTCGGACTTCTTCGTCCGACGCTTGCCGGCCCCACTGGCGCAAGAACTTTCCCGCCTTGTCGAATACCGCCACCCGCCGGTTGCCGTAGCCGTCGGCCACGTAGATATCGCCGTTGCCAGGATCCACAGCAATTCCCGCGGGATTGAACAAGCGATCGTGACTGGAATTCAGCGGATCCCCTTTGCCGGTGCCATCCGATGAGTCGAAAACACCCCGGGTCCCGATTTGCATCAAGAGTTTCCCCTCGTGGCTGTACTTCTGAATAATTCCATCTTCGTTGCCGCCTACCCAGACGTTGTTATCCGGATCGAACGCGCAGCCGTGGATGGAGTGCGGAACCACATTGGGATCGCCCCAGGATGCGATCACGTTTCCCTTGAGATCGAACATGATGATCGGCGGCGCCTGCTGGGACGTCTCTGCTTCCTCCGCTGTGATGTCGCGACGATTCACCACCACGATATGATCGTGCGAGTCCGTGCACACGCCCCCGAGCTGGCCTGTGATCCAGCCTTCCGGCAGCGGTTTGGGCCATGACGCATCCACCTCGAAATGAGGCGCGCCTGGAGCGGCGAGCGCTAGCGGCAGAAGACATCCTGCGATCAAAATTTTTGCGTTCACTTGGGAGACCTCCAATCGACGGCTTTCGCCACCCGCATCCGCGCGCACCGCCCTCAGGCGGCAGTGTTGACAGCGATCGCCAGCTTCGACATACTAGTTAGCCATTGGAGCCTGCGCCCCGTCAAATCGCCCGGAAGGGAATAATTATGAATCATCATTCGAGAGCTAGCGATATCGCTGCCTGTGGCGCCTCGCGCCGTGACGTTTTGAAAGCGCTTGGCATCGCTGGAGCCGCCGCAATGCTGCCCGCCGCGAAACTGGCCGCGCAGGCCGCCCGCCCGCCCGCGAAAAATCTGATCGACGTCCACCAGCATTACCAGGCCCCCTTCGAACGCGGGGCCAATTCCAGCCGTTGGACCCCCTCCAAAGTTCTGGACTTGATGGATAAGAACGGAATCAGCACCGTAATCATTTCCGGCGGCGCTTACGGCGATCAGGTTTATACCGGAACCGAGGACGGCCGCACCATGGCTCGCAAACTGAATGAATACGCGGCCAAGATCGTCAGCGACAATCCCAAGAGCTTCGGCTTCTTCGCCGCGGTTCCCTTTCCCGATGCCGACGGTAGCTTGAAAGAGATCGAATACGCCTACGACACCCTGAAGGCGGACGGCGTTGGAATCCTGAGCAGCATTGGCGACAAGTGGCCCGGCGATCCCGCCTTTTTGCCGGCGTTCCAGGAACTCAATCGCCGCAAGGCGGTCACGTTCATTCATCCGTACGTTCCCAAATGCTGCCGCGACCTGATCCCGTCTGGCGAAGCCTCGGTCGAGCGCGACTTCGACACCACTCGCGCCGTCACCAATCTGCTTTATTCCGGCACGCTAGCCAAACTTCCGGACATTCGCTACATCATCAACCATTCGGGTGCGGCCGTGCCCGTCATGGCGGGACGCATCAAGGATCGAGTTCCCGGCGCATCCAGTTATGGCGCCAAGCCGCAGACCGACGGCGTAACGCCCAACACCCCCCGCGGCGTTTTTTATGAGTTGCGGAAGCTTTACTATGAATGCGCGCACGCTGCCTATCCCGCAGCCATGGCGGCCTTGACCAAATTCGCCCCGCCATCCCAGTACATGTTCGGTTCGGACTTCCCCGCCGAAGATCCCGCCAACACCATCAAGGAGTTGGCGACCGTCGATCTCCCGCCCGACGTCTTGCACGGCTTGTATCGGGGCAATGCCGAGAAGTTGTTCCCCCGGCTGAAGGCGTAGTTTCTTCTTGGAATCAATCGGCCACCGAGCTACAATAAAGTATCCCCATGAAGTTCGGCGTGGTCGTGTTTCCCGGCAGCAATTGTGATCACGACGCCTGGTACGCGGTCTCCCACAATGTAAGGCAAAAAGCCGAATTCATCTGGCACGATGCCGCGCAACTCGGCGACGTCGACGCCGTGATCCTACCCGGCGGCTTCTCCTACGGCGATTACCTCCGCTGCGGCGCGATCGCGAAATTTTCTCCCGTCATGCAGGCCATCAAGCGGTTCGCCGCTGAGGGCGGCCTGGTCCTCGGCATCTGCAACGGCTTTCAGATCCTGGTCGAGAGCGGATTGCTGCCCGGTGCTCTCATCCGCAATCGCAGCCTGAAATTTATCTGCAAGCCGGTGCCATTGCGCGTCGAAACCACGAACTCGCCGTTCACCGCCGAGGCCCAAAAAGGCCAGCGCCTGGTATTTCCGATCGCACATGGCGAGGGCTGCTACCTCGCCGACGACCGCACTCTCGATCAACTCGAGGCCGAGGATCGCGTAGTATTGCGCTACCTGGAAAATCCCAATGGATCCCTCCGCGACATCGCCGGCGTCCTGAACGAAGGCCGCAACGTCATGGGCCTGATGCCGCATCCCGAGCGCGTCACTGAGCCGCTTATGGGATCGAGCGACGGGCTGGTGATTTTTCGATCCATGGTTTCCTCGCTTGCCGCACGCACTCCCCAACTTGCATTACGCGCCGGTTGAAGAATGACTCCTCAGGTCATCGAATCCCACCAACTGACGGCCTCCGAATACGACAAAATCCTTTCGCTGCTCGGCCGCGAGCCCACCTACACCGAACTCGGCATCTTCAGCGTAATGTGGAGCGAACACTGCTCCTACAAAAGCTCGCGCCTGCATCTCAAAAAATTGCCGACGCGCAGCAAGCTGGTGCTGCAAGGCCCCGGCGAGAACGCCGGCATCATCGATATCGGCGACGGCTACGCGATCGCTTTCAAGATCGAATCCCACAATCACCCCAGTTTTATTGAGCCCTTCCAAGGCGCGGCCACCGGCGTCGGCGGGATTTTGCGCGACATCTTCACCATGGGCGCGCGCCCCATCGCCGTCATGGATGCGTTGCGTTTCGGCCCTTTGGACCGCGCTCGCAATCGCCGGATTCTCGAAGGCGTCGTCTCCGGAATCGCGCACTACGGAAATTGCTTCGGCGTGCCGACGGTCGGCGGCGAGTGCGTCTTCGAAGAGAGCTACAGCGGCAATCCGCTAGTCAACGTCTTCGCCCTGGGCGTGTTCAGAAAGGATCAGATCTTTTACGGCAAAGCCACCGGCATCGGCAACCCGGTGATTTACGTCGGCGCCAAAACCGGTCGCGACGGAATTCACGGCGCGTCCATGGCCTCGGCCGAGTTCACCGAAGAGTCCAAGCAAAAGCGTCCCAACGTACAGGTCGGCGACCCGTTCCTCGAAAAACTGCTGCTCGAAGCGTGCCTGGAAGCGATGCAAACCGGCGCCGTCGTCGGCATTCAAGACATGGGCGCCGCTGGACTCACCTGCTCCACCTGCGAAATGGGGAGCCGCGCCGAAACCGGTATCGAAATCGACCTGCAGTATGTCCCGCAGCGTGAAACCGGCATGACGCCCTATGAGATCATGCTTTCCGAATCCCAGGAGCGCATGCTGCTCGTAGCTGACAAGGGCCGTGAGCAGGAGGTTTTCGCGGTCTTTCATAAATGGGGACTCGACGCCGTCGAGATCGGCCACGTCACCGGCGACGGAATTCTGCGCGTCAAGGATCACGGCCAAGTTGTCGCCGAGATTCCCAACCGCGCGCTCGCCGACGAAGCGCCCTTATACGATCGCCCTCACGCCAAACCATACCGCCCCGCTCCCTTGAGCGCTCCGCCGATTCCGCTTCGCGATACCCCCGCCGCTATTCGAGCCGACTTGATCGCTCTGCTAGAATCCCCCGACATCTGCTCCAAACGCTGGATTTGGCAGCAGTACGACTACATGGTCCGCACCAACACGCTCCAAGGCCCCGGCTCCGACGCCGCCATCGTGCGCGTGAAGGAGACCGGAACGTCGCTCGCCATGTCGCTCGACGGCAACGGGCGCTACTGCGCGCTCGACCCTCGCGAGGGAACCAAGCTGATGGTCGCCGAATGCTGCCGCAACCTCTCCACCGCCGGCGCTCTGCCCGTGGCCGCCACCAACAACTTGAATTTCGGCAATCCGGAGCGGCCCGAGATCATGGCGCAACTGGTCGAGTCCATCGAAGGCATGGCGGAAGCGTGCGCGTTCTTCGAAACTCCGATCACCGGCGGCAACGTGAGCCTGTATAACGAAACCCTCGGCGAGGCAATTTATCCGACGCCCGTGATGGGTGTGGTGGGAATCCTGAAAACGGCGCAGCCCATGCCCTTGCACTTCCAAACCGAAGGCCGGACGGTGATCCTGCTGGGCGGCTTCGGCGAGCCTGATGAGCTGCACTTCGGCGGCACCGAATACGCGAAGGTGCTCCTCAAAGCTCTGTGGGGGCTGCCGCCGGCGCTCGATCTGGATCGCGAAAAACGCGTGCACAAAACGATTCGTGAAATCGTGGCCGCGGGACTCGCCGAGTCGGCGCATGACTTGAGTGACGGCGGCCTAGCCGTGGCTCTCGCCGAAGCCAGCTTTGGCCCAGCGGTCGTCGGCGCGCGCATCCGCATCCCCGCCGGCGCGCGGCCCGAATTCCTGCTCTTCCATGAAGGTCCCTCGCGAATTCTCCTCTCAACAGAGAAACCAGAAAATGTTTTAGAGATCGCCCGAAAAAATGGCATCGAAGCACTCCCAATCGGTGTTACGATGAAAGAGCGGTTACGAATCGATTGCGATTCCAAAACCGTGCTGGATTGCGACCTGGTTGAGTTGAGGGAACCCTGGGAAACTTCGCTCGAACAAATGCTGCACCAGTCATGACGCACTTCCCCTTTGACGACAAGTTGCATGAGGAGTGTGGTGTGTTTGCTATCTACGGTCATCCGGAAGCCGCCAACCTGACCTATCTCGGCCTGTACGCTCTCCAGCACCGCGGTCAGGAGAGCGCCGGCATCGCCACCAGCGACCGCCGGGAAATTCGCTGCTACAAATCCATGGGCCACGTGGCCGATATTTTCACTCCGGAACGAATCGCGAGCTTGCCCGGCGATATGGCCATCGGACACACCCGCTATTCGACTGCCGGCGATACGGTGCTCCTCAACGCGCAGCCGTTTTCAGTCGACTGCAACAAAGGTCAAATCGCGGTTGCGCATAACGGCAACATCACCAATGCCGGCGAACTGCGCCGTGAGCTCGAGCGCGAAGGTTCCATTTTCCAGGCTTCCAGCGATACCGAAGTCATTCTTCATTTGATAGCGCGATCACGCGAGCGTACCCTGGCCGGCGCGCTGCGGGAAGCCATGTTACAGCTCGAAGGGGCGTTCTCGCTGGTGTTCCTGGCGCGCGATCGTGTGATCATCGCCCGCGACCCGCATGGATTCCGCCCGTTGGCCTTCGGCCGCCTGTACCAGTCCGAAGCTGAGCCCGCCTATGTCTTCGCCTCGGAAACTTGCGCGTTCGATTTGATTAATGCCGAATACGTAAACGACGTCGAGCCGGGCGAGATGGTCTGCATCGGTCCCGAAGGGATGACGCGCGAACGCTGGGCTCCGGAATCGCCGCATGCGCAATGCGTCTTTGAGCACGTCTATTTTTCCCGGCCGGATTCCATCGTATTCGGGCGGCCCGTGCAGCAATCTCGCGAGAACCTCGGCCGGTTGCTCGCGCGCGAATCGGGCGTGGAAGCCGACGTGGTCGTGCCGGTGCCGGATTCCGGTGTCGCTGCCGCCATCGGCTATGCCGCCGAATCGGGCATCCCGTTCCGCCTCGGCCTCATCCGAAATCATTATGTGGGCCGGACGTTCATCGAGCCTTCGCAGGCCATCCGCGACTTTGGCGTCAAGCTGAAATTGAATCCCGTCCGCCACCTTCTGGAAGGCAAGCGTGTGATCTTGGTGGACGACTCACTGGTGCGCGGCACCACTAGCCGCAAGATTGTCCGCATGATGCGCAATGCGGGCGCTAGCGAAGTACACCTGCGCATCTCCTGCCCTCCCACCGTCTCGCCCTGTTTCTATGGCGTGGATACGCCGTCTAACAGCGAGCTGATCGCGGCCAATCATTCCATCGAAGAGATCCGTAATTTCGTCGAAGCCGATTCCATCGCCTATCTCTCCTTGGATTCCTTGCGCGACGCGGTGGCCGATTCCAACAGTCAATACTGCTATGCCTGCTACACCGGCGATTACCCCACTGAGCTGTTGCAGATCGAAGAGTTGGTTTCCGCAAAAGCCGGCAAGCGCTAAGGTCACCTCAGAAACCGCCGCACTTCCTGCTCCAGTCCAGGCGCGCACGCGATCCCATTGCCCGCATAGATGCTGCTGCCGCCGTCGAGGTTGAGAAAGACGCCGCCGGCCTCCTCCACAATGATTTTCAATGGCGCGAAGTCCCACGGCGAGGCGCTTGGCTCAATCCAGATTTCCGCTTGGCCCGAAGCCACCATCATCGCGTCCGCCGCTCCCCCCAGTGCCCGTATGGACCAAAATGGTGCCATCCAGTCCAGCAGCCGATCGCGAAATCGAACGCCCTCGAGCTTGTTCAATCCGTTGCAACAGAGCACGGCTTCAGCGATCGAAGTAATCGACGAAGCTCGAATAGGCGAATCGTTGCAAAAAGCGCCGCTTCCCCGGCCAGCCTTGTAAAGCAACCCCAGCTCCGGCAGATTCACTACGCCCGCCACCACGTCGTGATCAACCTCGAGCGCGATCAGATTCGCCCACAGCGGATTGCCGCGCACATAGTCGCGCGTCCCATCAATCGGGTCGACGATCCACCTGCGCCCGCTGCGCGACTCCGCCCGCGCGCCTTCCTCGCCTAGAATCCCATCCTCCGGAAACGCGTCCTGCAACATGCCGGCGATCAAGCGTTCGCATTCCCGATCTGCTTCCGTCACCGGCGAATCGTCGGATTTCTTCTCTGCGCGAATGCCATGCTGGCACCGCAGCGCGACCTCCGCAGCCTTCTGGGCGGCCACCGTCGCCAACTCGATTTCTTTCCACCAGGAACTTCCCACAACCACACCCTACTAAAATATCTTCATGGGCGCTCGCACGGTTTACTCGGTCCTCGAAGACGCCGCGCGGGCCCATGTGGACGCACCGGCTCTGCACCAGCCCATCGGAAAAGGAAAATATCAGAGCTACACTTGGGCCGAGTATAAGCGGGCGGCCGAAGAGATAGCTTGCGGCTTGCGGCGGCTGGGCATCGGC
>Ga0182024_10025611_pt1 | contig 10403 bp, 4 predicted proteins | sample P32metaG_FD_120480 | JGI IMG/M metagenome (GOLD analysis project Ga0182024, IMG submission 120480) | Permafrost microbial communities from Stordalen Mire, Sweden - P3-2 metaG (Illumina Assembly) | ecosystem: Environmental > Terrestrial > Soil > Wetlands > Permafrost | place: Sweden: Stordalen...
ATGCCGTACTTGCTCCGGTGAGCGGCGGAGGGTTGTTGAGCGGAACGTGCCTAGGGGCCAAGGGCATTCGCAGCGATGTGCGCGTATTTGGTTGCGAGCCGGAACAGGCCGACGACGCGTACCGTTCGATCACCAGCGGCGTGCTGCAGTCTCAGGAATCGAGTGACACCATTTGCGACGGGTTACGCGCGGCACTGGCTCCGCGTACTTTTGCCATTTTGCGAAAGTACGTGGACGGGATACTGCTGGCCAGCGAGAAAGAAATTATAGCGGCGACTCGTCTGGTGTGGGAGCGCATGAAAATTATTGTCGAGCCGTCATCCGCGGTGGCCATCGCTCCACTGCTGCGACCCGGGGCGATAGCCGCGCTGAATCTTCCAGCGCGATCGGATGGCAGCGCCCCAAAAATAGGGGCGATCTTTTCCGGGGGGAACGTCGACCTTGATTCCCTGCCATTCTAAGATTCTGTGATTTTCAGTGGTTTCAACGCAGGCAAATCTGTAGCTAGAGGCGACCGGTTAGACCTGCTTCATTTTCAATTTGCCTTCGGCTTTGTTTTCTTCCAAAAATGCCCGCAAATCCTGCGATGCGTCCAGCAATCTGATCCACTGCTCGTAATAAAGCGTGACCGGAAAGCGGCCCAGTCCGTACACGCTAACACCACCTTTTTCACCCACGCGGAACTCCAGCGCACCGGTACGCCGCCCGGCGCCTTTCTTTTCGAGTTCGGCTACTTTTGCTTTCAGCTCTTCGTAAGATGGCTCGGCCATTTTTGCCTCCGTCAACCTGAATGCCGCGATTATACCGAAGTTGAGTTTCGCTATCGAGCAGCGCTACTTCAATGTGATTTTTTGCGTCAGTGGCAGATCGAGCGAAGAACCTCCGGCCATGAAAGAGTAGTCGCCTGGCATCAGTTTCCAGGCGGCGGAAGCTTCGTCGTAAATCGCAAGGTATTTGCCGTCGATGCTCACATTCACTTCCTTGCTTTCGCCGGGGTCTAACTGGACTCTGCTCCAGCCCACCAGGCGCTTGGGAGGCTCGCCTGCGTCTGCGGGAAGAGCGGCATAAATTTCGGCAATTTCCGTTCCGGGACGGCTGCCGGTATTTTTTACGGAAAATTTGACCGTGGGATTCTTGCCCGGCGTCACTCTCAAATCCGAGTACGCGTAGGTGGTATACGACAATCCAAAACCGAAGGGAAAGAGCACCGGTTTCTTTTCCGCGTCATACCATTTGTAGCCGACCTTCAATCCTTCATCGTAGTGCACTTCAAAGGTGGGCTTGGCTTCGCCGGTTTTCATGACTGCGGCATCACCCATCTGTTCAGGCGTAGGGCCCAACAGCTTCGGATGCGGCAGATCCTCGACGCTGCGCGGAAAAGTCATGGGCAACTTCGCGCTGGGATTCACATCTCCGAACAGAATGTTGGCGACGGCGTCGGCGCCTTTGCTTCCCGCGTACCACGCTTCCAGAACTCCGCTGACTTTATCGATCCATGGCATAACAACGGCCGTGCCGGTTTCCAGCACGACGATCGTGCGCGGGTTCGCGGCCGCCACTTTCTCGATCAGGGCGTCCTGGTTATCCGGCAAGGACAAGTTCTTGAGATCGAATTCTTCGGAAGTCCACTGGTGTGCAAACACAATCGCAACATCAGACTGTTTGGCGACACCAGCCGCAGCACCCGTATCTTCACCTGAAGCAAACTTCACGCTGGCACCGGGAAGTTTCGCGGCCACGGCCTTCATCGGCGAAGTTGGAAACCAGATGTGCGAAAGCCATTTCGTGGGACTGGCGCCTTGCGGGTCGACTTGCGCGGAGCCGCCGCCGGAGATCATGCCCTCATCGGCGTGCGCGCCGATGATGGCGATGGAATGAATTCTGGCGCGATCCAGCGGCAGCAGGCCTTTCTCGTTCTTCAATAGCACGCTGCTTTCCTCGGCGATACGCCGCGAAGTATCAAAGCCGCCTTCGATGTCGACTACGCTTTTCTGAACTGGAAAATCCACGATGCCGCTTGCAAATTCCGAGCGCAAAACGCGGCGTACATGATCGTCGAGCTCAGCAGCGGGAACCTTTCCATCCTGCACGGCCTTCTTTAGCGGCTCGCCGTAATAAATGTCTTCGGGTTCTTCGTTGTCGAGCCCGGCAGCGGAGGCTTTCGCAGCGCTGTGCGTGCCACCCCAATCGGAAACCACAAAGCCTTTGAAGCCCCAATCTTTCTTGAGCACATCGGTGAGCAGATATTTATTTTCGCAGGCGTAGTCGCCGTTGACGGCATTATAGGAACACATGACCGCAGCCGGCTCGCCAATTTCAATACCGATATGAAAAGCCAGCAAATCCGTTTCCTGCAAGGCGCGCTTGCTGATGATGGCGTTGACTTCCTTGCGCCCACTTTCCTGATCGTTCACTGCGTAGTGCTTGATGTCGCCAATCACATGCTGCGCCTGTTCACACTTGATGCGGTTGCCGACCAGGGTTCCAGCCAGGATCGGGTCCTCGCCAAGATACTCAAACGTGCGGCCATTGCGCGGCTCGCGGGTGATGTTGGTGCCTCCGCCTAAAGTCATGTTGTAGCCTTGCGCTCGCAGCTCACGGCCGATCAGCGCACCGTATTCACACGCGGCATGCGGATCCCACGACGCGGCGGAGGCGATGTTGGAAGGCAACGCGGTGGAATATCTTCCATTGTCCGCGCTGTTGCGTACTCCATAGGCCGCATCACTCATCTGGATGAACGGAATACCCAGGCGCTCAATTCCGAGGACGAATCCGGCCCCGCCGTTTCCGAGATACGCATTCGGACGCGGCTTGCCCCAACCGGGCATGCCCTCGCCATGGACCAAATCGATTTTCTCGTCCAGCGTCAATTCTTTCAGGACCAACTCGGCACGCTCGTCGGGAGAAAGTTTCGGGTTCATCCACGGACGCTCTGGTGCGCTCGCTTCCCTTTCACTGGACATTCGCTGTTGCGTACGCGATGCCGTGACGGCGAACGAAAAGGTGATCGCAATAAAAATTAAAGAAAAGAATTGGTGTCTTACCTTCATCGAGGTTTGCCTTCCTGACATTCGACAAGAAGCACGTACCGTTTCGATTTGCAGCGGGTCGAAAGTACCGCACACACAGTACGCCAAAACCGCAAGTTCTCCCAAGCGCAACATTAGAAAAATGCCACATTTATCCAGCGATTTTGCGCTGACTCGTGCGGCCTTCGGTGAGATACTTGCCCCGGATTGAAGCGGCATTTGCGCTGCAATCATTGTACGAAGTGGCGACCAATACGGACTAATTAGGTCGCCTCAACCTCTCAACAAGTTGTCGCCTTCTCGGCTTCCCCCTTCCTGAACGACTGACGCGAGACACCAGCCGATGCGGGCTGGGAGGTATGAATTGCGGCATGAGAAAGTGCGTGTTGCTAGTGAGCTGCAACGACGCATGCGCGGAGATGGTGTCTCATGCCTTCCGGTGCGCTCCCGACCCAAAGTAGAGATTGAATGCGTAGGCAACGCAAGCAGCGCGCTGGAGCGTATCCGCGCGGGCCATGTAGCCTGCATCATCCTGGATCTGGAAATTTCCGGAGGTTCCGGGCTTGCGACATTCGATCAAATTTTTTCCGGCGCCACGCACCTTCCCATCCTGATTTTATGTAGTGAAGACAGTGAGACGGCCGCCAGGCAAGCCGTGGAGCGTAGCGCGTACGACTACATTTTGAAGAGCCATTTACAAGATTTTCGACTGCGCCGAATCGTGCGCGCCATGCTGGACAAGAAAGCGGGGAAAGATATGGCATACCTAAGACAACAGTGCGCCGAAGCAACTTTATCGCGGTCTGGCGAAGCGGTGGTGGTGAGCGACAGCAACGGATGCGTTACGGATATGAATGTCGCCGCGGAATCGCTGACGGGCTGGTCCAGAGCCGATGCGTCAGGTAGACGGCTAAACGATGTGCTGCGAATTGATAATACCGATAAATACCAGGAAGATGCGGGAGATACGGCCCTATCGGGTTCGGCCGACAATAAATACGCAGATTTGACAGGCAATTGCATGCTGTATCGCCGTGATGGGCCCGAAATCGGGATACAAAATTCGACCGTTCCGACGCTGGATCGGGAAGGAAAAGTGACCGGCATGGTGTCCATTTTTCACGACGTGGGAGCCGCGCGGACCAAGACGCTAGAACTGTCTCATCTAGCGCAGCATGATTTTATGACCGACCTGCCCAATCGCGTGTTGCTGAACGACCGCATCGCGCAGGCGATTGCGTTCGCCCGCCGATACACCAAGAAACTTGCGGTCATGTTTGTGGACCTGGATCATTTCAAAAAGATCAACGACACCTATGGCCATGCCGTAGGCGATAAACTTTTGCAGCTGGTGGCCAGCCGCATCGTTTCTTGTGTGCGCCGCTCCGATACGGTGAGCCGGCAGGGCGGGGACGAATTCATCGTGTTACTTTCGGAAGTCAGCCACGCTGAAGACGCGGTATTTATCGCCCGAAAAATTTTGACCGCCCTGGCGGCTCCCTATTCGATCGATGAAAAGCACTTATGGGTGAGCGCCAGCATCGGAGTGAGTACCTACTCGGGCGACGGCAAAGATGTGGAGACCCTCATTCACAATGCCGACACGGCGCTGTATGACGCCAAGAAGCTGGGCCGGAACAATTACCAATTCTTTCGAGCAGACATGCAGCTACGTGTACTGGAATGGAAAAGCCTGCAGGGCAGCTTGCGCAGGGCCTTGGGCCGGAACGAGTTTGTCTTGCACTACCAGCCCAAGATCAATCTCAAAACTGCGGAAGTGAGCGGCGGCGAAGCGTTGTTGCGCTGGAACCATCCAGATCGCGGACTTATTTCCCCTGCGCAGTTCGTGCCGATAGCGGAAGAGTCAGGACTGATCGTGCCCATCGGACAGTGGGTACTGCTGGAAGCCTGCCGGCAAGCCCGCGCGCGGCTGAATGCCGGGTTGCCGCCGGTGCGCACGGCCGTGAACGTATCGGCGTTGCAGTTTATGGATAAGGATTTTCTCTCCGCGGTTGAGGCGGCTTTGATGATTACCGGGATCCATCCGTACCATCTGGAGCTGGAGCTGACGCAAACGGTGCTGATGCGTGATGCCGACTCTGCGATGAAAACACTGAGTGCGCTGAAAGCCGTCGGCGTACAACTGGCGGTGGATGATTTCGGCACCGGCTACTCGAGCTTCAGCTATCTGCGCCGATTCCCTTTGGATTGCCTTAAAGTGGATCGGAGCTTCATCAAAGAACTCGGGGCAGATTCGAACAACTCGGCGAATTTGAGCGCCATGATCAATCTCGGTAAGAGTCTCAATCATCGGGTGGTCGCCGAAGGCGTGGAAACCAAAGAACAGCTCCATTTCTTGCAAAAGCAGGAGTGCAGCGAGGGACAGGGATTTTATTTTAGCCATCGGGTTATCGCCGAGAAATTTGCAGAATTTCTGGAATCAGGCGTGAGAGAACCTGACGTTCACTGAAGACCGACCTATTCCCCTTACTTGAAGGTAAAGTTCCCGCAATCCTCCCTTCGTGGTGGACTGATGAACGGCATCCTCATGCCCGATTCGTTTATCTGACCATGCATTCTGAATAAACATGCTGGCATCCTGTGTAAATGATGGCGGCATCAGATAACCATCGGCGAACGTGCGAATGGGTAGCGACTCGAATGGGTGGCCAGCCGAGGGCGCGTTATAAAGTTGAACTCATAAGGGTACTTTACAAGTCGGTAACCGCATTCGTGTGGTAGCTTTGGAAATTGGGGCGTGGCGGTGAGTCTATCCGAGCACCTATCTGGGGTTTCCGCATTACCGCTTTGCCGCGCCGTTTTGTCAACTGAATCGCAATTTGCTTCGAGTCTTTCCAGCAGGCAGTTCAATCCAACCAGCTAATCATTAGAGCAGGGTCAAATTTCTCCACGGGGCGGGCTCATGAAAACAAATAAACGGCTGGCGCACAAGGCTAACGAAATCACCAGGTTGTTGAAAGTCAGCGCATTGACGACCGCCGTGGGGTTCACCTGGTGGGTCTCGCCCAGCCACGCGCAAATTCCAGCGAGCAGCGCCAGCGTCTCGCAAGGGGCACAGGTAGCGCCACGGGCGGCGAGGATCACCCGAGCCATCGATGAAAAGCAATTGGTACGCCTGCACGGCAACGTACACCCGTTGGCCCAAGCAAGATTCGATCAAGGCGTTGTCAACGATGCCCAGCCCATGGATCGCATGTTGCTGCTGCTACAAAGGGCGCCCGAGGACGAGGCGGCTTTGCAGCAACTGCTGGCTGATCAGTTGACCCTTAATTCTCCGAAGCACCACGGATGGCTGACGCCGCAGCAATTCGCGGCGCAATTTGGGCCGGTCGACGCGGACATTCAGGCCACCACGAACTGGCTGAACGCCAAGGGATTTCACGATATCAAAATCGGAGCAGGCCGCACGGTCATTGAGTTCTCGGGAACGGCTGGGCAGGTACGCGACGCGTTTCACACCGAGATTCATCATTACTTGGTCAACGGCGTACAGCGTTTCGCGAATGCCAGCGACCCACAGATTCCGGCCGCGCTGGCACCGGTGGTTGCGGGCGTAGTGTCATTGCACAATTTTCCAAAGCGCTCCGACGCTCACACGATCGGCAAGTTTCAGCGCGCCAAGGACAGCGGTGTGGTCGAGCCGGCATTTTCCTTTGCGGGATGCGGAACTGGGACAGGCGGAGAATGTAACGCCGTTGGCCCTGCGGACCTGGCGAAGATTTACAACATCCCTTCCGGCCTGGATGGAACCGGGCAGACCATTGCAGTTGTCGGAGAAACGAATATCAACATCGCGGACGTGCAGCAATACCGCGCCATATTTGGCCTGCCGTCCAACGACCCCACCATCATCCTGAATGGACCGGACCCCGGTATTACCAGCCAGGGAGAAGAATCGGAGGCCGACCTGGACGTGCAGTTATCCGGCGGCGTAGCGCCGAAGGCGGCGATTAAGTTTGTCGTGTCGGAAACCCCAGACACGGGATCAACAGCAGGCATCGATTTATCGGCGCTGTACATCATCGATAACAATATCGCGGGCGTGATGAGCGAGAGTTACGGCGCATGCGAGTCTTCGCTGGGTACCGTTGGGAATGCTTTCTATAACGCGCTGTGGGAACAGGCCGCGGCACAAGGCATCACTGTGTTGTTGTCTACCGGCGATAGCGGATCAGCAGGGTGCGACGATTCCTCGACGAATGACTTTGCGACTGGCGGTCTGGCCGTCAGCGGCATAGCGTCGACACCCTACAACGTCGCCGTCGGCGCGACTGATTTTTACTACGGTGGAACGACGTCGTCCGCTTTCTGGAACATCACCAACAGCGGCACACCCGCAACGGAATCCGCAAAGTCCTACATACCCGAATCCACCTGGAACGATTCGTGTGCGACGACAGGAATGAATGGATGCACTCCTGCCATCATCAATGCCGATAATTCGAATGATAATGACCTGGTGGCTTCCGGCGGGGGAAGAAGCACGATCTATGCAAAGCCGGCTTGGCAGATGGGCGTCGCCGGCATGTCTGCCGATGGCGTTCGCGATCTTCCCGATCTTTCTTTATTTGGCAGCAACGGCCAGAACAACAGCTTTTACATCATTTGCCAACTCGATTTTACGGGAGCTAACTCCTGCGACCTAAGCGCACCCTACATGGATTTTGAAGGAGTAGGAGGCACCTCAGCTTCGGTCCAGGCCGTGGCCGGCATCATGGCATTGATCAACCAGAGCCAGGCCACCGTGAATGACCCCGCGCCGCGCCAAGGCAACGCCAACTACATTTTGTACAAGCTGTATAAGCTGCATCCCGCGGGAATATGCACGTCGAATCCTGCCGCGGCAACTGCATCAGGCTGTATTTACTACGACGTGGTCAACGGAAATACTTCCGTGGCCTGCCAGGGCGGAAGCCTGAATTGCAGCAATACCAGTGGTGCGGCAAATCAGTACGGTGTGCTTGTCAGCGGCGGCTTTCCAGCGTGGACGGCGACCGCCGGGTACGATTTCTCTACCGGCCTGGGGACCATGAACGTGGCGAACCTGGCGGCGGCCTGGGGCGGCGTGGGATTGACGGCTACTACGACAGCCATTACAGCTTCTCCGACGGGAACGATCGCCCACGGTTCCAACGCGAGCTTCACGGTACACGTGGCGGCCGGAGCGGGAACGCCGACGGGGGATGTTTCGCTGATTGCCACCCCCATCGGAGCTGCGCAAGCGGGAATCGGGCCGTTTACTCTCAGCGGAGGCACCGCATCGATTAGCACCGACATGCTGCCGGGGGGGACGGCGTATAGCGTGGTGGCACACTACGGTGGCGACGGAACGTTCGCGCAGAGCGACTCCGCACCAATCACCGTGACCGTCAGCAAGGAAAGCAGTGCGACGGCAGTCAGCGTCGTTACGTTCGACAACAACGGCAACATCGTCAGCAACAGCGCCAACACCGCCGTGTATGGTTCACCGTACGTGCTGCGCATCGATGTGGCCAACGCGGCAGGCACACCGTGTTCAGCGAATACCGATAACGGGACTATTCCTCCAATCAAAACAATTCCATGCCCCACTGGAAATGTCACACTCACGGACAACGGCGTGGCACTCAAAGACTTCCTCAATAGCAACACGGGTGTTTCTTCCAACGTCGCCACGCTGAACAGTCTGGGATTTCTGGAAGATCAGCCCGTCCAGCTTCCGGCAGGAAATCATAGCCTCGTGGCTGCTTATGCAGGGGACAACAGCTACACGGCGAGCATGTCGACCGCAGATGCCGTTAGCATCACCAAAGCACCAACCACCGTGGCCATGACACCTATACCCGGAAATGTGGGAATCAATCAGGCTGTAACTCTGACCGCGACCGTGAACACCAGCAGCAGCGGCGCAGGGCCGACCGGAACGGTTACCTTTACTTCCGGGGGCACGATGCTGGGTACAGCGCCGGCGCCGGTGACGGGCACGGCCTCCAATTTAACTACGGGCGTACCTGCAGTCGGCACAGCCACCTTGTCAGCCACGTTCTTATCATCTGGAGCAAAAAGCGTCACCGCAACGTACACCGGGGACGGAAACTACACCGGCTCGGGACCATCCGCGGCAATCACTATAAACGTAACCACCAGCGCTGGGAGCTTCACCGTTACCGGAACACCGGCGACGGTTACCGCAGGCAGCAGCGGGACATCGACAATTACAGTGACTCCCAGCGGCGGCTTTACGGGAAATGTGCAGGTTATGTGTTCGGGCACGGGATTGCCGCCCGGGGTTACCTGTACGCCTTTGACCATTAATGTAACGGGAGCAACTCCCGCGACCGGCACATTGACCGTCATGGTGACCGGACCTTCGACGACGCTGACCGCATCTCGCATCTCCGAGCAGCGTTCGCTTTACGCCGTAAGCAGACCGGCGCAACGCACCAACACGAGAGGCGGCGACGGGAACGGCTGGTGGACGCTTAGCGCCGGAACAGGGCTGAGCGCACTGCTGCTGTTTTTCATACCAGGACTGCGCGGACGGAAGCAAATTCGCGCGGCACTGGGACTCGGATTGATCTGCATACTGAGCTTCACTCTGGGTTGCGGCGGAGGCAGTAGCAGCGGAGGTGGCGGAGGCGGCGGCCTTACGGCGACGCACACAAGCATAACCGTCGCTGTCGCGAAATTGCCGTCCACGATGAATAACTTCGCGTTTACCGTTGCGGTAACAGGAGGTACGCCTACAGGACAAGTGCAGCTCTACGACGGCAGCGCGGCGCTCGGAGCTCCAGCGGCTGTTTCGAACGGCACGATGTCCATTGCTACCGGGCTGGGCGCGGTCGGAACTCATTCCGTCAGTGCGCACTACCTGGGCGATTCCACCACGCAAGCTTCCAGCAGCGGCGCGTTGAACCTGGTGGTGACTGGCGCGACTACGCTACCGCTCACCACAACTCCAAGCGGATCGGGTAATGTGGCGCTGACCATTCAGTAGAACGATCAGCCACTTCATCTTGATGGCCCCGAGTTTTTTCGGGGTCATTTTTTGTCAGGCGTACGACGACCTTGCGCCAATTACTGATTTTTTCCCTCGAAGATCGACGGCAGGAACTAATTGAAGGCGGGAGGAAAGAAGACGGCCCAAAACGTTGGCGATGGGCTGGTAAATTCAACGGGCACTAGTGAGCCGCCCTGGGCTACTTGAGGCGGACGGACCACGCGAGCCTCAATGCGTTTCTGGTTCCGCGGATTCTCAAGCGTGAGCTTGGTGCCTTCCGCAAGCGCCTCGGACATGAGGATCATCGCGCCATTCTGGCTGACCGTGTGCGTTTCCGCTTGCACCGGCTCGCTGCGATTGCCGATATGCAG
>Ga0182024_10025612_pt1 | contig 10403 bp, 11 predicted proteins | sample P32metaG_FD_120480 | JGI IMG/M metagenome (GOLD analysis project Ga0182024, IMG submission 120480) | Permafrost microbial communities from Stordalen Mire, Sweden - P3-2 metaG (Illumina Assembly) | ecosystem: Environmental > Terrestrial > Soil > Wetlands > Permafrost | place: Sweden: Stordalen...
CGCTGAGGGTCACGATGAATTTCTTTACGGCGGTCTTGTTCCTGGCCACGAATCCGCTCCGTCATTGGGGACGGCGCCATCGAGTCAGAGAATGGCCGCGGAATCAATGACGGGGCCGACTAGCACTGACGGCACTTATAGGCATTGGCAGCGCTGGCGTGTCGCTCTGCAGCGCCGCGCAGGAACAAGGTAGCACGAGTTCGCTCGTCTTCACGATCGACCGGCTATTGTTCGTGCTGATGATCGGGAAATCCTGCACACGGTTCGCGTCTCGTTCCGCTCTGGCACGCTCGTGTGCGAACCGTTCCTGATCGTCGGCCTGATCGCCTCAATCCGTCGCGTGTTGGTTATCACACTTGAGTCGTCGCGGGCCAATCTGCCGGGTAGATGGACATCTGAGTCACAGGAAATGCTCCAATCGACAATGTTAGAATTGGGTGTGCTTGGTGGCCTTATCCTTGTCATGGTGATTTCGATTTACATGCTCCGCCAAAGCGAACGGCAACAATGATGATTTGGACTGCACGGGGCTACACAGCTGCCTCAGGTTGAGGGCGAGGATTTTGAAACAGGCTCTGAGCTGAGCAGGCAGCTCGATCGGATCCGTATTTTCTGAACCAAACTGGACCACAATTGAAAACGGCTTAGTGAGATCGCGGTTAACAAGGATTGGGATAGACGGCTTAGCCGAGCGAGATCAGGCAATCGACCGGACGGCCTTCAAAGTGCGTCGACCGACCTAGTGTAACGTCTCTCGACGACTGCGCGAATTAGCCTTCTAGCCTCATCGACCGGATGTTCGTGCTCCGCTTCGATTTGAGCGACCTCGTCCGCAAGGTCCTCATCCTTAATCGACTTTCGCAACCACGTCGAGAAATCGGCATTGTCCAGATGAAAGCGGTAGGTCGCCTCGTCGATCCCTTCCCCGATCTGCAGAAACGTCACAAGGTTATGGGCTCGAAGATGTAGCGTCCGCTTTGGCCCGGTGAAATAGAAGCTTCGATCCTCGCCAAGCGTACCCTCTGCGTATTTGCGAATATGCCGCGTCAAAGCATGCACGGGCTTGTCAACAGTAATGATAATTGGCGCATCGTCGGTTCGGAGGTCCCAGTAGATGGCCTCCCCAATTTCGGGTCCGCGCTCCGGCACGGGAGGACATGAGCGGCTCAGGCGAGCGCTGAGCGTTCCAATGAGATCGAGGCTTTTCTTGCCGATAATCAAAACGATCCCGATGCTGCGCAGGACGTTCGTCGCAAGCGCATCCGGATGAACGGTCACGAAGATCGCCGGGGGTTGGTCGCCAATGTTCAGGCCAGCGCCTGCATCGCGTCCGTATGGAAGCATGTGGTGCGCTTCGTCCACTAGGACCCAGTGCGGCCGACCGTATTTGGCGTGAATATCGACGACCGCGGGGAACAGGCTAGCGAAAAGATCGGGACGCTCCTCGACGCCCGAGCCGAGCATGTTGATCGCGACGTTTGTTCCGAGTTTCCGAACCGCGGCGAGCACGGGCTCGGGGCTGATCGCCGTCTTAGCATCGCCGAAGGTGACCACGTCGCCGAAATCGCTATAGTCCCCCTCGGGATCAAACAGACAGATTTGGAACCCCGAGGCGACAAACTTCTCTAACAGAGCCGTCGCGAGCGTCGACTTGCCGCCGCCTGACGTTCCGGTGATGAGGACGCTGCCGCGATCTGGCCGCAACAGTATTTCGGCACCGCTATTATTGCCGATTACGATCGTATGTCTGGCGATCGCGGCGTCGAGGAGTTCGGCCTCGTCCCTTAGCCAGCGTTCGATCGTGTCGGCAACGCCAGCTCCACGAGCAGCGTCGGTGATCAGGTTGGCCGTGTCCTTTACTGATGGAAGAGCGTTGCCGACCGCCACCGCACATCCGCATGCCCGCATGAACGCGAGGTCGTTTTCGGCGTCGCCGGTCGCTACGGCGTTGTGGACCGATAGCCCCAGACCTTCGAGCGCCGCCACCAAGCCTGTTGCCTTGTTGATGCCATTGGGCAAAATCATCACCGCGCCCATGTTGAAGATGATCTGCAGGTCGAGCCCCAAATCGCGGATGGCTTCAAGCGCCGCCGTCTCGTTGGGTTCCCACGTCGCGACGATCACGCGGCCAACGGACAGAGGCGCGATCTTGTCGGCCTTGAGCCTTGACACGAATGCATCATCCGGCGGCGGGCCAAGCGGTCGCTCTTCTTTTGTGGCGGGTGTATAGAGAAGCGCGCCATTTTCAGCGACGATCCGATCGAAAACGTCGAGCGCTGGGAAGACACGGAGGAGGTCAGGCAGTTCGCGGCCTGTGACCAAGATAAGTTTACGGCCGGCTTTTTTCAATCGCACGAGAGCCGTGATAGTTTGTTCGTCGACCACGCCACCATGCGCAATCGTCCCGTCATAGTCGGTAGCAAGAACGAGGAAATAATTCATGATTGCGAACTTCCAATCCCATCAGTATTTTGTGAATATGTACGGCGGCCACCTAGTAGATTTTTCTCATGTTTTCGGACGGCCGGATGATATGGTCCACGTCCTTCTCGGTACAGAAGCCCATGACTCGCTCTACGCCGGCCCGGTTGTACCAGCTTCGGTCAAAGATCACGACTTCGGAAGCTGCTGGAAGATGGGGCAGGTATCTCTGGATATACATCTGGGATTTTTCGCGTTCCGTTGGGGCAGGCAGCGCGATCACGCGGAACGTTCGTGGGCTTACGCGGTCCGTGATCGCCTTGATCACCCCTCCTTTTCCGGCTCCTTCTCTACCCTCGAAGACGACGCAGATCTTTTTCTTTTCGTGCCGAACCCACTCCTGAAGCTTCACAAGTTCGACGTGCAATCGCGCAAGTTGGCGGTCGTAGTCCTTTTTCTTTAGCTTTTGAACAACCCCGGTGCCGGCTAACCTTCGACAACGATCACCGTTCATCCTCGCACCGGTTGTCTCTCTCGGCGTTTTTTTGCTCGCCCGACGTATCGACGAAGACAAGACCGCCGGGATTCACCACGCCGGTCACGACGGGCGTGATCACGCCCGTCGTCATGTCCAGGGTACCGACGAACGGCCCGCTATTCGCCGCCGTATAGGCGACACCCGGCGCGAAGGCGTCCCGCTTGAGCGCGAACACGGTGTTCAAGCCCTTGTCCGCGAACAGGATGAAGCCCTTGCTTGATGTCACAAAGGCGGTGTCGTCGGCTTCGACCGCTGCGAGTCCGCTCCCGGTCTGTTGGCTTAGCGGCAGTCGCAGCACCCGTTGATCCGGCTCGCCGACATCGCTCACCACTTTCAATTCGTGGTCGGCCTGGCTGTCGAGCACGATATTGTGGAGGGCATCCAGTGTCATCGAGTCTGGATCCTGCAGGTTCAGCGGGACTGTCGCGTCGGTCAGCAAATCAATTGCCGCGGCATTTCCGGAGAGCACCGGTTTGACGGTGACCATGCTGTTGCTCAGCGTGGCCCTTACGATCGCGGGACCGGTGTTCGGATTCGGCGCCGGATTCGATGCGCTGAGATAGACACGGCAGCCGCGAAAGACGATGTCGTCATAGCCGCCGCCGTGAAGCGTGGGGCCGAACTGATAGGATCGCGTTTGCTTCGTCGCGAAATTGATGATCACGAGGCGCGGGTTGGCGTCTTCGTTTTGTAGCGCCCATAGCTCGTGAGTGACGGGGTTGACTTTCAGTCCGTCGTTGTGACCGAGCACGGTATAAGTGTAAACGACGCTGCCGTCCATCCGGTATTGGACGATTTGGCTACTCTTGCCGTCGGAACCGTCTGGCTTGTGGCCGTCGCCATAGCCGACAAACACGTAATCACCCAACACGGCGATTGAATCCGGCACGCTCAGCCCGGCGGGCGCCGTCGCGAATACCGACAAGACGTAGGGCGTGTTTGCTTGCGGCGGGGAACTTTGTGCAAAAGCGGGCAGAGCAGTGAGCTGGCAAAACAGAAGGATTGCCGACGCCCCGGCTGGCGCACGTGAGTTCCTCATTTGTTGATACTCCTGTATTGGGGATATTATTAATGCGCTTCACCATGTCATGCTCGTGTAGGTAGGGTGAAGGTTCAATGACGTTTCCGCGGAATGGAAAAAATCGGGGTCGGCCCGACAGCGCCTTCGGGGGCTCTGTCACGTTGCCAAATATCGCGCGTAACAAATCTCCTGGTAGGTCAGGCTCACGCCGCGGCGGCGACTTCACGCCACGTCAGCATGGCAGTCGAGATGAGTCAGTCGAGCTGGCTTGTCGCTGGCATCGTACCCGGAACATCGTGCCGTAAGCAGCACGAGCAGCGGGTGCTGTCGCGGCCATAGATGCCACGATTCCCACTCGGCCTCGACCGGTGCTACCCGGCTAATTGGAGATTGCGCAGAATAACCCGCGTCGTGCCACGTGGTGACGATGCAACCATCGGTGCCTTTCAAGCGTTGAACATTCGATGCCCCCAAAAGCAGGCAGGATAGCCCTCCCGCGCCGTTGTGATTCCGACATGCTCATCGATAATTAGCTGAAAGGTTCAGCAAGCCCAGTGGAGTTGACCACACACGCCAAAACCTTGGAGGCACGCCGCGAGTCGTATTCGCTTCTAACGATAAACGGCGGCTCGTCCCGCATCCGGCTCGCGCTGTTTGATGTGGGCGAACCGCTGCGGCGGAGGCTGGATGGGAAAGTGGATCGTGTCGGTCTGAGCGGCACGAATTTGACCTTCAAGGATGCTACTGGACAATCGCAGAATAGTCGCACCATCGATTCCAACGATCGCCATTCGGCAGTCACTTTCCTCCTGGATTGGCTCGAAACGCAGCAGGTGTTCGCTTCGGTCAAAGCCGTGGGACACCGGCTGGTACATGGGATGACGCACAGCGAACCGAAGCGGGTTGCTCCGGAGTTGCTTGATGAAGTGCACCGCATCACGCCGTATGACCCGGACCATCTGCCGCTTGAGATCGAGTTGATAGAGGCAATTCGCCAACGCCATCCAGAATTGCCTCAGGTGGCATGCTTTGACACCGCGTTTCACCGCACCATGCCGCGGGTCGCCAGCCTGCTGCCGATCCCTCGACGCTACGAGGCAGCAGGCGTCCGACGTTATGGTTTCCACGGTTTGTCTCATGAATTTCTCATGAAGGAGCTCGCACGTCTCGGCGACCCGGCGGCAACAAAGGGTCGCGTGATCCTTGCCCATCTCGGCAACGGCGCGAGCCTGGCCGCCGTGCGCGACGGCAAGAGCATCGACACGAGCATGGGCTTCACACCAACGTCCGGATTGGTGATGAGCAGTCGCTCGGGGGACTTGGATCCCGGACTAGTCTCCTACCTGGCGCGCACCGAGAAAATGAGCGCGTCGCAATTTCAGGAAATGGTGAACCACGCATCTGGGGTGCTCGGAGTTTCCGAGATCAGTTCTGATCTGCGCGATTTGATTGCAAAGGAATCCGATGACATTCGTGCGGCGGAAGCCGTGGCGCTTTTCTGCTATCAGGCCAAGAAATGGATTGGGTCCTTCGCCGCGGCGCTCGGTGGATTGGACACGGTTGTCTTCGCAGGAGGCATCGGCGAAAACGCGGCGCTCATCCGGGAGCGTATTTGCGACGGACTCGGCTTTCTAGGCATCGAACTAGACCAAAAGCGCAACGCGAAGAACGCGTCCTTGATTTCGACTGACGGTGGCCGAGTCGCGGTGCGTGTCATTTGCACAGACGAAGAAATCATGATCGCAAGGTCAGTCGTGCGCGTCCTCGGTCTCGACGACGGAAAGGCAGTTGAAGGGTGAAAGCAAACGCAACGACTCTCAACCCGAATCTGCTACGCAAACCAGGCGCCGATTGGCGCCCAGCGAATGACCTCTCCGTCCCGCAGATTTATCTTTACGAAAATCCGCGGCTGAAATCGCTGCTCGCCCTGGCGCGCACTAAGGCGTGTTTGCTCGGTCATTGGCGAACACTGCCCGTCCCCGCCCGTTCATCCGGACCGATTCTTCGAGCACAAGCGAAACCTCCACCCACAGCGAAGAGCTGCTGGAAGCTCGCAACTGGAATTGGAGCAGGACAAAATGAATACCCAGAGATCATGAACACCGCAAGGACCCTGGTCGCTGGCGACAAGGGCGTGCTGCCGATGGATGAAAGTAATCCAACCGGTAACAAACGATTTGCAAAGTTAGGAATCCCAAAGACCGGGGAAGCCCGGCGCGCTTGGCGAGAGTTGATTGTGACCACGCCACGTCTAGGTGAATGCATCAGTGGAGCGATCCTTTATGACGAGATTATCCGCCAACGAAAGATGGCACTCCCTTTGCTGAAGCCATTACCGCTGCGGGAATCGCGACCGCTCGGCTGATTACTCTCGAATGGGCGCCCGCTTTGCAAAGTGGTGCGCTGTGATTGCCGTGAGTGATAGGACACCCAACGGGGAATGCTGGAGGGTTTGATTGACTTGCCCAAGCAAGAAACAGTAGACGGGGTAGCTGATGCCACGGTGGGGTGTCTCTTGCGAGCCGTTCCGGCTGCCGTACCAGGGTTTGCGTTTTTGTCGGGCGGCCAATCCGGTGAGCTGGCCTCCGCCCGTTTGAATGCCATGAATGTTCGATTCAAATCGCGACTGCCTTGGGCGTTGACTTTTTCGTTAGCTCGCGCCATTCAGCAGCCCTCTTTAGAAATTTGGCAAGGCAACGAGACCGACGTCGTGTCGGCACAGGAAGCTCTGCTTCATCGAGCTAGGTGCAATCGGGCTGCGCGCCGGGGCGAATACGATGCCGCGATGGAACGGATATGAGTATCTCAACATTCATACCACATCGTCCACGGGCGGTCTTGTCGGGCGTTTCGCTGTTGCCGGAAGCACGATGGCCGTGTCTGGCGCTGACGGTTCTCTACTGTCGCTGGCAATTGGCGCTCACCCTAGGCGCAACGGATGGCACCTACATCGCGGGAGGGATTCTGCTCCGCTTCAAGGAGGCATTTGCCTCTTCGCCGTTTCGGGAACGTTTCGAAGATAAGGGTCGATTTCAAGACTATCTGCGCAGAATTCCAACTCACCTTATTCTTGAGGAATCGCCCGCGCTTTTAGGCCTTGCTAATCTTCCGCTAGAGCCGTGACATCACCGTGCTGCAAGCACGGGATCAGCGACGCTGTGCGCTACAAGTGGAAGGCGAAGGTTGGCGGGTCGGACCTATCGGACGCCCGCCGCCCGATGAAGCCGACCGTGCGACTGCGCCTGTCGCTACCGTCAACTCGCTGGCGTATAGCTGCGAATCGGGCGATGCTCGCGCCGATGCACTTCATCAATCGTTCACCCGGCCGCCCGCCGACACCATGGCCAAAGAGATGAACGAGTTCGGCCGCACGAGCGGTGCGCCGCGCCAGAGGGGCCGCTATCTCCGGCATTTGCCCCGTGAACGTTTGCCGCTTGCAAGTTTGGTTTCGACATTGCCAGCGCTGGATGCGTAGCTTCACGGTCACAGCCGCGCCTTGCGCCGGCAAGTCTTGTAGACGACGCTCATTCCAGCCGTGCCGGTGCAATGACTGCCTCCCGCAGTCTGGGCAGACGCCGAATCCCTCACCGACCGCCGAAATCACCCATTGGCCATGAACCTGTTCCGCGCCCAAAATTCGTACGCCGGCTCCAGGCGCCCATCTTGACTTCCTCTTCACGAGGCCAAGTTATCGCTTGACCCCCTCTTTCAATCAAGGCCGCAACAGGAATTGAGGCTGAACCAATAAGATGTCCAAAACCAAAGCAAACCGTGAATTTCTCACAATAAAATGTATCGTGACACTGGCGAAATGGCGCAATCCAAAACAGAAGGTGGTGAGGCTAGCCCCGCTCTCCCCAAGGACGCAGACCGTCGATCCGGCGACCGGACGATCGATCTCGCCGATCGTTGCCGCGGCTCTGCGTCAGACCACGTGGTTGTTGACAGAGAATCAGGGCGGTGAAGGTTGACGCGCTCAAAAGAGAATGGCCGGAATTTGCCGCGATGCGTCGGCTCGCCACGCGATTCCGCGGCATTCTTCGGAGCAAGAATGAAGCTCGGAGTCTGGCTAACGGACGTGCATCAATCCGGCCTCTATGCAATGCAGCGGTTTGCCCGCACCTTGCGAAGAGATATCGACGCCATGAGAAATGCGATCGCTGAGAGCTGGAGCACGGCCAAACGGAAGGACAGATCAGCCGGCTCAAGGCTCTTAAGCGGGCAACGTATGGCCGGGCTGGCCCAGAACTTCTGCGTGCGCGAATGTTGCCACTATAGGCGCCTTCGCAACAGGAACTGAGGCAGAATTCCGTATTTGCTCGGCTTTCGGGTCCAGACTGCAAATCGTAATGCAGAACCCCAAGTGCGTTCCCGTCGGAATTGGCAGCAGCTATGCAGGCAAAGAGTGCCGCATGGCAGCCTCATGCTTGTCGAGAGCTACGAGGAGGGGCCTTACCGACCCCGATCCGCTTCACAAGCTGCGAGAAAAAAGCTGACGCGTTCGGGAATAAAGGACGGCAACTCCTTTCGAAGGGCTTTCGTGTCATGCCCCATCAGGGATCGCATGAGCATTGGGAGCAGAATGAGATCCATAAAGATCTGAGCCGTGGCGGCACTTCTTTTCGTACTGAAGGGTCCCTTTGGCGCGTCCGGAAGCATGTGGGCGGCGTCGTTAAAGACCTGAGAGACGGCATTTGCAGCCCGATCCCGCGAGGCGTCATGGAGCTGGCGGCTCAACTCAGGGAGTCGGTCCGCTTCAGCAATGATCGCACGAGTTACACCGACCAAATCCTCGATGGTTTTTTCGGCAATCTCGGTGCCGAGACGTATGAGCTTGTCCTGCAGCGTACGTCCCTTGGCTTCGTAGCCGTCGAAATTGGCCAAGCCGTTCATGACGCGAGCCACAACCGCGGCGAAGAGCGCCTCCTTCCCCGCAAAGTGAGCATAAATCGTCGGTTTGCTTGCGGGAGCGAGCTCCGCGATCTCGTCGATACTCGCGCTTTGGAAGCCTCTCTTGAGGAAAACCCGCTGGGCCGCATCGAGGATGCGCTCCTCGACGTCGCCGGCAAGGTCCTTGGGCGGTCTGCCGAGACGGTTCGGCGGTCGCTTTGGGCTTCTATTCTTGGGCAAGATCCGTCTCACGTTTGCAATCACGACACCGCGAGTGCTCCACCCCGCGAACAAATTGGACTTGACACGTTACGGGAAAAAGTGCAAATAAAATAAAATATACGGTGTAGTTTAGATCGGGCTTGAGCAGCCGGTCAACCGGGCAGGGGTAAAACCGCCGCCGCCCTCCCGCTCCGAGGGAAATGTCATGAACCGTCATTTACCCCGTTGTGCTGATTCCGTACGAAGGGCCGGCACGCCTCGTCTGAGGCACATAAGTGCGACACTTGCGGTCGCGCTTCTGGCCGCGCCCTTGAGCGCCTGCAATGATCGATCTGCCACCTCGATCAAGCGTGCAGCGTTCGTGCGCAGCGAGATTGTGCGTCCACACGATCGGCAAAGTTCTGTAACGCTGACCGGCGAGATTCAGGCTCGCTTTCGCGCCGACCTGTCATTTCGGGTGAGTGGGCGCGTGGTTGAGAGGTTGGTTGATGTCGGCGATCACGTCCATGCCGGCGACGTCCTGGCGCGGATCGATCCGGCCGAGCAGCAGGCCGATCTCGATGCCGCGACCGCTGCGGTGACGAGTGCAGAGGCCCAGTTGCGCGTGGCGAGAGCAACCTTTGATCGCCAGAACCATCTCATTTCTTTTGGCTATACCACTCGCGTGGCCTTCGATCAGGCACAGGAAAGACTGCGGACCGCAGAGAGCAAGCTCGAAGCGGCGAAGGCGCAACTGGGGACAGCAAAAGACGCGCTTAGCTATACCGAGCTGCGCGCGGGTGCATCGGGTTTGATCACCGCGCGAAATCTCGAGATCGGCCAGGTGGTACAGGCGGCTCAGCCGGTCTTCACGCTCGCCCAGGACGGAGAGCGCGATGCCGTGTTCGATATCTATGAATCGATTTTCTTTGGGGAGTTCGCAGGCGGGCCTGTCTCGCTGGCGCTCGTCTCGGATCCCCATGTAACAGCCATGGGTTACGTCAGGGAAGTATCGCCCGCTGTCGATCCGAAGAGCTCGACGGTCCGCGTCAAGGTGGCAATCCAATCTCCGCCCGCGGCGATGACCCTAGGAAGCGCCGTTGCGGGGACCGGCAAATGGAAACCGACCGCGCAGATCACGCTGCCATGGACCGCATTGATGGCCATCGGGTCAAGGCCCGCGGTCTGGATAGTCGACCGGGCGACCAGGACGGTATCATTGAGGCCGGTCACCGTCGGCGGGTACGAAGGCGGATCGGTGATGGTCAAGAGCGGCCTTGAGGCCGGGGACCGCGTCGTTGTCGATGGCGGCAAGCTGCTCAGCTCCGGCCA
>Ga0182024_10025613_pt1 | contig 10402 bp, 12 predicted proteins | sample P32metaG_FD_120480 | JGI IMG/M metagenome (GOLD analysis project Ga0182024, IMG submission 120480) | Permafrost microbial communities from Stordalen Mire, Sweden - P3-2 metaG (Illumina Assembly) | ecosystem: Environmental > Terrestrial > Soil > Wetlands > Permafrost | place: Sweden: Stordalen...
CGCGAGGTGCGCGTCATCAACCTGATCGGTGGCGTCAAGACCGCGCAGCTCCTCGCCGAGCGGGCCGGGCGCACGCTCAAGCGCACCGTGCTCGAGCTCGGCGGCTACAACCCGATGCTGGTCCTCGACGATGTCGACATGGACTATGCCGTGCGCACCGCGACGTTCGGGTCCTTCTTCCACCAGGGCCAGATCTGCCTCAACACACGCAAGATCATCATCGCGCGCAGCCGCTACGACGAGTTCCTCGAGAAGTTCGTCGCGCGCACGAAGACTCTGCCGTTCGGAGATCCGCTGGATCCCAAGACGATCATCGGCCCGCTCGTCACCCCGGCGGCGGTCCAGCTCGTTCACGAACGCGTCCATGACGCGGTCACCAAGGGCGCGACGGTCCAGATCGGCGGCACTTACGAAGGCCAGATCTACCAGCCGACGATCCTCACTGAGGTCTCATATGACGCGGTCGCGTCAAACGAGGAGACATTCGGCCCGCTCGTCATCGTCGAGCCCGTCGACTCCGACGAGCACGCCGCGCGCGTCGCCAACCGGGTGAACTACGGGCTGACCTCGTCGATCCTCACGTCGGACACGTTTCGTGGGTTCGAGCTGGCGCAGCGGATCGAGCACGGAATCGTCAACGTGAACTCCCCGACGGTGAACGACGAGATCCACGCTCCGATGGGCGGGGTCAAGGACAGCGGCTGGGGTCGTACCGGTCCTGACAGCATTGCGGACTTCAGCGACGTGATCTGGATCAACGCACGCAGCGGACAGCGCGAGTACCCGTTCTAGTCGGCGCTTGCGGCGGCTGCCCCGACGGCATGGGGGCAGCCGCCGCGGCCGACGGTCTCGTTCACGATCTCGCTCGAGCTTGGGGCGCTGGCGGCGTGCCGGGTGAAAAACAGGCCGTGAGCTTGGATCACCTGGATCCGGCGACGACGGCTCACCTGGTTCGTCGGGAGATTCGCGAGACCGAGCAGCGACAGAAAGGGCTGACATGACAAACGAAGAGTTCGTCCGCCAGGCATATGCAACCGCCGAGGTTGGGGACATCGCATCCTGGGTCGCTTGCTTCAACGCCGACGGAGTGTTCGTCGACGAATCGGTTGGAATGACCTATCGCGGACCCGACGAAGTTGGAAAGCCCGTCGAGAACTACGGGACGGCGTTCTCCGACATGCATCGCGAGCTCTACGACGTGTACGTGAGTGGTGACGTGGTGGTCGTCGAGCTGGCACTGCAGGGGACTCACGACGGGCCGCTCTGGCTTCCTCAGGGGACCCTTCCGGCTACGGGCAAGCGAATGGACGCGCCGTGCTGCGATGTGTTCCGTCTCGAGAACGGGCGGATCCAGCTGTTCGACTGCTACCCATCGGGAACCGTGATCCTCGGCCAGCTCGGCGTGCTGGGCAACCTCGACGCGGTGCTGCAGCAGCATGCCTCCGTCTAGCGGCTCCTTGTTGAAGGCATGAGCCTTACCGTCGACCTTCACCAGCACGTGATTCCCGACTTCTATTGGGAGGCGTCGAGCGAGGACGGGAATGCCGCAGGAGGCATCACTCCCCCGCGCTGGAGTCTCGACGCCGCGATCGCATACCTCGACGAGGCGGGAATCGACGTCGCGGTCCCATCGATCAGCACGCCAGGTGTGCACTTCGGTGACGACGCGGCCGCACGGACGCTCGCGCGTGGCGTCAACGAGTACCTGGCGGACCTCAAGCGCCAGCGGCCGGACCGGTTCGGCGGATTCGCCTCGCTTCCGCTACCGGATGTCGACGGGTCGCTCGAACAGATCGAGTACGCCTTCGACGTGCTCGAGCTCGACGGGGTGTCGATGATGACCAACGCCGACGGCAGCTATCTGGGAGACAGCCGCTTCGATCCGATCTTCGCGGAGCTCCAGCGTCGCGCCGCGCTGGTTTTCGTCCATCCGACCGCGTCGCCCGATCCGATCGCGCACACCCTCGGCCTCCCTGACTCGCTCCTCGACTACCCCGTCGACACGTCGCGCGCGATCGCGAAGCTCCACTACAGCAACACCTTCGCCCGAACGCCGAGCATCAAATACGTGTTCGCGCATGCCGGCGGCACGATCCCGTACGTCGCCTCACGCTTTGCGATCGTCGATCAGATGAACGTCATCCCGGGAGCGCAGCAGCGGGGAACGTTCGCCGATGCCCTCCCACGCCTGCACTGGGACACCGCCTCAGCGTTCAGCGACCCCGTGCTCCACATGCTGCGATCGGTCACCGGGCTCGGAAATGTCGTGTTCGGGACCGATTATCCGTACCCCCACGACGCAATCTCGATCGCTGGCCTGCGTCAGATTCGGAACACCGCTGAGCTTGACGATGGCGAGCGCCGGGGCGTTATGGGTGAGTCGGCCGCTCGGCTAATCCCACGCCTTGCACGTGTGGAGAGCACGCCCTGAAATGACGCTTGAAGAGGCTGCCGATCGGGTTGCGATCCGCCAGCTGATCGACGCTTACGCGCACTGTGCCGACCGGCGCGACGCCGACGGCCAGATGGCGCTGTTCACGGCCGACACGCACTTCGTGGTGTATATGGATGCTCGCTCGAGCGAGCCCAACATGGACCTGCACAGCCGGGCGGAGCTCGCACCCGTCTTCGACGATCTGAACCGCTACACCGCGACGACACATTTCAACGGACAAAGCACAGTCGCGATCTCTGGCGCCGCGGCCACCGGCGAGAGCTACTGCCTGGCACACCACGTGTCCGAGGAGGGCGACGAGCGCACGATCATGATCGCCTCGATCCGCTATGAGGACACGTTCGCAAAGCTGGACGGAACTTGGATGTTCTCCGAGAGGCGACTCTATGTCGACTGGACCGACACCCGCCCTATCTCGCCCTAGCGATGAACGACACGCTGCACAACGTCACGAGTTGGGCGGATGGGGCCGATCGCATCGCGATCGCCATGGTGGTCGGCGCCATGCGCTCGGCTCCACGCCCACTCGGTACCAAGATGGCGATCAACGACCGCGGTGAGATCTCCGGCAGTGTCCCGGGAGGCTGCAGCGAAGGAGCCGCCGTCGACATCGCCGAGCGCGTCATCAGCAGTGGACATCCGGAACCGCTATTCCCGGTGTGCTCACGACCGATCAAGAACGGCGCGCCGGCGATCAAACTCACTGGTCTTCGCCTCCACCTTGGCTGCGCTGCTTGGCGACGGAGGAGCTTTCGGCGATGAACCCCTTTGACGCTGCGCATGTCACCGAATCGCTGTCCGAGAGGCGATCGCGGCTCGATGTCGACGAGCCGGGTGCCTTGCACAGTGCCATCACCCCCTGTCAGGACCTGCTGGTGCAACATCTACGGCCCATCGTGGCGGATCTCGTCGGCTTTGGGCGGATGGGACTCGGCACGCTCCTCGTGCCAGCGGACCCCATGGTCATCATCGATGGGTTTTGTTACCGGTCAGACGCCCGCATGTCCGTATGCCGAGTCTCCCCGTTCGAGCGGGTGCGCTGTGCCACGGTCGTCGACTTTCGCCACGGCAGCCGATTTCGGATCGAGTATCCCGTACCCCGCGCCGACCTCGCGAGCCTTGCTGCTCAGGTCTTTGGCGCACTCCCTGAGATCGTGGCGGTGGAGCTCTCGGGCACCTTCAGCGGCGTCACTGTTCCGAACGGGACCTTCGGCCGCGCCGACGGCACAGCAGTCGGATTCGTCACGCGCACCTCGCCGCCACGGGATTGGCACCTGAGCTTCCTCACCGCCGACCGCACGTTCGGCGGACCGATCCTCGAAATATCAATCGAGAACGTTGAACTCAAGATCACGGCACCCCGAGTCGTGTACCAAGCACGGACAGGCGAGCCCGCATCCACGTCGCCAGCAACCGCGGGGTCTGATTGCCAATGAGCACCGGCACGCGCCCGAACACGCGTCTGAGCCGGCGAGGCGACCCCGGACGTCGCTTTCTCCGATGGCAACAATGTTCGTGGACCCATTGCCGTGTTCGAGATCCAAGTCATCTTCGCTAGCACCACCGATCGCGGGCAAAAGCCCCGCTCCTCCACGCAAGGCGCGGCGCTCGGCAAGCGCCGACTCGCCGTCGAACGACGGGTCTGACCGCCCTTTGGCTCGAGGGCACTCCGGAACGAATGGTCGCGGAGGAATGGTGAGTGTGGGACCGGCCAGCCGGCCGCGGCGAAACCGGAAACGGAAGCGATCCCGCAGGGTGGGGAGCATGGTGCGCCCGCCCTCGAGCACGGCGACGGGCGGCCGTACCTCCAAAACGACCCGGACTGCGGGGGCACCAGCCGCGATCGACGAACAGGTCTGGGAGCGCACAATGAACCGGCTTCGCCGGATCATCCTGATGCTCAGCGCCGTCCTTGCGGCGGTGATCGCCCGTCTGGTCATCGACGGCCCCAAGCTGCTCAGCGATCTCACCGGGGCGCTGATCGTCGTCCTCCTCCTCTTCTCGCTAGCCCTCAGGCGTCAGGGAGTTCGACTGCAGCCGGGCGTCGTGCCCGAGACCGAGCGGGTCGATGCTCGCTGATGCTCAGACAAAGCGCCTCCTCCTCGGCCGCGAGGACTCTTACTCCGGCTGGCGCGACGTCACCCTGTGCCGTGCCGGCGCCTCGGCCGCGCCGTAGCATTGGAAACGTGTCGGCTGTAGAAGTCCACGACAACCTGCCGAAGGAGCGCTATGAGGCCGCCGTCGACGGCGCGCTGGCAGGCTTCGCCGAGTATCGCCAGAAGCCCGGGCTGATCGCCTTCGTTCACACCGAGGTCGACCAAGCGTTCGAGGGGCACGGCGTGGCGTCGATCCTGATACACGACGCACTCGAGGACGCGCGACGCCGAGGACTCGCGGTCCTGCCGTTCTGTCCGTTTGTGAGCGCATACATCGAACAGCACCGCGAGTACGTCGAGCTGGTGCCGGAGTCCCAAAGGGAGGCGTTTGGCCTGTGAGGAAGACCTATGTCGGAGTGGACGTGGATGTGAGCTTCGATCCCGAGGTTTGCGTGCACGCAGGCAACTGTGTCCGCGGACAACCCGCCGTCTTCGACCCGAGCCGCAGGCCGTGGATCGTGCCCGACGCGGCGGCAGCTGACGACGTCGTCGCACAGGTGCGGCGTTGCCCGTCAGGCGCGCTGAAGTTCGAGCGCCATCGGGAGTAGGTGATGCGCCGCCGCGGCGATTCAGATCGTTCTGCGCGAATGGTGCTCGACCGAAATCCGCAGAGGCCCTCGGCGGCTCACGCGTCACGATGTGCACGACCGCGTGACATCTGAAACAGTTCCAAACCCCGTCGGGGACGAGCTCTGCCCTGTATCGGGGGAGTTCATCCCTGGACCCGGCTTGCGGATCGGGCTACTAACGGAAGCCAGCGGCGGCCGAGCCGTTACACACACACACACACACACACACACACACGAATCCACCATCGCACGGCCGCGGCTGAGCGCGGCAGGACGCCGATCGCCCGCAGCACCGAGGACCTTAGCGGCCTCGCAGATAACGTGTCCGCACCGCCGCGCCCGCACGGGGGTTGTACGAAAAGAGCGAGCATGCTCGGGGTCGTCAGGCACGCGAGAACGCAAAAGCTGGGCCGGAGTCCGAGTCCGGCCTTAGACGCGCATCTAGCCAAATTCGAGAACACGCCGCGCCGAGCTCGCTGGAAACGACGTGTCATTTTGGAAGCTGGCCTGGCGGCAACAATTCAGCGCACTAGCTGGCCGGCGAGCAGATCAACCGCCCGCCAGCCGTCAGGCTCGCGGTTTAGGACGACTGCCCAGTCTCGCGGCCGCACCGTTTGGCGCAGCTCGAGCACCGCCGTGCCGCCGTATTGCACCACCCGGTGCACGACAACCGAGAAGCTTGTGATTTGTCTGAAGTAGTTCGTGCAGCTTCCGTGCAGCGCCTTCCCGTAGGCCTGAGCGAGCTGTGGCGCGAACAACTCGGTGCAGACTCGGGACGGATTGTCGATCGCCGCGGCCTCGTACGTATCGAGCCACGCTCGCGGCGTCGCTGGCAGTTGGGAGCCCACCGGACCGGGCGAAAGCCACCAGATCGCCGTGAGACACGCCACTGTCAGCGACAGCCCGATCGCCACGAGCGACCACCGGACCCGGCGCCGCGGCGGATTGGAGTCGCTCTGTCGATCAACAACCAATGTCGTTTGGCGCGCCCGGGCGTCAGCCGTCTCAGCGGCTGTGGTTGGACGCCATCCGCCCCAGCGCGGATCATGCTCTCCGCGGATCCGCGCGATCATCGCTTGCGGTGCTTCGCGCGGTGGTGCTTGCGCTTATGGTGCCTGCGGGGAGTTGCCGGGGGACGCGGGTGCCCGCCGACCAGAACGGACCGCCGTCCGGACGCGGCCGGCGCGTACGGATAATCCCCCATCGGCAGAGTCGCGATCTGGAACCAGAAGCTCTTGTAGATCCCCGCGTACCCGGCCCCGAACGTGTAGGTGGTCATGAAGCGACCGTTACCCGTCACGTGCTCCTGCACACCGTAAGTCTGGTAGGTGCTCCCCTGCCCGATCCGCAGCCGCACAAGCGCTCCGCCGGGCGGTATGTACCCGCCGAACAGCTGCCCGGTGATCCGCACGGTCCCGCCCCACGCCACGCGACGCGAAACGCTGAGCAGTTTCACTTTGGACGGCACGATCACACGGACCTGCCCGGAGGAAGTGCCCTCCGTCGTCGGGTCGCCGTCGTAGACCGCCTCGACAATCCGTGACGGTCCGCGCCGCAGCGTCGCGGTCCACGTCCCGTTCGCAGCTGTGGTGACGACAGCCGCCTGGGTGAACAGCCCGCCGCCGTTCTCCGGCGCGGTCAGGACGCGCACGATGTGACCTCCGATCGCGATACCGGCGGACGTGCCTAGATACCCGTTGACGGTCGTTCCGCGCCCGAAGGCAACGGCTCGCGACGTCCTGGCGATGACGCGCGGAGGCACCACCACGCGGACGATCTTGATCCGCTTGACCTTGACGAAGTGGCCGTGACGACGCACGCGCACGAACACCACAGTGCGCCGCCGTACCGTGCGTGGATGGCAGCGCATCACCCGCTCGACCCGCGTGTGCGCCCGCGTCTTGACCTTCATGCGCTTGCCGTGCCGGCGAACGGTGATCCAGTGCCCGGGAACCTTCACGCGGACGCGCGCGGAATGGCAGCGCAGCCCAATGATCTTGTCGAACGCGATCCCGACCACAGTCGGCTGACCGATCTTCAAAGACCAGGTCGCCGTCGACGATTGACCATGTGCGCCGGAGGGGTCGACGGCGTTGTCCTGCGCGTAGCATCTCACGCTGTGCGTGCCGATGCCGCTCACCGGCACCTGAGCGCTCCCGCCGGAGTAGCTCTGAGCGGGACCGCCATCCATGCTGCACACGATGTCCGCGATGCCCGACGGGCTGCCGCCACCCGTGGCCGTCACGTACTGCGTGCCCGCCGTCGACGGCGCATCGACCGGGGCCGAGAGTGAGATCGCCGGAGTGCTGTTGTCGACGTAGGCTGTCTTGGTGACGCTCGCCGGGACCCCCGCCGCATCGCTAGCGCTCATCGTGAGCGGCAGGGCGCCTTGGCCGTATCTGGTCGTGTCGACCGACTGGCTGATCGGCGGCGCTGCACACTGATGCCACGTCGAGACGTCCCGCGCCGACGTCGTGGTGTTGATCAGCTGGCCATCTAGGCTGCTCGACAGCGAACACAGACCTGACGGCGAATTCCCCCAGGCAAAGAAGGGCCAGGTACCTCTGACCCAACCTGACGCCTGCCACAGGCCAGTCGGAGCGACAAGGCTCGGGCCGCTCGTTTCGCGAACGTAGAGCGAGAGCGCTCCGATGTCGAGCTGGGCTGGCTGCGTGCAGTTGCTCACGCCGCAGACCAGCTGAAACCCAAAGTAGCTCGAGAAGATTGGCCCAAAGCCAGCCGAGGTTTCGCTGTCGTGCGTTTGCGCTCCGCCGCCGGACCAGTAGAAACCGCCGCCGAAATCGCCGCCAGGGCTGTTTAGTCCAGCCGAGACCATCGAGTTGGTGCTTGCGCCCACGATCGCTAGCCCGGTCGGCGCAGTCGCCTGCCAGTGCGCACTCACGCCACGCGTGCTCGTCCCGCTTGAGTACAACGCAAATCCATTCGCCGTAAACGGCGGATTCGGGCACGTTCCCTTCACGGTTATGCCTTTTACGGGCGGAGTTCGAGCGAACACTTGATTCGCGTAGGACCCGCACACCTGGACCGTCTCGTCGGCACGACCGACCGATGCGACTGACAGCAGAATCGTCGTAAAGACGAGCAGCGAAAGCGACCCGACACCCGTCAGACGCGATCCGCGAGATCTCGACATCGATCGCATCGGGCTAGGCTCACTCGTTCACGGCCGTGGACAGATGACGGCGACGTTCACTGGGAGCTGTGATGAGAGACCGATCCGGACCTGCGTTCCGAATCCCTTGTGTCCGGTCACCGTGACCGCGCTCGCACTGCCGGTCGAAGGAAAGCTCTCGACCGTCGCAATCGCGAAACAGCCGGCAGGCGCCCGTGCCGACCAGCGGAGCTGACCGCCGGAGAAGGACGACGGAGGCTTATACCAGACGAGAACCTTCGCACGCGGACTGGAAGCAATCAGCCTGCCCCCGGCACTCACACGCGCCGAAAAGCGGACGTAACCGCCAATCGAGCCTGGATCCAACTTGATCGGGGTGATCGAATGGTTCCTGAGCTGCTTTGTGCCGACGCTGCCGGCGGGAAGGCTGAGCGCGGCGTATGACGTGCCGCCCAGCGCGACGAACAATGCGAGCAGAGCGATGGCGTTGTGGCGGATGAAGGTCAGGGTCTTGAGCACTGGACGTAGTTCTCCTTACTGGGTGCCGGCGGCGCCTCTGCCTGGACCCAGGCTGCCGCCCAGGCCGAAGGCAGGTTGGCTTTGGTGCGATGTATTACTGCTAGTGGCCGCAGCGGCCGTGCTGGACGCGGGCTGAGAGCTTGACGCAGCCGTCGAGCTCGAGCTGCTGGACGAAGGGCTGGAAGTCGCGGGCGACGTCGAGGCGGCGGGCGCCGCGCTCGCATGGGTAACCGAGTGGCGCCGAGTCGACCGCTTCCGGGCGGGCGCGACTCGACGGCGCTGCCTGACCGGCGACTTGACGCGGCGGGTGAGCTGGCGACCCTCATTGACAATCGCGTTGGCTGTCGCGGCAAGGAACTGGGACGGCGCCAGCGTGAACGCAGTGGTAGCGGCAAGCCTGCCTGACCGAATGGGGGTCCGCAGCGGGACGGACTTGCCGCCCAGCTGAGACAGCGTCACAGCCATGGCGGTAGCCGTAAACATCGCGGCTACGGCCACCGAAAGCGCGACCCGTTTGCGCCGGCCCCGGGGCTTCGACTCGCCGACGGCTTGACTTCGAACGGTTCGCTTGCGTGTCGGTCGCGCCTGACGCCGCGAGCGGGGCTGCAGCTCGGCCGAGCCGCGCGGTGCGCTGGGGCGAGCGGTCGCCTGACCGCGACGGTGGTGCTCCTCAAGCTCCCGCAGGATCTCGTCGCTCTGGACGTCCCCGACGGCTGACATATCGGGAGTGACCGCCCCCTCATCGGCTTGTGAGGCCCCGGGCACACCGTCGGGTTCGGACACCGAGCGTTCTGGAGCGAGTGTCGCGAGGATCTCGTCCGGAGAGCGGAAGTCGACGTCGTCGAGGTCGAAAGTCCCAAGCATGCTCAACGCCGCATTGCGATCGGGAGGGGGCGTCTCTTGGTTCGGTGCCGCCGGTGCCTTTGGGAGACTCCTTCTCCGCTTTGGTCGTTCCGGATCGAGCGCGTGGACGCTCGCCAGTGGTCCCTCGTGCTTTTCCCCGCCAGAACCGGACATCTTCCAGATCGTCACTCTACCATTGAGCTAATTCGTCGCGTAGCGCTGATCCTGCTAAGCTTAGCGCTAATGACTTCCAGCTTCCACCGCGAGCATTTTGCCTAGTGTCCACGGCCTCTGACGAGTGGTTTACGCTGCCGCAGATCGCGGAGATGCTCGGCGTCAACCCGTCGACAGTGCGCCACTGGGTCAACACCGGCCGACTCTCTGCTGAGAAGCGCGGCCGCCGCTGGCTCGTCGAGCGCGAGGACTTAGAGACCATCATGGCCCAGCGCCGCCGACGCGCCGGACGCTCGGCACTCATCGAGCCGTCGACAGAGTCCGGCGAGCAGCGGAAGGGGCTGAGCATGGCTGACTCCATTGACCTAGGTACTGACACATGAGCGACGAGTTCGGATCGCCGCAGGAAGCAGCGATGCATGTTCGACGGGCCGACTCGCGCTGGCAGGCTGCGGTCCACGGCTTCGACGCATACCCGGATCGTCTCCGCCGGCTCGCCGACGCCGCCGAGGCAGAGCGCAAAGCGCTCCTGTTCGCCGACCTGTGCAACGTC
>Ga0182024_10025614_pt1 | contig 10402 bp, 8 predicted proteins | sample P32metaG_FD_120480 | JGI IMG/M metagenome (GOLD analysis project Ga0182024, IMG submission 120480) | Permafrost microbial communities from Stordalen Mire, Sweden - P3-2 metaG (Illumina Assembly) | ecosystem: Environmental > Terrestrial > Soil > Wetlands > Permafrost | place: Sweden: Stordalen...
CGGTTCGAATTGGAACTGTTCTTGGCGCCAACCACCAGGATAACGTCCACAAGCTGACTGAGTTCACGCACCGCGGTCTGCCGGTTCTGGGTGGCGTAGCAAATGTCGCGGGTCTCGGGGCCGACGATATCGCTGAACCGCTCGTGCAGCGCCGCGATGATGCCGCGGGTGTCGTCGACGCTGAGCGTCGTTTGGGTGACGTAGGCGACCGGCGTGTCGGTCGGGATGTCGAGCGAGGCGACATCGCTCTCGGTCTGCACCAGGGTCACCGGCTCGGCGATCTGGCCCATCGTGCCCTCGACCTCCGGATGGCCGGCGTGGCCGATCAGGATGAGCCGGCGGCCCTGGCCGACATAGCGCTTGCCTTGATTGTGCACTTTGGTGACCAGCGGGCAGGTCGCGTTGAGGACCGGAAGCCGCCGCAGCGCCGCCTCTTCCTCGACGCTCTTGGCGACACCGTGGGCGCTGAATATCGTGACCGCGTTGGGCGGCACTTCGGAGAGGTCCTCGACGAACCGCGCGCCCTTGGCCTTGAGGCTCTCGACCACGTGCTTGTTGTGCACGATCTCGTGGCGCACATAGACCGGCGGACCGTATTTCTGCAACGCGCGCTCGACGATCTCGATGGCGCGCACGACGCCGGCGCAAAAGCCGCGAGGCTGGGCGAGGATGACTTTCATCTGCAACGTACCTCCCGGCCGAGCCGGCTTGCACTTTCCGATTGCGGCGATGCGCCGCAACAATGCCGGGCGCCCGCAGCGTGATTAACCGTCCGATATGTCCGGATATTTCGGCGACGGCTCCGTGACAATCAAGCCCGGCCCGGGGGGCCGGACGTCCGCGCAACAGCGTTTTTCGCGGAACTTAGCATTGGGCGCAAATGGCCTTTTTGTCCAGCCGGCCGGGGTCGGGCGGCGGTATCGACCGCCGGCCAAGCGTCATGACAGCCGCTTCGGATAGGAAAATATCCATGATTTCACTTTTCCGGCATTTCGGGGCATCTAGGCTCGTTCTTGGCCGCCCGATACGCCATCACATGGCCATGGATCGCCTGCGTTCCAACCCGCCCCGGCAAAGGAAGCAAAACCTCGCGCCTCCATTTTGCCTTTGTCTTGACGCCTCAAACGGCAGTTAGCCGCTCGCCCATTCATCCTCAACAAATCGCATTCATCTAAACCATGAAGACAATTACCGCTCTGGTTGTCCGCGCGATCGATTTTTGCGCGCGCTATGCGTGGCCGGTCATCGGCGCGGCGATTCTGCTCACGATCGCGTCGTCGTGGTACGCGGCCACTCATTTCGCCATGACCACCGATATCAACAAGCTGATCTCCACCGACATGCCGTGGCGGCAGCGCGAGATGGCTTTCGAGCAAGCCTTTCCGCGCTACGAATTGATCGTGGCGGTGATCGATGCGCCGACCCCGGAGCTGGTCGGCGAGGCGACCGGCGCATTGATCGCGCGGCTGTCGCAACAGAAAGATCTGTTCCGCTCGATCCAGCAGCCGGAAGGCGGCGCGTTCTTCGCGCAGAACGGTTTCCTGTTCGAGCCGCTCGATCAGCTCGATCCGCAGCTGAAGATGCTGACCCAGGCGCAACGGCTGATTCAGGTGCTGGCCAGCGATCCGAGCCTGCGCGGCGTGGTGCAGGCGCTGCAATTCGGGCTGCTTGGCGTGCAGGGCGGCCAGATCACCCTCGACAGCATGACCTGGCCGCTGACGCTCGGCGCCGATGCCATCGAGAAAGTACTGGCCGGCAAGCCGGCGAGCTTCTCCTGGCACGACATGGTGCAGGGCAAAGCCTCCACGCCCGCCGAGCTGCGAAAGTTTCTCGATATCCAAGCCACGCTCGACTATTCGGAGCTCGAGCCCGGGCTAAAAGCCAGCGACGCCATTCGCAAGGCCGCCACCGATCTCGATTTCGCCGCCAAATATCAGGCGCGCCTGCGCCTGACCGGCCCGGTGCCGATGGCCGACGAGGAATTCGCCACCATCAAGGAGAATGCCGGGCTCAACGCGACGCTGACCATCGCCACCGTATTGTTCATTCTGTGGCTGGCGCTGCGCTGGGCGCGCATCATCCTCGCCGTCTTCATCAATCTCGTGGTCGGTCTTGCCGTCACCGCGGCGGCCGGCATGCTCATGGTCGGCACGCTCAACCTGATCTCGGTGTATTTCGCGGTGCTGTTTGTCGGGCTGGGAGTCGATTTCGGTCTGCAGTTCAGCGTCCGCTATCGCGCCGAGCGCCACAACGTCGGGGACCTGCACGAGGCATTGCTGGAGACCGGCCGGCGCGCCGGCGCGCCTCTGACGCTCGCGGCGCTGGCCACCGCGGCGGGCTTCCTGTCGTTCCTGCCGACGACCTACAAAGGGCTGTCCGAACTCGGCCTGATCGCCGGCGTCGGCATGCTGGTGGCATTCCTCACCAGCGTCACGCTGCTGCCGGCGTTGTTGAGCCGGCTCAAGCCGCCGAGCGAACCGGAGCAGCTCGGCTATGCGGCGCTGGCGCCGGTCGATCGTTTTCTGGAACGGCATCGCATACCGATCCTGGTCATTACGCTCCTGGTCGTCGCCTGCGGTCTGCCGCTGCTGCATTGGCTGCAGTTCGATTTCAATCCGTTGAATTTGCGCAGCCCCAAGGCTGAGTCGGTCGCGACCTATCTGGAACTGCAGAACGATCCGCAAAGCGGCGCCAACGACATCGAGGTGCTGCAGCCCTCCCTCGCGCAGGCCGACCAGCTGGCCGCCAAGCTGCGCCCCGTGCCGGAGGTGGCCCGGGTCACGACGCTGTCGAGCCTGATCCCGGACCAGCAGGATCAGAAGCTCGCCCTGATCCACAATGCCGCGCAGACGCTCGATGCCGCGCTCAATCCCCAGACGCCGGCCGCGCCGCCGGCGGACGCGCAGACCGTCGGCATGATGAATTCCACGGTCGACGCCCTCAACCGCCTGGCCGGCGACGGCACCGGCGCCGGCGCGGTCGCGGCGCGGCGGCTCGCCACCGCCATGGCGGCGCTCGCCAAGGCCGATCCGTCGGTGCGCCAGCGCGCCGAAGTGGTCTTCGTGCAGCCGTTGAAGACCACGCTCGACGACCTGCGCAATCTGCTCAAGGCGCAACCGGTCACCCGCGACAGCATTGCGCCCGATCTGGCGCGCGACTGGGTGACGCCGGACGGTCAGGCGCGGGTCGACGTGGCGCCGAACGGCAATTCCAACGACAACGACGTGCTGCGCAACTTCGCGCACGCCGTTCAGGCCGTGGCGCCCGACGCCACCGAAGGACCGATCGCGATCCTGGAAGCGCGCCGCACCGTCGTCACCGCTTTCCTCGAAGCCGGCGCCTGCGCGCTCATTTCGATCAGCATCCTGTTGTGGATCACGCTGCGGCGGATCGGCGACGTGCTGCTGACGCTGGTTCCGCTGCTGCTGGCCGGCGTCGTCACGCTCGAAATCTGCGTCTTGATCGGCATGCCGTTGAATTTCGCCAACATCATCGCGCTGCCGCTCCTGCTCGGCGTCGGCGTGGCGTTCAAGATCTATTACATCATGGCCTGGCGCGAAGGGCAGACCAACCTCTTGCAGTCAGTGCTGACGCGGGCCGTGACATTCAGCGCCTGCACGACGGCGACGGCCTTCGGCAGCCTGTATTTCTCCAGCCATCCCGGCACCTCCAGCATGGGCAAGCTGTTGGCGATCTCGCTCTTAACGACCATGGCGGCGGCGGCGCTGTTTCAACCCATCCTGATGGGCAAGCCGCGCCAGCACTGAAGCGGTGCCGACGCACTGAAGCGGCGCCGACGCTGCAGCAGTCCGCAGACGATCAATGCCGCGGCGCTGGACCGCCCGGAAGCGGTGCGAGTTCCGACTTGCCGCGCAGCGGCGGATGCGCCGCATTGGCGGGTGGCGCGGCGGCGGCATTGGGATTGACCGACGGATCGAGCATGCTGGCGGCGGAATCCGGCAGCCGCGTCCAATATTGATTCTCGCCCAGCAGCGAAAAGCCGATATAGCCGCGCACGATCAGGGTCTGGCCGTCCGGCGACACCGTCATCATGGCTTTGTAGACTTTGCCGTCGCGCGGATCGAGAATCGTGCCATCGACGAATTTGTCGGTTCGCTCGCTGTCCTGCTTCATGCCGCGGATGATCTCGAGGCCGAGCCACGGATGATTGTGGCGGTCGTCCTTGCACTGATCGCACAGCGCATTGGGATTCTCGCCGGGCTTGAGAAACATCTTGGCGATGATGCCGGCATAGACGCCGTCATGATTGCTGATCAGGAACCACCCGGTCGGCTGTTTGGTATCGTCATCGACCGCCTGCCAAATCCCGGCCGGCGTCATGTCCGCGGCGAAAGCCGCAAGCGGTGCGGCGAGCCACAACAGCGCCGCCGCAGTGGTGAGAAGTCTTGCCCGCATGACCCGAACTCCGAGGTGGATTGTTCAATCTTTGAACCAACGTCGCTGACGAGGCAGCTGACGAGGCGGTGAAAATCATTATTGCTCAAACTTGGTCAATTCATGCACCCCCAAATGTCGCCGCACCGGCCTTGCCATGCGGCGACCGCATCGGTGCCGCAGGTTTGCCATGCGGCCTTATGACGCCTGTCGTAGCCGGGTTTGACGAAGACAATAATAGCGGCAGAATCGTGGTGTAAATAAAACAATACGGTCACGGCGGGCAAGCCAGGGAGATCGCTCGCCGGCATGGATACGTCCGATCCGGACGCGGGGGCGAAGCAGTGGCATATCAGTGGGTGGACTGCGACCGCAGCGCGGTGCGCAGTCGTTATGATCGTATTGCGCATCTGATCCCGTTCTTCGAGTGGCTGTTCTTCCTGCCCCGCGGCTGGCGCAGGAAAGCGGTTGGGGACTTGGCGCTCAGTCGCGGCGACAGCGTGCTCGAGATCGGTTGCGGCACCGGACGGAATTTTCGGCATCTGCGCGACGCGGTGGGGCCGGCCGGCCGGATCTACGGCATCGACATTTCGCCAAGCATGCTCGGCAAGGCGCAACAGCTCTGCGACGCCGGGCATTGGCACAATATCGAACTCCGCGAGTGTGACGCCGCCGATTTCACGGCGCCGGCGCCGCTCGACGCGGTGCTGTTCAGCCTGTCGTACAACACCATGCCGCACCACCGGCGCGTGCTGCGCCGGGCGTGGGCGCAGCTGCGTCCGGGCGGCCGCCTCGTCATCATGGATGCCAAAGTGCCGCCGGGATTGGGCGGCCGGTTGATTCTGCCGTTCAGCCTGTGGCTGATGCGGCATACGATGCTGGGCAATCCGCTCATTCGGCCGTGGCAGGAGCTTGCCGCCATCGCCGACCGCGTCGAGATGAGCGAATGCCTGTTCAACTCCTATTTCATCTGCCACGCCCGAAAGCCGGTGGTCGGCGCCATGGCGGGCGACCCGAGCCGCGCCGCCAACGACAATGCCGGCCCGGACCTCGATCACCGCATCGCCGCGGAGTGACGCTCGCCGGGCTGCGGCCCCGGAAGCGCTCTGACGCAAGCAACCTCGCCGATTGCGTGCGGCGCCTGCCTTGTCGCCACGCGGCTTGGCCCGCTACACTTGCGCAAATCTCGCCGGGGAACAGCGTGCGCATCAAAGCCATCGAGCCCATCGCGGTGAGCCTGCCGATGCACAAGCCGGTGAAAATGGCCGGCGAGACGGTGACGCGCGCCGACAACGTGCTGGTGCGCATCGAAGCCGATAATGGGACGGTCGGCTGGGGCGAAGCCGCTTCGGCGCCGACCATGACCGGCGAGACCGTCGCCGGCATGATGGCGGCCGTCAGCCATATGGCGCCCGCGCTCTTTCACCGCGCGGCCGACGATAGCGCCGGCGCCGCGGCGGTCATGGACGCGCAGATGTACGGCAACAGCGGCGCCAAGGCGGCGATCGAGATCGCGCTGCACGACCTTGTCGGCCGCGCCACCGGACGACCGCTGCACGCCCTGCTCGGCGCCAAGCGGCGCGACCGCATCCCGCTGTTGGCGGTGATCGGTTCCGGCGATGCCGCGGCCGATCTGCGCGAGGCGGCGGCGCGGCGCGCCGCCGGCTATGTGATTTTCAAGATCAAGGTCGGCGTCGATGCGCCGGAAGCCGACGCCGCGCGCACCCGCGCGATATGCCGCGCGCTCGGCCCCGACTGCCTGGTCTGCGCCGATGCCAATCAGGGTTGGAACGCCGACGTGGCGGTCCGCTATGTGCGCGCCGTCGCCGATTGCGGATTGGGCTTTCTCGAGCAGCCGGTTCCCGCCCACGATTTAGCCGGCATGGCGCAGGTCGCCGCGGCGAGCCGCGTGCCGATCGGCGCCGACGAGGGCATCCATTCGCGCGACGACATCGAGCGCCATCATGAGCGCAATGCCGCGCAGGGCGTCAGCCTCAAGGCGATCAAGCTCGGCGGTGTGCGGCGGGTGGTCGACGCCAGCGCGCTGTGCGACCGGCTCGGCATGGCGGTGAATATTTCCTGCAAGACCGGCGAATCGAGCGTGGCGTCGGCGGCGGCGCTGCATGTCGCCGCCGTCATTCCGTCGATCGCGTGGGGACTGACGGTGACGAGCCCGGGGCTCGCCGAGGACGTCGTGGTCGATCCGCTTCGGGTCGACGACGGTCACATGGCGGTGTTGGACCGGCCCGGGCTCGGCGTCGAGATCGATGAGCGCCGGGTGCGGCGCTGGCAGCAGGAATTTCGCAAAGTGGCCTAGGCATGATCCGGAAAAAGCCTGCCCTCGGACTTGATCCGGGGTGGAAACCGGTTTCCGAAAAGATCATGCTCAATCGAAATGCCAGAGCGCCAATCGATTCAATCCGAAACGATTGCGCTCTGGTCCCGACCTAATGACAGCCCACGAGGCTGCAGGGAGGACATCATGACAGGATTGACCCGGCGCGTGCTCGGCGTCGTCGCCGTTTGCGCCGTGGCGTCGGCGCTGCTCACCGCGCCGGCGGCGGCCCTCGATCAGGTCAAACTGTCGGTGTTTCAGAGCAACTTTTGTTGCTTTGCGGTCTATGTCGCCAAAGCGCTCAAGCTGTTCGACCAGCACGGCGTCGACGTCGAGCTGATCTACGGCACCGGCATCCAGCCCGCCAACATCTTTGTCAGCGGCTCCGCCGATGCCGGCGCCTTCGCGGTCGAGCACGGCGTCACCGTGGTCTCGAAAGGGCAGGACATCAAATTGATCGTGCTGGAGCAGCAGCTGCCGCCGCTGAGCCTGATCGTCGACAATGCGGTGCCGACGCCGAATGCCGGCAAGCCCTATCCGCAGAATCTGGCGGACCTGAAGGGTCTCAAGATCGGCATCAGCGGCCGCGGCGCGTCGACCGACACCGCGCTCCGCTTCATGCTGCGCCAGGCCGGGCTCGATCCCGACAAGGACGTCACCATCATGCCGGTCGGCGATCCCGGCACCATGCTGGCTTCGCTCAAGAACCATGTCATCGACGGCGCCATGGCGGTCGATCCGACGCAGACCGCGGCGGTGTTGTCGCTCAAGATCGCCAAGACCGTCACCGACATCGAAGGCGGCGGCGGTCCGGACGTGTTCCACCCCTACGCCTATAACGGCGTCTTCGTTCACACCGCATTCCTCAAGGACCATGCCGACGCGGCGCGGGGGCTGGTCGCGGCGATCGCCGAGGCCTGCCAGGTCATCAACGATCCGGCGCGGACCAATGATCTGATGGACGTGGCGGCAAGCTTCATGAAGGGCTCGGACCCGACGGTGGTGCGGACCTATCTGGAGAAGTATCGATCGAATTACGGCGCCGTCGCGACAAGGAAGGGCGTCGACAATGTCAGCGCCATGCTGCTCGCCGCCAAGTCGATCGACAAGGCGGTGCCGTACGAACAGATCGTCGCCACCGATTTCATGCCGCATGAGGACGGCGCGCCGACGCGGTAACCCGGCGCCGAGTCCCAAGGTCGCGCATCATGGCCGAGACCGAAGCCGCGCCGATCGAGGTCCCGATGGTTTCGGCCGCGGCCGAGGATAACTGGCGGGCGCGCGTCCTCCTCGCCCGCGTCGGCGTCATCGGCGCGGTGCTGGCGGTCTGGCAGGGCTCGGTCGGCCTCGGCCTGATCGATTCGTTCTGGATCTCCAGTCCGGTGCTGGTCGGCCGGGAGCTGTGGCAGGAAATCCTAAGCGGCGACCTGATGCTCAATGTCGGCATCACCGTGTTCGAGGCGTTGATCGCGTTCTTGGTATCCTCGGTGCTCGGCATTGCCGCCGGACTGATGCTGGCGCGCTCGCCGTTCTGGGACGAGGTGCTGGCGCCGCTCATTCTGGCGCTCAACAGCCTGCCGCGCGTCGCGCTGGCGCCGTTGATCATTCTCTGGTTCGGCATCGGCATCGTCGCCAAGGTGGTCACGGCGTTCACGCTGGTGTTCTTCATCTTGTTGGTCAACACGCTGGGCGGCGCCAAGAACGTCGATACCGACATTCTCACCATCGCGCGGCTGATGGGAGCGTCGCGGCACGACATTTTGTGGAAAGTGACGCTGCCGTCGGCGCTGCCGTGGATTTTCGCCGGACTCAATATCGGCCTGACCTATGCGCTGCTCGGCGTCATCGTCGCCGAGATCCTCGCCTCCAATCAGGGCATCGGCTACGTCATCGCCTCTGGCGCGGCGAACTTCAACACCGCGGCGGTGTTCGCCGGCCTGGTGACGCTGGCGGTGGTCGCCTGGCTGTTCAGCGCCGTCATGCGCAAGGTCGAGGCGCGGCTGCTGCGCTGGAAGCCCGCGCTCAACAGCGCCTGAGCACCATGTCCGCAAGCGCAAAAATCCGGCTGGCGAATATCGGCATCGTGTTCCGGCCGCGCGACCGCGGCGCCGTCGAGGCGGTGCGCGGCGTATCGCTCGACGTGCCGGACGGCGCGATCGTCAGCATCGTCGGCCCCTCGGGCTGCGGCAAGTCGACATTGCTCAACATCGTCTCGGGGCTGCTCGCGCCGAGCTCCGGCTTCGCCGAGGTCAACGGCGCGCGCGTTGCCGGCATCCGCCACGACGTCGGCTACATGTTCGCGCGCGACGGCATGATGCCGTGGCGCACCGCCGTGCAAAACGTCGAATTCGGCCTCGAAGTGCGCGGCGTCGCCGACCGCCATGCGGTGGCGCGCGAATGGCTGCGCCGGGTCGGCCTGGAGAAATTCGCCGATCATTACCGCCACGAACTGTCGCAAGGCATGCGGCAGCGCGTTGCGGTGGCGCGCACGTTCGCGATCGAGCCCGAGATCCTGCTGATGGATGAGCCGTTCGGCGCGCTCGACAGCCAGACCCGGCTCCTTCTGCAGGAGCTCTTCCTCTCGGTCTGGGAGCGCAACAAGCGCACCGTGCTGTTCGTGACCCACGACCTGCACGAGGCAATCTTTTTGTCCGACATCGTGATCGTGTTCACCAACCGGCCTGGGCGGGTCAAGTCGGTGGTGCGGATCGATCTGCCGCGGCCGCGGCTGCCGCCGGCCGAGCTCGCCATCGCTCCGGAGTTTCGCGATATCTATTCGCGGATCTGGAGCGACCTCAAAGACGAGGTGAGACAGTTCGAGTAGCGGGTTGCCATTCGCAAGCCGCTGCCGCGGCGCGGCGCTCAGCCGTCTTTTTTTTCCTCTTCTTCGTCTTCGTCCTCGTCGCCGTCTTCGGCCAATTCGTCGTCGTCGTCGTCTTCGTCGTCCTCGTCCTCCTCATCCCGCGCTCTGGCCTCCTCGATCTCGCCGCCGATGAAGGCGGCAAGGTCATCGAAGGCTTCTTCGATCTCGGATTGGGGAATGTCCTCTTGCTGCGCCGCCTGCAGGCATTGCGTCGCCAGCGCCTTGGCGGTCGCCCCATCGCCGGCCGCGGGAAGCTCCTCCATGTCCTCGATTTTTTCCGATACCCAATACTCGACGAATTCGAGGGCCCGCTCGCTCATGTATAGTCTCCTGTTCCCGCTGGCATTGACGCAAGCTTAGCTTGGGCACGAAACGGATGATAGCAAGGGGAGGTGGCCATGAAGGCACGGGAGCTCGGCATTGCGGTGGTCGGCTCGGGCCGCATCGGTAGCTTGCGGGCGCGGCTCGCCGCCAAGCATCCGGCGGTGCGCTTCCTCGCCGTCTCCGACAAAGTGCCGGCCCACGCCAAGGCGCTCGCCGAACTGGCCGGCGCCGACTTCCACTCCGGCGACAACGACGAAGTCATCGCCCATCCGGACGTCGACGCCGTGTTCGTGTCGACGCCGGAAGGCGAGCACGCCGCGCCGGTCTGCAAGGCGCTCGAGCTTGGCAAGCCGGTGCTGGTGGAAAAGCCGCTGGCGCTGTCGCTCAACGACGCCGAGGCCATCATCAATACGCTTGAGCGCACCGGCGGCACGCTGCGCGTCGGCTATAGCCGCCGCTTCAAGGAATGTTTCCTGCGCGCCAAG
>Ga0182024_10025615_pt1 | contig 10402 bp, 11 predicted proteins | sample P32metaG_FD_120480 | JGI IMG/M metagenome (GOLD analysis project Ga0182024, IMG submission 120480) | Permafrost microbial communities from Stordalen Mire, Sweden - P3-2 metaG (Illumina Assembly) | ecosystem: Environmental > Terrestrial > Soil > Wetlands > Permafrost | place: Sweden: Stordalen...
AGGATGTCGGCGAAAACCCGATCAACAGCCGGATCTGCTTGCCGGCGAAACTGATCGGCGGCGTTGTTGACTGCGCCTGCGCTGCGCACGTGACAAGGGCGATGAACGCCGCGGCTGTCCACGCGTAAAGAACACGGCGCACTGTGTTATTCCGCCGCACGCTCCAGACCGCTCGAAGCGAGATGCGCCAGCACTTCGTCGATGTGCATCACGTCTGCGTATTTGTGATGCATGTCGAACAGATTGACTTTGTGTGTCAGTTCGGCGCGGTCGTAGGTGCATTCTTCGACCACGCTGACGTGAAAGCCGCTGGAATAACCATCGACGACGCTGGCCCGCACACAGCCCGATGTGCTCTCGCCGCAGACAATCAGGCTCTGCACGCCGAGCAACGACAAGTGCGAAAACAGCGGCGTGCCCTGGAAGATGCTGGCGCGCTGCTTGAGGATGAGAATATCGTCGGCCTCAACGGCGAACTTGTGATAGATCGCGTAGCCGTCGGCGGGCACCTCGCGCTTGCGCCGGGTCGAAACCGCGCCAGCCGGCCGATTATTCGGGCGCGTCTCCTGGGAGCAGAAGAAAATCGGGAGGCCGGCGCGCCGCGCCGCCGCAATAAGTTTTTTGGTCGGCGCGATGGCTCGGTGGGCGAACACGCCGCAGGTGTTTGGATAGCGCTCATTGATCTCGGCCGGCGGCAACGGGCCGCCGCGATAGACGAGGTCATAGAGATCGATCGCAAGCAATGCCGGACGTGGCCCGACAAAAGTCTCGCGCCGCCAGCCGGCGTAAAGCTTCATATCGCTTTCCGGAACGACGTCTTTCCAGCAATGATCGTTGAATTTGTCGATTGCAGCCATCGTCCTCTCCACCACCGGCGCTAGCGTTAGGCGAACAATAGCACGGTTCGTCGGAACCCGCCGCCCCTTCCGCTGGTCGGCAATGCTGTGTAGCCTAAATTCATTGCTTCCTGATCATTTGGAAGGAACCCATGGAATTTCCACGCCGACGCTTCTTGGGCTTGGCCGCGGTCGGCGCGGCATTGCCGGCTTTGCCGCGCGTCGCCGACGCCGATGACTTTCCGTCACGTCCTGTCCATATCGTTACCGGCTATCCGGCCGGCGCGTCGCCCGACATCATCGCCCGGCTCATCGCCGACGCCCTGTCGCGGCGCATGGGTCAGCAATTCATCGTCGATAATCGGCCCGGCGCCGGCAGCAATATCGGCACCGAGGTTGCCGCCCATTCGACGCCGGACGGCTATACGCTGCTCATCGCGGTGTCGACCAACGCGATCAACGCGACGCTTTATACCAAGCTGAATTTCAATTTCACAAAGGACTTTGTGTCCGTCGCCCGCATCGGCGTTACACCGTTCGTTATCGTCGCCAATCCTACTTTTTCACCAAAGACCATTCCCGAGCTCATCGCCTATTCGAAAACCCATCCAGGCCAGGTCAATTTTGCGAGTCAGGGCGTCGGCACCGGCCCGCACGCGGCGGCCGAACTGTTCAAGATGATGACCGGCGCCGATCTCGTGCACGTACCTTACAAAGGTAACTTCAATCCTGACCTGCTCGGCGGCCAGATCCCGCTCGCATTCGCCTCCATCGCGCAGGAGATCGAATTCGTCAAAGACGGCAGGCTGCGATGTCTCGCCGTCACTACCGGCGTGCGTTCTGATGCGGTGCCCGACGTGCCGACCATCGGCGAATTCGTCCCCGGCTACGAAGCGGCCGGCTGGTACGGCATCGTCGCGCCGACCGGCACGCCGGGCGACATCGTCGGTAAACTCGCCCGGGCCGTCCTCGACTGCGCCAACCAAGAGGACATGCAATCAAAGCTGCTCGCCATCGGCGTTGTGCCGAGACCTATGGCCAGCCCTGACTTCAGTAAATTCATCGCTGACGAAACCGAGAAGTGGGCGAAGGTGATCAGGTTCGCCGACATGAAGGTGGATTAGGTCACGCCGGCTGCAGCGCGCCTTCCTCCCGCGTCACGTCGTTGACGAATAGCCAGGTGCGGTCGACGAACGGCGGCGGGGACGGTTTGCGATTGTTCTCGAATTGCTCGCGCGATTTCAACGTCACCCAGCTGGTGCGCGGCAGGCGCTCGGCGACATAGGCCTTCAGCGCCGTCTCGATATCGTCGCCGTGTCTGACCAGGGCGCGGGCCAGCACATAGCCGTCTTCGATTGCCATATTGGCGCCCTGTGCCAGCGTCGGCATCGTTGGATGTGCGGCGTCGCCCAAAAGCGTCACCCGCCCGCGCGTCCACTGCGGCAGCGGATCGCGGTCGTAAATGCCCCATTTGTAAACATGCTCGACGTGACGGAACATTTCCAGCAACGCATCGTTCCAGCCGGTCTTTGCGGCAATGAGCTCTTCGCGGCTCGACGGCACCGACCACGATTCCTCGATCCACTCGGTCGTCACGTGGCCGCCGAAGATATTGAGCTTGTCGCCGTTGACGCCGATCGGATAGCAGATGACGTGGCCATTCGGCCCAATCCAGCCGAAATATTCGCCGTGATCGAGCGCGACGCTGCCGCCGGGTCCGACCCGAGTGGGCACGCAATCCATCGGGACGATGCAGCGCCATGCCATCATCTCAGTGAAGCGCGGTTTATCGGCGCCGAAATGTTGGGCGCGGATCGCAGACCGGATGCCGTCGGCAGCGATGACGACATCGGCTTCAGCCGCTGTGCCGTCGGCGAAGCGTGCCACCGCGCCTGCATTCACCGTCTCGGCGCCGATGCAATTGGCGCCGAGCGTCAGCCGTGTATCGGCGGCTGCCCGGCGCAGCATATTGTGCAGGTCGGCACGGTGCGCCGTCATGTAGGGTGCGCCGTATTTTTCACGCGCCACGGCTTTGAGCGGCTGACGAAAGCGCAGCCGGCCTTCGTCCCAAGTGATCGACATGATGCTGAGCGGCTCGAAGGCGTTGCGGATCAGCGCGTCTTCCAACCCCAATGCGCGGAGCACCTTGAAGCCGTTAGGACCGATTTGCAGCCCGGCGCCGACCTCTTCGAGCTTGGTCGAGCGTTCGTAAAGCTCGACCTCCATCCCGCGCTGACGCAATGCGCAGGCGGCAGCAAGGCCACCGATACCGGCGCCGATGATCGCGATCCGAAGCGGCCGCTTTGCGGGGTGCTGCGTCATACGGTTCAGTCTAACCGCGATGGCGCCCTGAGTTAAATCGCCTCGACAGTCACAACACCGGTCACCGCCTTGATGGCGCCGGCGATTTGCGGCGAGACCTTGAAGCGGCCAGGCAGCTTGACCTCGACCTCGCTGCCGTTACCGAGCAGTAGGACCATGCTGACTTCGCCATCAGCTTGATCCGAACCATTGCGCGCCGCGCCGCCGCGCTCCAGACGCCGGATCAGGCCGTCGATCGGCGCTTCGTCGCGCAAAAACACGCGCAGGCCCTTCTGCGTTTTTGCGGCGGCCTCGTCGAGCGGCTCGACCGACTGAATGCGAGCGCGCACTTCCTCGGCCTGCACTTCGCCGGTCAGGAACATCAGCACCGCGGTGCCGGGCTCGAGCAGGTCGCGGTATTGCGCGAGCCCTTCGGCGAACAGCACCGCCTCGTAGTGCCCGCTTGGATCGGATAGGCCGATGATGCCCATCTTGGAGCCGTTTTTGGTGCGCCGCTCGGTGCGCGAAATCACAGTGCCGGCGACCCGGCCGCCGGCGGTTCCCGCCTTCACCGCGCGCGAAAAGTCTGTCCACGACTGCACCCGAAGCCGTTTGAGCGCCGCGGCGTAGTCGTCGAGCGGATGGCCGGTGAGGAAAAATCCGATCGCGTCGTATTCTTTCTGCAAGCGTTCGGCCGGCAGCCACGGCTCGACGACCGGCAGCATCAACGGCTCCTTGGTCGCCGGCCCGGCAAACAGTTCGTCCTGGCCGCGGGTGGCGTTGTCGTGCGCGCGTTGCGACGCCGCCAGCATGGTATCGACTGCCGCATAGGCACGGGCACGGTTCGGCTCCAGCGCGTCGAACGCGCCCGAGGCGGCGAGGCTTTCCAGCACGCGCTTGTTGACGCCGCGCGGATTGATCCGGCGGGCAAAATCGGCGAGGTCGGTGAAGGAACGCTCCGCGCGCGCCTCAATGATGCTTTGGACAGCCTGGCGGCCGACGCCGCGTAACGCCGCCAGCGCGTAGTAGATGGTGTTGCTCTCGACCTCGAATTCGACGCCCGAGCGATTGATCGACGGCGGCTCGACTTTGAGGCCGAGCCGTACCGCTTCGGCGCGAAATTCAGCGAGCTTGTCGGTGTTTCCCATCTCGAGCGTCATCGAAGCGGCGAGAAACTCGACCGGGTAATTCGCCTTCATGTATGCGGTCTGATAGGTCAATAACGCATAAGGCGCCGAGTGCGATTTATTAAAACCGTACTCTGCAAATTTGGCGCAAGTATCGAAGATAGCTTCGGCATCGCCCTGTCCGATGCCACGCTCGACCGCTCCGGAGATGAAGCTGTCGCGTTGCGACGCCATCTCTTTGCGGTCTTTCTTGCCCATTGCACGGCGCAGGATATCGGCCTTGCCGAGACTGTAACCGGCGAGATCGCGCGCGATCTGCTGCACCTGCTCCTGATAGGTTATGATGCCGTAGGTTGCTTCCAGGATCGGCTGCAGTTTCGGATGCAGATAGTCGGTGCGCTCCTGACCGAGCTTTCGCGCACAATAGGTGGGAATATTCGCCATCGGTCCCGGCCGATAGAGAGCGACCAGCACAATCAAATCTTCGAACCGGTCAGGGCGCATGTCGATCAGCGCGCGCCGCATGCCCTGACTTTCCACCTGGAACACGCCGACCGTCTCACCACGCGCCAGCATTTCGTAGGTTTTGGTGTCGTCGAGGGGGATCCGCAGCAAATCGATGTCGATGGAACGTTGACGGACCAACTGCACGGCGCGGTCCAACACGGTGAGCGTCTTGAGGCCCAGAAAATCAAACTTTACGAGGCCGGCCGGCTCGACCCATTTCATGTTGAATTGAGTCACTGGCATGTTCGATTTGGGATCGCGATAGAGCGGCACCAGCTCGTTCAATGGCCGCTCGCCGATGACGATACCGGCGGCATGGGTCGAGGCGTGACGGTGCAGCCCTTCGAGCCGTTGGGCGATGTCGAAGGCTCGCCTCGTGACGGGATCACGATCACGCTCTGCCTGCAGCCGCGGCTCGTCGTCGATTGCACGCTTGAGCGTCACCGGATTCGCCGGGTTCTGCGGTACGAGCTTGCACAGCTTGTCGACCTGGCCGTAAGGCATTTGCAGCACGCGGCCGACATCGCGCAGCACGCCGCGCGCCTGCAACGTGCCGAAGGTTATGATCTGCGCGACGCGGTCGCGGCCATAACGCTCCTGAACGTAACTGATCACCTCGTCGCGCCGGTCCTGACAGAAATCGATGTCGAAGTCAGGCATCGAAACCCGCTCGGGATTGAGAAAGCGCTCGAACAGAAGGCCGAAACGGATCGGGTCCAGATCGGTGATGGTGAGCGCATAGGCGACGAGCGAACCGGCGCCGGAACCGCGGCCCGGCCCGACCGGGATGCCCTGTGCCTTCGCCCACTGGATGAAATCGGCGACGATCAGAAAGTAGCCGGCATATTTCATGCGGACGATGACGCCGAGTTCGAAGGCCAGCCGCTCTTGATACGCTTCAGCCGTGTGGCCGGCTGCAGGGCTGTGCTGCTTCAGTCGGTTTTCGAGACCGGATTCCGCGGCGACGCGAAGCGCTTGGTTTTCGTCCGTCTCACCGTCGTCGCGGCCAGTCGAAAACCGCGGCAGGATCGGCGCTAGCGTGACCGGACGAAATGCGCAGCGCTCGGCAATCTCGATCGTGTTGGTAAGTGCTTCGGGCAGATCGGCGAACAGTGCCGTCATCTCGGCGCGGCTCTTGAAGCGGTGTTCGGGCGTCAGTTGACGGCGCTCGCCGTCGGCAATCAGCTTACCCTCGGCGATGCACATCAGCGCGTCGTGGGCTTCGTAATCCTCGCGCGTGGCGAAGAACGGCTCGTTGGTCGCAACCAGCGGGATCGAGCGGCTATAGGCGAGCTCGATCAATGCCGGCTCAGCGCTGCGCTCCGCCGGCATGCCGTGACGCTGTAACTCGATGTAAAGCCGATCGCCGAACAGCTTCTGCAATTCTTCACAGCGCGACAGCGCGAGCATGTTCTGGCCGCCGGCAATCGCAATATCGAGCGGCCCGTTCGGCCCGCCGGTGAGCGCGATCAGGCCGTCACTCTCGCCTTTGAGCCACTCAAGCTTGAGGTGCGGCCGCTCCGGCGGCGGCGTCTCGAGATAAGCGCGCGACGACAGCCGCATCAGGCTGCGATAGCCGCTCTGCTGCGAGGCGAGAAGCACGATGCGCGGCCACGCATCGGCGATAGCGCCGGGGCGGACCTCCTGGTCGCCAAAATCGACGCCGAGCGCGCAGCCGACGATGGGTTGGATACCGGCGCCCGCCATCTTTTCGGAGAATTCGAGCGCACCGAACATGTTGTCGGTGTCGGTGAGCGCCAGAGCCGGCTGCTTATCCTTCTTGGCGAGTTCCGCCAGGCGCGAAATCGTCAGCGCGCCTTCAAGCAGCGAGTAGGACGAATGCACATGAAGATGCACAAATCCGAGTTCGGATCGACCTAGCTTGGCAGCCATAGGGCCTGTCACTCGCGGTGGGCGAACCGATTGCGATCGGGTTCGCGTCCCCGTCCACGATCATCTTCGCAATGAGCTTCGCGATTCCTGGAAGGCAAGGATGCGGGATTGCAAGCCGCGCTGTCCATCGCGACGGTGCCACGCATGCGGGACCGCGCACAGAAACTTTCAGTTCAGGGGCAAAAGCCGGTAGCTGCCTAAAGGACGCCAAGTACCTGTGCCCAGACGGCCACCATTGCCAAAAACAACGTGAGTGAGGCCAATGCCATAGCTTCCTCGACGACAGACCGGATCACGACCAGCTCCCTTTTGCATAAGAACATAAAGGGAACATAGTTCATGGTACGTTCTGGAGTCAAGCCTAGGTAGTGGGTCAGTTTCAATTGTGGCGGCGAAGGTTAACTTTGCTGGACGGAACCTGCCTGCCTAAGCCGCGTTAGTCATGCCTACAATCTGTGCTTGTTCATTTACGAAGCACCCTTTTATTATTTGCCCCGCTGGGATCGTAAGGGCAGCGGGCATGTGGGGCCTCGATTTTTCGACTCTCATTCTACTTCTTTTCGGCGGCGCTGAGCTTGGCCTAAAGGGCGCATTTGGGTTTAGCCCTGTCGGTTGGCTGCTCGGCCCTTGGACGCCAATAGTCTATCTTGTTATTGGGCTTGCTGCGGTGTGGCAGTTCTTCCGACAAAAGTTTATCTAATGCTTGGACGTAATGCCGCTCACTTGGCGGCCTCTTTCTTTAGACGTTGCGTGTGAAGCCATGGATTGGATTCGTTTGCAATCCAACGCCCCGCGTCGCCTTCCGTCGCAAAGCCCTCGATCCGGTCAATCGTGCCGTCTGTTAGTGTGGTACGCACACACGCACATACCAGCCGCCGCCGATAGCCCATTGTGCCACCTCGAATACCGGCCTCGTTGAACGTTTACGCTTCGCCTCAAACGAATCCAGCACGACCTGCACCCGGTTGCTAGTCCGGTTCCGCAACACGCGATCCTGGCTAGTGGTCAGTTTTCTCTAGGGCGTTTGGGGGGCTTGGTCATACTGCTTCACATCGCCCGGGTTCATGCCTTCCGCCGTGAAGGCATCGATATTTAACCGCCGTACAGTGTCATAAGTTTCGCCCGGCGCGACCTGAGCATATGCCTTGACCAATTCAATCGCCCGAAGCTCGTCGGGTTCGTAGGCGTAGAAATACCGCGTCACCGCTGGGACCGCCGGAGTATTTGCGGGCGTAATCAACCGCACGAGCCAGCCGACGGAGCTGCTAACATCTTCTACCTCGGCCATGTTGGCGAATATGCCCCGTTCCGCAGCGTCGGCAAGTCCTATTCCGGGCTGCCTTATTCAAACTGACCCACTACCCAAGCCGATGCAGGACCGCGAAATCATAAGAATCATCGCGCGACTGCCAAACAGGCTTAAGACCGCAAATGCGATTGCAAATTCAAATACGAAGGAATGCGAATAGTGGCGCTCAGTCACTTCGCGTAGCCTTGCGATCTAAGCCAGTCGATGCGGCGAGTTCCGTTAAGCCACTCATCGACCTCGGCTTTGCTCTTAAGCCCTTTGATGTAGCGGGTCTCGGCGCCTGGATACTCAGCGATGATTTGCCAATCGTCCTCGGCAATCCGCTGCATTTTGAAGATGACTCGGGGTTTGGCCATGAGGCTGACTATGCTCCGTCGGACCAACTGGCAAGCTCTTCCGTCAAAGAGAGTTTTCGGTCAGCTTGCACGCCCAAGCGGGCGCTGTGGAACCTGAAGGCTACTTGTCGACCTGCGCTGAGTTGGCAGTTATCCAATCTACAGCCTCACTCTTGCTCGCAAAGCCTTCGATCCGCCTCTCATGGCCCTGGTAATATCTAATGATCACATGCCAACCCGTCCCGGACTTGTCCGGGAAGGGTTCTATGACAGGCTCTTCGCTGGACTCAGCCATAGCGGCCATATGGCATTCTGCCGCTCCCGACGCCACGCCGAAGGCAACAGATCCAACTGACGCTCAGGCGGTCCCGCTGAACCTAGTGTGCCTTTAGCGGAGTACCAAGTTACCGCCACGGCCCCCCGTCCGTGCGCACATCGTGGAACTACAACTGCAACGACGTGTTGTCGCCGCGCCGCAGCGGCTATTCTGCGCGGATTCGGCAACCACGACGAGGAGGATTCTATGGGAAAACTCACATTCACTTTGTCGACGGCAGCGTTCGTGCTCGGGGCGATGGTGTTATCTGCAAGCGCGCAGACGAGTGCCGGCGTAGGCAGCGTGCACGCGCTCAAGAACGCGACCCCAATCTACACGCAAGCGGCCTGCCGAGGCGGTGGCCCGCATTGTGGGCCGGGGTTCACCTGGACTTGTGGTCGCTATGGCAGGTGCTGGTGCCGCCCCTGCTACTGAGGGGAAACCCAAGATTCGGCTGACGCGCAAGATTTGCCTCAGCGATCCGCGTTCGAGGCCGCCTTCGGGCGGCCTCGTTGCTTTTGTCGGCCGACGCGAGTCAATTCTCCGAGGGTCTAGGGAAATATGACAGGCGCCGCGGCGTTTATGTTGCTGAACCGCCACAAGTCCGGGAGACCAGCCATGAAACCATTGCTATTCGGAATCGGAATTCTCGCCGCCGTATCGAGCTTTAGCCCGCGCGCCCAGGCGCAAAATTATCCGTGGTGCGCGTATTTGGGCGGCGGCATGGGTGGTGGCGGCGTAAACTGTGGGTTCGTCAGCTTCGAACAGTGCATGGAGACCGCGCGAGGCAACGGCAGCGACTGCCGGGTCAATACGCAGTATTCGCCACCGCCTGGGCCTCATGACCCGGCGGCAGCGTCGGCGTACCACCACCGTCACGTCGTTACGAAAACGTCGAAAAATAACTCCTGACGCCGCGCCGGCGCGGCACCTGTCGCATCACGGCAGTTCGACCACCTGTCCGTCGCGGATCGTCACCCTGCGATCCATCTGCGCTGCAATGTCGAGATTGTGAGTAGCAATCACGGCGGCAAGGCCCGACGCCTTCACCAACTGACCGAGCGTTCCGAAGACATGCTCGGCGGTGCGCACGTCGAGATTGCCGGTCGGCTCGTCGGCAAGCAGGATGCGCGGCGCATTGGCGACCGCGCGCGCGATCGCGACGCGTTGCTGTTCGCCGCCCGATAATTCCGCCGGCCGGTGCGTCAGCCTCTCCTTGAGACCGAGATAGCTCAACAGTTCGATGCCGCGGGTGCGCGCTTCTTTGCGGCCCAGTCCGCGCACCATCTGCGGCAGCATCACGTTCTCCAGCGCGGAGAATTCCGGTAGCAGATGATGGAATTGATAAACGAAGCCGATCTCGGTACGCCGGATCCTGGTGCGCTGGGCATCACTCAGGTTCGATGTCGCGGTCGAATCGATATAGACATCGCCCGCATCCGGATGTTCGAGCAGGCCGGCGATGTGCAGCAGCGTCGATTTGCCGGCGCCTGACGGCGCCACAAGTGCCACCGACTCGCCGCGCCATACCGCAAGCTCGGTGCCTTTGAGGATATCGAGCGTCGAATCTCCCTGGCGAAAATGGCGGCCGATGCCGTGCAGGAAGATCAGCGGCCGTTCGTCATCGCCGGTGGTGGACGCCGTGGCCTCTTTTATCGTGGTGGTGTCGTCCATTGCGCCCGGTTACTCGTAACGAAGCGCTTCGACGGGATCGAGGCGAGCCGCCCGCCAGGACGGGTAGAGGGTCGCCAGCAACGATAGCCCGAGCGCCATCACCA
>Ga0182024_10025616_pt1 | contig 10401 bp, 9 predicted proteins | sample P32metaG_FD_120480 | JGI IMG/M metagenome (GOLD analysis project Ga0182024, IMG submission 120480) | Permafrost microbial communities from Stordalen Mire, Sweden - P3-2 metaG (Illumina Assembly) | ecosystem: Environmental > Terrestrial > Soil > Wetlands > Permafrost | place: Sweden: Stordalen...
CGAATGCGTGACAAATAGGACGGTCCATTTTTGTTCGGCGTATAGCCTGAGCAATTCCTCATTCATACGGTCGCGCGTCATCTCATCGAGCGCGGCAAAGGGTTCGTCTAGCAGCAATATCCGAGGACGGCTCACTAGCGCACGCGCAATCGAGACGCGCATCTTCATTCCGCCCGAGAGCTGACGCGGATAACGCTGCGCCACATTGCTCAGGCTCACAAGAGCCAACATCTGCGCCACGCGTTCTTTGCGCAGCGCACGCGCGGCATATTCCAGTTCGAGCCCGAGTCCGACATTCTGTTCCACGGTGCGCCACGGCAATAGGGTCGCATCCTGAAAGATGAAGCTCATCATCTCGCGCGCGTTTTCAGGCGTCATTCCGTTCACCTGCACTATCCCCGCGCTCGTGGTACTGAGGCCCGAAACGAGCTTCAGAAGCGTCGATTTGCCGCAGCCGGAAGGTCCAAGAAAGGTCACGAATTCCCCGCGTTCGACGGTAAGCGAAATGTCCTCGAGTGCGATGGCCGCGTTCTTGTAGCGCTTCGTGACACCGTGCAACGCGATCTCAGGAACCGTCTGGGACGCCGGCCTCACCATCCGGGCGCCCCCTTGATGGGGAGATAGAGCGCCGAAGGATGCTCTGTCGTATGCAGGATTTGCTGCGTCGAGCGCGCCCAGTTCCAGTTGTCCGCGCGTTGCGGGGGCACATCCGTGGAGGGATTGCGGTCATACAGTGGAAATGCGGAACTGGCGATCTCCAGACGCAGGCGCTCACCGACGGCGAGCACGAATGCGATAGGCTCCAGTGTGAACTCCCACGCGTGAGTTTTGTCGGTCGAATATTCCGTGTCGCGAAATAACCAGGAGCTGCGTGCTATCCCGATGCAGAGGAATTCAGCTCGATCATTCGCTGACACCCGTACGAGCTTGGCGACAAAATCCGCGTGGGTCCCAGAGGTGGCGGCGTACAACTTGATCCGCGGCTGACCAAATACCTCCACCGCTTGTTGGACCGGCTCCGAGGTGTAGACGAGCAGGTTGTTTCCCATCTCCAGTGCGGACTGATCGAAGGGTCCGCTCAAGGCTTGCGGTCCGCCTGGCGCCATGACAGGCACGTCCGGGTCATAGACAAAAACGTCGCGCGGCTCTTCGTGTTCCGGTGCGTCGGGAGAAAGGTGACCGTCCCCGTTGCGCGAATTGGCGCTGCCCGCGCTATGCAGATAGAGCGTGTATGCTTCTTCATTCCAGTCGTGGGCGCCACGCCAGTTGTTGATACCCAGCCGGAAATAGCGGACGTGCGCGTCGATCGAGAATTCAGACGTGTCTTTCAGCCAATGGCTGAACCAGCGGAGCAGAATCTCGTCGGTGTTGAGATTTGCAGCCTCACCCAGGTTTGCGTCACCGAGGCGATCTCCCCAGGGGATGTGCATCCACGGGCCGACAAACAGATACTGATGCTCCCGTGCGGATTCTGTGCCAGCGCCCTTGCGCAGCGCAAGGTAGCCGGCGATGGAGCCCTCGAGATAGGTGTCGTACCAACCCGCGATGTGGAGTGCGGGGATCTGGATGCGATCTATGCGGGTACTGATATCCTGCGCGGTCCAATACTCGCCCGGCTCGCGATGCGCAAACCAATCGCGCACGTAACTTGGCAGCGCGGGATCCTTAATCGCCGGATGTTCGGCATAGGGCCCGCATGTTGCCTGCGCACGGATGTTGGTCCATGCGCTCTCGAGTTTGTCACTAGTCTCACGCAGGCCCTTGCGCCGAGCATCTTCGCGCAGCATCTGGATACCCCATCCGAGCGCCGAACTTAACCGCAATGCACCCTGATGGTAAAACCAGCCGTGATACAAATCCGTCGCGGTCATGTGCGGAGCAATGCACTGCAGTCCCTCCGGCTGCTCTGCTGCGGCCAACAGTTGCGTCGCGCCTTGATACGAAAATCCATACATGCCGACACGCCCATTGCACGGCGCATGGCCGCGCAACCATGCGATCGTCTCTGCGCCATCGCGACCCTCGTGACGGAACGGATAGAAATTGCCTTCCGATCCGCCGCGTCCGCGCACGTCTTGAATGACTACATGAAAGCCATTCCGCGCAAACCACACCGGATGCGCATAGACAACCGTCGAAGCGATGTCGCGGCCATACGGCTGGCGCATCAATAACGTCGGCCACGGCCCCGCGCCCGCAGGATAGTAATGATCTGAGACAAGCGTGACACCATCGCTGAGTTTGCAACGAGTGCCACGTTCCAGCCGCACTCCATTGCCGCAATCGACGAGGGCCATTGTTATGCTCCGTGCCTTGGCTCGAAGTTGTACATCGCGATAAGAATCTCGGCAATCCGCGCGGCCGCCTCATTGGCCCAACGTTCGCCGTTCTCCGCAGTGGCTGCGGTTGGATCGCCCAGCACACCGCTTGGAGCGATGTCTCTGGTAAGCCATGCGAAGTTTGCCGCCGATCCCTCGGGTTTGAGCAACTCCGGTTCATCGACACGCGCAATGTAGTTTTTTGTGTATTCCTCGGGATGAACCAAATCCGGCGTCCCGTACAGCAGGTAAGCAGTTTCAGTCTCCCCGGCGTGAAATCCGTACGTACGCTCCTGTTTGCTCACGCCCTCGAAACTGGCCCCTGGCGAACCGAAGAGCGAAAAAGTTCTCAGCCCAAACTCCGCGCGCAGATCGCGTGCCAGCACATCGACAAGAGAGGTATTGCCACCATGGGTGTTGTAGAGAACCACCTTCTTGAATCCGCTGTTTGCAATGCTTGCGCCCAGATCGCGCACCACGGCGAGAAATGTCCGCGCGCTCACGGAGAGGGTCCCAGGAAATCCCAGATGCTCGTTGCTCTTGCCATAGCAGACCGGAGGCAACGCATACAACGAGAACTCCGCCGGAACGAGCTTCAGCGCTTTGCCGAGCAGCAGATTGTTGATCAACGTGTCTGTCGCGAGGGGCAGATGGTGACCGTGCTGCTCGATCGCGGCCGTGGGCAGCACCAGTAACGTGGTCTCACGCGGCAGTGCGTCCACTTGCTTCCAGGTGAGATAGGCAAAATTGCGTTCGTCGGGAATCCAGGTTTTCACGGCGCAACCGTCTGTTTCTGAAAGCTGATCATCTTTCCGGGATTGAGCAAACCACGTGGATCGTACTTTTGCTTGGCCAATAATTGGATATTGTCGGCACGAAAGCGTCCGCCGTCTTCAAGGTAATTCACATGCGGATTCGCAACGAACACACCAATTGACCGGCAATACGAAATCATCTCATTCAAACGCTCCTCGGTCGTGAATCGCACTACGGGAATCGCGCCGGGAATCACGATACCCTCGCCGTTCTTCATGAATTCGATGTGAAATAGAATTTCATTGCCATAGCGCTCGCGCAGTTTGTGGGATTGGTCGCGGCATTTGGTCGCTGAAAATCCGCACTGCAAATACGTGTATGCGGGATCGGCCTTCATTGCCCAAAGCGTGGTGTGGTTCCAGGTGTAATCGCTTAGCAGCGGCTGCGTACGCGGTCCGTCGTAGGCGCCGGAAAACGTCACTTCGCCTCCCGCCGCCTTCGCCGCACCGGTCAGTTTCTCGATTTGAGCGTTCGCAATCATCACCAATGCCATTGATTTTCCGTCCCGCACCAGTTTTTTGATCGGCGTGAAAAATGAAGGAATCGGCCACTCGAAGACCGTCGCCAAGCGCTTGGTCCACTTTGCATCGGTCGCGATCGATTCGGTAAATGTGAAGGCCTGCTCGTACGTGTCGAACACGGCTGTGAATTGGGTCCACTGCTCTGCCTTCGCCAGAGCGAACCAAATTCGCGTGAGGATGCCGTTGGTTCCCCACGCATGCAGAATCTCGTGAACAGATGCGCCCTCGTGCAGGACGACGCGGGGTTCCTCCTCCATCGTGACAACTTCAAATGCGCGTACGGTGTCGAAGTCCCGCAGACCGCCGTGCGCAACGGACCCGATGCCACCTGAACCTCCTGCAAGAAATCCCCCCAAGGATGCTTTCACCAGTGTTGATGGGTACATCCGAAGTTCCCAGCCCTGCTTACGTGCTTCAGTTTCCAACGCACCCAGGCGCAGGCCAGGCTGACATACGGCCACGCCATCGGCGGTGATCTCCTCTAGCTTGTCCATCAACGAGAGATCGAGCACAATGCCGCCATGCAACGGTACGCACTGCCCGTAGTTGCCGGTCCCTGCACCGCGCACAGTCACCGGGATCTCGTTGCGACCCGCGAAACGAAGGACGGCGAGTACCTCTTCCACGTTCACCGGCAGTACCGCGATGTCCCCGTTCTTACTTGCCAGCTTTGGCCGCAGCACTGGGGAATACCAGTAGAAATCGTGGGACAACCGATCCAGCACAGCAGGCGCCGTCAGCACACGCGCAGGATCGGCAATGATTGCCGACAATCCTTCTGCAAGCCGGTCATGCATGGCGAGAGACCTCGATGGATCCGAACTTAGGGTGAGTCATTTCCGTTTGCGAGTTGACGAGTGACGAATCGCGCGCTGCATGTCGGGATGGGTAAAGAGAGCATAGCAGTCGTCCCGCAAAAAGGGCCCGACGACTTGGCAGCGCATGTCGCTGCGCGCAGCCACTTCCGTTGCGGGTATCTGAATCTGATTAAAATGCCGGTTTGCGTCTTCGATGGTTGCGCCGTAGACCACGCGGTCAAGGCGCGCCCAGAGCGCGGCGCTCATGCACATGGGGCATGGCTCGCACGTGGTATAGAGCGTGTAACCCGCGAGGGAAAGCTGTTTGAGCCGCCTGGTAGCGAGGCGAATGGCTCGCACCTCGGCGTGCGCGCTTGGATCGAACTCCTGCGCCACATTGTTGAGTGCCTGAAGGAGCGTTTTTCCGGTCTTTGTCTTGACAATCGATGCGCCGAAGGGGCGCGGCGTGTCCGTACGCAAAGAGCGGGCTGTGAAGGCGATGAGCGCGTTCATGCGCTCCGTGTCCTTAATCAAATTGAGTGGAGGCCGCTTGGTCACGGGGCGTGCGGCCATCGAAACAACTCCCATACTCGAACTTAGCATGTCGTCTCTGGGGAGCAGGACAGAAAAAGACATCTCTTATGCGGTCTTTATGCGGGCCAATCGCGCACCCGATCGAAGGCTGGCAATCAGCACCTACAATCGCTGTATGACCACGCTCCCATGGACGCTTCGTGGCCTCCGCACCGCTCTCGCGCAGGGCACCGTCTCGCCCTCCGAACTGGCCGAACAGGCACCGGCCTGCGCCAATCGAAATGCGGGACACAATACATATCTCTGGCGCGATCCGGAGTGGACAAGGGTAGAGGCCGAACGCGTTCAGTTGATGAAGAAGGGCGAGGGCGGCCCGTTCGGCGATGGGCGCAATGCGCTGTGGGGGCTTCCCATTTCCGTGAAGGATTGCTTCGATCTGGCTGGCGCGCCGACAACATGCGGCGTGGAGTTCTATCGCGACCTGAATGGAATTGCGGCGCGAGATTCGTGGCTGGTTGAGCGGCTGCGCTCTGCGGGTGCGGTCATTACTGGCAAGACACACCTGCATCCGTTGGCCTACGGCATTACCGGCGAGAATCCAGAATTCGGCGATTGTATGCAGCCCGGAAATCCTGGAGCGCTGACTGGTGGGTCGTCTTCCGGCGCCGCGGCCAGCGTGCTTGAGGGCTCGGCCGTCGCTGCGATTGGGACCGACACCGGCGGTTCCATCCGCGCCCCAGCGTCGCTCTGCGGATTAGCTGGATATCGCGCTTCGCTCGGGCGCGGTGACTGGCGCGGCGGCGCGCATCTGGCGCAATCCTTCGACACGATGGGGTGGCTCTTTCGCGATCTCGAAGATGCGCCGCTGCTCGGCCCGCTGTTCGGACCTGCGCACGTCGAGCCACACGCACCCTTCACTCGTTTTGCCGTGATCGACGATAGTTTTTTGCATGATTGCGAACCGGAGATCGTCGACTCTCTGCACGTCGCCGCCGACGAGCTTGAAGCGATTGGCCTCCGAAGATCCGAGTTCGATCCGTCCTGGTGGGCCGACTCTTTCGAGATCTTTGCGCCTATTCAGACTTGGGAAGCGGCGCGCATCCATGCCGGCCATTTCGATCAGTTTCAACCTGCCATTCGCGAGCGGCTGAAATGGGGTTCAGGCATCGGCGAGGCCGAGATTCTCGCGTTGAGCCAGCGTCACGCTGATTTCAATTCACGCATCGACGAGCTTTTCGCGACGCACGAATTGCTCTTGATGCCCGCCACGCCGGTCACCCGCCTCGCCGTCGGCGCGGATCACAGCCAGACTCGCGCACGGCTGCTTCGTTACACGACCCCGTTCAGTCTTGCGGGCGTTCCGGTCGTTACCATCCCAGGAAAAAGGGGAGGCATGCAGCTGGCCGCTGCTCCGGGGAGTGACGAGCCGTTACTGGAGCTCGCCGCGCGGCTCGGAGCCCAAAGAAAGCCCGCTGTTCCGGCTCCTACGGCGTGATACGTTCCATTGCAAGGAAGTTCCAATGCTGGCGAGGTCAGAGTTGAGACAAAGCTCCTGTCTTTCTTTCTCCGCATTCATTCTTTTCGCTGTGTTTGCCTTTACTCTTGGCGGTTGTAAGGCCCATGAGTCTGCCACTGCCAACGGACTTACTCCAGTCCGCCTGCAGCTTGACTGGTATCCGCAGCCCGAGCATGGCGGATTCTTCACTGCCGCGCTGCAGGGCTACTACAAGGCCGAGGGACTCGACGTCACTTTGCTTCCGTTGCCGCAATATGGCAGCGTGGCGCAGCTTGTCTCGACGGGGAAAGCAGACTTCGGCCTTGGCTCGAGCGACCAGATTCTGGAGTGGGATTCAAACGGGCTGCCGCTGATTGCCGTTGCCGCAACAATGCAGCACGATCCGCAGGCTGTGATGGTGCACAAGAATTCTCCGGTCCACGATTTCAAGGATCTCGAAGGCCACACCATCGCTGCCCAAACCGGCGCCACGTGGCTCAAATACGTCGTCTCGCGATACAACCTACACGAGGTTCGCCAGATTCAATCCACACTGTCGATTGCCAATTTTCTCGCCGATCCCAACTACATCCAGCAGATCTTTATCACCAGCGAGCCGTTTTTCGCCAAGCAGGCCGGTGCCGACGTGCGCACATTTCTCATCAGTTCATCCGGCTACGATCCTTACCGGGTTCAGTTCACGAATCGGGACTTCGTCGCGCAGCATTCAGACGTCGTGGCAAAATTTGTGCGCGCCAGCGTTCGCGGGTGGCAGGAATATCTGCGCAATCCGGGCCCCACAAATGAGTATTTGCTCAAACTGAATCCCGCACTGAATCCGACGCAGGAGGCTTACACAGCGCAGGCGCTTCGCGATGGTGGCTTCATCACCGGGGGCGATCTCAGTGGCGCGCAAACCGGCCGGATGACCGCAGCGCGGTGGCAGACAAGCTATGAGCAACTGAAGTCGCTCGGCATTCTGCATGGGCCGATTGAGCCATCCACTGCGTATTCGCTGAAGTTTGTGCCGTAATCCTCTCAATCGGCCGTGCGCAGCGCTTCAAATTTGCGACGAATCGAGCGGGCTCAGGATCAGGTTGGTGATATTCGAGACGATCGCTTCATACGCGAACCGCGGATCGGCCGAGAGCTTTTTCCAAGCGGGATCGTTGCGGAACACATCCCACTTCGCGTCCAGTTCCGCGCTATCGGCAAAGCTCAGCATGTAGGTCAGGTTCGGCAAACGCGGACCGGCGAGCGTGTCGCCAAAGAAGACCATGTGGAATCCGGCATTTCTGAAGATCTCGAACTCGCCGGAATGGAACATCTGCACCTTCACCACATGGGCTTTGTAACTTGGGCTCTCATAGGTGCGGAGCTGGAAAATGCGCTTTGCCTTCGTAGCCGATGAGGGCGGCGGGGTCAGCTTGGGCCATCCTTCAAACGCCGAGAGCAGCGAATACTCCACGCGTTGAAATGCCGGAGCTGTGGCGGGCGCACTCCAGAAGGGGTCTGCTGCTTTCAGGAACACTGCATCCTGTGCGAGGTGTAGATCCACCTCAGCCAGCGCGGCTAGATCCGAGGCCGGGATCAGTACGTCGTAGGTCGGCGTTTCGGGGCCAATGTCCACTTTGAACGCGCCCACCGGTCCCATGCCCATGCGCGTCAAGGCAGGAATCAGCGCGCTACTCAAGTAGGTTTCTGTGAGCTTTTGCTGCGGGCCCGACTGCAGGAAGTAGCGGCGAAGCTGATAGAACTCGCGTGTATGTTCGGCGCGCATTTGTGTTCCCCCCAACATGGCCGCGGCCGAAGAAGCAAGAGAAGCCGCAAGAAATTTCCGACGTTGCATCGTCCCTCCTCAGAAACATCGCTGCACACAACAGGAATCCGAACCAATCCTATACGCTCCCAGCCACCCGCCCTTACTCTTCCCCGATGTCTTCATTCCACACTTCAGGATGCTCGGCGATGAATCCCTCCAGCAGTTCGCGGCAGGCGCGATCATCCAGGTCGATCACTTCAACGCCATTCTCGCGCAACCAATCCAGTCCGCCCGCAAACGTGCGGCTGTCGCCCACCACGAGTGTCCCGATCCGGAATTGCCGCACCAGACCGCTGCAGTACCAGCATGGCGCCAGTGTCGTGACCATTACCATGTCGCGGTAACTGCGCTGCCGGCCCGCGCGACGAAAGGCATCGGTCTCCCCGTGCACGCTGGGGTCGCCATCCTGCACGCGTCGGTTATGTCCCCTGCTTAGGAGCTGTCCCGAACGCGTAAAGAGCGCTGCCCCGATCGGAATGCCACCCTCTGCGTGTCCCTGCTGTGCCTCTTCGAGAGCCACGGTCAGCATCTTCTTGTACAGCTCGATATCGACGCCCTTCTGCGTCCCTGCGCGCACGCTCACAATTGCCCCACCGGTTCGATCATACGAGATGAAATCCGCTCAGAGCAGGCCCAAACATTTCCTCGCCGCGGGTTGGGCAACGCCGAATCGACGGAGTCTCCATTCCTTAAGAATTGTTAAGCGAATCCCACCGGCGCGCTAAGAGCGAGATCAATATCTTATTGAAGACGCACTGGTTACAGCTCCCCAGATTCCGGCTCAAGCGGACCTTGCCTAGCCCGCGTGCCAGACAGGCCTTCCGTTGCCTGCGCAGTGCTTGACTTCGAGCGCGCTTTAAGTTGTACGGTGATGGTATGCAGAACCCGGGATACACCATACGAAGCATGGCAGAGCGTTGCGGAATGACCGCGCACACGCTTCGCTACTATGAGCGTGTAGGGCTGATCCAGCCGGTAGGACGCGCGCGCAACGGTCACAGGCGCTATTCCGAAGCCGACGAGGCGTGGCTTCACTTCCTCCACTGTATGCGTGCGACCAGCATGCCGATTCGCGAAATGCAGCGTTACGCCGAGTTGCGCGAACTGGGCGATGCCACGTCGCTCGAGCGGCGCAAGATCCTTGAGGATCATCAAGCCGGCATTGCCGGACAGATCGTAGAATTGCAGCAAGCGCACGCGCTCCTGACCCACAAGATCGCCAACTACAAAATGATTGAAGAGCGCATTCGCATTACCCATCCGGTCGTGGCCGAGCCGGAAGTCGATTGCGAGTTGACTCCTGTCAGCTGACGAGCAATCAGAATCTCAGAGGTATTCACCATGAAGACCCGTAGGTTGGGCTCGAACGGGCCCATGGTCTCGGCCATTGGCCTTGGCTGCATGGGGATGAGCCAATCGTATGGCCCGGCGGATGAAGGCGAGTCGATCGCCACCATTCATCGGGCTCTTGAACTCGGACTCAACTTCTTTGACACGGCTGAAGTTTACGGACCGTTCCGCAACGAAGAACTGGTTGGACGTGCTCTCAAGGGACGCCGCGACCAGGCGTTCATCGCTACCAAATTCGGCTTCCACATTGTGAACGGAAAGCCAGCTGGAACCAACAGCCAGCCCGAGCATATACGCGAAGTGGTCGATGCCTCCTTGCGGCGCCTGCAAACCGATCGCATCGACCTGCTCTATCAGCATCGGGTTGATCCTGCTGTTCCGATCGAAGAGGTCGCGGGAGCAATGAAGAAGCTCATCGAAGCGGGCAAGGTGCGGTTCTTCGGCCTTTCCGAAGCAGGCGAGAATACGATTCGCCGGGCTCACGTCGTGCACCCCGTCGCCGCGCTACAGAGCGAGTACTCGCTTTGGGAGCGCAATCTGGAGCCGAAGATCATTCCTTTGCTGCGTGAACTGGGCATCAGCCTTGTGCCGTTCAGTCCGCTTGGCCGCGGATTTTTGACGGGAACCGCAAAACGAGCAGAAGACTATCCCGAGGGCGACTTCCGTCGTGGGGATCCGCGTTTTCAGGGCGAAAACTTCGAGGCGAACGTGCAAGCTGCTTCGATCGTCAAGGACATCGCCGCTCAGA
>Ga0182024_10025617_pt1 | contig 10401 bp, 11 predicted proteins | sample P32metaG_FD_120480 | JGI IMG/M metagenome (GOLD analysis project Ga0182024, IMG submission 120480) | Permafrost microbial communities from Stordalen Mire, Sweden - P3-2 metaG (Illumina Assembly) | ecosystem: Environmental > Terrestrial > Soil > Wetlands > Permafrost | place: Sweden: Stordalen...
ACGGTGCCTACTCCCCAAGTCAGGCCGGCCGGCGCAGGGTGAGCAAGATCCGGATGGACGCGAGCGCCGCCGCGGCGGTAGGCTAGGCACATGACCGAAGATCTCGAACCGATTCGCATCGTCTGCCGCTACGTCGAGCAGCACAGCGACCAGGCGCACAAACTCGATGCACTCGCCGCAATGGCCGGCCTAAGCAAGCATCACTTCGCGCGTCGCTTCAAAGCCGTCGTCGGCGTAACCCCAAAGGAGTACGCAGCGGCCGCACGGCTGCGCCGGCTCAAAGCGGGGCTCAAAGACGATCGCTCGATCGACGCGGCCGTCTATGAGGCGGGCTACGGCTCGCCCAGCCGCGTCTACGAGAGCGCTGCGCGCAATCTGGGAATGACGCCGGCGCAGTACCGGGCCGCGGGCCAGGGCGTTGCGATCTCGTATGCGATGGTCGAAACGCCCCTGGGAACGATGCTGATCGGCGCGACCGATCGCGGCATCTGCTTCGCGCAGTTCGGCGATACGCAAGAAGATCTGCGCGAGAAGCTGCAGGCGGAATACGCCAACGCCGAGATTGCGCCGATGCAAGCGCCATACCATCCCGATTTTGCGAAGTGGACCGAGGCTATTGCGCGCCATCTCGCAGGCGAACGGCCGGATCTCAACCTTCCACTCGACATCCGCGCCACGGCCTTTCAGATGCGCGTTTGGAAGTATCTGCAATCGATCCCCGCCGGCGACGTGCAGTCCTACCGCGAGGTTGCCGCCGGAATCGGGCGGCCGACGGCTGCCCGAGCCGTGGCGACCGCCGTTGCGCGCAACCCGGTCGCGCTGATCATCCCGTGCCACCGCGTCATCCGCGATTCGGGCGCGTTGGGAGGCTATCGTTGGGGGCTCGAGCGCAAGAGAACCCTGTTGGATATCGAACGCGCAGCCCGATGAAGCCGCTCTTTATCGTCGTCTGCGCTGGCGCGCTCGCCTTAACGTGCCTTCGGTGGGCGAGCGCCGACGCGCCGAGGTTCTGCGAGGGCTGCAACTACGCCGGAGCGGCGTTGGGTAACTCGGACTTTACCAACGGCGTCCTGATCGGCACGAACTTCCAGGGCGCGACGCTTAGCGGCTCGTCGTTTCGCGGCGCACGCCTGATCGCCGTGAACTTTGAGAAGGCCGATCTGCGGAATACTCACTTTGACTCCGCGGACTGCGTCGCGTGCAACTTCGGCGGCGCGCTTTTGGACGGCACGACCTTCGCGAACGTGACAATGGTGGCCGCAAACTTTAAGGGTTTCAGTTCTTCCGTCGAAGATGCACAGTTGCGGAACCTCCTGAGCGGCTGCATCTCGTGCAACTTCAGTGGAGGCCGTCTGAACGCGCGCGACCTCTCGGGGGTGCTGCTGATCTCCGTCGATCTTTCGCAAGCCGACCTACGCGGGACGAACTTCGCCGGTGCCGTCCTCTGTTGGTATCAAGTCGCCAGTGCGCAGCGCGTAGCGGTATGCAGTCCCATGCACGAGGCTCTCACCACCGGCGCAAACTTTCACAACGCGCAGCTCTGCGATAACCCTCTGGGCCGAACTGGGTGTGTGGCAGCGCCGGCGGACGTGCTGCAGCGCTCGCTTGGACCCAAGCCGAGCGCATCGCCTGAGTCTCCCTAGCGAGAGCATCGTCTAGCTAATGGAGGCGGATGTCGTCGTCGTCGGCGCCGGCGCGGCGGGTCTGGCGGCTGCCCGAAGCCTCGGCCGGCAAAAGCTGCGGGTGCTGCTGCTCGAAGCACGCGCCCGCAGCGGTGGTCGCGTGCTCGCGCAGCCAATAGCGCGGATTGCAACCCCGGCCGAGCTCGGCGCGGAGTTCATTCACGGGCGGGCCGAACGGACCAAGGCGTTGCTCCGCGAAGCCGGGAGCGCCGCGATCGACATGGGCGGGGATTCGTGGATTCGCGAAAACGGCGAGCTCCAATGCAACGCCGAAGGCTTCTCGTCGTCGGCGCGCATATTCGAAGGCTCTCGCTCACTTCCGCGCGACGAGAGCGTGGAGCAGTTTCTGCGGCGCTTCGAAAACGATGGCGCGCTGCGCGAAACTGCGCAGGCGGCGCGAGCCTTCGTCGAGGGATTCGAGGCTGCCGATCCTGCAATTGCCAGCGTTAAAGCGATTGCCGACGAGTTGGAATCGGGCACGGATTCCACGTCGGCGCGACCGCTAGGCGGATACGGCCCGCTGTTCGACCATCTTCGCACCGATTGCGAGCGCGCCGGCGTTCGGTTCGCGTTCTCGACCCGCGTGCGCCGAATTTCGTGGCGCGCTGAGGGTATTGCCATCGAGATGACAAACTCGGGCGGCGAATCGCAAAGGCTGCAAGCGCGCGCGGCAATCGTAACGCTTCCCGTGGGCGTCTTGCGTCATCGCGGTGACGAAACCGAAATCAGCTTTGATCCCGAGTTGCCGGCGGCCAAGCGCGAGGCGCTCGCGCATATCGAGATGGGACACGTCGTGAAGGTCGCGCTCTGGTTTCGAACGGCGTTTTGGGAGCAGATCGCGGGCGGCCGCTACTATGACGCGGCCTTCTTCCACGACGACCGCCAACCGATCCCCACCTATTGGACGCAGTTGCCGATTCGCAGCCAGCTGATCGTCGCGTGGGTCGGCGGCCCAGGCGCGACGGCTTTGAGTGGCGTCTCCGCGCCGGATCTCGTCGAGAAGGCGCTCCATGGCTTCGGGGAGCTGTTGGGAGAGACGGAGCTCGCGCGCCGGGAGTTCGAGGGTGGCCTCACACACGATTGGAGTGCCGACGAGTTTGCGCGTGGCGCGTACAGCTATATCGCCGTCGGCGGCGGGAATGCCCGTGCCGTGCTCGCCGCGCCCGTGGGCGACGCGCTTTTCTTTGCCGGCGAAGCGACCTCGAGCGATGGTCAAGGCGGCACCGTCAACGGTGCAATTGAGACCGGCGAACGCGCCGCCGCCCAAGCAGTCGCGGCGCTGGGGGTAAAAGACATTGCTTGAAACCGTCCCGGCCGCTCTTGCCGCGTGGTCGAACTTTTACGTGATTGCCGGCTCGTCGGCTGCCGCGCTCACCGGATTGATGTTCGTGGTGATCACCCTGGTGCGCGGAGAGGAGTATGCTACGCGAAGCCGTCATGACGGCATCGATACGTTCAGCACCCCTACGGTGATGCATTTCTGCGCGGCGTTGCTCGTTTCGGCCGTCCTCTGCGCGCCGTGGCCTTCGCTGGTCTACGTTAGCGTCATCGTCGTATTGGTCGGGTGCTACGGGGTTGTCTATATTGTTCGCGTGGCTTTTCGAGCGAGAGGTCTAAAGGAATACACTGCGGATATCGAGGACTGGATCTGGTACTCGATCCTGCCATTCGTCGCCTACGGCACCCTCGCCGTAGGCGCAAGCGCACTGCAGCGTGCTTCCAAAGGCGCGCTTTTTGCAGTTGCCGGCGGCGTACTGCTGCTGATCTTCATCGGCATTCGCAACGCGTGGGATGTGGTGACGTTTCTTGCCGCCGGCGGCGGCAAGAAATCCGAACCCTAGAAACCTGTAGGTCAGGCTTCGAGGATTCAGACTTTTTTTATGAGCGTATGGCTTACTGTTGGCAACAGGAGGGACCGGCATGACCGTTCGAGTGCTGATCGTTACCGTCACATCGCTTTTCTGCCTGTGGGGATGCTCGCAGGGTACCTCGGCCGTTCCCAGCGGCCCCGCCCAACTGGGAGCGGCGCATCTCGCCGGAACTCATTTGGTGCTGCCGGCGCTCAAGTATTTCGACACCCCGTCATCCGGTGCGTGGCCCGAGAACATCGTCCCCGGGCCGCAGCGCGCGTTGTGGTTTACCGAAGAGTTTACCGACAAAATCGGGCGCATCGCGAGCGATGGAACGATGACCGAGTTTTCCGTCTCAAACGGCCAGGAGCCTGAGGGCATAACGGAAGGCGCCGACGGCAACCTGTGGTTTACCGAACCGGGCGCGAACGCGATCGGCCGCATGACTCCAACGGGCACGTGTACGATTTTCCAAATCGACGGTCAAGATCCCGATCCGCGCGGGATCACCTTAGGCCCCGATGGCAACGTGTGGTACACCGAGTACACCGACGGTTACATTGGTCGCGTGACGCCGCAAGGCCAGATTACGCGCTTTGCGGTCTCCGGCTATTTGCCGGCTCCATGGGACATCACGGCCGGTCCGGACGGCGATCTCTGGTTCACGGAGTCGTTTGCCAATGAGATCGGACGATTCGATCCGCGCTCGCTGCGCTTCAAAGCGTCGCTCAGCGTCCCAACGGGTGAAAGCACCCCTTGGGGCATCCTCTTTGCGCCCGACAAGCACATCTGGTTCACGGAGCGCACCGGCGACAAGATCGCGGAGGTTGACGGAAAGACGATTCGCGAGCACACGATTGCGCAACCCGGGAGCTATCCCGAGAAGCTCGCAGCGGGATCGGACGGCGATCTTTGGTTCCCTGAAAGTCAAGCCGGCGACATTGGCCACATCGACCCCGCGACCGGCAAGTTCGGTCACGTTATCGTGCTGCCGTCCGGAGACATTCCCCAGGGCATCGCGAGCGGCTTCAACCGGAACGTTTTCTTCACGATCGCAAGCTATCACAATCCGAGTCAGATCGGCGAAGTAATGCTGCGCTAGGCTCCGAGGCCTTTCTTTCCCAGAGTACGCGCATGTAAAGCTTGACGAATCCACAACGCAGAAAGTTCCGCTCGGAAGCACTCCCCGGGCCGGCCGTCGCGCGCACGAGCCTTGCGCCGGCCTCGCGAGCGCGAGCGACCCGATCGCGAATCAAAGCCGCGTGCCAGCCCTGTCGCCGAAACGCCGTGTGCGTCGATCCGGCGAAGAGCGTAGCGTGCTCGCCGCTCACCGATACCGCCCCGGTCGAGATAATTCTGTGGCCGTCGCGCACTTCGAGCGCGACCGTTCCTTGCGTCGTCGCGAGAATCAGCGCGATGACATCTTCACCCGGCTCGAGTTGCTCGCGTTCGAGAAAACCCGACGCCGAGGCCTTCGCCCAAGCCGCAATATCGTGCGCAACGCCGATCCGGGCGTCGCGCTGCGCGTGGCTTACGAGATCGTCGGAAGCCAGAAGGCTTTGCTCGCGGTCGCCCGCGACGTAGCCGGCCGCAGTAAGCTCGCGCTGCAGTGACGGATCGGCCGCTGGTGTGACAAAAACCATCGGTATCGCGCCGCGGGACTCGTAGAACTCGGTAATCTTCGCGATGTCGGAGGCGCTAACCGGCTGGGGAGCGCCCACGCCCAATGCTTGCGAGAGCGGTGAATCGACCCCAGCGAACGCGACGAGTCCGCCCGCAACTTCGATGCTCGTTGCCCCGGCGTCGGGGTCGAGGCGGCGGGCCGCTTCGATCGAGCGGCGGGCGCCCTCGATCTCGTCGCGCCGAATAGCTTCCTCGATCAAAGCTTAGCCAAAACGTCGTCGACGGTCATCGAATGGGAGACAAGGGCTTCCTATCTTCAAGCGGGGCAGCGCTCGTCCTGCTTTACGGAGCTAGCCGGTATGCCGGCGGAAAGCACGGTAGAATGATGGCATGGAACAACGCAGACTTGGCACCCAGGGCCTGACCGTCTCCGCAATCGGGCTGGGCTGCATGGGGCTGACCGGGGCATACGGCAACGCTCCCGACGAGGGTCAGGCGGTTGCGACGATACACCGGGCGCTCGACCTAGGCATCAACTTCCTCGACACCGCGGAGGTCTACGGCCCGTATACCAACGAGCAGTTAGTGGGCCGTGCCTTACGCGGTCGCCGCGAAGGTGTCGTGGTGGCGACGAAGTTCGGCTTTAAGTTAGCCAATGGCGTGCGCGGCGTCGACGGATCGCCCGAGAACGTAAAGCGTGCGGCCAACCAGTCACTGATGCGCCTCGGAATCGACGTGATCGATCTCTACTACCAGCACCGGCGCGACCCGGACGTGCCGATTGAGGAGACGGTCGGAGCGATGAAAGAGCTCGTTGAGGCCGGCAAGGTTCGGTATATCGGTCTATCGGAAGTTGGGCCGGAGAGACTGCGGCGCGCGAACGCGGTCCATCCCATCAGCGCGCTACAAAGCGAGTACTCGCTCTGGGAGCGCGGCGTTGAAAACGAGGTGCTGCCGGCGGCCCGTGAACTGGGCATCGGCTTCGTGCCGTATAGTCCGCTGGGGCGCGGATTCCTCACCGGCTCCGTCGACGTAGCGAGTCTCTCGCAGAACGACTTCCGCAAGACAAATCCGCGCTTTTCGGAAGAAAGCGCGCGAGCCAATGAAGCGCTGGTGGCGGTGGTGCGCGAGGTTGCGGAGCAGTGCGCTGCGACCCCCGCGCAGGTGGCGCTCGCGTGGGTTCTCTCGCGCGGGAGCGATGTGGTTCCGATTCCGGGAACGAAGCGCGTGCGCTACGTCGAGGAGAACGTGGGTGCGCTCGAGCTCAAACTCACGCCCGAGCAGCTCGCGCGACTCGATAGCCTCGCGTCAAAGACCGCGGGAGAGCGCTACGCACCCGAGATGATGAAGCTCGTCGAGCGGTAGAAAAAAATGATCCCGATCCTCTCACCGCAACTGCCCCCGGCTTAACGGTTTCCCAGCTACGATGGTCGTAGATTACCGGATCGTCGACGTTTTCACCCAGACGCCGCTCGAAGGCAATGCGCTAGCCGTCTTTTACGACGCGACCGGCCTCGACGACGCTACGATGCAGAAGATCGCGCGCGAGACAAACCTGTCGGAGACGACGTTTGTCTTTCCGGCGGAGCGCTCCGGATCCGCAGCCCGAGTGCGCATCTTCACGCCCGTCAAAGAGATGATGTTCGCCGGCCATCCAACCGTTGGAACCGCTTGGGTCCTGCGCGACGTCGGAAAGATTGCGAAAAACCAGCGCCGTTTCGTGCTCGACGAAAACATCGGACCGGTCGACGTTCGTGTCGACGAGGAGGGGCTGATCTGGCTGCGCACGCCGCCGATTCGCACCTCGCGCGACTACGATCCGGCACTTTGCGCGGCAGCGGTCGGTCTCGAGCCGGGCGACGTACTCGACGACGTTCCGTGCCAGAACGTTTCCGCCGGAAATCCTGCGGTCTTCATTCCACTGCGCGATAAAGCTGCCGTCGACGGCGCCGAAGTTGACAGCGTCGCGCTGCGCCGGCTGCTCGCAGACGAGCCGGAGCCCACGTGTCTCTTCGCCTTTACGCCGACCGAAAAGGGCGCCTATTCGCGGATGTTCGCCAACGACTTCGGCATCGTCGAGGATCCGGCGACCGGAAGCGCCACGGGGCCGCTTGCCGCATTCATGATGGCGCACGGTTTGGTTCGGGGCGCCGACGGCACCCGGTTCTTAAGCGAGCAAGGCACGAAGATGGGGCGACGCAGCATCCTGCACGTCCTCATCGATGGCGAGCGCGGCGAACGCGGCATCGAAATCGGCGGTCATGTGGCCCCGCTTGCAAGAGCGACGCTGACACTCTAGAATTAGTTTCAAGGAACGATATGAGAGCCAAAACGCGAAGCGTTTTAGCCGCCGCCGGCCTGGCCGTTGCCGTGGGGTGCTCGTCGGGTTCACACGCAAAGCCGTCGCCGCCTGGTGTGTCGTCCACTGCTGCCGCCATTGCGAACGGCCAATCGATATTCCAAACCGGGCGCGATTCCGACGGTTCGCAGATTATCGCAAAGCCGCCGGCCCTCTACCCTAAGTGTGCGGCATGCCACCGCGTCGACGGCTCGGGCGGCCTGCACTTGCCGGGCGGCGCGGTTAGCGCGGACTTGCGTTATAAAGCGCTCGTGACCGAACAGAAGCCGCCCTATACGCTTGCTCTCCTCGAACGTGCGATCTCAACCGGAATCGATAATACCGGGCAACCTCTCAATCCCGTTATGCCACGCTGGAGACTCTCCAAGCGCGATCTTCACGACGTCGCGTACTACGTCCTAACCAAACTCAAGTAGCGCAGATCAAGCCTGAGCCGAAACGATTTCACCGTCGGTCACCGTATACGTAACGATTGCGTCGAGCCCGCCGCCATTAGCGAATCCGGTGATACGCTCTTTGTCGACCACGGATTCGCCGTTTACGGTACGCTCGACGATCTCAACGTGCAACTGCGGGTTGCTCGTGAAGAGGCTCTCATAGGCTGACGCAATCGCGGCGCGCGTCCGAACGTAGGTGCCGGGGCGCTGGACGACCGCACCGGCTGCATACGTTTCGGCAAAAACCTGCGCGTCGTGATGGTTGTAGGCGTTGACCTGGCGCTGCACGATCTGCTCCGGCGTTTCGTTCAGGATTGAGGCCGCATCGAAGACTTGGCCGCCCTTGACGACAAGCTTGACCGCGCCCAGCGCGGCGATGTCGTCGAGCGGATTCCCCTTGAGTAGGGCCAGATCGGCGAGCTTGCCGCGTTCGATCGTGCCGAGGTCGCTCGACCGCCCCATCATTGCTGCGCCGCCGCGCGTGGCCGTCAGCAGCACCGCCTTGGCCGAAAGCCCCGACGCGACCATCTCCAGCGCCTCGTCGTAGAACGACGAGGCATGCTGCGTGCCGATGTTTCCCGCATCGGTTCCGGCGGCGATGCGAATGCCCGCCTCGTGTACGCGCTTGAGGTTGCGCATCGCCGCGTACGGCGGCTCCGTCGGCCGCATGGCCCGGATTCGCTCCAGCACGTCGGGCGGTAACGCGCTCTCGACGTCTTGCATGTTGAAGAGCGTTCCGACGGCGTCGGGATTGGCGACGCGCAGGTCGTTGGCCGTAAGGTTCGGCGCGCCGTGGAACGTGTAGCCGTAGTTGCCAACCACGATGAGCGTCGGGCAGTAGATGACGTTGCGCGACCGCACGAGCTCGAGGAACGCGTCGTCCACGTCGACGTCGAAGACGCTGTGCGCGAGGATATCCGTCCCGGACTCGACGGCGAGCCGCGCGGTTTCAAGCTGCGTCGCATGGATAATGACGCGCGCACCGCGCGAATGCGCGTACTCGATGGCCGCGCTCGCTATCGGCTGGAAGGCGACGGCGGGCTGCTCCGGCGTCACGATCCACCAGAACTTCACGAAATCGGTTTGCGCGTTGATTTCGCGGTCGATCAAGGCGCGGGCGGCCGCGATCGTGTCGATCTTCACGATCGGAGGATCGTTGTACGGATCGAGGATGCTGCGATCGACGCTCGAGATCAGCGGCCCGGCGACCATCACGCGCGGGCTGACCGGCGTCTGTTGCGCTTGCGTGCGGACGTCGTAGTTCCAAAATGGTCCGCCGGCGTCGACGACCGACGTGATCCCGGCGCGCAGATAGCGTGCGAAGGTGTCCTGCAAATTGTTCCGGATCCACTGGATCTCGTCGGTATACGGGCGCACGGAGCGCAGGTCGATTGCGTCGGGACGCGTGTAGAGGCCGCCCGACTGAAAGAAGTGGACGTGGCTGTCGATCAGGCCGGGTATCGTAAAGAGGCCGGTTGCATCGATCCGAAAGGCCGACGCCGGGATGGCGACGTCGCGTGATGCCCCGATTGCTTCGATCCGCTCGCCGCGTATCAGGATCGTGGCGTCGTGCAGCGGCGTTAAATCGCTGCCGACGAGCGCGGTCGAGCCGAAAATTGCCGTGAGGTCGCGGCCCGCATTGAGATCTTGCACTGACGGCACGCCGCTAATGGACGGCATGATCGGAAGCGCGCCGACTGCGGCGAGGCCTTTGAGGGCTTGCGCGCGCGTCATCGAGTCGGTGAAGGGCGAATGGAAGAAACACATCGTTAATCGAGCCTCATGTAGGTTACTTGCGCCACGGCGACCAGCGTCCCGTCGTCGCGCCAAAAATTGGAAGTTACCGGAATCAGCGTGCGTCCCTGTTTGATCGCTTGCGCGAAGAGCTTGACGTCGCTGCGCGCGGGCGCGAGAAAGCGGATGTTCATGTCGGTGGTCGTAATGCGGCTCTGCGCGCCCCACACGGTCAGGCTGACGATCGCGGCGGCAGAATCCGCGGCGGTCATCAGCAAGCCGCCGTGAAACGAGTCGAAGATACCGTCAAACTCTTTATTGCGAGCGACAAGGCATTCGAAGCAGCCGGCGCCCAGACGCGGCTTGGAAAAGCCGAGGCTCTTGAAGATCGGTATCAACTGCATGCGCTCGCGGATCGCCTTTTCAAGTTCCGGCGCCAGCGGCGGCAGCTCGTCCGAATAAGGCGCCAGGAGCAGTCCGGGAGCGAGAGGATTCACGCCGGGAGCCTACGGGAAGATCGCTGCCAGTGCCTTCCCGAGCAGCACGATATCCGCATGCGCCTTCCGGGAGAGCAATTCGTCGATGAGATCCAAACGAGCCGCGCGGGCTTTCTCCAGCGCCGCGACGCCTTTCGCCGTCGTTTCGACGACCGACGAGCGTGCGTCGTCGGGGGAGCGCTTGAGGCGAACGTATCCGGCGCGCCGCAAGGCCGCCAC
>Ga0182024_10025618_pt1 | contig 10401 bp, 10 predicted proteins | sample P32metaG_FD_120480 | JGI IMG/M metagenome (GOLD analysis project Ga0182024, IMG submission 120480) | Permafrost microbial communities from Stordalen Mire, Sweden - P3-2 metaG (Illumina Assembly) | ecosystem: Environmental > Terrestrial > Soil > Wetlands > Permafrost | place: Sweden: Stordalen...
ATCGCTGACAAAGAGTTCATGTCGTCGAGCCATTGAAAGGTCTCCTTTCAACAGCCTTGATAACGTAACTCCAAGCAGGGCGCAAGTTTAATTCAAGCAGGTTTTGAAACCAGCTCTAGACACTTTGGAACCAAGTCGCCGGGGATTGGTGGAAAGGCGCGTCGCCCCGCGTCTCAGGAACCACCCGGCGACGACTTTGAACGCACAATGCCCCGAAATCGACCCAGAATAGCCCCTAATCGCGTTTTTGTGAGTAGGTGGACAAATGACCACTACAGGCCAGAGCGGCTTAGATTGCAAACCAGGGGCCGCAACGGCTTATTTAGAGCGCTTTGCTTTTTGAAGGGATTCGATGCCCAAATAAGCAGCAAGTTTGTCGGCACGGGAAAGCAGCATATCGCTACCGTTTACAAACCTTGTGACGGCTGGTTGCGAAACGCCCGTTCGCCTGCTGAGTTCATTGTGACCACCGGGAAAGGCTTTAATCGCCACCCGTAAGACATGCGTGAATGTAGGGGTTTTCATATTGGTATTCTAGCACAGAGTTTTTTGCTTGGCAATGCACCACTGTATTGACGATAGTTAATACAAGGGTGTATAATCCGTGTGGTGTCGAAACCAATTCTTTTAATCGAAAGGGCGATTCCGATGGAAGCAACATTACTAGCAGTAGAAAAAAAGCGAACCAAGCGACGTGGTAACTCAGAGGGGTCGATTTATCAGCACACCAAATCGGGCCGCTGGATAGGGATGCTGAGTTTGGGTTATGGCGATGATGGGAAGCGCAAGCGCCGGGCAATCTACGGCGACACCAAGCGGGAAGTGCAGGAACAATTGCGGAAATTCCAACACGCCAACGAACAGGGAATGCTCTGCGAGATTAGCGTGCTGACGGTATCCGCCTATCTGCGCGATTGGCTGAAAAACAAATCCGCCAGTGGAAAACTTGCCGACACGACACTAAGCAATTACAGGAGTGTAATAGAAAACCATATCGTGCCGGGTAGCATCGGCGGCTTGCGGCTGCAAAAGTTGAATCCAATGGCCGTACAGCGATTTTATACTGAGCTTGAAAACGCTGGCGTGGGCAGCCATGCACGCTTGATGATTCACATTGTATTGAATGCGGCAATTGACCGAGCGATTAAGTTGTCACTCATTCCGCGCAATGTCTGTAAGGGTGTGGAACGGCCAGAAGCATGCAAGGCGGATATACAACCGTTGACGGCAGAGCAAGTAGGCACGCTGCTAGCTACTGCTAGGGGAACCCGGCTCGAATCGCTGTACGGTGTGGCCGTGGGCACCGGCTTGCGGCTGGGTGAATTGTTCGGGCTGCAATGGGCCGACGTTGACTTGGACAAAGGCACATTGAGTGTTCGGCATACTCTCCAAGAGCTAAGTGGAAAGTTGACGTTAAAAGAACCGAAAACAAAAACCAGCAACCGCAACGTAGAGCTATCTGAAATGGCGATTACTGCTTTGGTAGATCATCGCAGGCGGATGATGGCGGAAGGGAACGCCGCTAGCCCTTGGGTGTTTTGCAACCAGCACGGCACGCCGCTCCGTCGGTCCCATTTCCACCGGGCGGAATTCAAGCCGCTGTTGAAGAGGGCAGGGCTGCCGGACATTCATTTTCACGCCCTGCGCCACACGATGGCCACGTTGATGCTAGCCGCTGGGGTGAACGTCAAAGTGATCCAGGAACGCTTGGGGCATAGCAAGGTAGGCATAACCTTGGACACCTATAGCCACGTTGTACCGGGCATGGGACGGGATGCTGCGAGCAAGCTAGATTCCATGCTCACGATGGCCGCAAAGCGGGCGACGGTTGCCATCGCCTAAGAAGCGGGGAACCTTGACAGTGGCAACACTTTGGCAACATTTCGGCGTTTTGGATGATTTGATGACCAGCACACACCAAAAACTGAAAACTCGCAAACTCTTGCAGGGCTTGTTGTTGTCTACAGCGGAGGGCACGGGGCTCGAACCCGCAACCGGTTTCCCGGCACCACATTTCCAGTGTGGCCGCTAACCATTCGCTTACCCTCCGTAAATACTTATGCGACCTCATTTTGCGCGATCACTATTTTGCTCGTCAAGCCATTTTCAGCACCGCGCGGTGCCGGCGCGGTAAATTGAGTGCAACTGGATCCACCAACCACCATCGATAACCGGCGTTCAACCGACCGTTTGGCGATGGCCATCTGGTCTAACTTTTCGTAGTGCTTCCGTATCACTTCGGGAGTAGCCCCGACCATCGTACTGCATTCCTTTTCAGACACTCCGGCCATCTGTAATCCAGTGATTGCCGTGCGCCGAAAATCATGCAAACTGAACCGTTCGGCTTTCGTTTTCCCTTCCTGAAATTGGACCAGTTCATCCTGGAGCCAGAATACCAGCCGATGAGGAGCGTAGTCCATGACTCGCGCGGCATCGCTCGGTCGCTTACGCCAAAGGATATGCAAGCGGCGCAATTCGTCCGAGAAACGACCAAACGCCCATCCGCCGGCGCCGCACGCTTGCAAATCAGAATGCAATTGCGGCGGTAGCCAGCCATATTTGGTCCGCCTGGTTTTGCTATTTGCGGCAATGACGCGGACGAATCCATCGGCTAGTACGTCTTCTTGCCGAATGCTGGCGATCTCCGTTGCACGCCAGCCCAGCAGTGCGGCTACCTCTATATAGACAACTGGCAGTCGCCAAATGTTCCATCTTATTCCAAACCACTTGAAAAACGCGACGCTTTCCTCCGCAGACACTATTCGTACTTCGGGATCATCGCATTTGGGCGGTTTGACATTGGCAAATGGATTGCTTTTGAGCAGTCCTAATTCGCCCACTAGCCACTTGCCAAACAATGACCGAAGCTTGGCTAACTCCCCCCTGATCGTCCAAGGGGAATCAACCTCTTCGGATCGCTTGCGCTTGAACTCCTGCGCATCGGCGATAGTAACGTCGGCTGGCGTCGCGATGTCGGGAAACATTCTTTGAAATCCCCAATATACCAGCAGCGCCTCGTCAACATAGTTGCCACGTGAGTTATCCGCACGCATGGCCCGCTCCAAAGCATCACAACATTCCTGCCAAGATGCCTTGATGGGTTCTGGCTCTGGTTCCAGTACTGGTTTTTCAGTTGGCGCGTTGAGCACAGCCCATTTGGCTTTCAATAACGATTCCGCCCGAGTGCGATCGGCAGTGCCGGTGCTTTCACAGGCACGTTTACCGTCCGGCGCTTCCCAGCGCAATACCCAGCGAAATTCGCGCTGGCCATTTCGCTTGCGTTTTTTGAGCAAGCGCTTTTCCAAAAACACTTGAATCATAAATGGTCCTTTCTGTTGGTGGTTAAATATTGCCAGACAAATGCCCAGCACTTATTTGATTTTAGCGACTTGCCTCTAGCCACGCATCAATCGCCGAGCGGCGATATAAGCGCAGTTTGCCGCGTTTGATTTCTGGAAGTCTTTGGCGGCGTACGAGATTTCGTAACCGTTCTTTAGGATTGCGGTCGTCAACGTCAAGGCGCAAGTATGAGATCGTTTCGGTGGCGGTCATCAAGTCCAGCGATTGACCGAAGATGCCGGCTGTTGACTGAGTCTTCGAGTTGCAATTGTCTCGGCGCGTCATTGGAACCGTGAATGAATCTTTAATCGCAGAGCGACAGCGAGTTAAGCCTCTCTGGCCGTTTCAACGATCATCGCAGCCCGTATATGAAATGTTAGGATTGTGATTCAATAGTTGGCGGCTCGTGTTGCTGCTCTTTCATCGGGCTTGCCTCGACCCGCCTTTGGTTACGACCATGAAAAGTTTTCACGGCATCGGGAGATAGTGTTTCTGCAACGAATTGCTTGTTCGTTTCAGAAGAAAGTGCTGCTACAACAAATTGCTTCTTTTTTTCTGCGTCCGTAAATATGGCTGGATCGGCGTGAACCATAGACGCTCCATGAAGCGCTCCATTCGCTCGCTCGCAGGCAGTCTCAAATCCGCGAAGTCCGCCGAGCGACTTCGCCGCGTCCGCTAGCGGCGAATAGAGTTCGAGGGATAGCTCGCAGGCGGCCATAATTGCTAGCCGGCGTGCGGTCTCTTGCCGAGAGATGCCCCACTTGTCCGCTTGGATGGCCAATCGCTTCCCAAACGTTTCTCCCGGGCGGTATTGAATTGTCGCATTGTGATCGACGGCTGTTTTTTTTGTCATTTTGGGCCTCGTTTTATAATTGGCCTTTGTGTATACAAGAAGCATACATAAACTATGCAACTGGGTCAAGTCACAAATTGAAGCCAAAAAGCCAATAATCGCCTGGCGCCAAAACGGGAGTAATTAAGCCGCGGCGGGCTGCAGAAGATACCAGCCACCATGGTGGCGACAAAACAAAAAAGGCACCGTTGTCTATCACAACACGCGGTGCCTTTCGAAGAATTGAAGCCCGAGAGAAAGGACATCAACGATGAGCAGTGTACATAATGCCACTACAACAGTCAACGGCAACGGCCACACTGACCAGAACAATGGTCACCCGACAGCCCCGCAGCCAGTAGTCGAATCTTCGCTCTATTCAGCACCGCCCCCATCGCCGAACGGCGCTATGCTGCACGGTGGAGCTGATGGCGCGGCTGGCAATTGTATTGTCAGCACAGCATGCATTTGCTTCGTCATCGACGGTGTGGAGCAGCCCATTCAAATAGCTGCACTGAGAGACCTCGCAGTCGTCCAACAGTTGCGCGATCGTCTAACAACGTGCCAGCGCACTGTTGTTATAGGCTGGCACTCGGCGATGAATCTCGACGATCATGGGCAGGACACATTCGGCATGCTGGTGGCGGCAGCGAAGGGGCGATGCCTATTCCGATCTGCGACCAGCGAAAACGAAGATATGCACCCATTCGATGCGGTGCTTAGTTATACAATCGATGCCAATAACCTCAATCAGATCGGCCGTTGGCGACGTTTCGCTGTGCAAAGTGGCTGCAATTACTTGTCCGGATTCGGTAGAGGAGGCAGCCAACAAAATCCGGGAATATTTCAGAGACCACCATTTGACCGTACCCATGCCGCAAGTGTTGCAGCGGGAAATTCGCGACGCTTCCTTTGGAGAAACTGATTCCGCGTTGCTGCTGCCCGAGACGGGGGCCCGGCTATTCATCAATCAACTTTTTGGCCCTGATTCCGGCGGAGCCCGCCGGTCTCTGCGCACCCTCTTGAAATATTACCGGCATGACTTTTATCGATACGAAAGTTGTCGGTGGCGAAGGTTGGACGATCTTCAACTGCACGCTGAGGTCGTACGGTTTCTGCAGGATGGACAATTCGGCATAGAAATCACGGAGAGTTTTGTTCGAAGCACAATCACGAATCTCCACGGACTGGCGTATGTCGAGTGTTGGGATCGCGAGATGCCGCTATGGATCGAGACCGAGAAACCACTAACGCTGGGCTCATGGAAGCTGATGTCGATGCGCAATGGTATTTTGTGTCTCGACGATTTTATCCGAGCAAATGGATCGCTGCAGTTACATCCACACACACCGCAGTGGTTTTCGACGGTGCTGCTCCCCTTTGATTTCCAGGCCGACATGGCATGTCCCCTCTGGATTGAAACTTTGAACCAAATTCTGTCGCCGAGCCAGTTGTATGATCAGCGGATCGCGCTGCTGCAGGAGTTCATTGGGCTAACACTGCTCCCTTTGGAAACTCGCTACGAGAAGTTTCTAGTTCTCATCGGCAAGGGGGGCAACGGAAAGTCGACGGTCCTTCGGATATGGTGTGATTTGCTGGGCACCGAAAATGTTTCACACCTTTCTCTCGAAGACATTGCGGGAGAATTCCGGCTTTGCGACATGGTCGGGAAGTTGGCAAATATCGCCTACGACATGCGGCGCATGGACCGGCTTGAAGAAGGTAAATTGAAGCAAATCGTGTCTGGTGAACCGATCCAAATCAATCGCAAAAACAAGCCACTGATTACGTCGAGCTTGACGGCCCGGCTCATCTTCGCCACGAACGACCTGCCACAAATCAGCGATCGGACCGACGGCGTCTGGCGCCGAATGATCACAATGCCATTCACGGTGCGAGTCGATCAGGCGGGTGTGGATCGGCAGCGACATGACCGGTTACGGGCTGAACTGCCAGGGGTCATGAACTGGGCGCTGCTGGGGCTGCGACGGTTGTTGACCAACGGGCAATTCACTACATGTCCTGTATGTGAGCAGTACGCCCACGACCATCGCATGCACTCTGATCCCATTGCCCAGTTTGTCGACGAGTACGTTGAGCTGGTAGCGGACCGGGCCGTCCTATGCGAGGTGGCGTACGACGCTTATGCCAAGTTCTGCTTCGGTAATGGTCGTAGACCATGTGGATCAACCGAATTCGGCCGGCATCTCATGGCGCTAGCGGGTGTGCAGAAGGTGCGACAAGGTGGAGGCCGTCGGCAATACGAATACAAGGGCATCGAGTTGACGGAGGAACCAGCTAGTGGGACGGCGCCGCCGTCTCCGTAACTCCAATTGCCCGCGATGGTTACTGGCGTCCTAGTGCCCTGTCGGCACTAGGACGTTTAAAGCCGCCATCGTAATTTGATTGTGAACCTAACACGCAGTTGAACAATGAGTCACACCACCCCGTCACCGATTTCGCCATTCCAATCGCCGCAAACTTATCCCGCCAACACTGCCTGCCCTCAGGCAGGGACGGTAAACCCCTTTACAGATACGCCACCACCGCCAACCGGCCCCGAGATGTTTCAAAATGTCCAACGTTTATTGGCGGCTGGTCTGTCGATGTTGCCGATCGCCGCCGACAGTAGCAAATCCCCAGCAAAGGGTGTATTACCCATAACCCCGGGTGCAGACGGCACTGAGAAGCACATCTGGGGGGTATTCCAATCCCGGCAGCCAACCGTCAATGAGTTGCGCTCATGGTTTTTTTGCTGGCCGCCCTGTGGCGTGGCAATCGTTTGTGGCGCGGTTTCGGGCGGGCTGGAAGTCATTGACATCGACAATTTTGACTTGGCCGATCCTTGGATGAAATTGGTCAGCGAGCAAAACCCTACGATCCTCGCCCGGCTAGTCATGGTGCGGACTCCGCGTCCCGGCCTGCATGTATATCTCCGGTCACCGGCCTGTGGAAGCAGCGAAGCGCTGGCCAAGAAGTACCAACCGCCCGATTCAGGATCCGAGGCGCCCAAACTCAAAACGTTGATAGAAACCAAGGGCGAGGGTGGGTACGTTCTGGCGCCGGGATCGCCTGGATACTGCCATCCTACTGGACGGCAGTACACCTATCTGCTGCCGGACCGCGATCTAACGCAGATACCAACGATTTCGGTAGAAGAACGTGCGTTGCTGATCACCGCTGCGCGCACCTTCAACGAGGTCGAAAAACCAGCAGCTAGCATCCAGCGGCCGCATCACCGTGTGCGGGAACCCAATTTAGCATTACCAGCCGATGATTTTAATGCCCGCGCCGACTGGTCGGACATCCTCACTCGCAACGATTGGACACTGATTTCGGTCGACGCTGACGGAAAACAAAACTGGTGCCGTCCAGGAAAAGATTGGGGTGTAAGCGCGACCGTTAACTATGCTGGCAACGACCTCCTGCATGTGTTTTCATCGAACGCGCCGCATCTGGAACCCGGCCGATCATACAATAAGTTCCAGTTCGTTACCTTCGTGGAGTATGGCGGCGATTCTCGAACGGCTTCATGGGCGCTGCGTTCTGCCGGATATGGTCAGCAGGCCACTGCAACGACCGGCCATCTCCGGGGACGCGGCCGAGGCAAACGTCGGCGGCATCGTTGACGTGAGTGTTTCCAACACCGGTGGATGAGCTACCTGGCTGAGCTGCGGCCAGACTTTTAGTTTTGTCGTTTTTGACCGCCAGCATGGCCGATTGCCGCGGGTCATGACAGGGAGATCGCGGGGATATTTTCTCAGCAGGAAACTGGACAACATTGATCCGGATGCCCGCTGTATATATTGGCTCGCCGGCTGCGTCGCTTGCATCGGCGCCGAGGCCCCTTGGCTGGTAATCTGGGGTGTCGGTTGGGGCTTATCCTCCTCGCGTGGCAGAACACGCGATAAGCCTAATTCTTTAGCAACCCGCGGTGCCAGGACGGCAGCGAGTTTGCTAGCTGAAGAATGCTCGGCGAATTCGCCCATTTCGGCGGGCGATGCCAGCACTTTCGCCATTCGGGGAGGGCGAAGACGCGCAAGATAGGAATTCTCGGCAAGTTCACGAAATATGCCACAGTGACAATAGAAACAGACAAGAAAATCTAACCTGCCTACGGGCTAATAATTGTGCTGCGCGGCGCATTTCGTCGCGTGGTGTTACCGGTGTGTGGCGAACGGCGGAGAGTACGCAACAAGCGATCGAATTGACGTCGATCAATAAATGCTGCTGTTCGTGTGGGCTGCCTCCAAGGCAGCAGAGGGTATTTCGAATCGACTTGTACAACTAAAACAAAATATCCGCAACCGAGCCAAGGCAAAGCCTATTTTCAGTCACAAGTAACTGAAAAGCCAGCACGTCATGGTAGCGCGATTGTTTTTTCGCTGATCGCAAAAGTGGTCATAGTCATATCAATGCCCGAATAGGACGGCACGCTACCAATTGTGTTGCTTGCTGTTTTCCTTTGGCGGTGTTAACGGTAGATCAAATGGGTTGGACAGCCGAAGGTGACACGGGAACCATTCTAGCGCAGATGGCGTCAAAATCTATGGCCTTGTATTGCAAGAATTGATGTGCCACAAAGCGGATTGAGAGCCTGATTCAATCAGCTTCTATCCTTGGAATCTGGGGTGAGTTATGTTTTCGCGATTCCGTCATGTTTGGATTTACATCACGCTTTCGGTGGCGATCAGTATGTCGACCGTTCACCTATTTGCCGCCGCGCCCCAGCCACCTGACGCCAATATGGCCTCCGTGGTGGAAAGTACCAACCAATTCGCCCTGGATTTGTACGCCAAGCTGGGAGCCGCCAGCGATGGTAACTTATTCTTTTCGCCCGAGAGTATCTCGACGGCGTTATCGATGACCTATGCCGGCGCAAGCGGTGACACGGCCGTACAGATGGGGAAGGTGTTACATCTGAATTTGGCTCCGGACGATCTCGCCTCGGCCCAAGCGACACTCATCAAGCAGCTCAACGACGCGGGCAAAAGCGGTCTCTATCAACTCAGCATCGCTAATCGGCTGTGGGGACAGCAGGGCTACCATTTCCTCGAAGGTTTTCTGAAAACGCTCCGCGACGATTATCAGGCTGATTTAGAGCAACTCGATTTCCAAACCCAGCCTGAGCAGGCGCGGCAAACAATTAACGATTGGGTGGAGCAAGCCACTCAAGGCAAAATCAAGGATCTCATTCCGCAGGGCCTGCTCAACGAAATGACCAGGCTTGTGCTGACCAATGCCGTCTACTTCAAAGGGAAGTGGCAGCAGCCGTTTAAGCCAGATGCAACCAAACCAGCGGCCTTCTTCCTGTCGGTAGGCAAACAGGCGGATGTGCCACTGATGTATCAGAAGCAGCGCTGCCGGTTTGGTAAGTTTGATTTGGCCGGCCAAGCTGGCCTCCAAGTGCTCGAGTTGCCCTACCAGGGCGACGAACTTTCCATGATCGTGCTCTTGCCCAATCAGACCGATGGTCTCTCTGCTTTGGAAAAACAGCTCACCGTGGAAAACCTGCAGCAATGGACCATCAATCTCGAGCAGCCCGAGGTGAAGATTTGGCTTCCCAAGTTCAAGCTGAGTGCGGAATTTCAATTGCGGGACGTCCTTACCGACTTAGGCATTACGCTGGCATTCTCGTCGGATCGGGCTGATTTCTCGGGCATGGACGGTCAGCACGATTTGTACATTTCCGCCGTGGTGCACAAAGCCTATGTCGAAGTAAATGAAGAAGGCACCGAAGCGGCTGCAGCCACTGGCGTTGTGGTTGAAGATAAGGCCATACCGGCCAATCCGCCAGAATTTCGGGCCGATCATCCATTTCTTTTTCTGATCCGCGATAAGAAAACCGGCTGTATTCTCTTTATGGGCCGTGTGATTGATCCCCGGTGATGGTGACGGATTAGACTATCTCGTACCGACCAAGATCCGTTTTAATCCGCCGGATGAAGTTACGATCCACATCGTGCGTAAACCGCTGAACGATTGTTGAGGCGGTGCGTGGCCACGTGGCCGTAATCGCCGTAAACTGACGCGGGACGCAGCTGAAAGGAATTTCTGCGCGATATATCCTTGGTAGTCGCTGGAGGATTCAAGTTTGCTGAATCTCAACTCGCCGATTGAGCGGACACTGGCCTATCACCAGCGGACCAAGCACCACCTGCGCCAGTTCGCACGGTCCCCAGGGTATCTCGACTGGGCAACGCAACCGGACCCCTTCCGCACGTATGCCG
>Ga0182024_10025619_pt1 | contig 10401 bp, 13 predicted proteins | sample P32metaG_FD_120480 | JGI IMG/M metagenome (GOLD analysis project Ga0182024, IMG submission 120480) | Permafrost microbial communities from Stordalen Mire, Sweden - P3-2 metaG (Illumina Assembly) | ecosystem: Environmental > Terrestrial > Soil > Wetlands > Permafrost | place: Sweden: Stordalen...
AAAATGGGAGCCTGAAGTCCGGACGGCGCGCACCGGAGCGACGCGAGGGTCAGTCTTGCACGGCCGCTGGGGCCGCCCGCAGTAGAGCCGCAATCGTGGTCTTCCGTGGTCGCCGGAACCCATATTCCGTTTGGCCACCGACCGCGGCCTCGACGACACCGCATTCGTCGATGTGCTCGCGCCCGCGGGTCTCACCAGGGCCGTCGCCCAGGCAACGCAGTCCCACGGCGTGACCTCGCCACCTACCAGATGCTCGCCGAGGTGGCGTGATGAAAGCGACCTTGTCGCCCCGCGATCATCAGCGCGCGCAATTTACCAGATCTCAGGATGCCGGGCGGACTCGAGGTGCTTGACGACACCCTGTCTCGTGTACCGTCGGGTTTCAGGAAATGCCGGTCGCGCCGGTGTCCGTGCCCTCGTGTCCCATGTACACCACCGTGAGGAGGAACACGCCGCCCGTGGTCGACCGGGCCTCGTGCTCCACGCCAGGCGCGAAGACGAGCACGTCGCCGGTGTTCAGCGGATACTCACGGCCGCGGGCGGTGAATATCACTTCTCCCTCGAGCAGATGAATCGTCACGTGCGCGTCAGTGCTATGTGTCGGCAGCACGCCGCCCGCTGCGATACCCATGAGGGTGAGGCGGAGCGGCCCTTCCTTGACGAGAGTGCGCGCGGTGCGGCCGTGCCGGGCGAGGAGATCGGGATCGAGCATCCGCTCGTCCTGCGTCAGATGATGGACTAGCACGCCGCCGTCCAAGATGCGGTGCATGGATGACATGTGGGCTCCCTTAGGCAAGTGTAGGTTCGCGCGCGCGCGAAGAGTCGCTACCGCGCCACATCGAACGCCCAGTCGATCTCGCCGCGGGCTTCCAGACGCCCAAGCAGCAGACGGAAGTACAGCAATGCCGCACTACGATCCCAGCCTGCGCACTTGCCGTCGGCCGCGAGGTCGTCGTACCAGAGACCGACGACGCCTGACTCGACTTCGGTTCCTGGCTCCGGGTCTTCTACGGCGAGTCGGGTGGCTTCGCTAGCGATCATCGGACGCGCGAACGCCACAACTGCTTCGGCCGCGCGGCGCGCCTCCCCGACGTTGAGTCCCATCCCCTCGTACACACCCTCGGGCACGAACTCGAATTGCAAACCGTAGGTGTCTGTACTCCGTTCGACGCTCGGGAACGTGCGCAAAATCGGAATCGTATGATCTGGCGTTCGAGAAATGGATCAGCGTCTCGTGCGTCGCACGTCGGGTGGGCATCGGCGTGCTCGGATCGCATCGCCGGTCGGGCCGACCACTTGGAGGTCACTCGACAGTGAGGAGTCCGATGGCGCCCTTCTGTCCGTGCCCGAACGCGTGATTCACGAAGGGGAACTCGCCCGCGATGTCGGCGATGAATTCGAAGATCATCCCGCCGCCCGCCGCCACGCTAAATGTCTGGACTCCCTGGATCGAGTTCCCCGGCGGAGCGCCCAAGTACACAGTATCGAACTGCTTGCCGACAATATGGAAGGAGCAGGGGTGGTTGGGGCCGGCCGCCACCACATAGAAGCGCACCCGTTCGCCGCGCCGCGCCCGCAGCGGCTTGCTCTGGTACTGGCTTGGTCCGCCGTTGAAGGCGACGTAGTCGGGCACCGTGGCCAGCATCTTAATGTAGTCAAACTGGGAGACGCCATTGGCGGCGGCCGCGAGATAGTACTCGTTCTGCACGAGCACGAATTCACGGGCCGGAGGCAGGGGCGTGGGCGGATCCACCACCATTGCCCCAAACATGCCCGATCCAATGTGCATGAGCACGGGCGCTGTGCCGCAGTGGTACAAGAACACCCCGGCATAGCGCGGGCGGAACGTGTACGACACCGAGTGTCCCGGGGACGCGGACTGGAAGGCGGTTTTGGGATCCAGCTGGCTCGCGTGGAAGTCCATCGAGTGTGGAATCGATCCCTGGTTCGTCAGTGTGAATTCGACCGTGTCGCCGCGGCGCACGTGCAAAATGGGTCCTGGGATGGAGCCATCGAAGGTCCAGCCCGCGACGATGGTATCAGCCGTAACGCGGATGGGCACCTCGCGCACCGTCATGTGGATCTGCTTGGTCCGCTCCGATGTGAGCGGTGGCAACGCGGGGTCGTACCAGCGAAAAGGGACCGTGGGCGGAGCGTTCACTGCGCCGGGCGTGGCGGATGACGCGTTGGGCTGGGCGGACTTGAGGCTCGAGTCCAGCCGACTATCGGGGTTCTCCGACGGCGTCGTGGCCGTAGCAGTCCGGCCCTGCGGGCCGCCCGGGGCACGCGCGCTGGGAGTCCGGTTCGTGCAGGCTACGAGCGCCGCGCCGGCCATCGGAAGGCTCGCTGCGAGTGCGGAGGCGTGGGCCAGGAACGCGCGACGGGACGTCGACTGGTCGACGATGTCGGAGAGGTGGGGCGTGGGGGTGGGCATCGGCAGGTATGGTTAAATGACGGTGGGCCGGATGGCGCAGGGCGATCGCATCGGCATCTGGCCTCGACGCATAGTATGTGAGCGCGAAAATGATACGGCCTAGAACCGCTCGCCCTGCATCTCTCGCTGGCGGCTGCCCGCAGAGCGAATCCGGTTCCACATCGTGTAGAAGAACAGCGCGAGTCCAACAACCTGGAGTGCCGCTCCCAGGGCGACGGTCACCCGCAGCCAGCCATCCGACCGCGTATCCCGTAGTATTTCGCCGCCGGTCCTCGCGGCCGTGCCGACTGTGATCAGATAGTAGGCAACCTCGGCAACTGCCGGGCGGTACCGCGCGTTCTCCCGGTCGGGGCGCGGAAAAACCCAGAGTGCCACGCCAAGGATCATCATCATCATGAAGCCAACGAGGATCGAATGCGTGTGCGCGCTCACCAGGTACGGGGCGGGTGTGTGTCCACCGAGCTCGCGGCGGACAATCAGCCACGCGCCGAGTGCGAGCCCGACGGCCAGGAAGAGGATCGCGGTCTTGATGTAGCGCCGCACGAGGCTATGCATGGTCGATCATCGCCGAATCGGGCGGTCCCGCCTCGGGCGCGGGCGGGGCGGCCATCGGTAGCGTCGGGCGCCGCGCCGGCGGCGCGCCCCGCGCGCCGGGGGCGAGTGTCTGCCAGACGTTGTAGACGAAGGCGTACGCGCCGCACGCGGCGAGCGCGCCCCCCGCGGCCAGCGCAGGCGTGGCCAGCGCCAGGTCTGAGGGTCGCATCACAAAGCCCGCCACCAAGAGCGCCAGCCCTCCATTGGACGCCCACCACTGCCAGGTAGCGAGGCGGCGGCTGTGGAGCGAGCGGCCGAGGAACCTCGGGATCACGTGGTATGCGACGCCATAGATCATCATCGTGACGAAGCCCAGAAGAGCCATGTGCACATGCGCCGGATAATACACGCCCCACGCGGGGTGCACTGCCATAGCGACACCGAGGCTGACAGCTAAGGCGAGCCAGGCGAGACTGGCCTTGAGAAAGGCCATGACGAACCAATCCATGATGTCCCAGTCCGTCCCTGATGGATTCGAGTGCGGGATGGCGTGAGAGTAGCCGCGATGCACGCGGTCTCCCCTCGCCACTGAATCCTCGCTCGGAGGAAGGGACGGGGGGGTGACGGTTGTCACAACCGTCCACTTTCGGTGCGGTCAGCGTGGCGAGATGGTCCGGCCGATGCTTACTTCTCGTGCAGGCGACGGTGCGGCTCTCGGGGCGTGCCGCCCTTCCTCTGCGCCGCCTCGGCCCGCGGTATGGATGCACTATGGATATCGCCGCATTGCTGCACAACATCCCCATTTTCGCCGAGCTCGACGACGGCGCGCTCCGACACGTCGCTGAGCGCTGCGTCGCGCGGAGCGTGGGTGCCGGGCACCTTTTGTTCGCTGCGGGTGACGAGTGTCACGGCCTTTACATTGTCGAGACCGGGCGGGTCCGCGTCTTTCGGACGAGCCCCAGCGGTAAAGAACAGGTTCTCCATATCGAAGGGCCACGCCGGCCGGTCGCCGAACTGCCGCTCTTCGATGGCGGTGTCTACCCGGCGTCCGCCATGACGGCTGAGCCCTCGCGTCTTGTCTTTCTGGCCCGCGCGGACTTCGAGCGGCTGTATCGCTCGTATCCGGACATCGCGCACGCCATCATTCGTGGCCTCGGGACGCGGCTCCGCCAGCTCGTGCAGGTGACAGATGCGCTTGCGTTCCGTGATGTCGCAGCGCGGCTGGCCCTACTCCTGGCGGGATATGCCGAGCAGCGTGGCGAGCGAACGGCCGCGGGCTGGGATCTCACACTCGCGCGCACGCAACGCGAACTCTCGCTCGAGATCGGCACGGCGCGAGAATCGGTGTCACGGGCGTTCAAGCAGCTCGCGCGCAAAGGGCTCGTAGAGCCGCTCGGGAGCGATCGGATCCGCATCCCCGAACTGGAACGATTGCGCGCCTTCGCGCGCGAAGAGGTAGTCGGACGTCGGTCGCCGCGGTGAACGATCTTGTGCCCAACCTTCTCGGCGTCACCACCATCGTCGCTGCTACGCAAGCGGCGGCGGCGACCGCTGACGCTCGTGACGCGCCTGTCTGCCCCGGTTTTCGACGCGTGACTATTGCTTCCCTGCCATCGCACCGCCGTGATCAGTCGCGTGCTGCTTGCCGGCTTCGTCGGCGTGATGCCTCGCGTGCAAGGTGTGTCCGTGCGCCATATGCGCCTGATGGCCGGCTGCTTCGTGCTTACCACCCTCGTAGTGCTTTGCCGCCTCGCGATGATGACGAGCGGCGTGCTCGTGATGTTCGGCTGCCTTTTGATGATGCTCCGCGCCCTTGTGCGTCGCCATGAGGATCCTCCAGCAAGGTGAACATATGGGACTGGATAGAAACGCGCCCGCACCGATGACGTCAGCAATAACCGTGCTCCACGGGTCCGTCATTCACGCGCGAATCACGTCTGTGTAAAACCAAGCTCGACCGACTGGGTGTGGTCCTGATCGGGAACCACGGAAGGCGTGCCGCTCATCAGGAACTCGCCGGTCGGCCATTCCGCGACACAGTCTCCATTCCAGCGGTCGCCGAAAACCCGGTGAGGTGGCGCGACGACCGCACTGAGGGGAGTTACACGGTTGGTGGCGCCGCCGTCTTCGCGCGCGTTTGCTGATCTACGACGGCTATTCAGGCAGTTTCATTTCGGTTTGGGGAATAATTCGGGAAACCGCGGGCCTGCGAAGAACGCATAGACCGCCCTTGTCTGATGGCGAAGGCGTCGCTGTCGCCTCGGCAATCCTCTTATAAGCCTGTGAGACAGAGGAACTGCAAAGGCCTCTGGGCGTCCCTTTGTTAGGGCATTTCACCTTCAGGAGAATTTCCTCATGGAATTAGCGGTATTTATCCGGTCAAATGAGGCAGCCATCATCGCGGAATGGGAAGCATTCGCACAAGCATATTTGCCCGACGCCGCACATATGGACAGGTCCGCGCTGCGCGATCACATTATCGGCCTGCTTCGGTTCATTGCACATGATCTTGAGACCTTCCAAACCGAGCGGGAGCGGAGCGAGAAAGCCAAGGGACAGGGGCGGAAAGAGGGAGGAGTGGATGACAGCGCTGCCGAAACCCATGCCGACCTTCGGTTTGCGGGAGGCTTTGATACCGTCGAGATGATCGCCGAATTCCGCGCCCTGCGTGCAAGTGTGATCAAGCTGTGGAGAGCTGAGTGGACTAAAACGGAGGACATTCTTCCGGACCTGCTGAGGTTTAACGAAGCCATTGACCAAGTCATGACTGAATCGCTCTCCCGCTTCACCGAAAAATGGAATCATTCCGGAACCCTGTTCGTCGGGACCCTTGTTCACGATTTCCGCGGTCCACTCGCGGCAGTACACAAGTCTGCCCAGGGGCTGTTAGCGAGAGGCAAGCTTGAGGATGAGCAGGTCAATCTGGTTTCCCAGATTGAAACCAGCACCTCCCGCATCAGCGGGCTCGTTTCCGACCTGATAGATGCCGTCGACATCCGTCTCGACAGGGGCGTCCCGATTGCTCCCGCTCCGATGGACATAGGAACCGCTGTCCAGGAGGCCGCAAAGGAAGTTCAGGCAGCGCACCCCGGCCGCCAAATCGTGATCGACACGTCCGGCGACCTTGAAGGGGGATGGGACCGCGCCCGCGTCGGCCAGGTGCTAGCCACCCTGATCGGCAACGCAGTCCTGCACGGATCGAAGACCTCTGCGATTGACGTTTCGGCGAAAGGCGCAGGTCAGGAAGTAATCTTGTCCGTTCATAATGAAGGCTCTCTTCCCCCCGATGCTGTCGCGACTGTTTTTGACCCGCTGCCACGCGGGGAGGATGAGCATCAGATCCAAAGCGAGAAGGCCATGCTCGACCTCGGGCTTTACATTACCAAGGGAATTGTGACCGCCCACTCCGGCACGATCACTGTGACCTCGAGTGAAGAGGAAGGAACAACCTTTACAGCGCATCTTCCTCGCGGAAGCCGTAAATTCTGAAAGGTCATAGCTTGCGAAAGCAGAAAGGGGGTGGAGCGTGCCGAGCAAGAAGACTCCTTTAGCAAAAGACTTTCCGATCGTTTGCTTAGGCGGCTCGGCCGGTGGCCATGCCGTCTACGTCCAGCTAATAAAGCATTTGCCGCCCGATATGGGTGCTGCTATCGTCATCGTTCAGCACATGACAAGAGCGTCCACCAGTCTCCACGAAATTCTTCCCCACTCCACACCAATGCCGGTTGAGCTGATCACGGACAGCTTATGCATTCAGCCCAATCATGTATTCATCATCCCGTCAAATTGCGATTTATTCGTTGTTGATGGAGAGTTCCGTCTAAAGCCGTTATCAAAACGCAAGGGATGGTCCGACGTGATTACAATTTTCCTACGTTCGCTGGCGCAGAACTGGGACGGAAAACTGGTCGCGGTCATTGTCTCTGGCCTAGATGGGGACGGGGCAGAAGCACTGCACAGCATCAAGGAAGTCGGCGGCATTACTATCGCACAGACGCCCGACACAGCCGAGTGGTCAGATATGCCTGAACACGCAATAAAAACCGGGTATGTAGATTTTGTGCTTTCACCTGGGGATATCGCTCAGAAGATTGCGCAGATTGCGCACGCGTTCCCGGACAAGCAGCTGCTTCACTTGTAAAACTCCTGTCGCACCGCGATCGGGGCCATTGCGGGGTTTGGGGTCCGCAACGGCAGCGGTGACAGTACCGCCTTCAGGAACTCGGCGTCTCCCGATTCGGGTCCGCTCTGTATGGGCGCTCAATCATCCCATTGAGCTGGTTGCAGAAGCTACAGTCGTATTCGGCGTACCCGGAACTGCCGCTATCCACCGGCGCGTGGGTGCGGCGGCTCTCCGCGCGCACCGCCTCTATCGCCGTCGTCAGCGCCGCGTCGGCCACGACCCGCGTCGGCGTGGCGCGCCGCCGCCACGCGTAGTAACCGGCCCGCGATACCCGGAGCACCCGGCACATCGACGCGACGGCGTAGGCGCCTTCGTAGCGCCGGATACGCCGTCGAAGACACCCTGAGAGGTGAACTTGTTGTCTGTGCCGTTATACACCGTGAACTTCAGGGTCACCGTATTCGATGTGCGCTTCAGTTCGTTGATGGCAATCTTTAGTTCCTGCAGGTCACCCTCAGTGGTGGCCAGCGGTGAATTGGAAGGCGACGACGCAGGGAACACGGGCGCTGCAGAAGGTGCGGGTGCAGCAGGCGCCCGGGGTCGGTCGGCCCCGCCGAGCGTCAGTCGGCCCCTCGCGTGATGCCGGATCGTGCCAGCCTGTCGGAAGTTGTCTTCGAGTACGGCCGATCGCAGCGACTGGCCGGCGTCCCACCAGAGCGCATGGTGGTAACCATTAAGTCGATCGCCGTGGATTCGGGCGCAGACCTAGCGATCACCCGGCCGGGCCAACGGCCGCCGATGAGTGACGTCGTGGGATGGAGCATCGAAGGGTACTACTCGACGCAACATCCGCGCACACGCCCTACGGTGGTCCGCTGACGGCACCTCTGGGTCCGGTCTCTACTACTGAGACGGGTCAGAAGACGAACATGCCGATGGCTGCGCCGAACATGGCGACCGTCGTGGCCAGCACAAATGCGCGGCTCAAGCGCGAGCTCGGCTGCCCCGCCATGAGTGTCCGATCGCTGGCAACGACAAGGACACCGATCAGCAAGAAGGGCGCGAGCAGCCCGTTCAGCACCGCCGTCAGGTACAAGGCCTTCACCGGCTTGACGCCGAGGAAGTCAAGTGCCACGCCAAGCGTGATCGAGACGACGAAGGCGAAGTAGAACGCACGCGCTCTCGGATAGATCTCATCTATTCCTTGGGGCCATCCGAAGATCTCGGCGAACGCGTAAGCCGCAGACCCCGCGAGCGTCGGGATCGCGAGCGCTCCGGTGCCCACCAGCCCGATCGTGTAAAGCAGCGCGGCGAAGCGACCCGCGAGCGGCGTCAGCGCAGCAGCCACATCGCGCGACGTCTCCGGGTGCGTGAGACCGTGACGGTGCAGCGTGATCGCCGTCGCCAGAATGATGAAGTACATCACGAGATTTGAGAACAGCGTCCCGGCTCCAACGTCGAGCCTGCGGACCCGGATGTCCTGCGTCGTCGCGCCTACCCGATCGGCGACGCGGCGGCGTCCCTTCGACTTCTCCTCCTCTACCTCCTGCGACGCCTGCCAGAAGAAGAGGTACGGGCTAATCGTGGTGCCGAGGATGGCGACGAGCATGCCCCACATCTCGCCGCCGTGTGGCAGCGACGGCACGACGGTGTCGTGCAACACCGCGCGCCAGTCGGGGCCGACGATGATCGCGTCGATGACGTAGGCGAAGAGGACGAGCGCGAGCCACTTGAGCGCGTTGGCGAGCACGACGTAGCGAAGTCGGACGGTGGCAAACGCGATGAGCACACCGAACAGCACCACCCAGGCATTGGAGCGGAAGCCTGTCAGTAGCCCGGCGGCGTCGCCCATCCCGGCCAGGTCTGAGCCGACGTTGATCGTGTTCGCCGCGAAGAGGGCGCCCGCGACCGCGACGAGCACCGGTCGCGGAATCTTCCGACGCAGCGCGCCCATCAGCCCGCGCCCTGTGACCATGCCGATCCGCGCGCACATGTTCTGCACCGCGGCCATGAGCGGCCACGTGAGGAGTGCGGTCCAGAGAAGCGCCGTCCCGAACTGCGCGCCGGCGATGGAGTACGTGGCAATGCCCGAGGGGTCGTCATCGGCCGCCCCGGTGATCACGCCCGGCCCGATCGCCCGCCACACGCGTGGTACGGGGCCGCCTGTTACCGGCTCATCGGTCCGCAGCGCGCCGCGCCGATCGGCGGCCCGCTGGGCTTCCTCGCCGTTCTCAGGCAGGGTCATGTGACCTGGGTGACCTCAACAGCTACAGTTGGCGCAACGGGAAATCACGGAGGCGGCACGACGGCACGATCGGCACTCGGCTGACGAAGAAGCTGAGTCGAACTGATCTGCACGAACATCGCAGATTGTTTTCGGAAAGACTGGCGGGCTCATTCTTGCAGCCGTGTATCTCCAACCAGGGGGATGCATGACCAAGGCAGCGAGCGCTACCAACGAAGAGACGATATCGGTCCTGAACGATCTAGTATCGACGTGCGTGGACGGCGTCGAGGGGTTCCGGACTGCCACTGACGCGGTGAAGAACAACGAAGCGAAAGTGCTGTTTCAGTCGCGCGTTCGTGTGATCGAGACGAGTGAGGTGGAGTTGAAGGCTGCGGTGCGGCGACTAGGCGGCGATCCGGCCAAGCATGGGCACGCCGTCGGCTCCTTGCGTCGGGTCTGGGTCAACATCAAGTCTGCGGCCACGGGTAAGAACGAGGAAGCCATTCTCGCCGAGGTAATACGCGGGGAAGAAGGAGCCGTCGAGCACTACCGTGACGCGCTGAAGAAGGCGCTTCCGCAAGACGTGCGGGCCGTGGTGGAGAAGCAGTTCCGGGGGGCTGAGGAGAACTTAGACCGGGTGCGTAACTTGGCAAAAAGCGCGCGTACCGCCTCGCGGGGCGCTTCGGAGTCGTCGACCGCGCCTCGGTCTACCGACGTCCGGCCGAAGCTCTAGATCCGGCGCCGGCCAGAAAACTCGAGCGCCTTGGTAGCAACCAGGACGCTGGGCGCCGATCGCCGGGTTGCTAGATCGAATTGGCGAAATGGACCAAGTCGGCTAGCTGAGACGCGGCTCCGACGCCGGCACGGACGTGACCCGTTTCTCCCAGCACATTCCGACGGTTCTCTGAACCGGGTCCGGCTCACCCCGGTCGAATTGCTGAGCCTCAAGCCAGACGAAGGGATGATGGTGGCGGCGCACTTTCCCGATCTCAACGCCGCGCGCAGTTTCGGACTGCGAACCGGCTTCATCTACAGGCCGCATGAATTTGGGCCGGGGCGCGAAGCCGACCACGCGACGCCAGG
>Ga0182024_10025620_pt1 | contig 10400 bp, 10 predicted proteins | sample P32metaG_FD_120480 | JGI IMG/M metagenome (GOLD analysis project Ga0182024, IMG submission 120480) | Permafrost microbial communities from Stordalen Mire, Sweden - P3-2 metaG (Illumina Assembly) | ecosystem: Environmental > Terrestrial > Soil > Wetlands > Permafrost | place: Sweden: Stordalen...
CCGGGCCGCCGGGTGCTGTTCCCCCGCGGCCAGGCCGGCCTGGGGTATGCGCTGCCCGCCGCCGTCGGCGCAGCCACGGCACGGCCGGGCGGCCGGACCGTGGTGCTGGCCGGGGACGGGGCGTTCGGGTACGCGGTCGGTGAGCTCGCCACGATCGTCGAGCACCGGCTGCCGGTCACGATCGTGGTGCTGAACAACCGCTCCCTCGGATGGATTCGCTGGTACCGCCGGATCAACTTCGGCCGCGGCTGGGAGGACGAGGATTTCGGTGACGTTGCGTTCGCGGACGTCGCGCGGGCCTTCGGCCTGCGCGGCCAGCGGGTGACCGAGCCGGGGCAGCTGGCCGCGGCCCTCCGCGCGGCCGCGGAAGGTCCCGGGCCCGCGCTGGTCGATGTGGTAACCGAGGTGTGGCAGACGCCCATCAGCGCTCACCGCGAGGCGGTCGAGGATGGCACGGCTGCCGGATATGGAGGCTGAGCCCGTCATGCCCCGTCATCCCGAGCGTCATCTGGAGCGCCTGTCCCAGCCCGCCGCAGCCAGGCTGCTCGCGGGCAGCGGGACCGCGGTCATCGCGACCGGCAGCGTCGAGCAGCACGGTGGGCACCTGCCGCTCGGCACCGACGCGTTCGCCGCGCTGTCCATCGCCGAGCGCGTCGCCGAACGGCTCGACACCGTGGTCGCGTCCCTGGGCTCGGTGGGGATCGCGCCGTACCACCTGCCCTGGCCCGGCTCGCTGACGCTGGCGCCGGCCACCCTGGCCGCGATCATGGTCGACATCTGCGGGGGCCTGCGGGCCGCGGGGGCGGAACGGATCGTCGTGGTCAACTGGCACGAGGGCAACTCACCCACCCTCCGGCTGGCGGCCAGTTCGGCCCAGCAGCAGCACGGCGTGCAGATCATCATTGCCGAAGCGCACGTGATCACGAGCAGCCACTATCCCGGCGAGATGGAATTCACTCACGCCGGGGCGATGGAGACGGCCGCGGTGCTCGCCTACGACGAGGACCTGGTCCGGCTGGACGAGGCCACCGAGCCCAGCGATTACGCTGCGGGCGAGGCCGCGCACGGCCTGTACCGGCGCCCCGACGTCTACCCGGTGCTCAGCGACTTCCGCGACATCGCGCCGACCGGCTGGTACGGCCAGCCGGCCCGGGCGGAGCGCGTCCGGGCCGAGGAGATCGCCGAGGCTGTCGCCGACCACGTAGTGCAGCGGGCCAGGGAGATCTGGGCCGCGCTGGCGTCCCCCGCCGCCGGGGACCCCGTCACCGGCGGCGGGGCCGTGACTGCCGCCGGGTCCGGTGTGGCCCGGTGAGCGGCGCGGTCGTCCCGGCTCTGATGCAGGCGGCCGTCCTGCGCAACTTCGGACGGCTGGAGCTGGACGAGGTGCCTGTCCCGGTCGCCGGGCCGGGGGAGGTCTTGTGCCGGGTCCGGGCGTGCGGGATCTGCGGTACCGACCTGAAGATCGTGCAGGGCGCCTACAAGGGCACCTGGCCGCCGGAGCTGCCGTTCATCATCGGTCACGAATGGTCCGGTGAGGTGGCCGCGCTAGGGCCAGGAACCGAGCGGAGCGGTCTGGCTGTCGGCGACCGCATTGTGGCCGAGAACCACACCGGCTGCGGCGAGTGCCAGATGTGCCGCAGCGGTCGCTACAACCTGTGCGAGCGGGTCAGGGAGCCGGGTTTCCGGCTCTACGGCCACACCGCGCCGGGAGCGCTCGCCGAATACGCCGTACGGCCGGCGACTGCCCTGCATAAGGTGCCGCCGCAGGTCAGCAACGCCGCCGCGGCATTGGTCAACCAGGGTGCGCTGACCGTGCACGCGGTGCGCAGGGCTGCACTTGGCCCGGGCGCCGCCGTCGCCGTGTTCGGGCCCGGGCTGCTCGGCCTGCTGATGCTGCAGGTGGCGAGGGCCGCGGGAGCGACCCAGGTCATCATGGTCGGCCGGGGTCGGCGGCTGGTGACGGCGGGTGAGCTCGGCAGTACCGACCTGGTGGACTACGAGCGCGCCGATCCCGTCTCGGCCATCCGCGCGGCCACCGGCGGCCGCGGCGCCGACTGCGTGTTCGACTGTTCGGGCAGCCCGCCCGTCGTGGCGCAGGCGCTGCGGTCGGTCCGGCGCGGGGGGAAGGTCGCGCTGCTCGGGCTGGCCGGGGGCCAGACTGCGGAACTTCCGGTGGACGCCGTGACTCTGGACGAGCTGGACGTACTCGGCGTGCGGTCCAGCCCGGGTGCCTACCCGGCGATGATCTCGCTGCTCGCCGCCGGGGTCATCAACACTGATCCACTGACCAGCCACCAGTATCCGCTCAGAGATGTCGCGACCGCCTACGCCATGCTGGAGCGGCGCGAGGCCATCCGCCCGATCGTCACCATGTGACCCTCCCGGCCTGCCCCAGGCCTGATCACCCAGGAGTACCCCGAGATGCCAGTCGTGCGCCACCGCAGCGAGATGACCACCCGCCAGGGAGCCGGCTGGACCGAGACGGTCTGCGCGGGCCCGGACGCCTTCGGCGCGCCGGTCGAGATGCAGGGCCGCCTGTTCACGCTCGCCCCCGCGGCCGCCATGCTGCCGGTTCCGATCGAGGCCCAGGAGGCGATGGTCTACGTGGCCGCGGGCTCGGGCACGGCGCAGGTCGGCGCGGAGCGGTACCCGCTGGAGCGGGAAAGCATGCTGTGGCTCAGCCCGGCGACTGAGATCGTGCTTACCGCCGGCCCGGACGGTCTGGAATGCATGCTGGCCCAGTCGGCGGGAGCATAGCTGGACCCGCCCGGGGACGGGCGAAGCGCAGGGGTCACCGCGCCACCGGCTGACCGTCAGCCACGCCGCCGCGGGCCGTCACTCTGCGTAGTTACTCCGAGTAATTACTGTGTGCAATTGATTGCAAACGACCCGGGTTATCGCCGGAGGCCGGCCCGGCTATCCAGTGCTCATGCTGCCGCTGTGACCAGGCGTTTTACTAGTGAATACCGCTTCCTGCAACGCTTTGTTCCTGATCATTGACACGCTAGCGAGCGACTCGTACCATTACTGCAATCGATTGATTTACACGGATGACGCACAATACACGGCAGTTTGAGCGGATTACTAAGAGTATGCGCCGGTGGCAGAAGGGATGAGCCAGCCTGCCCCGCGGGTGCTCTACGGTGCCGCCGTGAGCCCGGTAACCAGGTAGTGCTGGAGGGCCCGCGGCGGGGACGCCGTCCGGTCAATAGCCGCGCCCGGGACCCGGAAGTTCCTTCCGGTATACGTGCCCAATGACGAGCATTGCTACTGGAGAATCCGGAGAGGGATGGCGCTGTGCCAGTAAAACTCTTCCCCGTCGGCGATCTGCCCCATCTGACCTCCACCCGCGATACCCGCGACAGGTTGGACCTCGTCACGGAAAACGTCCCCGTCGGCGCCGAGCTACTGCGCGCCGACCGGATTATCTATCACCCGGGTGACACTGCTGCCGCGCACTATCACGAGAACTGCTCGCACGTCTTCTGGATCCTGACGGGCTCGGGCCTGCTGCATACCACGGGCGGGCCGCTCAGGCTGGAGGCGGGCATGAGCGCGCTTGTCGCTCCCGGCGAGGTCCACTGGTTCGAGAACGACTCGAAGGAGGAGTTCTCGTTCCTGGAGTTCTGGGCGCCGCCGCCGACCGACACAGTCTGGACCGTGGCGGGAGACCGCTGCACGTGGGCGCCCGCTCGTTGAGCGCCAGTTGTCGCTGGCCCCGAGCGGGCCGACTAGCCAGTATCCCTCAGGAGGTTGATCACTTGTGCTGAAGACACATGGCGCGGCGGCTGCTCGCTGGCCGTCGGCGCTGAGACCAGGCAGAGCGGCGGGATGGCTGGCGGCGGGCATGGCCACCCTGCTCGTGGCCGCGTGCGGCGCATCCTCGTCCGGCAGCTCTGGAGGCTCCTCCGGGCCCGTCACCATCGGTGTCTCGGTCTCGCTGTCCGGGGACTTTTCCTCTGATGGCCTGGCCACCAAGCAAGGCTACGAGACCTGGGCGGCGTTCCAGAACGCGCACGGCGGCCTGCTCGGGCGGCAGATCAAGCTGGAGTTCCTGTCTGACGGCTCCAGCCCCACCCAGGTCGTCACGAACTACCAGAAGCTCATCACGGTCAATCACGTGAACTTCGTGGTCGGGCCCTACTCCACGCTGCTCACCAAGCCGGCGTCCGTGATCGCGCATCGGTACAACTACGTGATGCTCGAGGGGATCGGCGGCGGCCCGTCAGTGTTCCAGCAGGGCCTGCACAGCGTCTACGACGTGAGCGCGTCGGCCAAGTACCAGATGATCACCTTCGCCAAGTGGCTGGTCGCCACGCAGAAGCCCGAGCCGGTGGCCTACGCGTCGATGACCGACCCGTTCTTGCAGCCGGAGCTGGACGGCGCGCGCAGTTACCTGACCGCGCACGGTTTCAAGAGCGTCGTCTACAAGCTGTACCCGGTGGAAACGACCGACTTCACGCCGATCGCCTCGGCGATCGCCGCGTCGAAGGCGAAGGTGGTCGTGATCGGATCGATGCCGCCAGATGGTTACGGCTTCATCCAGGACTTCATCCAGGACCATTACAACCCCAAGGTCCTGATCGAGGCCTCCGGGCCGGACCAGGGGGCGGCGTTCGTCAAGGCGGTGGGGGCCAAAAACACGGGGGGCCTCATGGTTCCGAACACCTGGTACCCCGGCTCCACGTTCTACCAGAACAGCGAGATGGTGGCCAAGTACCTGAAGATGTTCGGCGGCACGGCGAACAACATCAGTGCCGATGTCGCCGAGGCGTTCTCCACGGGGCAGGTGCTGACCCAGGCGGTCACTCACACCAAGAGCATGAGCAACGCCAAGCTCAACGCCTATCTCCAGTCCGGGGCCAGGTTCCAGAGTGTCCAGGGCCCGGTGCAGTTCGCCTCCGACGGCGAGAACAAGGCGGCGACGCCGTACGTGTTCCAGTGGCAGAACAGCCAGCTGGTCGACGTGCTGCCCCTCGGGGTCGGGCAAACGAAGCCCGTCCAGGTGGTCAAGACCCCCTGGGGCCAGACGCCCTGAGTCTGGGTGGTATCTCCCGGTGCGGCCACCTGGGCCGTACCGGGAGGGCCGCCCGCGGCGGCGCACCGGAGCTCGGAGAGTTTCTAGGGTGGGAGTAAAACCGTGCTGATCCTGCAGGCCATCATCGACGGCATCCTGATCGGCGGGTTCTACGCGCTGATGGCCGCCGGCCTGACGCTGGTCTTCGGCGTGATGGAAATCGTCAATTTCGCGCAGGGCATCCTGGTGGTGCTCGGCGCCTACCTCAGCTATGCCCTGTACTCGCACCTGCACATCGACCCGTTCCTGGGCCTGCTGATCACCCTGCCGGCCATGTTCGTGGTCGGCGTGGTCATCTACTGGACCATGATCAAGCCGATCAAGGGCGACCGGGTGATCATGTCCCTGCTCACCATGTTCGCGGTGGGCACGGTCATCGAGGGAGTCCTCGATCTCATCTTCACCAGCAACCTGGTGCAGACCACGACCTCCTACGTCAACTCCTCGGTCCAGATCGGCTCGCTGATCTTCCCCGTCATCTACCTCCTCTCGTTCGCGATGGCCGTGATCCTGCTCAGCGCGCTGTACTGGCTGCTGTACCGGACCAGGTTCGGCCGCAACCTGCGCGCGACCACGCAGAACCCGACTGCGGCCAGGATGGTGGGAATCGACGTCGACCGGATCTCCGCGTTCACCCTCGGCATCGGGGTCTCGCTGGCTGCGGCAGGCGGCATGGTCTTCGGCTCGACCAACTCCTTCGACGCGGCCAGCTCCTACGACCTCATCTCCCGGCTGCTGGCCATCGTCATCCTGGGCGGGTTCGGCAGTCTTAGCGGGGCGCTGGTGGCCTCCATCCTGATGCTGGTCATCGAGGACGTCGTCGCGGTCGTCTGGTCACCGACGTGGGGCCAGACCACGTTCTACCTGGTGCTGATCCTGGTGCTGCTGCTGCGGCCCCAGGGGCTCTTCGGCCGGATGGCGGTGCGCGCACAATGACGACTACCGAGATTGCTCCCGTCGGCGCCGCCGCGCCTGAGCACGTTCCTTACCGGCCGCCCCGCGCGGTGCGGTACGGGGCGACGGCCGGGCTGCTGGTGCTGCTGATCGCGTTCCCGCTGATGTTCCCCAACCCGACCGTGACGTCTATCGGCGTGTTCACGATGATCTATCTCGTCGCGGCGATCGGCTGGAATATCTTCTCCGGTTTTTCCGGGTACATCTCCATCGGCCATGCCGCTTACTACGGCCTCGGGCAGTACACCGTGGCGCTGATCACCATCCACGCCCACCTGGCCGCCGGCTGGGGCCTGTTCGGCCTGCTCCCGGCGGCGGGCCTGGTCTGCGCCCTGGCCTCAATCCCGATCGGCTTCCTGCTGCTGCGGGTGCGTAAGCACACGTTCATCGTGCTGACCATCGCGGTCATGTTCATCTTCCAGTTGCTGGCCTTCAACCTCACCGCGCTCACCAACGGATCGGGCGGCCTGACCATGCCGTTCCCGACGTGGACCGGCGATTTCTTCAACATGCCTTTCTACTACGTCGGGCTGCTGTGCGCGGTCGTGGCCGGCGGCGTGGCCTGGTGGGTGCGGCGGTCGAAGTACGGGCTGGGGCTGTTCGCCATCCGCGACGACGAGGAGCGGGCCCGCGGGCTGGGCATCAAGGTCACCCGGACCAAGCTGATCGCGTACGCGGCCTCGGCATTCTTCGTCGGGATAGCCGGCGGCCTGTACGCGCCGTTCGTGGGCTCGGTGTACCCGCAGTTCGGCTTCGATCCGACTTTCGACCTGGCTGTCGCCGTCCTCGTCTTCGTCGGCGGCATTGGCACCTTGTCCGGCCCGGTGCTGGGCGCATTGGTGCTCATCCCCCTGCAGCAGTACTTCTACCTGCAGTTCGGCAACGCCAACCTGTACCTGATCGCCTACGGCGTGCTGTTCATCCTCATCTTGCGGCTGCTGCCCGGCGGCATCGTGCCGGGTGTGACCAAGGCGTGGCGAGGTCGCCTGGTGGCCCGGGCGCGCGCCAGGCAGGAGCTCGCCGGGGCGGGAGGCACTGGGCAGGAAGGCACTGGGCCGCCTGGAGGCACCGGGCCGCCTGGAGGCACCGGGCCGCCTGGAGGCACCGGGCCGCCTGGAGGCACCGGGCCGCCTGGAGGCACCGGGCAGAAAGACAGCGGGCCGAAAGACACCAGGCCAGGTGCCGGGCAGAAGGACAGAGCATGAGCGTCATTCAAGTCACCGACCTGAAGAAGTCCTACGGCGGGATCCGCGCGCTGGCCGGCTGCTCGATGTCGTTCGAGGACAAGGCCATCAACGGTCTCATCGGCCCCAACGGCTCTGGCAAGACCACGTTGTTCAACGTGATCACGGGCTACGAGACCGCCGACTCGGGCCAGGTCAGCCTGCGGGGCCAGGACATCACCAACGCCAAGCCGGACAAGGTCTTCGAGCATGGGATCGGCCGGACCTTTCAGATCACCCGCATCTTCCCCCAGCTCACCGTGCTGGAGAACGTGCATGTCGCCGCCCAGCGGCAGGGGTTCGTCGCTCAGGCGCGCGGCTGGGACTCAACGGCGGAGCGAGAGCGCGCGATGGAGGTGCTCGAATTTGTCGGCCTGGCCCGGCTGGCGCCGGAGATCGCCGGGGACCTGTCCTACGGACAGCAGAAGCTGCTGGAGTTCGCGTTCATTACGATGGCCCAGCCTTCGGTCATCCTCCTCGACGAGCCAGCCGGTGGCGTCAACCCCAGCCTGCTGCAGCACATCTCCGAGCGGATCCGGGCCCTGAACTCCGAAGGGGTCACCTTCATCATCGTCGAGCATGACATGGAATTCGTCATGAGGCTGTGTGACCATGTGCTCGTCATGCATCAGGGATCCGCGCTGACCAGCGGCCCGCCCGAACAGGTCCGCGCTGACCCGGCCGTGCTCGAGGCTTACCTTGGCGCCGGGCCGAAGAAGGGAAGCTGACATGCTGACCATCGCCGGGCTGTTCGCCGGCTACGGCGGGGGAGACGTGCTGCGGGGCGTGGATCTCACCGTGGCCGAGGGCTCAATCACCTGCGTGGTCGGCCCCAACGGCGCCGGGAAGTCCACCTTGCTCAAGGTCGTCAGCGGTCTGATACGGCCCCGGCTCGGCACCATCACCTTCCGGGATGCGCCGATCGGCGGAACTTCGCCCCGGCGGGTGCTCGAGGCCGGCATCGTCCAGGTCATGCAGTCGCGGAACCTGTTCCCTGATCTGACCGTGCGGCAGAACGTGGAGATCGGCGGTTACCTGATCAAGGACCAGGCCCTGCTGCGGCGCCGCCTGGATGGGGTGAGCGAGCAGTTCCCGATCGTCCGGGAGCGCGCCGGAGAACGGGCCGGCCAGCTTTCCGGCGGCCAGCAGCGGATGGTGGAGCTGGCCCGGGCGCTGATGCTCGATCCGGCCCTGGTGGTGCTGGACGAGCCGTCGATGGGACTCGAGCCGCGGGCGGCCGCGGCCATGTACGACAGTGTCAGGGAGATGGCCCAGACCGGGCGGAGCATCCTGCTGGTCGAGCAGAACGTGCGGGCGGGCCTGGAACTCGCCACCCACGGCGTGGTGATGGAAGCGGGCCGGGTCAGGCTGGAGGGCACGGGCGCCGAGGTCCTTGCTAATCCGCAGATGCGCGCGCTCTACCTCGGCGGAACGATCGAGGAAAGCGGCGTCACCGACGTGGAGGCCGCGCAGGAGAAAGCGCGGTGAGGGAAGGCCCCGGACGGAAGCTGACTGATGGACTTTGACCTGACCGGAGACCAGCAGCGCCTGGTCGAGCAGACGAGGGATTATGCCGAACGGGTCATCCGGCCGGCGGCCGCCCGCTTGGATCAGCTGGACAGTGCCGAGGACTTTCCTTTCGACCTGATGCGCGAAGGCTCGGCGCTCGGGCTCAAGGCGCTCCCGCTGCCTCGTGACCTCGGCGGCTTGAACGCGGACATGGTGACCCAGTGCCTGGTCGCGGAGGAGCTGGCGGCGGGTGACATCGCGGCCGCCTACTTCTTCCGGCACTACTGGCGGTTCGCCCGGCTGGTGCCCCGGCTGTCCCGGCCGGTACGTGACCTGATCGTCCGGGGGATCGCCGAGGACGAGAGGTTCGTCCCCGCCAGCGCGAGCACCGAGCCGCAGTCCGGGTCAGACAACGCGCTGCCCTACGACGCTCCCGGTCACGGCGCGATGACGAGCGCACGGCTCGACGCCGGCGAGTGGGTGCTGAACGGCCACAAACTCATGATCACCAACGCCCCGATCGCGACGCTCATCTTCGTGCTCGCCCGCACCGACGCCACGGTGGGCGTGCGCCAGGGAGCGACGATGATCGCCGTGCCATCGAGCGCGCCGGGGGTCACGACCGGGCCGGTCTACCACAAGCTAGGCCAGCGCGGGTCGCTGCAGTCCGACATCTTCTTCGAGGATTGCCGGGTCCCTGCCGATCATGCTGTGACGGCCGTCGGCGACGGATATCAGGCCGCCGAGCGCGGACTCACCGCGGCGAACATCACCAACGCGGCGATGTGCCTGGGCGTGGCCAGGGCCGCCTACGAGGCGGCGCTGGACTGGTCGCTGGACCGCGTGCAGGGCGGCGTCCCGATCTACCGCCACCAGCTGGTGGCCCACGATCTTGGGCGGATGAAACTGCTGCTCGACGCGGCGCGCAGTTACCTGATGCGCACGGCCTGGGAGTACTCCTGGTCGCCGGCCTTCCACCCGCAGCTGTCCTGGGGCGTGCGGGTGCACGCGGCTGAGGTGGCCATCGAGGTGACCGAGAAAGCCATGTTCCTGTTCGGCGGCCGGGGGATCATGACCGGCAATCCGGCGGAAAAGCTAGTCCGCGACGCGCTGACGCTCACCCACGGCAACGGGACCAGCGCGCTGATGACCCTGCGCATCGGCGAGCAGCAGGCGCAGGCCCGGCTGGCTGGACGGCCGGGGGCGAAGCCACCAGTGAAAGTCTCCGTTGCCTCTGTATCCGCAGCTCAGCACACCTGATCGGAGAGATCGTGGACGACCGGCTCGAAACGATGTATGAGCGCTTCACCTGGCGCATCCTGTCCAACTATGTCTCTCCCTGGGAATTCGAGCAGCTCAGGCAGCAAATCACCGACTACGAAGAGTGGTGCGGTGCCTGGAGCGCGCAGGCCCGCTCGCACGTCGAGCGTGGTGACGTCGCGCTCGCGGCCGGCCGGCGGCTCACCGCAGGAGACGCCTACGTGCGGGCGGGCCTGTTCTATCACTGGGCGAGCTTCATGTTCAGCCACGACCAGGACCAGTACCGTGCCGCGCTGCAGGGCACGGCAGCGGCCTGGCGGCAGGCGGCGCCGCTGCTGGACCCGCCGATGAGCATCCTGGAAGTCCCGTTCGAGAAC
>Ga0182024_10025621_pt1 | contig 10400 bp, 14 predicted proteins | sample P32metaG_FD_120480 | JGI IMG/M metagenome (GOLD analysis project Ga0182024, IMG submission 120480) | Permafrost microbial communities from Stordalen Mire, Sweden - P3-2 metaG (Illumina Assembly) | ecosystem: Environmental > Terrestrial > Soil > Wetlands > Permafrost | place: Sweden: Stordalen...
CCGTTGGCTTGCGCGTACGCGATCGCGTCGGGGCGCGAGAGCGGCTTGTCGCGCAGCGGCGCGAGCGTGCGCAGGTGCGGCGCCTTGGCGCGCACGCCGACCTCGATCCGCACCTGATCGTTGCCTTTGCCGGTGCAGCCGTGCGCGACGGTGTCGGCGGCGTACTCGGCCGCCGTCTCGACCAACAAATCCGCGATCAGCGGTCGCGAGAGCGCGGCGCTGAGCGGATAGACGCCCTCGTAGAGCGCGTTGGCAGCCAGCGCCTTGTACGCATAGTCGTCGATGAAGCGCTCGCGCGCGTCGATCAGCACGGCCTCGACCGCGCCGAGCGCGAGCGCCTTGCGGCGCACGGCGTCGAGCGCGTCCTGCGAGCCCTCGCCGGCGACGAGATCCGACTCACCGAGGTTCGCGGTCATCGCGACGACCTGGTGTCCGGCCTGGACGAACTGTTTGAGCAGCACCGACGTGTCGAGTCCGCCGGAATACGCCAAGACGATCTTCACGGAACTAACTCTCTCCCCGCATGTCTTCGAAACGCTGTTTGATCATCGGGGTCGTCTCGGGCTTCTCGCAGATCACGAGCACGGTGTCGTCGCCGCCGATCGTTCCGAGGACTTCGGGCCAGCCGGCGTTGTCGATCGCGGCGGCGAGCATCATCGCCGTTCCCGGATGCGTGCGCAACACGATCTGGTTGAGGCTCGAGCGCGCCTGGATGACGACCTCGGAGACGACGCGGTGCAGCCGCGACGTGAACGCCGGACCGACCGTCGGCTCGACGTATTTGAAGGTGCCGCCGTGGCCGCCCTTGAGCGCGACCTTCAGCAACCCGAGTTCCTTGATGTCGCGCGAGACGGTCGCTTGCGTGACCTCGTAGCCTTGCTGCTCGAGCAGCAGCGCGAGCTCGTCCTGCGAGTGAATCGGACGCGCCGCGATCAGCGAGAGGATCGCGCGCTGGCGTTTGGTCTTGGGTTGGGTCAGCACTTCCATTGGTCGAACCTGTCCTGAGCTTGTCGAAAGATTATTCGGTGATCCCGCGGAGGTCGGTGCAAAGGGCGAGGAGCAGCGCTTTTTGCGCGTGCAGCCGGTTCTCGGCTTGGTCGAAGACGACGCTGTGCGGACCGTCGATGACCTCGGCCGTCACCTCTTCGCCGCGATGCGCCGGGAGACAGTGCATGAAGAGCGCGTGCTTGGCGGCCGCGTCCATCAACTTGCCGTCGACCTGGTACGGGCGGAGCGCCGCGACGTTGCGTTCGCTGAACTGCTCGTCGCCCATCGACGTCCACACGTCGGTGTAGATGACGTCGACGTCGCGCACGGCGCGAATCGGCGAGGTGAACGCGCGCGCGGTCACGCCGTGCGGCGCGCCGAGTTTCACCAGCCGGGCCAGGAAAGCGTCCGACGGGCGATGGGTCGGCGGGGCGGCGAAGGTGATCGACATCCCGGACAGCGCGGCCGCTTCGGTGACCGACGCCGCGACGTTGTTGCGGGCGTCGCCGACGAACGCCAGCCGCAGGCCCTGCAGCGTCCCGAACCGCTCGCGGATGGTCAGCAGGTCCGCGAACGCCTGGCACGGATGGGCCGCTTCGGAGAGCGCGTTGATCGTCGGCACGGTCGCCGCGCCGGCGAAGCGCACCAGCGGCTCGTGCGCGTGCGTGCGGTAGACGATCGCGTCCCCGTAGCGCGAGAGCACGCGGGCTGCGTCCTCAGGCGATTCCCGGCTGCCGATCCCGACGTCGCCGCCGCTGACCGCAATGGCGTGGCCGCCAAGCTGCGTCATCCCGGCTTCGAACGAGATGCGCGTCCGCAGGGACGGCTTCTCAAACAGCATCACCAGCGTCTTGCCGCGGAGCAGGGTCATCTGCTCGCGGCCGCGCGCCTTGAGGGTCTGGCCGAGAGCAAGCAAGCTGGCGAGTTCGTCGGCGCCCAAGTCGGTGACGGAGAGGACGTTCCGGCCGCGCAGTCGCGCCGCCGCCGGCAAAGTGATCATGGTCTGCATAATTATACAGCAACCGTATATTTATGCAAGAGCCAGCCGGGCTTTGCCCAAAAAGGGCGGTTTGGGCCCGACTTTTTGGGCAGCCGCCCGACTTTATGGGCAAGGTCGCCCACGTTTCGGCGACCACGGCCCCTCCGAAGCGGAAAGCTGGGCGGAGCCCTGGTAGGCTGAGGCCATGCGAAAGCACGTCGCTATTGCCAGCGCGCCGTGGCCGCTTGTCGGCCCGCTCCTGCCGTGGGCCATCGCAATGATCGTCTATCACGGACAATACGCGATACCGCTTTTGATTTGCGGCGTTGTATGGCTCGTCATCACCGTGAGCGTTTGGCGGTCCCACTATCTCGCCAAGCGGGCCGAAATGGTCGCGGACCTGCATCCGCGCCTAACGATGGTCATGCCGTTTAGGCAACACGAAGAATACTTGGAGATTCTCGCGCACACAAGCGTTGACAATAGGGGCACGTTCACTGAAACCCGCGATTGGGAAATGCGGGCAAAGGTCAACGGCGAGATGATCCTTGGAATGTATTCCGGCAGCGTGGCTTGGGAAGACCACATTGAAAATAAGGCAGCGCGTATTGGTTTCGGTGAAATCCGGTCCGGTGAGTTCGCGTCCGTATTTTACGGAGCAACGCTTGAAACACTCTCGCTTGACAGCGTAGTCATGCGTTTTTGGGACGCATTCGGTAAACAATATACGGCCGGTCCCGCTAAGGCTGACGACGTGGTTCGTCACTTCCCGCATCCCGCAGGTGACGACGGTTGAGAGCGCTACGACGCCTTCCAGAACTCCGCTGCGCTTCTACGAAGCGAAACGGCCCCGGGGCGAACCCCGAATGGGCACTCCGTCCGCTTTTTAGGCGACCCTACTGCTTGGCCCCGACAAAGACCCGAATATCCGCAGTATCTCCGCCGGGCGGCGGTCCAATAACGGCAGTCGGGAAATCTGCCCCTTCAAAGTGCCCCAGCTTTTTCGCCGAAATTTGTTGCGCCGATAGGGCTCCCTCTAGTGCAGACGCCGCGGCCTCCACCGTCGGTGACGACGCCTTGCGCGTAAAGATCGGGACTCCCACAACATTACCTGACGCGCCAATCGCTGCCCATACCTTGGGCCTCCAGCCCGCTAACTGCAACGTTTCGGCGAGTTTCTGCCCGAAGCTCGCAATCTCTCGCGTATCGCCAAAGGTTATAATATCTACCCGCATCGGTGCAAAGGCTGACAGACGGGCCCTAAGCACCGCTTGCTGTTGCGAAGAAAAATCGCGCGGCGTTAATACCGCTATCATCTGCTGTCGCAACGCACTCTCTTGGTTCAAGAGCGTTGTCATATCAGCCAAATCTTTCTTGGTCCCAACCGCCGCACTTAATGCGTCGTCTCGGGCCTTATTAAGGTCCGATTTGTCTCGCTCCAATTCAGCTATAACGGCCGCAGTCCGAGCGCTGTTTGTAGCCAGCGCCTTGTTCCGAGCGATCTCAAGACGGGCTTCGTCCGTCTCGAATTGCCTAATAAGTGCTGCGTTGCGCGCATTGTTGACCGCTACGAATTTCTTCAATTCAGCGAGTCTGCTGTCCGCCACCCTCTCTTTTGCTGTCACAAAGCCTTGGAGATTGTCGACCGTCACGCCGAGATCGGCGGCATGTGCCGCCGCCTGCGTCGCAATTCTATGGTCTCTCGCCTGCCCCGCGCCGAGTGCCGCTACTCGTTGGTCGGAAAGCTGCTGCAACTGCGCCCCGAGGGCGGCGACGCGACCGCTAAACACATATTCACCCGCGACGCCAAGAACAACAAGAACGCTACCTAGAATGAGAAAGACCTTCTCTGCTCGCGGCGTTCCTTTCGCAAACACGAACAGCGCAACGAGTTCAATGACAACACCCGCAACGACAACAAGGGTGGCCATTTCGTTCGCTGAACTCGCTGCGGAAAAGGCCGACTTGAGCGCCTCTACGCCTGAGCTTCCCATTCAATATGACTCCTATTGGATGGCGTGGCGACGACGAGAAATGACCTGGGGTCTAGGGGCTCTCATTGTCTCGCTGGGGCTTCTCCTTCGAATGATGCTGAGCAATCGACGGACTCCGTGACCATGACCAACATTGGACGACCATCGGATACACCCTACGACGCTTTCCAGAACTCCGCTTCGACCCCCAACTCGTAGAACGCCTGAACGAGGCAGCATAGATTATGGCACAGGATTTTACAGAGAAGCTCGTTGACTTGAGCGATCGGCGTTTTCGAGCGAAGGCGCGTCCCGAACTTGGACTTAATCATGTGGAACGTCGTCTCCACATTCGACCGCTGGTGATAGTGCGCGAGGAACTCCTCGCGATGATAACTGAAGTAGTGAAACGCCCGCGCCCACGTGTCACGGCCGCGTTTGTTATACGGGGCGGTACCCGTCGCGTTCTTTTTGAACGGGACCAGCGGCTGAGCCCCGACGCTCTCGATTTGCGCGAGGATGCGCGCCGAGCTATACGCCTTGTCCGCCGAGACGCGCTTTAACGTGAAGCGTTGCGCGGTGCGTTCCAGCAGCGGACTAAAATGCTGACCGTCATGCTCGAATCCGTGGGTGATAGTTGCCGCCGTGACGACGTTCGTTCGCGTCCCGACCATGATATGCGCCTTGATCCACTTTGCGGCAGCCATTTCCCGGCCGTACTTTGCGGAGAACCAGCGGTGATAGAGCGACGTTGTGAAGCCAGAGGAGTCGGCGGCAAACTCCGTCTCGAAAACCTTGAGCGGCACCGCGCTCTCCTCAATCATCCGGGACAGGATCGGCGTGAGGTCCGGGTTCTCAAAGGCGTTAAAGACGCTGTTGTAGTGGGGCGCGCGGTCGATGTAGCCCTTGGCGGCGTATTCGCGCAGGTCGGTCATCGCGCGGCGACCGGATGCGCCGCCGTACACCTTCATGGCCGCGCAAAACACGGAATCCGCGAGCGGCAAGCGCGGTCTGCCACGTCCCTGGACCGGATTGTCGATAGCGCCGCACAGGTCGTGCAGCAGCGCAGCAACGCGGTCCTTTTCGTGAACCTGGGCGGCGTTGTACGCGGGCCATTCTTGCCGGTAGGTGAGGCGGAGTTGTTCCGTCACCTTGGAACCGTCCGCGTTCGTCGTCTCACGGCGCACCGTGAACTCGACGGCGTAGACGTGCTTGCACGGCTCCGCGCGCTCCTCAAAGTCGGGGCAGGTGCAGGTCGTCCGCGCTTCGGTCGGGTCAACGACGTACGTCCCCGCGCCCGCCTGCGACGGGACGAGCCACAGGTCGCCCTTGCGCGTCAGCTTCTTCGTCGCTGCGATTTCCAGACCGCGTTGCTCGCGTGCTTCCATCCCGAACCTCCTCGGCTATACCTAGTAGTAGTATACCTGAAGGGATATAATGAGTCAACCCTTTGGGGATATATTGACGGTATATTCCTAGAGGGTGTACCCTGTCGGCATGGCAAAGGTGAAGCTGAACGGCTACCGCTGCGATCGGTGCGAGCACGAATGGCTCCCGCGCGACAAGGGCCAGGACCCGAAGGTCTGCCCCAAGTGCAAGAGCCCCTATTGGAATACTCCCCGGCGCGAGCGGTAGCGCAGGCACAATGGAGCCACTCTACCACACCCTGTGCCTGCGTGGAGTTTAGAACTCCACTTGCTATGGAACGGGCGGCCGTCGCGTGACCGAGCAACGCACGCAGCGTCCGAACGGCGTCTCCGCGCCGGTCCTTCGGGCGGAACACCTCGCGACGCTTGACCCCGGCATTCGCCGCGCGGTCGAGATTCTAACCGAGCACGGCGTTGAGACGTTCGAGTCGTGCGCTGGCGGCCCGGGGCATAGCTTCCCCGAGCCGACGATACGCTTCTATGGAGGTCCCGGCGCAGGCTGGAACGCCGTCAGCGTCTGCCTTACGTTCGGATTGAGGCTGAGCGAGTTGCGTCGCGTCTGGGACGTACTTGATTCAAACGACCCGACGGGACCCTACTGGGAAGTTACGTTTCGCGAGGCGCCGTGTTAGTCCATCGCCTTGCAGTCATCGCAGCGCGGCCGACCGTCCGTTCCGGATGCCCAGTTTTTCGGCAATATCTGACTTCCGGTCGGGCAGGCTTCATAGTTGTGGTACACGTCCCGCTCGGGCGCGTCTTCGGGTCGCGTCGTGTGGTACGGATCGCATTTGGTTGCCATGGGACACCCCTCCGGTTGCTAAGTGAATCATGCTCGCTTGGCTTACCGCTGGGGGTGGACCTCTGCGAAGTCCGACGCGGGGCTACCGCGCTAACCGCCGATCCGCTTGCACTCCGCGCAGAGCGGTTTCCCGCCGGTCCCGGACTTGCGGTGTTGCGGTTTGATCGCCTTTCCGTCATGGCAGTCGTCGCGGTCGTGATGGACGTTGCGGTGCGATGGCGGATACTCTTCGGAATCCGTGTGGAACGGGGCTACTTTTGCCACGCTGGTCTCTCCCGGCTGGTCTTGTGTGCGTCCTGGTGCGATTCGCTTTTATGGGCAGACCAAGCCTTTTATGGGCAGCGGCCCCTTATTAGGCAAAGCCAGCCAGCCGGGCTTTGCCTATAAAAGGCCCGATGAGGTCGATTAAATGTGCAGACGGCGTTTCTGCCCATAAAGTCGCTTCCCGGGGGGCGTCCGCTTACTTTGCTAGAACGCGGTTGGGGCGCTCTTGGCGGATCGAGTTGCTCGGGACGCTGGGCGCATCTCGGAAGGCGGAAGAGATGAAGCTCTCACCCCTGCTGTGCGCGTCTGTTGTGGCCTTAGCCGCGATCGCAATGTCAGCGGATAGCGCGTTTGGCGGCGCCAACGACCCGATCGGCGGCGTCGGCGTGGGGCTCGGCCACAAACCCAACTCGGGCGCCCCAATGGCGCGCGTCACCGGCCCCAGCGGGTCGATCGACTTCGGCGTGCTGCCGAAAGGCGAATACTGGGTGACGCTAACCCCGCCGAAAGGCGCTTCTGCGGCGACGGCCGGGATCAAGACTGCCGACGTAACGATCAGCGGCGCGACGGCGCCGGTCAAGGCGTCCTGGAATTTCGAGACCAGCCGGCCATTCAATCCGGCCGCATCATCAACGGCGAGAGCGGCCGTTCAGGATAGCGTGTCCTTTGCGACTGACGGAACACACCACGTCGTCGTCTACGTCGCCGCGCAGAGCACCGCGGTCAACACCAGCAGATCGAATATCAAAAACAACGCCCATATTTACGTGACGCCCGCGCCCACCCCCGTCGTGGTCCGCGCGCAGTCAACCACGGTCAACAGCAGCAGATCGAATATAAGAAACAACGCCCATATTTACGTGACGCCCGCGCCCACCCCCACGCCGCGCAACTAGCTTTTCATCGACTAGCGCGCTACGACGCCTTCCAGAACTCCGGCTCAATCCCAAGCTCATAGATGGCTTGGACGAGACAGCACAGGTTATGGCAGAGGACCTTGCACAGAAGCTCGTTGACCTGTGCGACTGGCGTCTTTGAGCGGATGCGCGTCCCGAACTTGGCCTTAATCATGCTGAAGGTCGTCTCGACGTTCGATCGCTTCGATCCGGCCGCTTTTATGGGCAGACCGCGTCTTTTATGGGCAGCGGGCCATTCTTGGGCAAAGCCAGCCAGCCGGCCAGCGGACCGAGCCGGAGCCGGAAGGTCAGATGTCGACGGACGCGGGTCCCGCTCGACCAGGGGGATAGCCGAACAGGCGCATGCGTCCCAACCGGGAACCTGGGCCGCCTCTTGGCTTCGCGGAGGTGAACGATGCGGACGTACAGCGTGAGAACGGCAATCTGCGTCGGCCTGCTCGGTGCCCTGCTGATCGGGTGCGCGGGCGCAGGGTCGAGCCGAACGAATCCGGCGGCGGGGGCGATCCCAGCCTCGGGAGCTCAGGCGGTCGGAACCGCGCCGCGGGGCGGCGTGCGCCGGACGGAGAGCGTGCCGGCTTGCAGCGGGACGGGCACAGGCGCGTTCGTCGGCGGTGGTTTCGAAAATGTCGCCGATGGGGCGTATTCCGGCGTCTTGGAAGGCAACTCGAACGAAGTCTGCGACGAAGAGAGCTCGGTCGCGGGCGGATACTACAATTTCATTTCGAGCGGCGTCAACACGTCATACTATTCGTTCATCGGTGCGGGCTACGACAACGCGATAACCGGAAACGGCTATCAGTCCGTCCTCGGCGGGGGAAACGTGAACCTCCTCTCGGCGCCGAATTCGGTGATCGGCGGCGGCAACCAGAATACTCTCTCCGGATCAGGGGATTCGGTGATCGCCGGCGGATCGCTGAACCAAACCTCGGCGCAATATGCGTTCGTCGGCGGTGGCTTGCGGAACCTAGATTCCGGGGAATACGGGTTCGTCGGCGGCGGCTACGAGAATAATATCTCGGCTCAGACCTACGGGTTCATCGGTGGCGGCCTCGCCAACAAGGTCTCGGGCGAGGCCGCCACCGTCGGCGGCGGTTACGACAACACGGCCAGCGGTTCGTCGGCAACGATACCAGGCGGCTATGGCAACGCCTCAGGCATCTACAGCTTCGCCGCCGGCGCCCGCGCGGACGCCACCAAGAACGGGACGTTCGTGTGGAGTGACGGCTCCGACGGAAGCGGGATCCTCACGTCGACGGCAGCGTATCAGTTTCTGGCGCGCGCCTCGGGCGGCTTCACGCTTTGGACGAACGCGGCGAGCACAGTCGGCGCGACGCTCGCGCCCGGTTCCGGGACGTGGGCGTCGGCGAGCGATCGCAACATGAAGACGAACGTCGCGCGTCTCGACGATGCGGCCGTGCTCGACAAAGTCTCGCGCTTGCCGATCAGCAAGTGGAGCTACGTCTCCGAGCGCGGCGTGCGTCACGTCGGTCCGATGGCGCAGGACTTCTACGCGGCGTTCGGCGTCGGCGCGGACGACAAGCACATCACCTCGATCGACGAGGACGGGGTCGCGCTGGCGGCGATCAAGGCACTGCACGCCGAGAACGCGTCGCTGCGGGCGCGGCTCGCTGCGGTGACGGGATCGCAATCGGCGCAGATCGCCGCCCTGCAGCGTCAGCTACGGCGTCTGAACGCCACTGTCGCAGCGTTGCCGAAACGGTGACCAGGGTTCGATGGCTCCGCTCGGTGGCGTAGCAATTGAGGATACGGCGCTGCTCGCCGAGAGTCGCATCACGCCACCGTCGTCCTCGGTGAAGCCCAGCCGCGCGTAGAGCGCCTTCGAACGCGGAGAGGGGCGAAGAAAGGTACGGCGGACACCGGCCGCGCGGATCTCGGCCAGGACCGCCTCGACCAGCCGCGAGGCATATCCGCGGCCCCGATAACGGGGCTCGACGTAGACGCCGGCGACTTCCGCGTGCAGCGCCCCGTCGGGATAGGGAAGCCGCTCGAAGAACGTGGCGCAGGCCGAGCCGACGACGCGCGCGCCGTCGCAGAGCAGCCACGCCACGAGGCGATCCTCGCGCAGCAGGCGCGCGACGCCGGCGCTCGCGCGGCGCGCGAACGCCGCATCCTCATCCGCCGGCAGATAGCCCAGCTCGATCATGCTCGCTGCTCGCAAGCGTCCCAGCCCCCCGCGCATCGGTCGCACCGGCTCGTCGTATTTCGATCATCGCTCCCGCCAAAAGAAAAAGCGCGCCGTTGCCGGCGCGCCCATGTTCCGCTTCTCCCCGAGTCCGTCAGCCCATGGCGAGCGGACCCGGTGCGGATCGCACGGGCGCGTTCGTAGGCGGTCGGTTGCGGTAGAAGTAGATCGTCATCGAGGAGACAGTCATACCGGAAATCGCCGCCGACGTCAACAGCCGGTGCTCGGGCGGCATTCGCTCAGCGATGGCTCGGAACGATGGTCGCCTCGAACGTGTAGGTATCCGGCCCGGGAATGTTCGCGACCGCTTGCAGCACGCCGTCTTTGAGCGTCCCGGTCAGACGCAGCGGATGCTGCCATCCGATGTCGAGCCAGATATCGGTGCCCGACATGCCGCCGGTAACGGTGCGAACGCCGCCGTCGCTGGGGCGGAACGTCCCTTGAACGATCCCACTGGGATAGACCGCGAGGTTGAGCGTTCCGTCGTACTCGCCGGCGTGATAGCGGTCGGTCAGGCGCGTTTCGAGCGTATATTTTTGCGGTGACGCGCCGGTCGTTGACGCTGCCTGCGATGCGAGCGGCAGAGCGAGTGTCGCCACGAGCACCGCCGCCGTCGTCGCCTTCCTGATCATCGTGGTCATAGCGAACGCATAACCCTTCCGACGCCGCCGTCGTTTCGGCGGAACATTGGAAAACCGGCCTGCGCTTGGTCGAGTAACTCGGCCCTCCAAGGAGGAGGTGCGCGCCGCGATCAACGAGCGCATCCTCGATGCTGATCGTGCTCAAGTACGGCGGGAACGCGATGGCCGCCGGGGGCGGCGAGGATCCGGTGCTCGACGAGGTCGCGGCGC
>Ga0182024_10025622_pt1 | contig 10400 bp, 13 predicted proteins | sample P32metaG_FD_120480 | JGI IMG/M metagenome (GOLD analysis project Ga0182024, IMG submission 120480) | Permafrost microbial communities from Stordalen Mire, Sweden - P3-2 metaG (Illumina Assembly) | ecosystem: Environmental > Terrestrial > Soil > Wetlands > Permafrost | place: Sweden: Stordalen...
AGGCTGTAGGGCGTCGCCCAGTCGAAGGCGCCGCCGGAGAAAGCCTCGCCGGAGGTGCGCACGCCCTGGATGAAGCCGCCGAGGATCAGGCCCTGGGCCACCGCCGCGATCAGCGAGCCCCCGGCGAAGCAGGCGGTCCACAGGGCCTTGCCGCGCGCGCGGCCGCGCAGGCGAAACTCGAACGCCACCCCGCGCAGGATGAGGGCCAGAAGCATCAGCATCACCGGTAGGTAGAAGGCCGGCATGAGGATGGCGTAGGCGACCGGAAAAGCGGCGAAGAGGCCGCCGCCGCCCAGCACCAGCCAGGTCTCGTTGCCGTCCCAATAAGGCGCGATGGCGCTCATCATCACATCGCGATCGGCCGGTGAGCGGGCGAAGGGGAAGAGAATGCCGATGCCCAGATCGAAGCCGTCGAGACTGACGTAGAGCAGGACGGCGACGGCGATGATTACCGCCCAGGCGAGAGGCAGGTCGATGGCCATGCTAGCGATCCCCCGGGGCGGCGCCCATGGCCGTGCCTGGCGCCCGCGCGGGCAATTGCGCCGCCGCGTCATCGCGCGCGCCATCCGGTCCCTCGCCCATCAGGCGCAGGATGTAGAGCGCGCCGGCGGTAAAGATGATGGCGTAGATGATCAGAAAGGCGATCAGGGAGGCGGAGACCTCGCCGGTCGCCACCGGCGAGACGCCCGCCGCAGTGCGCATGACATGCCAGATCACCCACGGCTGGCGGCCGACCTCGGCCACCGTCCAGCCGGCGATGACGGCGACGAAACCCGCCGGGCCCATGACCGTGGCGGCGCGCAGAAACAGCCGCGAGCGTTCCGGCCCTCCGCGCAGCCACAGCCACGCGCCCCACAGACCCAGGCCGATCATCGCCAGACCGAGACCCACCATCACCCGGAACGCCCAGAAGACGATGAACACCGGCGGACGATCGGCGGGGGCGAAGGACTTGAGGCCGGCGACGCTCGCGTTGGCGTCGCCCTTGGTGATCCAGCTGCCGAGCTTGGGGATGGATATCTCCCAGCGATTGGCGGCGATCGCCCGATCGGGCCAGGCGACGATGTGGAAGGCCTGGCCGGCCTTGGTGTCCCAGAAGGCTTCGATGGCGGCCAGCTTGCTTGGCTGGCGCGCGGCCACGTCCTTGCCGGAATAGTCGCCCACCGCCAGCTGCAGGGGCGCGACGATGGCGTACATGCCGATGGCCATGCGCAGGGCGAGCCTGGACTCGGCGTGGTCGGAGTTCCTGAGCAGGATGAAGGCGCTGGCGGCGCCGACCACCAGGGCGGTGGCGAGGTAAGCGGCCAGGACCATGTGGACCAGGCGCTCGGGGAAGCTCGGCGAAAAAATCACCGCCCACCAGTCGACGGCGACGAACTTGCCGCCCGCTCCGGCCACGAAGCCGGCGGGAGACTGCATCCAGCTATTGGCCGAAATGATCCAGAATGCCGAGACGAGGGTGCCAAAGGCGACCAGGCAGGTGGCGGCGAAATGAAGCCCTGGCCCGACCCGCTTCCAGCCCAGCAGCATGACGCCCAGGAAGCTTGATTCCAGGAAGAAGGCGGCGAGCACCTCGAAGGCCAGCAGCGGCCCGATCACCGGCGCGGCGGCCCTGGAAAACACGCTCCAGTTGGTGCCGAACTCGTAGCTCATCACCACGCCGGTCACCACGCCCATGCCAAAGGAGATGGCGAAGATCTTCAGCCAGAAGAGATAGAGCGTCTTGAAGGCGTCGCGCTTGGTGATCAGCCACAGGCCTTCCAGCACGGCCAGGAAACTGGCCAGGCCGATGGTGAAGCTGGGAAAGATGATGTGGAACGCGATGGTGAAGGCGAACTGCAGGCGTGAGAGCAGAAGCGCATCGAAGGTCATGGCGGCGTGAGACTACACCGTTGCTCCGCCCCCGCCATCTTGGAACTTAGCCGGCAAGGCCCCGTTCCCTTCGCGCGGCTTGAGGAGGCCCGATCATGCACGGACGACTTCGAGCTCTCGATAGGCAAGCCGGCAACCGCGAGCGCGCCGCCCGGCATGTGGCGGCCGGCGTCGCCCTCACCGCTGGAGCGGTGGCCATCTCCGCCCTGATCGCGCGCCGCGATGCGCTTGGCGGCGACGACGCCCTGGCGCGTCCCCCGGCGTTCCAGCGGCCCAAGGCCCTGTTCGGCATGGTCTGGCCGCCGCTCTTCATGGCCCTGACGCTATCGGGACTGCGCCTGTGGAACGCGCCGGCGAGCCGGGCCCGCACCCGCGCCCTGAGCCTGTGGACCGCGCTGCAGGGTCTGAACGCGCTGTGGATGTCCTTTGGGCCCCGCCGCCTGGGCGGCAGCCAACTCACCACCGCCGTGGCCACGGTGGGGACAGCCTGCGCCTATGCGGTCGAAGCGCGCAAGGTCGACGCCCCCGCCTCCAGCCTCGCCGCCCCCTACGTCGGCTGGCTGGGACTGGCCAACATCCTGACCGGCCAGCTTTGGCGCAAGAGCGGCGCCAAGGTGGGAGGCTTGACGCGGGTTAGCTAAGACCTTAGCTAGCCGGAATGATCTTCACCGTTCATCAGGCCAAGACCCAGCTTTCCAAACTCATCGCTTCGGCCCTCGAGGGCGAGGAGGTGGTGATCGCGCGCGGCTCCAAGCCGGTGGTGAAGCTGACGCCCGTCGAGCCCGCTAAGAAGAAGCGCGTGTTTGGCGCGCTCAAGGGCAAGATCGCTTTTTCCGATTCGTTCTTCGACCCTTTGCCCGATGACGAACTCGCCTTGTGGAATGGCGAAGGCGATTGAGGCTGCTGCTCGACACCCATGCCCTCATCTGGTTTTTCGAGGGAAACGAGCGCCTGTCACCTCGTGCGCGCAAGGAAATCGCGGCCGACGGCGCGGTGGTTCACGTCAGCGCCGTTTCGGCCTTTGAGATCGCCATAAAATACCGTTCAGGAAAGCTGCCGAACGTTGCCGCCCTCGCGGAAAATTTCGAGCCGCTGATGCGCGAATACGGCTTTGAGGACTTGCCGATTTCACTGCGCCACGCCCAGGCCGCCGGCCTGCTGCCGATCTCCCACAAAGATCCATTCGACCGCCTGCTGATCGCCCAGGCGCAATTGGAGGCGATGACGCTGGTGTCCAACGAGCAGATGTTCGACGCCTTCGCCGTGGCGCGCCTGTGGTAGGAGCGCGTCTCCCCTACTCCGCCGCCTGCCGCTCCACGCCGAAGCTTGGAGCGAGTTCGCCCGCCGCATAGCGCGCCGCCATGGCGGCCATCGGCAAGGGCTTGATCTTGTCGGCCTGGCCGGCGGCGCCGAATTCCTCGAAACGTTGGCGGCAGACCGCGCGCATGGCGTCCATGGCCGGGACGAGATACTTGCGCGGGTCGAATTCGCCGGGGTGCTCGGCGAGCACTTTGCGGATCGCTCCGGTCATGGCCATGCGGTTGTCGGTGTCGATGTTGATCTTGCGCACGCCGTGCTTGATGCCGCGCTGGATCTCCTCGACCGGCACGCCCCAGGTCTGGGGCATGGCGCCGCCATAGCGGTTGATGACGTCCTGCAGATCCTGCGGCACCGAGGATGAGCCGTGCATGACCAGATGGGTGTTGGGCAGGCGCCGGTGAATCTCCTCAATCACCCCCATGGCCAGCACCGCGCCGTCCGGCTTGCGCGTGAACTTATAGGCCCCGTGGCTGGTGCCCATGGCGATGGCCAGCGCATCGACCTCGGTGCCCCGCACGAAATCCACCGCCTGGGCCGGATCGGTGAGCAGCTGGTCGTGCGACAGCTTGCCCTCGAAGCCGTGGCCGTCCTCCTTCTCGCCCATGACGGTCTCCAGACTGCCCAGAACGCCCAGCTCGCCTTCCACCGAGGCGCCCACCCAGTGGGCCATCTCCACCACCGAGCGGGTGACGTGGACGTTGTAGTCATAGTCCGCCGGGGTCTTGGCGTCGGCCTTCAGGGAGCCGTCCATCATCACGCTGGTGAAGCCGTGCTGCAGCGCCGTGGCGCAGGTGGCTTGGTTGTTGCCGTGGTCCTGATGCATGACCACCGGGATGTCCGGATGCAGTTCGACCAGGGCGTCGATCAGCTTGGCGAGGACGACGTCTCCGGCGTATTGCCGCGCCCCGCGGCTGGCCTGGATGATCACCGGCGCGTTGACCGCTTGCGCGGCCTGAAGGATCGCCAGGCCCTGTTCCATGTTGTTGATATTGAAGGCCGGCACGCCGTAGCCGTGCTCGGCGGCATGGTCGAGAAGCTGCCGAAGCGTGATCCGCGCCATGTCTCCGCCCCCCCTTTAGAGTCTCAGGCCAAGCTTACGTCGCCGCCGGCGGCTTGCAAAGCGGCCACGCCCGGCAGGGATTTGCCCTCCATCCACTCCAGGAACGCGCCGCCGGCGGTGGAGACGAAGGTGAAATCATCGACGACTCCGGCGTGATGCAGGGCCGCCACGGTGTCGCCGCCACCGGCCACGGCGATGAGCTTGCCGGCCTTGGCCAGGGCGGCGGCGTGACGGGCCGCGGCGGTGGTGCCCGCGTCGAACGGTGGCGTTTCGAAGACGCCCAGGGGGCCGTTCCAGATCAGGGTCGCGGCCTTGTCCATGGCGGCGGCGAGGCGCGCCACGGTCGCCGGCCCGGCGTCGAGGATGCGCTCGTCGTCGTCGACCTCGCCCAGCGCCCGCACCCGGGCGGCCTGCCCCGGCGCGGCCCGCTCTGCGACCACGATGTCGATGGGCAGCAAGAGCTCGCAGTGGTGTTTCTCGGCGAAGGCCATGACGCCGCGCGCGGTGTCGGCCAACTCCTTTTCGCAATAGGACGCGCCCACCGCCCAGCCCTGGGCGAAGAGGAAGGTGTTGGCCATGCCGCCGCCGATGGCCAGGGCGTCCAGCTTGAGGACCAGGTTGTGCAGAAGGTCGAGCTTGGTCGAGACCTTGGACCCGCCGACGACGCCCAGGACCGGATGCTTCGGAGCGCCGAGCGCCGCATCCAATGCCTCCAGTTCGCGGCGCATGGCCTCGCCGGCATAGCTTGGCAAGAGGCGGGCGATGGCGTCGGTGGAGGCGTGGGCTCGGTGCGCCGCCGAGAAAGCGTCGTTGACGAAGAGGTCGCCATTGGCCGCCAGAGCCTTGGCGAAGGCTGGATCATCAGCTTCCTCGCCGGCATGGAAGCGCAGGTTCTGCAGCAGCAGGACATCGCCGTCCTTCATGGCCGCCACCGCCTTCTGCGCCGTCTCGCCCACGCAGTCCTCGGCGAAGGCCACCGGCGCGCCGATCAGAGCCGCCAGGGGAGCGACCAAGGGCTTGAGACTCATGGACGGGACGCGCTTGCCCTTGGGGCGATCGAAGTGACTAAGCAGGATCACCTTGGCGCCAGCCCCCCGCAGCCGCGCGATGGTCGGCGCCGCGGCGCGCAGGCGGGTGTCGTCGGCCACTTCGCCGTCCGTCATCGGCACATTGAAATCGACACGCACCAGGGCCCGCCTGCCGGCCAGATCGGCGTCGTCCAGGGTGCGAAAGCGCATCGGGGTCTAGGCCAGGCGGGCCATGACCAGGGCGACGTCGGCCATGCGGGTGGAGAAGGCCCACTCGTTGTCGTACCAGGCCAAGACCCGCGCTAGCCTGCCGCCGACCACCTGAGTCTGCGGCAACGCGACGGTGGCCGAAGCGTCGACGTGATTCATGTCGGTGGACACCACCGCGTCGTTGGTGACATCCAGGATGCCGCGCAGGGGTCCCTTGGCCGCCGCCTGGCTCATCGCCTGGTTGATCTCCTCGCGGGTCACTTCGCGACCGGGCACGATTTTCAGGTCCACCGCCGAGACGTTGAGCGTCGGCACGCGGATCGACGATCCGTCGAGCTTGCCGGTGAGCTCGGGGAGCACAAGGCCCAGAGCCTTGGCGGCGCCGGTGGAGGTGGGGACCATGGACATGGCCGCCGCCCGGGCGCGGTACATGTCGGGGTGCAGGGTGTCGTGGGTGGGCTGGTCGCTGGTGTACGAATGAATGGTCGTCATGTAGCCGCGCTCGATGCCGCAGGTATCGAGCAGCACCTTGGCGACTACGGCCAGGCAGTTGGTGGTGCACGATCCGTTGGAGACCACCAGGTCGCCGGCTACGAGGCTCTGGTGATTGACGCCGAACACCACGGTCTTGTCGGCGCCCTCGCAGGGCGCGGAGACCAGAACCTTGCGCGCGCCGGCGGCGAGGTGCGCGGCGGCCTTGTCCCTGCTGGTGAAGAGGCCCGTGCATTCCAGGGCGATGTCGACGCCGTCCAGCTTGTGCGGCAGCTGGGCCGGGTCACGGATGGCGGTGACCTTGATCGGACCTTGGCCCACATCCAGGCTGTCGCCGTTCACCGACACCAAGCCCGGAAAGCGGCCGTGCACCGAATCGTAGCGCAGCAGGTGGGCGTTCGCCTCGACCGATCCCAGGTCATTGATCGCCACCACTTCGATGTCGCGCCGGGCATGTTCGACGATGGACCGCAAGACCAGTCGGCCGATGCGGCCAAAACCGTTGATGGCGATGCGGACGGGCATGCTTTGGCTCTCTGACGCGGTTGATGCTGGCGCGGGGTCTCGCGGGCGAGCGGCGGGAAGTCAAGACGCCGGCGCAATCGGCTTTGCCCGATGCCGCCGGCGCGGTCTATACACTGGGCCCTGGCGAATGATGGGAGCTTGGCAAATGGCGCTGGAAGCCGGCCGGGATGGCCGCCTCGACCTCGCGATCCGGCGATTGGAGCGCGCCGCCACCCTGCTCGAACAGCGCCTGACGCATCGCGTGGCCGAAGCCGGCGCCAACGCGGGGGGCCTGTTCGACGCCGACCGCGCTCAGCTCGCCGCCGACCTGGACGCCGCGCGGGGCCGCCAGCACGACCTGGAGACCGCCGGCGCCGAAGCCTCAGCCGCCCTGGGCCAGGCCATCGAGCAGATCACCGCCGCACTGGGCGAAGCGGGAGCCTGACCATGGCCCAACTGACCATCGAGGTGAACGGCAAGTCCTATGTGGTGGGCTGCGAGGACGGACAGGAAGACCATCTGCGATCCCTGGCCGCTCTCATCGACGCCAAGATGCGCGAAATGGCGCCCGGGGCCGGACAGTTGGGCGAAACGCGGCTGATGCTGCTGGGGGCCTTGATGATCGCCAACGAGCGGGGCGACGCCAAGGCCGAGCTCGCCGGCGCGCGGGCGCGCATCGGCGAACTTGAAGAGGAACTGGCCCGCGCCGACGTCAGGGCGGCCGCGGCTCTGGAGGCGGCGGCCCAAAAGCTGGAGGCCATGGCCGCCGCCTGAAGGCGGCGCGCCGGCCTTGAGGTTCTCCTCCAACCCCCTTACCTTGATGAGCGGCGGGTCTTGCTGCGTCTCTCGTCGAAGGCATCACATCCCGGGGACCTTAATCACCCTCCTAGGGAGCTGTCCCTGTCCAGGATCGTGGTCTTGGACACACGGCGCCCACCTGGTCTTCCAGGTCCGAGGGGATGTAAACCACCTTCACGGCTTCGCGGCGCCGCCACCCTTTGCCCCAAGGGCGCCGCCCTGAACACCGACCCCGCCAAGCCCCGCCTGCGCGCGGCCATGCGCCGATCGCGCGCCGCCCTGGCTGGCGATTTCCCGCTGGCGGCCAAGCGGGCGGCCGATCTCTTGCCGCTGGAGCGCATGGGAAGGTTCGCTGTGGTCGGGGGCTATCACCCGGTGGGCGCGGAACTCGATCCTCGGCCTCTGATGGATCGCTTCGCCGCCGCCGGCTCGGTCCTCGCCCTGCCAGCGGCCGTGGACGCCCATGCGTCCCTGGTCTTTCGGCTCGCCGGTGAGCCGGCGAGGTTCGTCCCCGACGCCCTGGGCATTCTCGCGCCGCCTCCTTCGGCCGAGGCGGTCACTCCCGATCTGATCATCGCGCCGGTCCTGGCTTTTGATCGGCGGGGAGGGCGGCTTGGCCAAGGCGCTGGCTGCTATGACCGCACCCTGGAGCATCTGCGCCAAGCCGGACGCGTCCTGGTGATTGGCCTGGCCTACGCCGGCCAGGAGATCGAACAGGTTCCCGCCGAGCCGCACGATCAATGCCTGGACGCCATTCTCACCGAAAACGGCTATATCGAGGTGTGAAGGTCAGGAAAAACGCATGCGCATAGCCTTCTTCGGCGACGTGGTCGGCCGTTCGGGTCGCGAGGGCCTGGCCGAGCACCTGCCGCGGCTTCGCCGGGACCTGGGCCTGGAGTTCGTCATCGTCAACGCCGAGAACGCCGCCGCCGGTTTTGGCATCACCGAAGCGACAGCCCGCGAGCTTTTCGACGCCGGCGCCGACTGCCTGACGCTGGGCAACCACTCCTGGGACCAGAAGGAGGCGCTGACCTATATCCTGCGCGAGCCTCGTCTGCTGCGGCCGTTGAATTACCCCGCCTTCTCCGAAGCGCCCGGTCGCGGCGCCCAGCTCTTCGAGACGGAGCGAGGGCGCCGGGTCCTGGTGATCAGCCTTCTAGGCAGGGTGAACATGGACGCCCTGGACGATCCCTTCGCCGCCGTCGATCGCGAGCTGGCCGCCTGCCCGCTGGGCGAGGGCGCCGACGCCATTGTCGTCGACATGCACGCCGAGGCGACCTCCGAGAAGATGGCCATGGGACACTTTTGCGATGGCCGCGCCACCCTGGTGGTGGGCACACACACCCATGTTCCAACCGCCGACGCACAGATTCTAGACGGCGGCACGGCCTACCAAACCGACGCGGGGGCCTGCGCCGACTACGACAGCGTCATCGGCAACCAGAAGGAAGAGCCGCTGCGCCGCTTCACCACCCGCATCGCCGGCGGCCGCTTCAAGCCCGCCGAAGGGCCGGCCACGGTGTGCGGCGTCTATGTGGAGACCGACGAGGCCACCGGCCGCGCGCGCGCGATCGAGGCCATTCGCGTGGGCGGAAGACTGTCACAGACCTCGCCGGCCGCCGCCGCGGCGCACGCCCGGTAAGGCCTCACGAGGGTCCGCCGAGCCGGCCGACGATCCACCGGCGCATGCTCGCGCCGATCAGGAACAGGACGACCAGCGTGAGCGGAATGAGGCCCGGCGTCGAGGCCGGCAGGATGCGGGTCAGCAGCAGGAAGAAGGGCGGCGTCAGCAGGATGAGCAGGAAGAAGTACCAGCGCTGCAAGCTGGGAACTTCGTCCGATACCAGCCCGGCGATCAGGGCGGCATATCCCCACATCGCCGCCAGGGCGACGCCGATGGCGACCACCAGTCCACCGTAGATCAGCATCGAGGCGGCCGAGCCCACCTGGACGTGGGTCAGGCGCGTGAAGGAGGGCAACAGGGCGACCAGGCCCAGAAAGGCCAGTGTCAGGATGGTCACCGGCGCATCGACGGTCAGGATCATGGCCATGAAGCGCCGGTGCGCCAGCCAATAGACGCTGATGACCACGAAACTGAGGGCATAGGCGTCAAGCTGCGGCGCCAGGATCGCCCACAGGCTCGCCACGCCCCCATGAATAACGGTTGGCGGAGTGATGTCGGCGGCCAACAGGGTGATGGCGATGGCGAACACGCCGTCCGAAAGCATCATCAGCCGGTCGTACCAATGACGGTGGCGACGTCGCGCGAGGCCTTCGTCGGTGTCCAACGATTCCAGCTGGCCGGCCATGGCCCCCCCCTCGGCGTGACGGCCCTATCTAAAGACCGCTCGCGCGTCGCACCACCAGATTGTCGATCACCACCTCGCGCAATCGCACGCGGCCGATGGTCAACCGGCCGATCGCCAGGGCCCCGATGGCCACCACGCCGAAGGCAAAGGCGCCGACCGCCAAGGCGCCGATCGCCGCACCCATGGTCGCCGTTCCCCCAGAAGCCGCACCGGTCGACATCAAGCCGCCCCCTCGCCGGTGCGTCGGCTGCCACTGGACGATGTCCTCGGGCGCGTCGAACGGCTCGGCCGCGGCCTGATCGTCCGGGTTCTGGTCACTGGGCATGGGAGTCTCCTTAGGTCGTCGAAGCCGAAGCCGGCGGGTGAACTGGCGTCGGGGCGCGCGTGGCGCTAGAAGCGCCCACCTTCAAATCCATAGATCCGCAAGAACGATGTCCGGGCACTCAAAGTTCAAGAACATTCAGTTCCGCAAGGACCGCCAGGACGGATTGCGGTCGAAGCTGTTTTCGAAATTCTCTCGCGACATCACCCTGGCGGCCAAACAGGGCTTGCCCGATCCGGCCGCCAATTCACGCCTTCGCCTGGCCATCGCCAACGCCAAGGCCGAGTCCATGCCCAAGGACAATATCGACCGGGCGATCAAGAAGGCTCTGGGCGGAGACGCCGACACCCTCGAGGAGATCCGCTATGAGGGCTTTGGTCCCGGCGGCGCCGGCCTGATCGTCGAGGTTCTGACCGACAACCGCAACCGCGCCGCCGCCAATGTGCGGGCGCTGTTTGGCAAGAACGGCGGCAACATGGGCGAGA
>Ga0182024_10025623_pt1 | contig 10400 bp, 7 predicted proteins | sample P32metaG_FD_120480 | JGI IMG/M metagenome (GOLD analysis project Ga0182024, IMG submission 120480) | Permafrost microbial communities from Stordalen Mire, Sweden - P3-2 metaG (Illumina Assembly) | ecosystem: Environmental > Terrestrial > Soil > Wetlands > Permafrost | place: Sweden: Stordalen...
AAGATCTACGCCAACGTGGATCATCTCGTGCCTCCTTCAGGGCTTGTGCTTCGAGCACGTACTCTACCCTTGGAGGCACGCTTTTTGTTTTCATTACATCTGAGCGCAGCGAAGGACCTGCTTTTTGTCTGCGCCGCCACAGGGATTCTACATGTATATCGACGTATATAAATATTTACATCAATCAATCTAAGCCGCCTCTCCCGATCCACTGGCCGCGCGCGCTTGCCGGTCCAAAATCTCCTTCGCCAGACGTATGTAGCTCTCCGCTCCCCGCGACCGCACGTCATACATCAGCGCCGGCAGCCCGTGGCTGGGAGCCTCCGCCAGACGTATGTTCCGCGGGATCGTAGTCGTGCACAACTTCTCGCCAAAATATTTCTTCAGCTCCTCCGCCACCTGCTGCGCCAGGTTCGTGCGCTCATCAAACATGGTAAGCACCACGCCCTCAACCGCCAGCGTGGGGTTCAACTCCACTCTGATTCTCTCGATAGTGTCAAGCAACTCAGACACGCCCTCAAGCGCAAAGTACTCCGCCTGCATCGGGATGAGCACCCCGTCCGCGGCGACCAGCGCGTTCAACGTAAGCAGGTCGAGCGCCGGCGGACAGTCGAGCACGATGAACTGAAAGCGGTCGAGCAAACTGGCCAGCGCCTCGCGCAGACGATACTCGCGCCGCTCCGCCCCGACCAGCTCGATGTTCGCGCCGATCAAATTCTTGTGCGATGGAATCAGCCAAAGCTGTTCGAGTTTGGTGAGCTGCAGCGCCTCCTCAGCCGAGGCCGCGCCCATCATCACGTCATAGATGCTGATGCGCTCCGGATCTTTCACTAGGCCCAACCCGCTGGTTGAGTTCGACTGCGGATCGCAGTCCACCAGCAGCGTGTTGACCTCGGCAGCAGCAAGTGAAGCGGCAAGGTTGATGGCAGTCGTAGTCTTGCCGACGCCACCCTTCTGGTTGGCAACCGCGATGACACGTCCCATGATTTTGTTTTCTGTTGTGTTTGCGCGTCAGAATATGTGAACCGATCCGCGAAATCAATGCCAGATATCTGTGCAACTCCGACAGTGTTTCACGTGAAACACGTCGGGCACATTGAAAAAAAGCGCACTGGAATCACGCCATGCGTCCATTTTCTGTCAACGGATGATTTTCCGTGAGGCTTGGAAGACCTAGATCAAACAATCTTACGGAAAGTTTTCACGTGAAATGTTGGACTCGGACAAAGGACCCAGTCCGCCAGTGCCAAATTCCGCCACGCGCTCATGCCGCCCGAAACCCGGGCAACTTATATTTCGGCATTTGCGTGAAGTTGTTTCGCGTGAAACATTCGGGAACGCCTTCCCCACTCCCGCGTCGCGACGGAAGCGGTGATTTGCTGTAAACTGCGAGAATCAATTTCTCGGAATGTTTCACGTGAAACACGGTTCTAGGTACGATATCATTGTGAGACTTTTGCGATTAAGTCCCACATCTATGCCTATCCATCAGGAATTATCCGGTTATCTAACATTGCAATATTCAATATTGTTACTGTTTTATCCCACTTCATGCTCGTACACTAATCGACAACACTCTGTTTAGTGACTGAGGGACATTAATTGGTGGGTGCGATTTTAGGGTGGTCATGTCGGTCAGATGGGGGAGCTGAGCGGTTCCGATTAGCACGGCCAGGCTCGACTGGGGGGCCAAGAACTCTGCGGCTTGGGCGAGGATGGTTTCGAAATGCTCGACGGCTCGGAGAGTTACTACGTCGAATGGGGGGAAATCCTTGCCTACGCGTTGGGCCAGGGTTTCGGCTCGGTCGGTGATTACATTGATGTTGGTCAATGTAAGGGATCGGGCCACCTCGCGGAGAAAGGCGGCTTTCTTGTGATTCGATTCGATCATGGTCAGATGGATGTTTGGGGCCCAGATTTTCAGGGGAAGGCCTGGGAATCCGGCGCCGGAGCCGATGTCTAGGGCACGAACACCGCCGCCTAAGCGGAGCTTGGACGGGGCACCCTCGTGAGCTGGGATGGATACGGAGTCCGAGGCGACCTCGGGGAAGAGGTGGCGGGCCATAAACAGGGATTCGCCGAAGTGGCGGGTTACGATTTCTTCTTCATTGCGGATGGCGGTCAGGTTGATGCGTGCGTTCCAACGTTTTAATAGATCGATGTATATCGATATTTGATCGAGCTTAGATTCGGGAAGCGATCGTTCGAGAAAGGGTTCAAGGAGCGCGGCGATACGGGCGGTGTCCATCGTCAGTTGCTAGTTCTCAGTTGCCAGTTGCCAGTCCTCAGTTCTCAGAACCAAGTGCCCGGCACCTAGTAACCGCGTAGCACGAGATTCTAGCGGTAGTGGGTTCGCGGAGCGAGGGCAAATGGCTGCCTTGAACATTAAAATGGGATACAGTGGCTGGGGCCATGAAAACGACGCGGCTCACTCTCGCATTCTTTGTTCTCTTCGCACTTGTTCGCATAACGTTTGTTCCCATAGTCTTTTTTCTCATAACATCGACCGCCTCCGGCGGCGCGGTTGCCTCGGACCTTTCTCCCAGCGACTCTGCCGCGCCGGTCCTGGTCGAGTTGTTCACTTCCGAAGGGTGCTCCAGTTGTCCTCCAGCGGATGCCTTGCTTGGCAAGTTGGATGGGTCGCAACCGATTCCGGGAGCACGGGTGATCGTTCTTAGTGAACACGTGGACTACTGGAACCACGATGGCTGGAAAGACAGTTACTCATCGAGTTTTTTTACGGCTCGCCAGGGTGATTATGGGCGTCGCTTTAAACTGCAGAGCGTTTACACGCCGCAGATGGTGATTGATGGGACCGTGCAATTGAATGGGAGCGATGCCACAGCGGTGGGTCGCGCCATTGAAGGCGCGCGTGGTCATTTCAAAATTCCGGTTCGGATCTTTTCCGTTTCGGTGGCGAATCCAAAGACCCTGCGGGTTCGCGTGGAAGTTGCGGCGCTGCCTGCGGACTCCAAGGCGCGAAAAGCTGAGATATTTGTCGCGGTTGCCCTCAATCACGCGGAATCGCATGTTTTGGCGGGCGAGAATAAGGGACGCGACATCCGTCATGTCGCGGTGGCTGAGAGCATGGACAAAGTTGGCACGGTAGAAAAGGGCAGGAACTTTGATCGCGAGGTTGCGGTGAAGGTCAAGTCGACGGCTGATCTGGAGAATTTACGGCTGATTGCTTTTGTTCAGGAAGCGGATGGCGGAGAGGTGGTTGGGGCATCGCTGGCTGGGGCGCCGCTTCATTAGGGCTTGTTTCACGGTGACGAGCGAATCCTTCCCTCAGGGGTCAAAGCCGAAAGGGCGCGGCTCCACAGTCGCGCCCTTTCAAAACAAAATCAAGGAGTGTGTTTTTAGCAGGGTGTGAAGCCGCCGGTTCAGGGGAGAGTTCCGTGATGCGTCCTTGATGATCGACAGGGTGCAGGGGTTCCTTCGGCTTCGCTCAGGGCAGGCTCTTCGACTCCGCAGGGACTTCACTTCGTGAAGTCCCTTCTCCGCTACAGGATGACAAACTGGAGGAGGCTTGGGATGGGAACGGAAACGAAAACAGGACCTCCTGTTGAGACTGAACGGGTGGAGACTTGCTGCTGTGTGGCGGGCGGGGGACCGGCGGGAATGATTGCTGGGTTCCTGCTGGCGCGTGCGGGCGTGGATGTGGTGGTGCTGGAGAAACACGCGGATTTTCTGCGCGATTTTCGCGGCGACACGATTCATCCTTCGACTCTGGAATTGATGTACGAGCTGGGAATACTCGATGACTTTCTGCGCCGGCCGCATCAGGAACTGCGGCAATTCGACGCTCAAATCGAAGACGCTACGGTGACGGTGGCTGACTTTTCTCATCTGCCCACGCACTGCAAATTCATCGCGCTAATGCCGCAATGGGATTTCCTGAATTTCATCGCCGAGAAGGCTCACGCTTATCCGCAATTCCATTTGCGGATGGAGTCCGAGGTCACCGATCTGATTGAAGAGAACGGCCGCATTGCCGGGGTTCGCGCGAAGACTCCTGCAGGCAGCCTGGAAGTGCGCGCCGACTTGACTCTGGGAACCGATGGGCGGCATTCCATTGTGCGCCAGAAGGCAGGGCTGAAAGTGATCGATCTGGGCGCGCCGATCGACGTGCTTTGGATGCGGCTTAGTCGCAAACCTGACGATCCGGAGCAGACTCTCGGCCGCTTCCGCTCCGGGAAGATTCTGGTGATGCTGAATCGCGGCGATTATTGGCAGTGCGCTCACGTGATTGCGAAGGGGGAGTTCGATGACATACGGCGAAAAGGGCTTGCCGGCGTTTCGGGAAGACATTATCAGTGTCGCTCCCTTTTTGCGCGGGCGCATGGAGGAATTGCGGGATTTCGACGACATCAAACTGTTGACAGTTCGAGTGGATCACTTGCGGCAGTGGTGGCGTCACGGTCTTTTGTGCCTGGGAGATTCGACGCATGCTATGTCTCCAGTAGGAGGGGTCGGCATCAATTTGGCAATTCAGGATGCGGTTGCGGCGGCCAATATTCTGGCTCAGCCATTGCTGGATGGCACGCTCGGCAACGATCGATTGCGAGCGGTGCAGGAGCGGCGCGAGTATCCGACGCGGATGACGCAACGGTTTCAGGTTTTCGCGCACAAACGCTTTCTCGGGCCAGCTTTGAGCGAGCACGGCCGTTTGCGTCGGTTGCCGCTGCCTTTTAGACTTTTGCGGCGATTTCCGGTGTTGAGGCGCATTCCGGCGCGCTTGTTGGGGCTTGGATTTCGACCTGAGCACGTGCGTACACCGGACAGGCTGGCCGGGGACCTGCGATGAATGCTACGTGAGTTGGAGTGGTGTCGGCAGTTCGCGGACAGGAGTGTCCGCGCCACACGAGCTTATGCTGCGGATATTCGGGTTATCAGGTCTTTCTGCTCATTCTTGTTTTCGGCGCCGATGGTGAATGCGTCCAGCACTCCTAGAGAAAGCGCGTAGCGGATGGCGTCATCCATTCGCGCGCGCAGTTCTCCTTGTCCCAGGATCTTCATGCCGATGATCGCCTTGCCGGCGGACTTCATCTCGCGGAGAACGTTTACTACTTCCTGGGGCGAGGCGTCCATGTGCGAGCCGATGGGGTTGATTCGCGCTAGGTCTACTTCCACCCACGGCGACTTCGCGGCGGCGCGCAGTGCTTCGATCGAGTGACAGGAGCAGCCGTGGGCGCGGATGATTCCTTTTTCCTTGGCTTCGGATAATACATCCATCACGCCTTTGAAGCGTTCCGTCCAATCGCCTTCGGTCAGGCAGTGCATCAGGCAGATGTCTACGTAATCGACACCAAGCTCGCGGCGGAAGCGGTCGAGATCGTCGCGCGCAGAGTTGGGGTCGCGGGAAAAAGTCTTGGTGAGCACGGTGACCCGATCGCGCGGTACATGTTTCAGCGCTTCGGCCACGTGGGGATGACTCCCGTAAGCGTCGGCCGAGTCAAAGAAACGAAGGCCCTGGTCGTAGCCGTTGAGGAGGAGGTCGGAAAGTCCCTTCAGGCCGAGGGCGGTCTGATTGGAGTGATGGCCGGATCCGATGGTTCCGGTGCCCATGGCGAGACGACTGGTGCGGATCCCAGTCTTGCCGAGGGTGACGGTGTCGAAGGCGGCTACTTTTTGGGTCAACGGAGGAGGAGCCGCAAAGGCTCGCGAGTTGAGAAGCCTTGGGCCGAGAACGTTCCCGACCCAGACGCCCGCAACACCCGCTGAGCTTGCGAGCAGAAAGCTTCTGCGATCCATGCGCTCTGGCTCCTTATCTTAGTTTATAGGCCTTAGACGCGGCCGGGGAAGAGTTGGTTATCACCTCCGATCCCGAGTTCCGCTCGGGTTGGACGGGTCCTGAGCGAAGTCGAAGGAATGCGTCCGTCCCTACGTGGGTTGGGGTGGTCGCGGCAGTTCGCGGACAGGAGTGTCCGCGCCACACGGACACCTCTATACTGAAACTTATGGCTTTGCCGGATTTCACGCCTCGCATCGGGAACGATCCCAAGTCCGTGGTCATTCACTTGACTACGGGGACTGGAATGGAAATCGAGTGGAAGGATGGGCACCGGTCCGTTTATACGTTTACGTTCTTGCGGGACGCTTGTCCTTGCGCGCTTTGCGAAGATGAGCGGTCGAAAGCGGGACGCAAGGCGGGCGAGGCAACGAAGTTGGCTCCGGGGGCTTTGCCTATGTTCAAGCCGGCGGTGAAAGCGTTGTCAGCGGAAGCGGTGGGCAAGTATGCGCTGAAGTTCTCCTGGAACGACCGGCACGATCTGGGAATTTATTCATGGTTTTATTTGCGGGAGTTTTGTCCTTGCGCGGAGTGTGGGGCGGCGCGGGGGTGATTTTGTCCTTGATCGAACAGCTGGGAGAATCTGAATAGTAACAAGTGGGACGTAGACGCCAGTCAAGACTTGCGGAGTGCGTCCTTTCGCTTACTTTGCGGACGAAAACGTGCCCTGAGTGTGCATGATTCATCGTCAGAACTCCCTGCGGCTGCGCGCGTAGGAGGACGGTGAGTAGGGGTCCTTCTACTGTGTCGAGCCAATCGCTTCGCTCTTGGCTCGGCTTCGCTCAGGATGACAAGGGGTTGGGGAGCACCTTCTCAGTGCAGTTCTCGTACTCGTCAGTGCAGTTTCTCGTACTCGGCTTTGGCCTGCTTTAGGACGGGGACGTCGGGGTCGGCGTCTTTCCAGGCGGCGAAGAAATCCTGGTAGGCGGATTTGGCTGCTGTGGCGTTGCCTTGCAGCGCGTAGGCTCGGCCTAGTCCTAGATGAGAGAGGTTGTAGCTTACATCGAGCGGGTCGGTGCCATGGTGGTCGAGAATTTTCTGGTATTCGGCTGCCGCCTTCGCACCATCTTTCAAGCGCAAGCATGCTTCGCCGCGAAGGTAGTTGATCGAGTAACCGGCGGCACCGGGGCCGCTCCCGAATTCATAGGGTGCGGCGATTTCGAGGCGGGCTATGGCTTGTGCCGACTGGTTGCGCTGCAGGTCGTTCGTGGCTTGGACGAGCGGAACTGCGACCTTGTTGAGCAGAGTATCGGTGGGATTCTCCCGGACCAACTCTTCCGAAATTTTCTGGCTGCGCGCGGCGTCCCCGGTGAGAGCCACCGCCGCCGCGGCAACTGAACGGGTGCCACGGTCTTGCGAGGCGGCGAGCGCATCCGAAATTTTTTGGCGAGCTTCCGCGAGGTTGCCCAGTTCCGCCTCGTTCGAGGCTTCATCGGCGAGAATAACTCCAGCGAACTCCTTGTACCCCAGGCGCTGGGAGGCACTCACACTTTGGGCATAGATGGCACGAGCCGACCGGATCCTGCCGAGCGCGCACTCACCGCGTGCGTGGGACCAGATCAGAATGGGCTCCTCCGGCCTGCCAGCGGCCAATTCCAGTATGTGGCGCTGAGCGGCTTCATCGCCCCGAATGAAGGCGAGTTCGTAGAGCGTGAAGTTTACCGACCAGGGCTGTGAGTTCGCCTTTTCGGCGACGGCCCGGGCTTCGTCGTATCGATTGAGGCGTTCGTAGGCGTCGGCGATATTCTGAACGGCGTAACCGTCTTTGGGATCGAGACGCAGGGCCTCAGTGGAGCTGGCGAGTCCCTTTTCCTGCTGGCCAATGCTTTGGTAGCGCAAAGCCAGATTGTCGCGAGGCGCAGTGTCGCGTGGGTAGGTCTGCACCCACTGCTGGTAAATCTCGATGCCCTTGTCGAAGTCCCGCGTGGCGATGTCATAGTAATGGGACGAGATATAGAACCTCTCGCGCTCGCTGGCTCTCTCCTTCAAGTCGAAGGCCTTGGTGAGATAACTGTCAGCCAGCTGCTGCTGGGTTAGATTGCTGTAGACGGTGCCGAGCGTGGCATGGGCCATAGCAAAGTTGGGATCGAGCTCGACAGCGCGCTTGAGATAGGGAAGGGCCTTCGCATCTTCACCCCTTTGATGCTCGGCCTGGCCGAGGCTGAAGGCTTGCAGGGCGTCGAGCGACGAAGTGGTGGCCTGTTCGAGCGGGGTGGCGTACTTCTGCACGGAACCGATGGACTCGCCGAGCTTGCCGCGCAGGCTGGAGGCAGCCTGATCGAGCGACTTGAGGACCTGCTCCTTGCTTTCGGCCTCGGTCTCTTCCCGGGCCAATACGTCTCCGGTTTGAGCATTCGAAGCGGAAAGGGTGATGACGTAGTGACTGCCCAGGCTGCCGATGGAGCCGGTGAGCATGGCCTTGGCGCCTTCGCGCATGCAGATCTCGCGGGCAATGTCGTTGCTGATGCGTTCGTCGGGCTTGCGGCCCATGAAGCGCAGAGCTGCGCGGACGCGGGATTCGGGTAAGAGGTTCAGGTAGGGAGATTGCTCCAGTTGGACGGCTAGCGCTTGCTTGAGGGTTCCGTCGAACACGGGATCGCCGGTGGTGTTGACGAAGTCGGCCAGGACTACCGTGTCTTTTTCGGTTAGGGCGTTGGCGCGGCGGGAGCGGAAGAATAGGCCTCCGACGATCAGGACTACGATCAGTGCGGCGACGGCGATGGCGGAGATCTTCCAGGATTTCTTAGCTGTGGCGGGAGATGGGGCTAGCCCCGTCTCTACGGCGGACGAACTGGCGGCAGCTGCAGCGGAGGCAGACGATACTGGCTGCGGCGTTGGCTGGGAGATCGGGTGGGAAACCGGCTGCGGCGTCTGGTGGAGTGCCGGGCCTGATCCCGAGTCTTGTGCTGCGGCTACGGAGCCGGAGCTGGCGGCCACGGCTCGTCCTGTGTCGGTGTCGCGCTTCAGACGCTGCAAGTCGGCGCGGATGTCGGCGGCGTGCTGGTAGCGGAGATTGCGATCTTTCTCCAGCGCCTTGTTGATGATGTCTTCGAGCTTTGGGGGGAGATCGGGATTCAGGCGGATTGGGGAGGTTGGGGCGCGATCGAGGATGGCCTGGAAAATCAGCGCCGACGTGTCTCCGCGAAACGGGATCATGCCGGTGGCCATCTCATAGAGCACGGCTCCGAACGAGAACAGGTCGGTGCGGGAATCGAGTTCCTTTCCCTTGGCCTGCTCGGGAGACATGTAGGCGACAGTGCCGATGGCAGAGCCGGGACTGGTCAGGTGCTCCTCCGCCAGGGTGGCATCAATGGTGTCGCCGGAGGGGGACGATGGGCGGGCCGGCAGCGTGACCTTGGCGAGTCCGAAGTCGAGGATCTTGGCGTGCTCACGCTTGGTGACGAAAATATTGGCGGGCTTGATGTCGCGGTGGACAATGCCTTGGGCGTGCGCCGCATCGAGCGCATCGGCGATCTCGATGCTTAGCGAGAGCAGAGCGTCGAGATCCATCGGGCGATTGCCGATAATATGTTTCAGCGTCGCGCCGTCGAGGTATTCCATGACGATGAAGGCCTTGCCGTCCTGCTCGCCGATGTCGTAGATGGTGCAGATGTTGGGATGGTTGAGGGCGGAGGCGGCGCGAGCTTCGCGGCGAAAGCGTTCGAGCGATTGGCGGTCTCCGGCTACATTTTCGGGGAGGAATTTCAGGGCGACGAAGCGGTCGAGGCGCGTGTCATGGGCCTTGTAGACGACGCCCATGCCGCCGCCGCCTAACTTTTCTACGATGCGGTAATGGGAGATGACCTCGCCTACCATTGGGTCCCCTGCGCTGGAGTGAAATCTTACGGGCGGGGGTGGGGCAAGTCAACCGAGGGACGATTCCTCCTGAGAACTCATTGCGACTGCGCTGGCGGGTTCGTGCGGAGTAGGGGTCCCTTCGACTCCGCTGGGATGACATAGAGATGGGATTTGAGTAGTGTGGCAGGTGTCATTGTCGCTGGGTGTGCGAGGACTTATGGGACTGATTAATGTTTTGTTTGGGCGGCCGCTGGCTTCTTCGGAGGATGAGGGGGAGCGGATTACTCCTCTGCAGGGAATTCCTACATTTGGGCTGGATGCTTTGAGTTCGGCGGCTTACGGGCCGGAGGCGGCTTTGACTATCTTGCTGCCTTTGGGATTGATGGGCGTCCGGTACATTGAGTCGCTGACTTTTGCGGTGATTGGGCTGCTGATCATTGTGTATTTCAGCTATCGGCAGACGATTGCGGCTTATCCGAATGGCGGAGGATCGTACACGGTTGCCAAGGAGAATTTGGGCGACCGGGCAGGCCTGGTGGCGGGCGCGGCTTTGATGATCGATTACCTGCTGAATGTGGCGGTGGGGATTTCGGCGGGGATCGGGGCTCTGGTGTCGGCGGTGCCATCGTTGCAACCGCACACTCTGGCAATGTGCCTCGGAGTGCTGGTTATATTGACGGTCGTCAATCTTCGTGGAGTGCGGGAGGCGGGGACAGCGTTTGTGGCTCCTACTTATTTGTTTGGGGGAACTTTGACGATGGTGTTTGTGGTGGGGCTTTATAAGGTGGCGGTCTCGGGGGGACATCCGGTG
>Ga0182024_10025624_pt1 | contig 10399 bp, 11 predicted proteins | sample P32metaG_FD_120480 | JGI IMG/M metagenome (GOLD analysis project Ga0182024, IMG submission 120480) | Permafrost microbial communities from Stordalen Mire, Sweden - P3-2 metaG (Illumina Assembly) | ecosystem: Environmental > Terrestrial > Soil > Wetlands > Permafrost | place: Sweden: Stordalen...
CCACGGCGGGGATCAAAATGTAAGGCTTGTCGTACGTCCGCGCCTGCAGATAAGTAACGATGGCCAGTTCGGCGAAATCGTATTTGGCCTCGCGCACCACCTGCTTGAACAGGTTGTTGGCGACCTTGACCTCGACGAAATCGAAATCGACGAGATCGGAATGCACCGCCCCGCTTTTAAGCGGCGCGACGTTCGGATAGTTGCCCAGCATCGTGTGCAGAGTGACTTTTGACCCAGCCGCCATCGCAGCCTCCTTTATCGACCAGCAAGTTTCGGATAAAGCGCCAGCGCCGTCTTGCCAAAGATCCACTCCTGATCGGAATCCGTGGCGAAGACAAACGCCGTTCTCGCCGCGCCCAGGATTTCCGCAAGCGTCCCTACCGAATTTGGAAAATTCGATCCCCAGGCGATCCGCGAGGCGCCGAACGTGTCGATCAATTTGCCGAAGAAGGTTTGCGGCGTGCCGTTGCCCCATGATTTCGGCGTGACGTTGATCGGCGTGATCTTCAAATAGACCTGCTGGTACTTGGCCAGCGCGAACAGATCGGCGGCGGCGTTATAAGGCGGCCCGTCTTCGAACGGCGCGCGCGACAGGTGATCGAGGATCATCGTCACCTTCGGGAACTTGTCCATGATTTCACGCAGCAGCGGAATGCCTTCGTCCTTCATCTGCATGCAGACCGGGATGTTCTTCGCGGCTGCATGCTCCCAAAACGGATAGGTCTTCGGATCGACGAACCAGGTGGCTTGATCCGGCAGCGTGCTGCCCGTCGTGAACAGCCGCATGCCGGTGCAACCGCGGCCCAGCCAATAATCGAATGTCTTCACCGCGTTCGTAGCCATGACGTCGATCGAATAGACACCGGTGAAGCGCGACGGCACGGCTTCAACGGCGTCAGCGACATAGCTGTTATCATACCCATACGCCGTCGATGAATGAACGATCGCGGCTTTGGCAACACCGGCGTCGTCCATGGCTTTCAGCAGCGTTTGGTAGGTCGTCGGCCGCTCGCTTGACCACGTCGATTGCTTGCCGCCGAGCGGAGCAAGCGGATAGCGCTTGGTGTCCGGCGAGACGATATGAGGATGGATATCAATGACTGGCGACATGGCACCTCGCGCGAGGGAAGGAATTTACGGGTTGATATCGACGAATATCTGATCGAGCTGCGGACGCGACGGAATGAGACCCTGCTGCAAGGCATAAGTGACGAGCGCCTCGATGCTGGGTCCGTTCGCGGCCATACCGTAGGGCAACGGATCGTTCATGAGCGAGAAAAAACCCCGATAGCGCTTGTCTTCCGGAGCGTCGCCTCGACCGAGCTTGAGTTCATCGAGATAGGGGCGCTTGGCCGCAACGAAAGCATTCATCAGCGAACGCGCCAGCCAAGGATGCCGCGCGACGTGCTCATCCTTGAGCACGATGAGACCGTGGATCGGATAGATTCCGGTGCGACGAAACCAATCCGCCTCGATTTGCTCGACATTGGCGAACAGCTCCGGATAGGTGCCGGTGGCTCCGCCGGTCGGCGCGTTCATATCCCAGTTTCCGATCGGCGGACCGGCGCGGCCGACCCCGGCCGGCCCGGTGAATCCGGCCTGAATCTCACCCGACGCCATCATGCTTTGCAGCGTCTTGCCTTCTGGAGCATGCACCACGTTGGGCGGCAGTTCGAGCGCCGTGACATGCTCCTCGTCGTCAACCACCCAGGTGACCTTGGAAGAATCGAGGCCGTATTCGTTGACGAAGATGCCGCGCGTCCAGACGCCGGTCGTGACCGAGTAGGCCCGCACGCCGACCTTCTTGCCTTCGAGATCCTTGGGCACACGAATGCCGGCGTCGGGCCGCACGACGAAACCGCCGTGATGGAATCGGCGCATGACGAAAATCGGCAGCGCGATGTAAGGCGCGCCGCGGGCGCGGGCGATCATGTAGGTCGTCGGCGCCATCTCGCAGATGTCGAATTCGAGATCGCGGACCATCCGGCGGAACGCCTGGATGATCGGCACGACTTCCACGAAATCCGCGTGCACGCCGTCGATCGGAACGGCGCCTTTCTTGATTGCCGCGGTATGACCGTAGCTGGCGATCGCGATCTTAAGCCGGGGCTTGTCGGCGCCGGCTGGAACCCTGCTGTTTGCTGCCTGTACGTTCACGTCACTGTTCCTATCTGCTGATTCACTGTTTCGGGATGCCGGCTTTGTCGATGACCGCGCGCCATTTCGCGGCGTCGGCGTTTAAACGCTGCGTCAACGCCTCCGGCGTGCTCGCCAGCGGCTCCATGCCGAGATTGGCCATCTTTTCTCCGATCTCGGGCATTTGCAGAACAGCGCTGATCTCGGTGTTGAGCTTGGCGATAATGCCGGCCGGCGTGCCGGCGCGAACGGACAGCGCGTTCCAGCTGGTGACGACATAATCCGGATAGCCAGAGTCCTTGACCGTGGGCACACCCGTAAACAGCGGCAACGGCTTGGCGCCGGACGTGGCGATGATCTTGATCTGTTTGCCGCTCACCATCGGCCTGAACGCCGCGTAATAATCGAAACCGACGTCGACATCGCCGCGCGTGATCGCGGTCATGAGCTCCGGCGTGGTGCGAAATGTGACGACCGCCGCGTTCACGCCGGTGACCATCTTGAACAGCTCGGCCGAAAGGTTTTGCGTGCTGCCGACCGCGATGCTGCCGAAATTGAGTTTGCCCGGATTCTGCTTGCCGTAGGCGACGAGCTTCTGGACGGTGTCGAACCGGGTATCCATTTTCGTTGCCAACAGCATGTCGAACTGCGCCAGCAGCGAAACGGACGCAAAGTCGCGCGTGATATCGAAGGGCAGCGCGGTAAACAAACTCTCGCTGATCGCGGCGCCATTGCCGGCAAGATACAGGGTGTAGCCATCCGCGGGTAAGCCCAGCGCGGCTTTGGCGCCGACGATGCCGCCCGCTCCGGGCCGGTTGTCGATGAAGAAGTTCTGACTCATGCGCTCGCTCAGCATTGCGGCGACCAGCCGGGTCGAGACATCGGCCACGCCGCCGGGCCCATAGGGCAGGATGATGCGAACGGGTCGGTCAGGATAATTGGCTTGCGCCCGGGCCCCGGGGGCAAATGTCGCCGTCGCGACCGCGCACGCGCCGATGCCGTGCCAAATATCGCGGCGAGACAGCATGTGTTCCTCCGATGGCCTTATTGTTTCGGCGAAGCGGCGCCGCCCGTGCGTCCATTTTGGCCGCGATCATGGTCAAAGCGGCCCCCTAGTCCATTCCGATTAGCCTCTCGGCTTGATATAGAAATCGTCTCGGAGGTACCGAGCGGGCAGCGGATGGGCTCATAACGTGGGGATTTCCAGGGACACTGGGCGATACAGGAAACATGCCGGATGATCGATTTCAGGCTTTTGCGCCACTTCTCCTATTTCCTCGCCGTGGCCGACGAAAGGCACTTCGGCAACGCCGCGAAACGGCTCGGGATGTCCCAGCCGCCGCTTAGCCAGCAAATCCAGGTGCTGGAGAGATCGCTTGGCGTTCGCCTCTTCGAGCGCTCCCGCCAGGGCGTTCAGCTCAGCCGCGAGGGCGCGGCCATCCTCGCTCCGGTGCACCGCTTCATGGAGCACGCCCAGCGGCTGCAACAAGCGGTCACCGACGCGCGCCAGGGCCGCACCGACATCGTGACCATCGCCGCGATCAACTCCGCGATGTTCGACATCATGCCGCGGCTGATGCGGACCGCGAAGCGGATCTATCCGCAGCTTTCGCCGTCCGTCATGGAGGCGCGAAGCGCCGAAGCTCTCTCCGCGGTGCAGAGCGGCGAGGCCGACATCGCCTTCGCTCGCTTCGACGACCGCATTGCTTCCCTCGAGGTTCGCCCCATCGTCTACGACCACCTCGTACTCGTTCTTCCGGTCGATCATCCTTTGACGCAGCGCAGTCGCGTCGGTCTCGCCGAGCTTGCCGACGAGAATTTTGTGCTGTTCCCGCGACGCTCCAGCCCGAGCTTCTTCGATCAGATCACCAGCGCCTGCCGCGGCGCCGGGTTTTCGCCACATGTGCTTTACGAAGTGCATTCGGTGGTTTCGCAGATTGCCTATGTCGGTTGCGGCGTCGGCGTTGGCATGGTGCCGAGCCGGGCGATGCGGTTCGGCGGCGGCGACGTGGTGTTTCGGCCGCTGGTCGAAACCATCAACGTCGTCAGCATTGCCGCCGCCTGGAAACCGTCGTTGTCCAAGGAACTGGTGCCGACCATCGTCAACATCGCCGCCGACATCGGCGCCGATCGGGAAGCGCTGCCTATTGCCGAATCGCCGGTGGAAACCGCGGCGGCGCAATAATGGTGGGCGCCCGCAACCTGCGGCGACGTTGGAATCCATCGATGGTCATGGTATCTGCCCGATGATCTGCCTGGGCACGATCCGCAACCGACGCGGCACACAGGGGGCGCGGGAATGCCGCTGATCCATGACAAAGAGGTCTGGCGAAGCAAACTTGCCGCGCTGCCGCTCGCGCGCTACGGCGCCGGCGAGACCGTGTTCGCCGAAGGCACCAGCACCGGACGGCTTCTCATTCTCAAAAGCGGCGCGGTCACCATTGTCAAGGGCGGCATCGAGATCGCCACGGTGGCTGAACCGGGCGCAGTGTTTGGCGAGCTCTCCGCGCTGCTCGATCAGCCGCACGGCGCCGATGTGCTCGCCGTCGAAGCGTCAGAATTTCACGTCGCCGACGCCGCCGCATTGCTCGGTCAGGACCCGGTCGCACTGCTTTACGTCACGATGGTGCTGGCGCGGCGTCTCCACAACGCCAACCAGGCGCTCATCGAGTTGAAGGATCAGATCGAGGCCGGCGATCCGCCCGGCATGATCGAGAAATCGGTCGAGCGGATCCAAGGATTGCTGAGCGCGATCGGCACCGGCTACATGCGTGCCGGCGTCGGCTATTCCATGCTTCCCCCGACATAAGGCGGAAAGCCGCCCGGCGCCTTAGTGGCTTTTGGCACCAAGGTAGCGCGGCACGACGACGCGCTGACCTTCGGTCAGTGTCGCGTGCTCCGCCTTCGGATTGAGCTGGATGAGCGCCCAGAGCGGCACATGATAGGTCGCCGCAACGGTCTGCAGCGTATCGCCGGCATGGGCCGCGACCGGCTCGCCCGAGTCCCACAGTTCGATGGCGCCGGTGGCTGGCGGCACGAGCCGCAACGGGACGGCCTCGCCCTCGCCGCGCGCGGCGGCTGATCTGACCTTGGCCGCGAGCTGCTGCTGAATGGCGTCGAATTTGTCCAGATTGATGTGAACGATCTCGGAGCGGTCTTTGAGGTTGTAGCTCGCATAATGGCCGTGGAAGCCGCGCCCAGGCTCGAGGTCGCCGCCGCCAAGGATGTTGGAGGACTGGTAGAGATTGATATAGCGCTCGACGCTCGCCGGAATGGGATGCGCGGCGCGCGTCGGGTCATAGGTGATGAGCAGGCTAACCGGGACATGCGCGGCTTCGAGAGCTTCGGCAAATTGCACGGCGGAATCGCCGCCGATGGAATGACCGATGACGGTGATGGGCTTGGGATCGCGGCGGTAATCGGTGATGGCCTGACTGGCGACGGAGCGCCAAGCCGAATAGCCCTCGATATCGGCATCGACCCCATTGTGGTCGATGCGCTGCGCCAATTGATCCATGCCCCAATCGATCATGCCGATCAGGCCACGGAACATATAAGCGCGGCCGTGAATGGCGGTCGCGGTCTGTTCGGCACCAGCAGTCGTGACGAAGCAGGCCGCGATCAGGGCCGCCGCGACACAGCTTGCGGCACAGGTGAGGATGTCTTTGGCTCGAACCATAAGCTCTGAGATTCGGAACAGTCTAAAAACCGATGCATCGCGGAAACAGGTGTTACTTGCGCCTGCTGCGGGACCCACCCAATGCCCCCGGAATGCCTCGCCCGCGCCATCGACTAGCACAAATCGGCTATTGGCTGGGCATTTTCGTGGCAAAACGGGTTCCGTCGCTCCGCACTGTCAAAAACTTCGCAGATAGCGGCTAGAATCAAGCCAAGATCGTTTTCCAACGGCGATCCGCCGCGCCGCCCCTCTCTGTTAAATTGAAATCCATGAGACTTTTGCAGCGAATGATAGCCGGCGATATCGCCCTGTGGCGCGCGTTCTGGCTGATCGGCGTTCCGCTTGCCCTCGTCTGGGATCTCACCGGACTGAGCATGCTCACTGGTTATGGCGTCGGCGAGCCGTCGGTTGCGATAGGGATCGGCGTCGTGTTCACGCTATCGAGCGCGGTCCTGCCGCTTGTCGCGGTAGCCATATGGCGCAGTGCTTCGCGCTTTTCGCGAGAGGCCTGGTGGAAGCATGGCCTCGCCTGGGGCGCCAAATTATGTGCCGTGTTTTGCGGACTGACGGCGGCCGTCAGCTTCTGCACGGTTCTGTATCTGGCTTTTTCTTTCGTTTACGCGGGCGAATTGCCCTTTTGACGATGCACGCGGTCGGCGCGCAGAGCTAATTCGACGCCGTTTGTGTCAAATCGCCTGTCGGCGAGCCGCGATAGATTCGCGCGGCATAGTCTTTCAGGTCGGCAGCCGTCAGCTCACGTTGCCCGAACAAATCCCCTGAATTAACGGCGCCCGAAAGCTGGTCGAGAAAGGCCGGCGCGTCGGTGGACGACAGATCGCTCGGCGGCGCGGCCGCTTCCGGCCTTGGCGGTAGCGGCGGCGGGGGCGGCAACTTCGCCAACGCGGCTGCAGCGATTTGCAGGGGATCGTCGGTCGCCGCATTGTCATGCCCGCGCGTGTGATCACGCGCGGACTGCGGCTTCGGCCGCTCCTGCGGCAACCGCGCGGCAGGCGCTGGCATATTCGACATTTCGACGCGAGCAACGCGATCGTCGGCGGCCGGATCGCTCCGCTCCTGAAGGTCCACCACCGGCTCAAGCGGCATCGACTGTGACGATTGCGCATAGGCGAGCGGTTTCGGCGCGTCGGCTTGCGCCATATCCAGCCGATCTTCGGTGGTGAACTTGGCGACTTCGCTTTTCACCAGACTGCGAAATTCCGAATTGAACTGCGCCCCCGGATGGGAATCGTTGTTGGCGATGTATTCGATATTATCGCCCTCTAGCTTCTTCGATCCCATGCCGCCGAACGTCTCCCATGGATTGGGATTGTAGATTTCGATCATCCGCCCGACTTTTCCCGGCTTCAGCGCCGGATTCCAGCTCAGCATCGAGGGCTGCAGCGCGATGATCAGATCGACATGTTTTGCGTTATTGGCGACGAAAACCGAACTATTGGCTCCGAGGCTGTAGCCCACAACGACCATGTGCGTTCCCGGCGGCTGGCGTTCGAGGTCATCGACCAGGCTGGGCCAGGCCTGATGCACATAGGTCTCGACTTCGACATCCGGCATCGTTTTAAGCTCGGCGACCAGTTCGACCAGCCCGATCGCCGGCCAAGGCCCGAACATCGGCCACAATACGCCGACAAAAGTCTTGGCCTGCACCGGACTCCCGATCAGCAAACCGCACAATGCAACAGCGATTGCGAGCTTCTTCACGCGCTACGTCCCCGTCGACTGACTTCCCCGCTTATATAAAGCCGGCAATTGCGGGGATTTATGGGACGAGAGGCGGAAACTTTGCGGATGAATGTGGGCGGCGATCAAACGTGCTTAATGGTCGGTAAAGAATGAAGGCTTGGCGGCCGCCTTGTCAGTGAGGCCGGCGAGCCCAACGCCCTAATGCCAATACGGCGGATAGCCCGACGTTTTCTCCTGGGCCGCAAGGAGACGCAGCATCGCCGGCCACTCCAGCACGCCGTAGGGTCGGCGTGTGCCGGGCTGATAGAGATGCGCGGTGTGAGCGAGCACGTTCTCGCCAGGCATGGTCAGTTCGGCGCGCGCCGCCATGGCGTCGACCTGCGAGCGGCACGACATTTCGAGTTGATACATGGTGTTGAACGCCTGCTGGATCGTGGCGCCGCAGGTGAGCAGTCCGTGATTGCGCATCACCAGCGCGTCGTGCGGCCCGAGGTCTTGTACTATGCGCTCTCGCTCGTCGGCGTCGATCGCCGGTCCCTCATAGTCGTGGTAGCCGAGATGGCCGACGAAACGGATCGAGGTCTGAGACAGCGGCAGCAATCCGCATTTCATCGCCGCAACCGCCATGCCGGCTCGCGTGTGTGTATGCAGCACGCAAGCGACGTCAGGCCGCGCCTTGTGGATGGCGCCGTGGATGACATAGCCGGAGATGTTGAGGCTGTAATCGGTGTCGGGCTTAGAGACGATGTTGCCCTCCACATCGATCTTGACCAGGCTCGAGGCGGTGATCTCCTTGTAGAGGAGGCCATAGAGGTTGATGAGCAAATGCTCGGTGCCGGGAATGCGCGCCGTGATATGGTTATAGATGAGGTCGGTCATGTCGTAGGCATCGACCAGCCGGTAGCAGGCGGCAAGATCGAGCCGGGTCTGCCACTCTTGCGCCGACACTTCGTTGCGGATTGACTTGAAGTCGGTCGAGTAATTCACGGGCGTTCCTCCGTTTCCTCCAGCATAGCGTGCCGGGCGAAAAATGTCAGTCCAGACGTCAGCCAGGCGGCTTGAGAAATGACTTGAGGACGCCGCCTCTTAAGAAAACGGTTGAAGCGAGCCGATCCGATGCCGGGCAAGATCGACGACATTCTGCGTAATCACGTCAAGGACAAGCTCGCCCGCGGCGAGGCCGTTTCCTCGATGACCGTGCGGCTCGTCCGCGGCATCGAGATCGCGCGCATCGCCAAGACCGCGGGTTTCGACAGCCTCTATGTCGACATGGAGCATGCAAGCTTTTCGCTCGATACCACGGGCCAGATCTGCATGGCGGCACTTGAAGCCGGCATCACCCCATTGGTGCGGGTGCCGGGGGTGGCCGAGGTGTCCCGTGTGCTCGATGGCGGCGCACTGGGCATCATCGCGCCGCATGTCCGCTCCGCCGCCGAGGCGAAGGACTACGTGCGGGCGGCAAAATTCCCGCCGCTCGGCGACCGCTCCGCTGCCGGACCCCTGCCCCATCTGCAATACCGTTCGTTCCCGGCCGCCGAAGCCGATGCCGCGCTCAATGCCGCGACGCTGCTGATGGTGCAGTTCGAGTGCGAGGACCCTTTGGCGAGCGCGGACGAGATCGCGGCCGTCGACGGCGTCGATATGGTGATGATCGGCTCGAACGATCTGTTGGCCGACTGGGGCCTGGCCGGCCAATACGGCCATGCGCGGCTGCGCGAGGCTTACGCCAAAACCATCGCCGCATGCCGCAAACACGGCAAGCATGTCGGCGTCGGCGGGCTGTCGTCGCGGCCCGATCTCGCCGCCGAGTTCGTGCGCATGGGCGCGCGTTACGTCTCGACCGGTACCGATCTCGGATTTTTGCTCGCCGCCGCGACCGCGAAGGCGAAAGAAGTGAGCGAGATTGCGTTGGCGGCAGGCTAATCCTTCGCCGCAGTCGCCTCAACTTCAATCAGAAAATTCGGCCGGGCCAGCGCCTGCACGACCACCATCGTCGTCGCCGGCCGCATGTCGCCGAGATATTTGTCGCGTATCTTGCCGTAAGCCGCAATGTCCTGCGGGCGGGTCAGGAAGGACGTGACCTTGACTAGGTCCTTGATGCCCATGCCGCCGCCCTCGAGTGTGGCGACGACGTTCCGCCACGCCTGCTCGGACTGCCCCTCAATATCAGCATCGCACGTGCCGTCCGGCTTGGTGCCGGTCTGGCCGGCGACATAGAGCCAGCGCGCATTCGGTGAGATTTCGACACCATGACTGTAAGTCGCGGCGGGCTTGGCAATCTGAGGCGGATTGAAAAGTCGCATTGGATGTCCTTGTGCTCTCTTCAGCGATCGCGCTTCGTAACGTGACGGGCCATCGCGAGGCTCGATCGCGCCGGCAACGTTATCCGGCGCTTGCCGGTTCCTGCGCCGTCGCCTTGTATAATCCGCAACTTGACGGGTTCGGACGTTGCCGGGGGCGGCCGAGAGTCTCTTTCCGCATGCGCGGCGGCGGCTCGCATGGCCTGCATTTCCGCGAGCCGGCTTTTCCTCTCAAGTCTGTCCGAACGCAATTCCGCATCGGCGAGCGCGACGTAGTGATCGGCAATCGCCAAGTATCGCGCGCGGACCGCGGTGCCGAAGGAGCCCGACGCCAGATCGCAGTAGTCGGCGGCACACCGACGAAATTGCCGAATTCTCACAAATCGCTCTAAGACCGACATTGCCAACCCGCGACCTGGGTACGCAACGTGGCCGCAGGCGCCGCGAACATCGGTCAGCCTGACGCGCGATTCAATGAACCGGCGGATGCTTTTCCACAGCAAAACTGGCGCAGGGCGCTCGGTGGAACCGGGCGCTTTCCCTATTGGCGGTTCCCCGGCAGCCGTGCTTCATCTAATGAACG
>Ga0182024_10025625_pt1 | contig 10399 bp, 9 predicted proteins | sample P32metaG_FD_120480 | JGI IMG/M metagenome (GOLD analysis project Ga0182024, IMG submission 120480) | Permafrost microbial communities from Stordalen Mire, Sweden - P3-2 metaG (Illumina Assembly) | ecosystem: Environmental > Terrestrial > Soil > Wetlands > Permafrost | place: Sweden: Stordalen...
ATCGGCGAGAACCCGGCGCAGTCGGAGGCCGATCAGAAGCATGCGAACGAACTGCTGCGCGGCCTGCGCCATTTAATCGTGCAAGACATCTTTCTGACGAAGACCGGCGAGCTGGCGGAGGTCGTCTTTCCCGCATCGGCGAGCTGGTGCGAATCGGAGGGAACCGTTACCAGCAGCGAGCGCCGCGTCCAGCGCTGCCGCAAAGCGTTGGAGCCGCCCGGAGAGGCTCGCGACGACATCGCCATCATGTGCGAGCTGGCACGGCGTTTGGGTTCCCAGTGGCCGAACTACACGCCGGAGCAGGCGTGGAACGAGTGCCGTTCCCTGTCGCCCTGGCACGCCGGCATGAGTTACGCGCGCCTTGACGAGCTCGACGGCATTCCCTGGCCCTGTTATGACGAGCAGCACCCCGGCGAACGCTTTCTGCACGCTCGTCTCTGGGAGAATCCGGTAGGCGGCCAGCGCGCGCCCTTCGCGGCCGTTGTACACGATCCGCCCGTCGAAGCGCTCGACGACGAGTATCCGTTGCGCCTCACGACTGGCCGGCGACTCGATTCTTTCAACACCGGCGTGCAGAGCGGCGGCTATCGTTCGCCGATGCGGCGGGGAGAGCGGCTCGACATGTCGCCCCAGGACGCTCGCAGCTATGGCTTAGGTGAAGGGGATCGAGCGCGGGTCAGCTCGCGCCGCGGCTCGGTCGTCGTGCCGATTCATATCGACGCCGGACTGCGCGCGGGTCTGGTCTTTACGACGCTCCATTTCAACGATGAGGTCGCAACCAATCTCTTGACGATCGACGCAACCGATCCGCAATCGGGAACCGCGGAGTTCAAAGCCTGCGCGGTAAGAGTCGAGCCCTTTGTCCTTCGACAAGCTCAGGATGACACGCCGTAGTGGATCTGCATTTTAATTCGGCGGCTGCAAACGACGTCGAGTGCGGCGCGGTTGATGCGTTGCTTGGGGCTCGATCTGATGAACGCGGTGCTGAGGCGCGCGGTCGGCGGCACTTGGTGTTGCCGGCGCTGCATGCGGTGCAGGAGCGAGTGGGTTGGATTAGCGCCGGAGCGGTGAACTATATCGGCGAACGGCTGACGGTGGCGCCGGCAGACATCTATGGCGTTGCAACGTTTTACGCGCTGTTTTCCACGAAACCCCGCGACCCCACGATCGTTCACGTTTGCGACGATATCGCGTGCATCGGCACCGGCGCGGAAGAAATCTGCGCGCAGCTCGAAAGCAGCGGCGTGACGTGGGAACGCAGTCCGTGTCTCGGACTCTGCGATCGAGCGCCCGCGGCGCTCGTCATTGCGGCGGGCGAGTCGCCGTCCGCAACCGCATTGGCGCCGGTGAATGCGCAGCTTGAACCAAACTCTGCAACGACGCACGTGGGAGGCTCGGAGCAGCGGTTACTGCGCCGCGTCGGTCGCGTCGATCCCGAAAGCCTCGACGATTACCGCGCGCACGGCGGCTTTGCGGCGCTGCAACGCGCGTTCGAGCTGGGCCCCGAAAAGACGATTGCCGAGATCGCGGATGCAAAACTGCTCGGACGCGGCGGCGCCGCCTTTCCGGCGGCGCAAAAGATGCAGGCGGTTGCGGCGGCGCCGGCTCGGCCGCACTATCTGGTTTGCAATGCGGATGAATCGGAGCCTGGAACGTTCAAAGATCGCGTACTGATGGAAGGCGATCCGTTTGCGCTGGTCGAGGCCATGACGATTGCGGCCTATGCGAGCGGGTGCGAGCACGCCTACGTGTACGTGCGGGGCGAGTATCCGCTGGCCGCACGGCGGCTCGAAGGCGCGATCGCGCAGGCACGCGCGGCCGGCCTGCTCGGCGGTCTCGAGATCGAGCTGCGCCGCGGCGCCGGCGCCTATATCTGCGGCGAGGAGACCGCGCTGTTCAACTCGATCGAGGGCAAACGCGGCGAACCGCGCAACAAACCGCCCTTTCCGGCGCAAGCCGGTCTCTTCGGCAAGCCGACGTTGATCAACAATGTCGAGACGCTCGCGAATCTGCTGCCGATTCTGATCGAAGGCGGCGCAAGCTACGCTAAAATTGGAACGGCACAGTCGACCGGCACGCGGCTCTTCTCGCTCTCCGGCGCAATCTCGCAACCGGGTGTCTACGAGGTCGCACACGGAACGACGCTGCGCGCGCTGATCGACCTAGCCGGCGGCGTCGCGCAGGGGCACCGCCTGCAAGCGATTCTGCTGGGCGGTGCGGCGGGAATGCTGCTCGCTCCGCAAGCGCTGGATCTGCCATTGACGTTTGAAGACGCGCGCGCCGCGGGTGCGACGCTGGGCTCCGGGGTCGTTATGCTCTTCGACCAGAGCACCGATCTCGAGGCAATCGTCCGGCGCATTGCGCGATTCTTTCGCGACGAGTCGTGCGGGCAGTGCGTGCCCTGCCGCATCGGCACGGTCCGTCAGGAGGAAGCCTTGGCGCGTCGCGACTTTTCGCTGCTTGGCGAAATCGCTGGCGTGATGCGCGACGCATCGATCTGCGGGTTGGGACAGACGGCCTCCAGCGTCGTCGAGTCCGCGCGCGCCAACCTCGGGCTCTTCGCGGAGAGGACTGCATGAGCGCGGAAAAGCTCGCGCTGACGATCGACGGCATCGAAGTCGCGGTCGCCGCGGGCGCAACGATTCTCGATGCGGTGACGCAAGCCGGAATCGAAACGCCAACGCTCTGTTTCTTGCAGTCGCTCACACCGGTCAACGCGTGCCGCGTCTGCGTCGTGGAACTCGAAGGCGCCCGCGTGCTCGTCCCGGCCTGTGCGCGCCGCGCCGAAGCGGGCATGAAGATCAAAACGGATTCGGAGCGCGTCCGCCAAAGCCGAAAGATGGTGCTCGAGTTTCTGGCATCGACGGTCGACATTTCAACCGCGCCCGCGATGCAGGAGTACTGCGCCCAGTACGGCGCCCAACCGCAGCGTTACGGCCCGCAGCCGGCGACGGTCGCCCAACCCGTTAAAATCGACAATGCCCTCTACGTTCGCGATTATGCAAAATGCATTCTCTGCTATAAGTGCGTCGAAGCCTGCGGTACCGACGCGCAAAACACGTTTGCGATCGCCGTCGCCGGGCGCGGCTTCGACGCCCGCATCTCGACCGAGTACGACGTTCCGCTGCCCGATTCGGCCTGCGTCTACTGCGGTAACTGCATCGGCGTCTGCCCGACCGGCGCGCTGATGTTTTCATCCGAGCACGAGCTGCGCGCCCGCAACCAATGGAACGAGGCGGAGCAAAAGCAGACCGATACGATCTGCTCGTATTGCGGCGTTGGCTGCACGCTCACGCTGCACGTCCAAGAGAACGAGATCGTCAAAGTTACGTCGCCGATCGAAAACGCGGTTACCAGCGGACACCTCTGCATTAAAGGGCGCTTCGGCTTCAGCTACGTGCAGAATCGCCCGGAGGAGGACGACGATGTGTCATCCTGAGCTTGTCGAAGGACGGCCGGGACGCAGCGTCGGGGCCGACGTCGTCGCGCTCGAGGGAGAGCGCCAAACGCGCAAGCGCGACGAGATCGTGACCGAGGAGCCGCTGGAGCTTCGGCTGAGTGACGGCGGCGCGGCGAGCACGCTGGCGATCACGATGCGCACGCCCGGCAACGACTTCGAGTTGGCCGCCGGCTTTCTCTTCGACGAAGCCGTCGTGCGCTCGCGCGACGACATCGTCGGCATGACTTATTGCCTCGACTCGACCGTCGATCCATCTCAGCGCTACAATATCGTTACCGTGGAGTGCCGAGCGGGCGCAGCCGCCGCCGACCGCTCGCGCTTCGAGCGCCACTTCACCATCGGCAGCGCCTGCGGTGTCTGCGGCCGCGCGCAACTCGACTCACTGCGCGATTTGGGTGTGAGGCCGATCGACGATGCGGTGCGCGTCGCCGCGAGCCTGCTCTACCAGTTGCCCACACGCATGCAGGAAGCGCAGCGCGTCTTCGCCACGACCGGAGGCCTGCATGCGGCGGCCCTCTTCGACGAGCACGGCAAAGTGCTCGCCGTCCGCGAAGACGTCGGCCGCCACAACGCCGTCGACAAGATCGTCGGCTGGGGCTTGCTCGACGGGCGCTTACCGTTTGCTGGCTGCGTGCTGGTCGTCAGCGGCCGCGCGAGCTACGAAGTCTTGCAAAAGAGCATCATGGCAGGGATCCCGATCGTCGCTTCAGTCTCCGCGCCGAGCAGTCTCGCCGTCGATCTGGCGCGCGAGTTCAACGTAACGCTTGTAGGATTCTTACGCGGCAACCGCGCGAATATCTACACCATGCCGGAGAGAATTGCGTGAACGACAAAGCCTTTCGCTTAGACTTCTTCATTGCGATCGCCGCCGTGCTGATCAGCGCGCTCACCGCGGGAACGCTCTTCTATCAAACGCGCGTCATCGGGGACGAGTTTGCCGCAACGATCTGGCCGTACCTGAGCGTAGGGACCACCTACGATGCTGGCGGCGAAACGATCGAAGTCTCCAACGACGGAGTCGGTCCTGCATTGGTCCGCTCGGCTCAACTCTCCGTCGACGGCCGGCAGGTCCGCGCTTGGAACGATTACATCAAGGCGCTGGCACGCGATCCAGAGTTACGAAAATTGTTCTTACGCGCGCAGGCCGCCGTCCAAGCCCGATCGGCCAGTGGAACGATCACGATGAGCTCCATAGGGCCGTCGTCAACGCTTCGTCCGGGCGAATCGAGAACGCTGCTGAAGATCTCGTTGCCCTTTAGCGTGCCGTTACGAGCAATGCTCAAGCATGCCGTAGCACTCGCCTTCTGCTACTGTTCGCTCAACGGCAGCTGCTGGACGCTCCATGACATCCCCGGACAAATAAGCCCCGATCCTGCGCCCGTTTCGCACTGCGCAGACCGGGCCGCGATCCAATCGAATACGATTGCCCCGCTCACTGCGCAGCCTAAGCGATAACGAGTTACGGCGATCCGCGCAGGAACGCCGACAAGAGCGCAGCCTGCGCTTGGCGCAGTTGCGCGTTGCCACCGGGGCGATCGTCCCCGAGCCAGTCGTTGACGAGCAATGAAAAGGTGACCGGGCCGTGCTCGTCGCTTTGGAGGAACCCCGAAAGCGTTCGCGCGTGCCGGTGAGTTCCGGTCTTGGCAAAAACCCTTCCCTCGAGCGACGTTCCGGGGAAGGCGTCCTTCAAGGTGCCGCGGACGCCGGCTTCGGGCAGCGCATCGATGACGGTCGAGCGTTGCGCTCCGTTCCAATCACTCTGGAGAATCGTCACGAGATCCTGCGGCGTGATACGATCGTACGCCGAATGCCCGGAACCATCCGTCATCGATACCGTGGACGGATCGATGCCGAGCGACTGCAGATACTCGCGCTCGACGGCGATGCCGCTCGCGAAGCTGCCCGGCTCGCCCGCGCGAGCGGCGCCAAGTTCTTTGAGGAAAAGCTCGCCCATCAGATTATCGCTCGGCAGCCAAAACTCGGAGAGCAACTGCGGCATCGCCGCGGATTCCAGCCGCCAAAGAACGCGAGCGCTCGGTGGAGCAACGCCACTGCGGACTCCGCCGGCAACGGTAACTCCCGCATCGCCTAACGCGCGCAGCAAAACGTCACCGGCATACATCTCGGGGTCCGGCACGCTGGGTTCGAGATCGTCCGATTCGGGCGCTCCGGCCGGATAGCTTCCGACGATCTCGATCCTTTGCGCGCCGAGCGACCGCACAACATCGGTCGTGTCGTCGGAGTGCGTTGCTCCGGTAACCGCGCGATTCTCGACCGTGAAGGCGCCGCTCGCGGGTTCGACGCGCAGTTTCACCGGCAGCCCCACGACGGCGCCGGGCGAGACGTACACGTGCACCACACCATCTTCCAGCTCGAGCGCGCTTACGAGTGCGCCATATTCGTACGGCAGATCGTCAACCGTCCACCCGGGCGCAAAGCTTTCGCCGTCGTCGTGCGATGCATCGACGATTACCGCGCCGTCCACGTGCCGGATGCCGCTCGAGAAAGCGGCAAGCGCCGCGGCGCGCAGGCCGGCGGCGCTCAAATGCGCGTCGCCGCCGCCATGCAGATAGAGGTTCCCTGAAACAGTGCCGTCCTTGAGCGGCGTGTCGCTCGAGAGCGTCGTTACGAATTGAAACCCGGGGCCGAGATACTTCAATGCAGCCGAACCGACCAGCAGTTTGAAGGTCGAGCCCGGCGTGAACTCATCGCCGGCGTTGCGCGAATACAGCACCGTTCCGCGAACGGTGTCGATCGCAAGCAGTCCGATGTAAGCACCCTGAAACGCTGGTGCTTCTAGCGTGGCGTCAACGTCTTCGTGCAGGCGTGCGATCTGCGCGTCGGTCCAAGCTGCGCCGCCCGGTTGGGGTTCGGGGAGCACCCCAAGCGTCACGAGCAGGGCGAGCGCGCCGAGATAGCGCCACGCGCTCATCGCATGAAGCTCAATCGCTCCAAAAAACCGTGCAAAAGCGCGTCGAACGCCGCCGGATTATCGGCGTTGGCGACGTGTCCGGCATCTTCGACGGCTGCGAGCTGTGCGCTAGGAATTCCCGCGGCGAGCTCCTCGGAGAGCGGGAGCGGCACGACCGGGTCGCGGTCGCCGTATGCCACCAACGCCGGCACGACGATCGATGAAAGCATCCCCGTGTAATCTCCCGTCCACGTCGCCTTCGTTGACGCAATGTACGACGGTACCGATTTGCAAGCCATCTGTTCGATGGTTTCGTCCATGCGCTCCGGCGGCAAACCGAGTTGCGCGGCGCGCCGCTGCGCGAAGACCGGCATGCTGCCGGCGTCGCGGACCGCCGCGATAATCCCCTCGGCCACGCGCTCACCGTCGGGATACCGCGCAAAGCTTCCGAGGGTGACAATAGCGTCGAAGCGTTCGCCCACGCGCATATACAACTCGAGCGCTACGACGCCGCCGAGGCTGCATCCCACCAGCGTGAAGTGCTCGATCCGCAGACCATCGAGCACCGTTACAACGTCCTGCGCGAAACCGGCGCGTGTGATCAGTGACGGGTCGGGGTCCGGTTTGACGGCGCCGTTGCCGCGCAGCTCGATCGCGACGCAGACCAGCTCGTCTCCAAACGCTTCGAGCTGCCGATCCCAGATCGCGGCCGTCGAGCCGACGCCGTGCACGAAGACCAGGGCAGTCGAAGTCGAGCGTGCTTTCGCGCGAGCAATGCGAGCGCCGGCGATCGCGCCGTCGGGCGCGGTGAAGCGAAGGCTATCGATCACGCGGCCATGCGCTTTCGAGCGACAAACGCGCGAACGTCTTCCAACGGCCGCGCGTTGAGAACATCTCCGGCAACCAGGCCCGCGCGGCGCGCCTGCCCGACGGCGAATTGTGTCGCTCCAAGGTCGCCCGTGCGGTGTGCGTCGCTGTCGAGCGAGAAGGTTACGCCGAAACCTTTGGCCCTTCGCGCCAGCGCCGCCGGCAGATCGAGTCGAGCCGCCTGCCCGTCGATCTCCATCGCCGTGCCCGTGCGCGCCGCGGCTGCGAAGACGGCGTCGTAATCGAACTCGTAACCGGGAAAACCTTCGAAGCGCCGCCCGGTTGGATGGCCGATGATATTCACATACCGGTTTTCGCAGGCTCGAATGAGGCGTGCCGTCATCTCGTCGCGACTCTGTAGAACGGCGCTGTGCACCGAACCGATCACGATGTCGAGCTCGGCGAGCACGCCATCGTCGTAGTCGAGCGAGCCGTCGGGCAGAATGTCGACCTCGCTGCCGCAGAGCGTCCGGATGCCATAACGTTCGCTCAAAGTGCGAATCTCATGACGTTGAGCGCGCACGGCTTCGGGATCCATGCCGAAGCGGCCGCGCCCGCCGGAATGGTCGCTAATGGCGTGATATTCGTACCCGCGCGCCGCGGCCGCCGCGATCATCGCTTCGAGCGTGTCGTCGCCGTCACTGTACGTCGTGTGCATGTGAAAGTCGCCTCGCAGATCGCCGCTCTCGACCAGCACCGGAATCGCGTTGTCGAGCGCGAGGTCGATTTCGTCGAGCCCGCTGCGCAGCTCGGGCGGAACGTACTGCATGCCCAGCGCCGCATAAACGCACGGCTCGTCGCCGCAGGCCGTCACGTCGCCGGTCTCGAGATTCAAGATGCCGTTCTCGCTCACGCGCAGACTCCGCCGGACTGCGTATTCGCGCAGCTTGATGTTGTGCTCGCGCGAACCGGTGAAATGCTGCAAGAGGTTTCCATAAAGATGATCGGGCAGAACGCGCAAATCGATTTGCAGGCCGCCGCTCAGCCAAATGCTGGCCTTGGTCGGGCCTTCGGCAAGAACCGCTTCGGCGCGCGGCCAGCGGGCGAAATGCGCGACGACGTCGGCGGCGTGATGCGACGTGCAGACGATGTCGATATCGCCGACGGTCACCTCGCAGCGGCGCAGACTCCCGGCAAATGAGAGACGCTCGAGCGGCGGTCCTTCCTGCAGGTAGGCGACGGCCACATTAGCGATGGCGAGTGCCTGCGGAAGCGGCGTGCGACGCTGGCGCCCGCGATAGGCCAAGATGCCGCGCTTCCAGTTCTCGATCGTTTTACTTCCCAAGCGCGGCACGCCGAGCAGCGTTCCCGCTGCGATCGCCGCCTCGAGGTCGGCCAGCGACGCAATTCCATACTCTAAAAAGAGCATGCCGGCGGTCTTTGTACCGATCCCGCTGACGCCGAGCACTTCGAGCAGCGTTGGTGGAAAGCGAGCAAAGAGCTCCTCTAATTGGTCGGCCGTTCCAGTTGCGACCAACTGCTCGATGACGCCTCCGATCGTCTTTCCGACTCCGGGCAGCTTGAAATGTTCGCCCGCGGCGACCAAATCGGCGAGCGGCGGAGCATTCTCGACCGAAGCGGCCGCCTTTTCGTACGCGCTGTACTTATAGAAGGATTCCCCCGCCAGCTCCATGAGCGTGCGAATTTCGAGAAGCTTTTGCGCGACGGCAGTGTTGGAAAGCACGAAGTAGTGGAGTTGGCGCAATACGTGGAATGCTCTTGCCGCGATGCCGCTCATGCGCATGAGGGATGCCTCCTTTGCCAGTGCCACGGCACGCGCCGGACCGCTGACGCTCGACCTCGAGCCGGGCGCGCGGGTCGCGTTGAGCTTCTCGTCGTCGCAAGAGGCGACGATCGTCGCACTGATGGCCGCCGGCATCGCGAAGGCAACGACCGGAAGCCTCTTCATCGGCGACTACGATCCGCGCGTGCAATCGGTCCACTGCAAGCGGATCGCCGGCTTCGTGCCGCACGAACCGCTCCAGCTCGACGAGGGAGACTTTCCCCGCTACATCGCCTATCGAGCGGCGCTGTGGAATCTCGAGCCGACGGCAGCGCAGGCCTACGCGCGACTCCTCCACGAGCGCCTCGAAGGAATGCACGAAGCCTTTTCCTATCCCTTGATCGGCGCTTTGATCGCAAAGCCGCAGCTGATCGTGCTCGACCGGCCGCAACCTGCCTATGCCGCCCAGATTCTGCGCGCCGTCGAAGGGCGCGCGCTGCTTTCGACGCACGCGCAGCCTTCAAACGCCGCGGCCTTTACGTGACGCCGCGCGCATTTGCCGCCATGCTGCAGGCGCGGCTCTACGTTTCGCGCCGCCTCGTTGCATACTCGTGCGGTTGCGCGGTGCTCGTCGCGCTCGTTGCGCCCACCGGCGTAACCGCGCCGCTCTTCCTCTGCTCGCTGCTGGCAATCGTCATTGCCTTAGACCAAACTCCCGGGCGCCACCGCCATCTCGACCGCTGCGAACAGAGCGCACCCCTCTTCGGTCGCGAGCTAGCACGTGCAAAAGCGCTAGTCCCTTGCATCGCCGCCACACTCGCCACACTGCTCTTCGCAATCACGCAGTTCGCACGCAACGCACCCGAGGCCCCAACCACCCTGCTCGTCGTGCCGCCCGCAGTAATCGCCTGCGCCCTAACCGCCCTCTCCGCAACAACGCGCCGCGGCCCCACCAAAGCGTTGTACGTGCTGCTAGCCTTCGCAACCAGCGCCGGCGCCTACGCCCTCGCCGTCATCGCGCACAACTACCCAGCAGAACTAGCCTTTTGCGTAATCGTCGCCTTCCTCGCCCTCCGCCAATACGGCGAAACGCTCGCACGATTCGATCCGATCTAGAAAATCAACGTCTTCCTCTCAAGAGTAGATGGGCGCGACGTTATGCCTCGGAAGCTTTGACCGAGGAGCGCAGGCATGGATGCCGGAGCGACGAGGCAGGCAGCAGGAGCGGAGCCGGAGGCGGAGCGACGAGCGGTTCCGAGGCATAACGTCGCGCCCATCTACTCTTGAGAGGAAGAGCTCCCCCCTAGACGACAGGTTGCGCGGGAACCGCCGTAGCGAGCTTTTCCAGCATTGCGCGATTGAACTGCGGCAGATCCTCGGCGCCGCGCGTCGAGACCCAGTTCGAATCCGTGACGGTCGGCTGATCGCGGTAGAGCCC
>Ga0182024_10025626_pt1 | contig 10399 bp, 9 predicted proteins | sample P32metaG_FD_120480 | JGI IMG/M metagenome (GOLD analysis project Ga0182024, IMG submission 120480) | Permafrost microbial communities from Stordalen Mire, Sweden - P3-2 metaG (Illumina Assembly) | ecosystem: Environmental > Terrestrial > Soil > Wetlands > Permafrost | place: Sweden: Stordalen...
CATGGCCACTCTCTGGCGCATCCCTCCGGAGAGCTGGCCCGGATACGAGAGCTCGAATCCGGCAAGTCCGAAGCGATCCATGTGCTCGCGTGCACGGCGGCGCGCTGCTTCACGATCGAAGCCCAGGCACTCCAGGCCCACCGCCGCGTTATCGGTCACCGTTCTCCAGGGCATGAGCGTGTCTTGTTGCGGCATGTACCCCACGCGTCCAAGGAGTTGGCCACTGCCCAGCATAGGCGCCTCGATCGTGCCCGTGTCTGGTTTATCCAGGCCGCAAAATAAATTCAGCAACGTGGATTTTCCGCAGGCGCTGGGCCCCACGATGGAGACGAATTTTCCATCCGGGATGTCAACGTTCGTACCTTCCAGGGCCGTCACGGTGCGTGTCCCGTCGCGAAACGTTCGGCCGACGCCGCGCACTTTCATGGCTGCGAGTTCCGCAGTCACTGTTTCCCGTCCTGACCGCCAGGAAGCGGCGGCAGAAATTCATTGGTTGCAAATTTCGCGGGGTCCTCGTGAATGTCCAAAACCCCGATGCTTTTGATCCAGGCCAGGTAATCCTTAAGCACGGGAAGATTCAGCCGGCCGAACGCAGGCGCATCGGCGCGCAGAACAGGACTCAAAGCAGCGAGAAATGGTTTCAGACTTTCCGTGGTCTCCCCCTCAACGCGCGCCGCCATGGCTGCGCAGACAACATCCGGCTTCGAAACGGCGTCGTCATATCCCCTGGCGACGGCGCGCAGAAATCCGCGCACGGTGCCCGGTTCACGCGCCAGATAATCTTCGCGCGCAAAAACAATCAGCTCCGGATAAGGCGGCACACCGTAGTCGCTGAGCCGCATGACAGTGGCCGACTTGTGCGCGGCAACCTGCACGCCCTCCTGGTTCCAGAAGCCAAATGCCGCGTCCACATTTCCGGCAATGATTTCCTGCGCCGTGTTAAAACCAATGTTGATGAGCCGCACGGACGAAGGATCTCCACCATCATGCTTCACGATCCATTTCACGCCGGCTTCATCGCTCACCACACCTGTAATTCCCACCAGTCGCCCGCTGAGATCCCTGGGCCGGTCGATTCCCGATTTCTTGAGGGCAATTAAAGCCGCGAGGGGACGCTGTTCCAGGGCCATAACAATTTTCAGCGGCTCTCCCTTGGCCCTCACGCTCATGAAGTCCAGAAGCGAGACCAGTCCGAACTCCGCCTGACCCGCGGCCATCAGGCGCAGCGTGTCCGAGGACGACGTCGGGGCATCGATCCTGACATTGAGCCCCTCGTCGCGATAATAGCCTGCCGCTTCCGCTTGATATAGCCCCGCGTGCGCCGCGTTGGGCAGGTAGTCGAGAATCACTCGAACCTGCCGGGCCGAACCGGTGGATGCCTCGCGAGCTTTTCCGCTGCAGCCCGCTATGGCCAGGACTGAAGCTAGAGTGAATGTTAGCGCACGATTCATGCGTTCCCGGCCCCTCTGTCATTTCGAATGCGCCTGAGCACGGTGTATCGCGGTTGGCTCATCTCCTCCAGCGTAAAACCAAATCCTTCCCTGCCCAGGCCGCTTTGCTTCACGCCGCCAAACGGAACAAACGGCGGCCTGTAATTTCCCGTACCGTTGACCACCGCTCCTCCGCAGGCCAGACGGTCGGAGAGCCGCAGCGCGCGCGGCCATTCGCGGCTGAATACGCAGCCGGAAAGACCGAAGGAAGATTGGTTGGCGATGGAAATGGCCTCATCCTCCGTTTCGAAAGGAATACAGGTCAACACGGGGCCAAAGATTTCGTCGTCACTCGCAACATCGGCAGACCGCGGGACGTTGTCGATTATACAAGGATCGAAATAGGCTTCGCGGGCTTTAGCCGATCCATGTACTAGCTTAGCTCCCTGCTCAACGGCTCTGGCCACTTGATGCGAGACGTGTTGTGCGGCCTCCACAGAAATCAGTGGACCGATGAACGAAGCTGGATCGAGCGGATCCCCCACCTGCATTCGACTGAGGAGGGCGATGAGCCTCTCGACAACTTCACCGGCGATGGAGCGATGAACGATGATTCTTTTATTGGAGGCGCAAGCCTGGCCATTCATGAGCGTGCGTCCGAAAATCAGCTCGCCTGCCGCAAGATCGAGATCGGCGTCATGGCAGATGATGGCAGCGTCGTTGCCGCCCAGCTCCAAGTGAAGTTTTCTGAGCACCGGTATGGCGGCAACTGCAAGTCCTGCCCGCGTGGATCCAGTCAAGCTTACGGCCGCCAGCCGAGGGTCGGCGCACAGCGCGGCACTCGTTTGTCTTCCTCCGGGCAGCACGGCAAGGACATCAGGCGGGACACCTGCTCCTAGGAATGCTTCGCGCATGGCGATGACAGTGAGCGGGTCCTGCTCTGGCGGTTTGACGATCACCGCGTTTCCCATGGCCAGCGCAGCTGCTGCCTTTTCCACGAACAATTCCACAGGAAAATTAAAGGGGAGGACGGCGGCGATTACTCCCAGCGGAACTCTTCGCACCCATGCAATGTCGTCGGCAGTGGACTCCAGCGCGCCGGTCGGAAGCAGGTCACCTCCCATCCCCCGGAGCCGTTCGGCGTTGCCTCGAGTCATGGCTGCGGCGAGCTTTAATTCGAATTGGGCTTGCGCAAGAATCTTGCCGCTTTCTTCGGCTAGCAGCCGCGACCAGTGCGCAGCCTGCTCATCGATTCTCGATGCTGCCTTTTCCAGGATGTCGGAGCGTTCTCCCGTTCGACGCTCTGCCCAGGCCGGCTGCGCCGCAACGGCCCTGGCGATGGCTTCGGAAACCTGGCTTGCGGAGGCCGAGTGGACCACGCCCAGTTCACGGCGCGCTGCGGGCGAAAAAATATGCAGCGGTTCCAGGTTCGAGATGGTGATGGACGAAGTCATGGGAATAGCCTGACGTCTCTCCGACTAACATTTCAATCTTGATTGCTACAATTGCAATCTTTGGCTTAGCCGGATGCAGTTGTCAGTCAATGAGGAGGAGCGTCGTGGCTCATTCCCGTCCGACGTTGAATGCACTTTTTTTTTGAACGCCGCTACGATCGTCCGTCGCTGTGAATCGCGTCGGTCGATCCCAAATATTTGAGCCACGTCCAAATGCGTTCGGCCTCGGCCGGATACCAGCGCGATCGCGCCGCCAGATCTTCCGCGCTGAAAGGCGACGGGTGCATTCCCTGCCGCCAGGCCGTGGCGCAGCGCTCCTCGAGCCCCCACATGCGCGCCGCGGATTCCCCCAGCGTGCGGCCCACGGTGAGCACTCCGTTTCCGCGCAAGAGGAGAGCATCTGCCGTGCCCAGACGCGCCGCCGCGTTTGCTCCCAACTCCGCAGTGTGGACGAGATCACATTCTTCATAGGTTGCCACAACGCCGGCGATTCCGCCGAAACCGTGCTGCACCGCTGGCGCCTTGCCGTCCGCCGGCCAGAGTGAGGCGTGGGGAGCGTGGGTCCTGCAAATGGCTTTCATATCGGCGCGCGCCGTATAAATCCCGATGTGCAGAAACACTTCGATCGGACGCGCCGCTACGTCGCCCGAAAACACAACGCCATCGAAACCCACTTCGATCATGTCCTCGGGGCGCTGGACAGCCAACGGGGGGCGGGTTGGCGTAATCAAAAGAGAGCGTTCGAGGCGGACGCTGATGTGGCCGAATGCGTTTAGGTAATTGAGACGAGTGAACGCGCGCGCCGCAGTGGCCATGTCGTTGCGACTATCATCCGTGGGCTGCTCCATAGTTCAGCTTCCCTTATAGCGTCCGCGATTGTGCGAATCAAGAGCAATCCATCGCTGCGACCGGCAATGGCAATGCGGCTTTAGCGTATAATGCGAAAAGTGATATAATCAGCTAGGTTCAAGCAAATCTTTGCTCGACATCCTTTTCTCAGTAGGTAGAAAGCGACCAGAATTGAAAGAAGGACATCGACTGTTGTTTTGGTAGATGGAGGTACCCCTTGATAGTCGCGAAAGACATATCCAAACTGCTGTCAGGTGTTCCCAGTGGCGCGTGGGTTGCGTTGTCGCAGGATGAGGAGCGGTTTATCGCGTATGCCGCCGACGTAACCGAAGTAGTGAAAAAGGCCAAGGAACTGGGAGAACCCGATCCCATCGTGATCCGCGTATCCGAAGACGCTCCAACCTTGATCCTGTAGGCAACCTTGCCCGTTTATCCAGTCCAATATTCGGAATTGCCAATAGGCCCAACTGCCGCATTTCCCGCAGGTCGCGTAGCGTGGCGTCCTATCCTGAAGCTGACAATTATTGCCGGGCAAAGGGCCCTTTCATGTTATGCGATGGTAGATTCGGGGGCAGATCACTGTATCTTCCCCCGGCAATTTCTTCAGACGCTTGGATTGGATCCGCTTTCGGCTCCGAACGAGTCAATTTCCAGCGTTGGAAGTAGGGACATTTCAGCACACTTCTTCGATCTTTCGATAAACTTGCAAGGACTTGTAAAAATTCCTGTGTATGCCGGATTCACAACAGGTTTGGATGACATTGGCTTAGGCTTGCTGGGACAAAATGGATTTTTCGACAAATTCCATGTTCACTTCAAGCTATCTCAGCGCATCTACGAAATTGAACCAATCTGAGACGTAGCCTGTAAACCCATGACTGAGAGCAACCGTTGAGTTGCACGATCGTGGTGCATTCTTTCTAGGAGGAAAAATCGCGCGGCACGCGGCACTCTGCAACGCGCACGCGCCGAATTCCCGGAGGCGTGTTGCGGCTTCTGCCCACGAAGCGCGGCACGCCATCCGAGATTACGGCGCTGACTGCGGCGATGTCGCCATTTTTGATGGCCTCGAGCGCGGTGCTCTTCGATCCTCCGCTGGGCGCGTCGAGCAGAACAAGATCTGCGTCGCGTCCGGCGGCGATGAAACCCGAATTGAGGCCATAGATGCGCGCGTTCGATCCCGTGGCCGCGCATAAAAACCATTCCGGCGGCATGTCGGTCAAGCTTGCGCAATGTGCGATGGTGTAAAGCATGCCCAGCGGCATGACGCCGCTTCCCGTGGGCGTGTCGGTGGCAATCAGGAAGCGGTCGAATACTCCCAACTCGTGAGCGAGCCTGGCGCAAAGCAGAGTCGTGCGCAGATTGCCGGCGGTGCATACCTGAAGCGCGGCACCGGTCTTCTCGATGATGACGCGATAGTCCTCGTCGGGCAAGGCGGTTGGGCCGCCGTTGATATGGAAAGATACGTGGGGCTGCATGGCCACCAAATGTTCCGCGCGAATGGCGCTAGAGCCTAGAATCGAAGAGCCACCGGTGTGAACCGTGGTGATCATGCCTGCATCTTTGGCCCATCCAACCATCGGGGCATAATCAAACGGCGTTTTCACGGCGCCGAATCCGGCCTTGGCCAGCCAAACTCCCTGAGAGGCCACGTCGCGGAAATCGGATTCGCTCAATCCAGGCTCAAGGATGATCGAGCCGCCGTGCACGCGCATTCCGCCGGGACGGAAATTCTCAAAACTTTTGAAGGCCGCCACTGCCAGCGCTTTGACTCCCGCGGGATCCGTGGGACGTCCGGGGACGTGAACTTCGGAAGCGGAAATTGCGGTGGTGACGCCGCCGTGCACGTAGCTTTCCAGGAAGCCGACTGTTTTTTGGCGCGGAGTGAAATCTCCGAAAGTGGTGTGCACGTGGCTGTCGATCAAGCCCGGTATGACGGTGGTGCCGTCGGCGTCGATGACTACATCGGCGCTGGACACTTCGCTTGCCGAGGCAGCGCCAACGCTGACGATGCGCCCGTCCTGGGCGATAATCGTGTCGCCCTGAACAAAAGGATCACGCCAATTTCCATTTACTATTGTGCCAATATTTACAATGGCAACGCGCATCCGTGTCGCCGACTCTACTGCGCTAGACAAGGCCGTCCTCTCCCTTGATCTCGTGCGCCGCAAGTCCCCCGACGCGGTGATTGATGCGCCCGCGATTGGCGAACGCGGCGATGATGGCGATTTCGTCGGGCAACGGAGCGTCGTGCAGCGTCAGTGTGATCCCATCGTAATGCGATCTGACATACAACGCGTCCTTGTGCGCTAGTGGAATGTCGATGGTTTCACCCGGCGAGACTCGTTTGGTCATTGAAGAAATCCAGGCCTTGCCGCCGCCAGCCGCCTCACGCATAACATTGCCATAGACTGTGGTAAGCATGGCTACCGCGTGTTCCTGTTCGCCGCCCACACCTACGAGCCCGGCCTTGCCATAGCTTTGCACTGGCAGTCCGCCCATTGCTTCAATTCCCATAGTGGTGATGCGTTTCCCAAGTTCGAGGCTTGCCTTTGTGAGCGGCGACAGGTCTTCGACGTAGCGCTGCGCGAACGGATTCTTCAGCACAGCCACGACTGCGACTTTGCGCAGGACCGGGTCGGCGGCCTGACCGGCTTCGTAGAAAACATCCTCGGAGAACGTGACGATCTTGCGGACTTCCAAGTTATCCTCCTCGTGCGAGTAGCGCGGACTTCAGTCTGCGGGGTTTAGTATTTGCAAGGACTAAACCCCGCAGACTGAAGTCCGCGCTACCAATGCCCTCAAGCGTCGCGTACCACCAGCTTCATGGGCGTGGGATTGAACGCGTTGCAGGGAGTCAAATCCTGCGGGCAGGCCGAGAGCAGGGCCACCACGTCCATTTCGGCCCGCAACGTGATACGCGCACCAGCTGGGTGCGCCGCGGGATCGGTCACAACTTTGCCTTCAGGAGTCACGCGATTGTGCATGAACACGTTCCAGGCTTGCTCGCCGCGAATATCAAATTTTATTCCCATGAGGTCGCGCGCCTGCTCAAGATTTCGCAGGCAGCTGCGATGATCGGACAGGCCGAAATCGCGCGAAAAGCGTTCTGGGTCGCAACAGGGAACAATTAAATCGTGCTTGCCGACATCGTCGCGCAGAATTGTAAAGATGGGATTGCGGTGGTTGGTAAATAATTGCGAGCCGACGCCCAGAAGGATGGAGGCGTTGCAGGAAACTGTGTGTGTCGGCGACATATATTCGCTGGGATCGGCAGCCCGCCAGGCAACCAGATCGCCGACTTGCTGCCCTTCGAGATCGATGATATCCAGAAGCTGCCCTGCGCGCAGGGTGATTCCGCGCCCTTCGCGCGCCGGAACAACGGTTTCGCTGACGGTGCTCATACCTGGGACGGATCGCTACCGGGCGCTTTCACGCGCGGCTTTTGCCGCCGGCGGGTAGCGCTCGTCGAACAATCCAGCCTCCAGATTTTCAAGATAGCCGAGCACATCGGCGAGGTCAGTCACGTCCACATATTTCATGTGCAGATCGAAGAGCGACATTTTGTGGGAAAGCTCTCCGCGGTCAAAGACGGCCTCTTCGGGAATAGTGACGCGCAAATCGTAGCTGAGGGCGTCCACGGCCGAGGCCCGCACGCAGCCGCTTGTTGTAGTTCCAGTTAATATCAGCGAATCTACTCCGGCGTTGGTCAGATAGCTCATCAGCGGAGTTCCGAAAAAGGCCGAGGGCTTCCTTTTCTCGATGAACACGTCGCCCGGCACAGGCGCAACCTCCGCCACAATCTCATTGCCCTTGTGGCCCTGCACATCCACTTCTTCTTCCGAGCGCGTTCCCTTCAGCGTCCAGATGCCCAGGTCGAATCCGTCCGGCCGGCGTGGATTGGTGGTATAGAAGACGGGAAGGCGCTTTCGGCGCGCCACGGCCAGAATTTTCTGGATGGCGGCGATGCCGTCCCAGGCGCGCTCTCCACAGGAAAAATGCCAGCGCTTGATGGACTCCAGAATCGGCTCGCGTTTGTCGCCGCAAAAATTGTAGTTCACGTCGATAACCATGATGGCCGGGCGCTTGCCAAAACCGGCGCGGCGTCCCCATCCGGCAGCGGCAAACACCCGGCGGTCGCGCTCCCCGATCACGTCATCCCAAATGGCCATTTCACTTCCCTCGCGGCCTCGTGTACTTGAGAGTATCCGGGCTGAAGCCGGGCCGTTGATAGGGATCGGCCAGCCAGCGGTCGGTGCGACTGACCCTCACCGGGCTATTCACTTCCATGCTACCCGGCTTGGGCGTTTCAAGCGACCGCCGCAGATATTTTCCTCGAGGCTCCCCAACTGGTCTCATGCCGGGACTGTCCTTGGCCCATTCGGCGGTGACCTTGCCGCGCAGAATGGTTTTCACCGGCCAGCCTTTGAACGTGTGACCTTCCATCAGGGACCAACCCGAGCGCGTGTTGATGTGGCCCTTGTTGACCGTAACCTCGCGGGACAAATCGATCAGCACAACGTCCGCATCAAAACCAGGCAAGAGCGAACCTTTTCGGCCCCAGATGCCGGAAGTCTTCGCGGGATTCTCGCAGGCGACCTGCACCACTCTCTCGATTGACAGTCGTCCTTTGTTGACGCCTTCCGAGAGCAATGCAGGCAGCATCATTTCGACGCGCGAAAAACCTGTGCGGCAGGACCAGATATTGGGATTGTACATTTCTTCGTAGGAAGAAGGTTCCCACGCGACGACGTGATCGGAACCCACCACGTCCACGGTGCCGTCGGCCAGAGCGGCCCGCAGGGCTTCGATATTGTCGCGCCTGCGCAGAGGCACATTGATGCGCCAGCCGAACTGAGGTTCCATCCACAGCCAGGCCGGTCCGGTTTGCGCATAGACTTCAAGGCCGTCGGCGCGCGCCCGCGCAATTTCATCGAAGGTCAGCTTGGTGGTGGCGTGCTGCAAATAGAGTCGCACATGTCCGGGAGTCTGCCGCGCGAGATAGCTGTACGCGTGCACGTGCTGCGCCTCAAGGAAGTCGGGCGAGCGGTCAGTCCATGCGCCGAAATCGCTGCGTCCGGCCTTGCGCAGGCGCTCCTCGAAAATGCGCGCGATCTCCCAATTTTCCGGATGAATGTGGCAGATGGCCGGGTAACCCAGGTGAGCCACGTTCTCCATCACCAGATATACGGTGCCGTCATCAATACCGGTGCCCAGGCCCGCGCGGCGCGAGGGCCAGTTGCTGTCCTGATCGGCGCGCCATCCCTTCATGCTGCGCGTCTGCATGTACAGCTTGAACGAAGTGACGCCATGCTCCTCGGCGTATTGCGGAATTTCGTTGGCTTGCTCGTCGGTCTCAAGCATATAGGTCAAGTAGCAGTCGACCATGGAAACCGATTCGATTATCTCCACAGCCGTGCCGAAGCACTTGTTGAAGGACACCACATCGCTGGCGGCCACCACTTCCTTAAATGGCTCGGTGCCAAGCCGCGTGGACGGCGCTTGTATTCCCCAACTGGTAATTCCCGCGCAGGCCGCGGCGCGCGATTCCGTGGTCATGTCATATTTGAATGGGACGTAGCAACCGGGGTGGGCTTCGCTATCGACAATGCCGGGAAGGACGTGCAGCCCCGTGGCGTCGATCACTTCTCTTGCAGGCGGCATGAATTCGTTCTGCCCAAGGGTGACGACCTTGCCGTCCTTGATGCCTACGGCCATTTTGTAGCTTCCGCCGCCGAGGACCAGGGTTCCGTTTTTGATTACCAGATCCAGTTGTTCCGCCACCGCGCCCCCTCGGTTGACAGCCGGCCTTTGGCTTGCAGTCGGCGCACGGTTGACAGTCAGAACGATCGCGCCGTATTCTGTCTCTTGTCTGAGACAATATAGCAACGCAAATTTTTCATCGCAAGCGCCTATTCCGGAGCCTCCATTGACCGTGCAGTCGTTTTGGCCCACCCATGCAAACGTGACCAGCGGAGACCTGGCACCGGGACGCGATGCTGCCCATCCGCTGGAGGCGCGACGTTGTACGGTTCAACTTTCCAGCGGCCAACTGTATCTGGACGCAATGGCGTCACCGGCAACCGCGCTGCTTGGGCATGATTTGCCTGCAATGCCGGGAACCGATCAGGCGAAAGTGGAACAGATGCTGTCCTCTTTGGCGCCCGGATTTTCGTGCATTGTCATGACATCCAGTTTTGCGGCTGCAGCTGAATTTGCGGCGAGTCTTGCAAGATCGGCTGCGGGCGCGGAAAAGCGCGTTGCCGAGATCAACGCAATCGACGGAGAAGCGGCAGCCGGTGATAGTTTCCTAATCGTGCACGAAAACGAAACGCTTGGCCGCTGTGGCCGATGGTTTGCCAGCACGGCTTGGAAGCGAATACCGGATTTGTTGGTGGCGGGCGAAGTACTGGCTCTGGGCTTCCCTTTCGGCGCGGTCTTGGGGCGTAGCGCTCACGCCAGCACGCACAATGCTAACTCTACAATCCTGGCGCGCGTCGCCGCCGCCGTGACCGCCGTGGAAACCGAAGGACTTTTGCAGCAAGGCAGCGAAATTGCCACCTATCTGATGGCGCGGCTATTGTCCGTGCGCATCAGTTGCCCGCAGATTGAAAGCATCGAGGGGCTGGGACTTTCGATTCGCATCTCATTCGCCCCGCCAATGAC
>Ga0182024_10025627_pt1 | contig 10399 bp, 7 predicted proteins | sample P32metaG_FD_120480 | JGI IMG/M metagenome (GOLD analysis project Ga0182024, IMG submission 120480) | Permafrost microbial communities from Stordalen Mire, Sweden - P3-2 metaG (Illumina Assembly) | ecosystem: Environmental > Terrestrial > Soil > Wetlands > Permafrost | place: Sweden: Stordalen...
CTCTTGTCAATAACGCCGGCTTCGGGGCCTTCGGCGAATTTGCCCAAATGCCTGAGGCAGAGATCCTCGGCCAGATCCATCTCAACATTACCGCTCTCACCGAACTCACGCGCCTCTTCCTGCCGTCTATGATCCAACGTCGCAGCGGTCGCATCATGAATGTCGCTTCCACTGCGGCGTTTCAGCCCGGCCCGCTGATGGCCGTTTACTACGCAACTAAGGCCTATGTACTTTCTTTTTCCCAAGCGATCGCAAATGAACTGCGAGGCTCCGGCGTCACCGTAACGTGTTTCTGTCCGGGAGCCACGCACACCGGCTTCGCTCAACGCGCTGGCACCGAAAACTCCAGAATCTTCAAACAGTTTGGGGCTATGCCGGCCGAGAGAGTCGCCCGCGACGGCTATCGCGCAGTCATGGAAGGAAAAACGATCGCAATCTCGGGCGCCCACAACTGGATCGTTGCGGAATCTGTGCGTTTCGCCCCGCGAAAAGTCGTCACCGCGATCTCGCGCTGGGTCGCGGAAAAAATTCCTTAGACATTTGTTTGCAGAGAGGATTCCATCAAAACTCGCCTGCCCTTCGCCTTTACGAACCGAGACTTTCTCTTTGCAAATCTTTACCCATAAGAACGATACTTTTTAGTAAGGGGAGGGTCTAGAGAAATGGGGAGTTAATTTAACTCCCCGAACTCATTACGAAAATCGAACGCTTCGCCTTACACGCTTCGACGGGAGGTAGCACATGGTACCCACCAGTAGTTACCCCGTTTCGACCTTTCCACCTCTGGCCGGGACAAGTGCGAGAAAATTTCTCGCTGCTTTTACAACAATATTTTTCGCCGCTTCTTGCATCGCGCAAAATCAAGCCCAACCTCAAGCACAATCCAATGCATTGCCGGATGCGCAGTCCGGCCTGCACTCCCAAGCCAACCCTCAATCTTCCTCGCTAACTCTTCCGGCGGGTACCAGAATTCCTCTCGTGCTCACCCATGATATTCAGAGCAGATCCATGCATCGCGGTGATCCGATTTACGCGCAGATCACGTCTCCCGTTAACATGGGCGACCAGGTGATCATTCCACCGGGCGCGTTTGTGCAAGGCACGGTCGACAAACTGGAGCGCAAAGCTGGGCGCGCCGAGCTGCATCTTCAATCCATATCGATGACTTTCCCAGATGGCTACGTCGCTTCGGTCCCCGGGCCTGTGACGCTGGAGAGCGATGACGGTTATGCTCTACCTGACCCGAGCCAAAAACGGGTAATCGGCTTTGTCGCTCTCCCGGCAGCAGGCGCCGGCCTGGGAGCTTTGATCGGACATAGCCTCGCCAGTTCTCAGAGCAGCACGCTTACCAATACACTTCCGCCCGGCTGCACCGGCGTGCCTCCCGAATGCCTTACGTCCAGCGTAAGTGTTCCCGGCAGCAAGGCCAAAGACACGGTGATCGGAGCGATGGTCGGAACAGCGATAGGAGCTGTGGCTTCGTTCGCGCTATTCGCGAGCTCTCACGGTTTTTTTATTGATGTCGGAACCCCTGTTGAGATGGTGCTGCAAAAGCCGCTCTCTCTGCCGCAAAACCAGGCCGCCAGCGCTGTACGCGACTCCGAACAACATCCGGTGGCAATCCAGCCTGTGGCCTCGCGGCCAGTTCCGCCAGCACCTCCCGATCCCGGTTCAGTGACTACAGATCAGGGAACCTGCTACACGCCGGGCTCTCCAGGAACTCCCGACACCGTGATCCCAGGACCTCCTGGCCCCGATGGCACGCCAGGACCTTCAACCACGATCCCCGGCATACCTGCAACTCCGCCAACGCCGTATCCATGTCCATAAGAAGCCAGTGAGCGCGCAGATGGAAGACTGGAGATAAGCTCTTCGGTTTTCCACTGCGCCGTTGAAAGCATGTCGCGGCAGACGCTGTTAAGTTGTAGGGGCACTTGGTTGGAACATGGAGCCTTGATGGGAACATGTGGGGACAGCCGCCCTCGGCTGTCCAGCCGAGCAAAGCTCGGCTGCCTTTCGCTGCGTTGCTAACCTCTCGATACGCCAGCCTACCGACTGCCGTAAAACTTCTGTTGTACTCTTATCTCCGGAAGCCGAAAGCCGGAAGCCTGAACATGCCCACACTTATTCCTCAGCCCAGGCGAATCCAATCCGCCGGTAACAAACCCAAACTCATCGACGAATACGTTGGACGCGTCAATACGAAAACTTCAACCGCCAGCGTCGCCCACATGCGCAGCCCGCAAGGCTGGCTCGAGCCGGGCCAAACTCCCGAGTTCGACGAATTCACTATCGTTTTGAAGGGCCTGCTGCGCGTTGAACATAAAGGCGGCGCGCTCGATGTCGCAGCCGGGCAGGCCGTCATCGCCCACGCCGGCGAATGGCTACGCTATTCCACTCCCGAAGAAGCGGGCGCCGAATACATCGCAGTGTGCTTGCCCGCCTTTTCAATGGAGAGCGTACACCGGGATGAATGAATTCACGGCGGGGAGGAGAAAGAACCGGGAAGGGCACGACTCCCAGTCGTGCCAAAAGCAGCCAAGAAGCTGGACGGCTTTGGCCGCTGAGGTGCGCCTCCGCGGATAACCAAAGAGCTCAAGTAGAATGCTCCCGTGCTGAAGAAACTCACTCTATTACGCGAGCGGGTCCAGGACTGGGATATCTACCCCTTCTCGGTTCCAGCAATTCGCCAACTTGGTGTATTGGCTCTTCGCTCTCGCATTGCCTTCTTCGCAGGTGAGAACGGTACGGGCAAGTCAACCCTTCTCGAGGCGATTGCAGCGCATTACGGATTCGGACGCGAGGGAGGAAACCGCAACTTCCGAAACAACTCAACGGAAAGCAATCACTCAATCGATCCACTGGTGAAAGCCTTGCGTTTATCTTTCGACAAGAAGACAGGAGCCGGTTTTCTCTTGCGTGCAGAGAGCTTCTTCAACACCGCTTCCCACATCGACAGACTTGACGAGGAACCCGGGGAAGGACCGCCGATCAGCGCTTTTTACGGAGGCCGCAGCCTTCATACTCGCTCGCATGGCGAGACCTTCTTCACCGTGCTCGATCTCAAGTTTCGGCGCAATGGGCTGTTCCTGTTGGACGAACCGGAAGCGGCGCTTTCGCCACAGCGCCAGTTGTCCTTTCTTGTCCTAATTCACGACGTCCTGCATGAGTTCAAGGACGCGCAGTTTATCATCTCAACGCACTCAGCTGTTTTGCTTGCCTATCCGAAGGCCCAAATTCTCTCATTCGATGAAGAAAGAGTCCACGAGATCGACTACGAGCAAACGGGTTCATTTCAGGTTGCGCATCGATTCCTCAATCATCGAGAAGTGTTTCTGGAAGAACTGTTCGCGGACACGCCGTGGCTCTTTAAGGAAGACTAGCCTCCGACACTGGAGTCGCGAAGCAGAGGCCACCGACGATTCTGAAGGTTTAACTAAGAGCCAAGAGCTAGAAGCTGTCATTCCCACTCAATCGTCCCCGGCGGCTTCGACGTGATGTCATATACAACGCGGTTCACGCCTTTCACTTCATTCACAATCCGCGTCGAAATCGTCTTCAGCACTTCGTGAGGCAGCGGAACCCAGTCGGCGGTCATGCCATCTTCCGAAGTGACGGCGCGCACGGCACAGGTATAGGCGTAAGTGCGCATGTCGCCCATCACGCCAACCGACATCACGGGCAGCAGCACAGCAAACGACTGCCAGATCTTGTTGTAGAGGCCGGCTTCTTTGATTTCGCTAACGACAATTTCATCGCACTCGCGCAGCAGCGCCAGGCGCTCGGGCGTCACCTCGCCCAGCACGCGCACCGCCAGGCCCGGACCCGGGAACGGCTGCCGTTGCAGGATTTCTTCCGGCATGCGCAGGTCCCGTCCAATCTTTCGCACTTCATCTTTGAAAAGATCTTTCAGCGGCTCAATCAGCTTGAGCTTCATCTTCTGGGGCAAGCCGCCCACATTGTGATGCGACTTGATGACCTGCGAGGGCCCCCGCACCGAGCGTGATTCGATCACGTCAGGATAGAGCGTGCCCTGCACCAGCCATTTCACCTTGCCCTCGCTCTTCTCGATGCGCCGCGCTTCTTTTTCGAACACCTTAATGAATTCGTTGCCAATGATCTTCCGCTTCTTCTCGGGATCGCTCACGCCGGCGAGTTTGCCCAGGAATCGGTCGGTCGCGTCGACGGCGTCGAGATGAAGGCCAAGCTTGTCGCGCAGTGTCTTTTGCACTTTTTCGAACTCGTTCTTGCGCAGCACGCCATTGTTCACGAAGATGCAAGTCAATCGCGATTTGCCCTTGGCGTTACGCAGAGCGCGGTCTACCAGCACGGCCGCAACCGATGAATCCACGCCGCCGGAAAGCGCGCAAATGGCGCGCCCGCTGCCCACTTGCTTTTTCAACTGCTCCACCGTGGAATCGATGAAGCGTTGTGGGGTCCAGGTAGGTTTCGCGCCGCAGATCTGAAAGATAAAATTCCTGAGCATCTGCGTGCCTTGCGGCGTGTGATGGACTTCCGGATGAAACTGCACCGCGTACCATTTCTTCGCGGCGTTTTGAATACCTGCCACTGCGTAGTGAGTCCTGGCCATCAGCTCAAAACCCGGCGGCAATTCGAGCGCCTCATCGCCGTGCGACATCCACACCGCAAGCTTTTTAGCAAGCCCTTGAAACAGCATCGACTCCGAAACGATATCGACTTCGGCGTGGCCGTACTCGCGCTTATCGGCGGGACGCACTTTTCCACCGAGCGTGTGCACCATGAACTGCAATCCATAACAGATGCCGAGCACAGGCACTCCCAGCTCAAAGATGCGCGAGTCCGCAGGCGGCGCGTCTTTGTCGTAAACCGACCAGGGCGCTCCCGAAAGCACAATGCCGACTGGCGCGTAGCTCTTGATTTCGTCCAGCTTAGCCGTACAGGGCAGTACGACGGAAAAGACGTTCTGTTCGCGGATGCGGCGCGCAATCAGCTGCGTATACTGCGCGCCAAAATCCAGGATGACAATGCTTTGGTCGATGGAAGAAGGAATGTGCGAGGCTGGGATTTCCACGAATGAGTTTCTCAAATCAGACAAAACGTGTAAAGCCCCGTCGTTGCGGCTTTGTTGGCAGTGCTTGTTCTCAGAATTTGTTCGCAGTATTTTTGCAGTATTGCTGGCAGCGTCCCTCTTTCCAGAATGAGGCGTGCTCGCTGGCCGCGATGAGTTCAGTGACGTCTCTCTAATCAGTTACGTCTCTATCGCTAGATTCGGCAGATCGCTCAAGATCAGTTCGTCCCGATCAATCGACGTTTGAAGCGGCGGGGTAGGGCGCAGCGGCATTGGCGGCAGCGGCGGCAGCAACGCCTGCGGCATTTCCGCGATGCAGACATATCCTGCAAGACGAGCCATGTAAAACCAATCGACTGACGCGAAGTACCCCAGGGCTACAACCATTTGCACCGCCAACAGCACTCGCCACGGCACCAGTCCCGCAAAACCCAGCGGCATGGAAGCCACTGTGGAAGCTGCGACAAAAACGACCAGGTGCGCCAGTCCTGTCCACGTGGTGACCGCCAAAATTGCGCCAGTGCGCTCGCGCAGCAAGGCAACGGCGGCGGAAATCGCGCCTACCACGTCTTCGCCATCGCGCACGGCAAAAACTCCCGCGACTGATAACAGCCAATTGAATGCCCACCACAGCCAGCAGATGAATCCCGCCAGAGGCAGAAAAAGAGAAAAAGCGAGACCGGGACGAGGATTGGCGTCCGGCGACGCGAACCCAGCCAGAATCGCTGCGCCCAGCAATCCGACCAGCGCCGCCACGGCCGTGGCGACACGCAAAAAGTTCAGACGAAGGAGCGCTGTAAACGAATTGTCTTCACGGCTTTCTTTCGCCGAGACCTGGCCTGCGCTGCCTCTCCGGTCAACATGCGAAACGTCCCCGCCAGTGTTGTAGCGAGCCGCATCTCGATGAAAATAATCCAGCAAGGCGCGCACGGTAGCGATCCGGCCCAGCGAAGCCGCTAACATCCACAGGATGCACAGCATCAGCGCCGCGAGCAATGCAGCCAGCACGGCGCGGTTCAAACTGCCGCGCAGAATGTGCGCGATCGCTTCTCCCACCAGATAAGGATGGCGCGTCCGCAGGAAAAGAAGTTCCCCGTTGGTCACAGGAAGAGTATCGAGATATTCGAGGAAGCCGAAAACGCAAATAGCAGCGGCCGTTGCGCCCACAATCCAGCGCCACATTATTTCCGCCAGCGCCAGCGACGGACGCCGGAAGGCCGCGCGAAATCCTTCCGCCGTTGGGGAAATAGCCATGCGTGCCTAGGATACCAGTTTCAATCACAACCAAATTAAAGCCGGGAATAATGGCTGAGATGTGAGCCGAGGATGTCAGCCGAGAACGTCAGCTTCGGAAGGTCTAATCACTTCACAACGATATTCAGCAGCTTTCCTGTAACGTAGATCTTCTTCACAACCTGCTTGCAGGCAATTGCCGCCCGCACTTTTTCGTCGGCTAACGCACGTTCGAGAACTGTTTCTTCCGTTGCGTCCGCGGATACAACGACGCGACCGCGCAGTTTGCCGTTCACCTGCACTGGAATCTCGATCTCTTCTTCCTTAGCCAGGACTGCGTCATACTTCGGCCAAGGGGCCTTGAGCAGATTGCTCTTCTCGCCAATCATCTCCCAGAGCTCATGCGCAAGGTAAGGCGCGAAGGGCGCGAGCAACAGAACCAGGTCGCGCTCAACGTCGCTCAGAAAAGGCTTAGGGACCGCGCCCTGGGCAATCGCTTCTTCCGACGCATACAACACGTTCACAAGCTCCATGATCGCCGAGATGCAGGTATTGAAATGCCAGCGTCCCTGGAAATCGTCGCTCACCCGCTTGATCGTCTGATGCAACTTGCGCTGAATCGCGCGAGCGGCTGGTTGCAGCGGCGTTGCTGCCGAACCCGCTTCGCGCACCGATGCCAGCGACGGCGCGCTAGACGCTACCAGCGACGTCGCTACGCAGGTGTTCCTCACCATAAACCGGTACACGCGTCCCAGAAATCGGTGAATCCCTTCAATCCCGGTATCTTGCCAGTCGAGGTCGCGGTCGGGCGGCGCGGCAAACAAACTGTAGAGCCGCGCAGCGTCCGCTCCATAGCGCGCAACCATCTCGTCGGGCGATACCACGTTGCCCAAACTTTTCGACATCTTCGCGCCGTCTTTGATCACCATCCCCTGCGTAAACAAACGGTCGGCGGGCTCGTCGTTGGTGATCATGCCCAGATCGCGCATGAATTTCGTCCAGAAGCGCGAATAGATCAGGTGCAGAATCGCGTGTTCCACGCCGCCGATGTACTGGTCGATCGGAAACCAATATTGCGCGACCTTGCCGTCAAACGGCGCGTGGTCGTTGTGCGCGTCCGTATAGCGATAAAAATACCAGGACGAATCGACGAACGTGTCCATCGTGTCGGTCTCGCGCCGCGCGGGCCCTCCGCACTTGGGGCAGGTGGCGTTCACGAATTCAGGCACTTTTCCCAGCGGAGATCCGCCGGTCAGCGTGATATCGACCTTATCGGGCAAGATTACCGGCAAATCTTTTTCGGGCACCGGGACGATGCCGTCTTTCTCGCAATAGAGCATCGGGATCGGCGTGCCCCAGTAACGCTGCCGCGAGATTCCCCAGTCTTTCAGCCGATACGTAACCGTAGCTTTGCCAAATTTTTTCTGCTCGGCATGCTCCGACATCTTTTTGATCGCGTCATCGCAGGTCATTCCGCTGTACGGCCCGGAATTGATCAGCATTCCGTCATGCGTAACAAACGGCAACGCCGGCTCGGCCACAGTCTCTTCGGGATCGCTTGCCAGCGGAACAACAACCAGCCGAATTTCGAGACCATACTTTTTCGCAAACTCATAGTCGCGCTCGTCGTGCGCGGGCACGCTCATAATGGCGCCAGTGCCGTAATCCATCAGAATGTAGTTCGCAACCCAGATCGGCACCTTTTCGCCATTGAACGGATTGACTGCATAGCGTCCGGTAGCCACGCCGTGCTTTTCGATTTCGCCAATATCACCGGCTTCCTTGGCTTTGCGCTGCTCCGCAATCAGTTGATCGACCTTCGTCCGCAAATCGGCATTCGCGCCCGCGAGATCTTTCACTATGGGATGCTCCGGCGCAAGCTGCACCGAGGTAGCGCCATAGATCGTGTCGACACGCGTAGTAAACACGCTGATAGTGGAACCGGCCGGACCACTCGCGCCTTCCAGCTTGAAGTCGACCAGCGTGCCTTCGCTGCGGCCAATCCAGTTACGCTGCATGGTGCGAACTTTTTCGGGCCAGCCCTCCAGCTTGTCGAGGCCGCATAGCAATTCGTCGGCATACTTCGTCGTGCGCACGAACCATTGCTCGAGTTCGCGCTGTTCAACGACCGTGTCTTCATGGCGCCAGCAGCAGCCGCCAACCACCTGCTCGTTCGCGAGCACGGTTGCGCACTTCGGGCACCAGTTGACCCGGCTCTTTTTGCGATACGCCAATCCTTGCTCAAACAGCTTCAGAAAGAACCACTGGTTCCAGCGATAGTAGTCCGGAAGACAAGTGGTGACTTCGCGCGACCAGTCGTAGGCGAAGCCCAGGCGCTTCATCTGCGCCTTCATGTTGGCAATGTTGCCCAGCGTCCACAGTCGCGGCGGCGTGTTGTTCTGGATCGCAGCATTTTCCGCTGGCAATCCGAACGAATCCCAACCCATGGGGTGAAGCACGTTGTAGCCGTTCATCCACATGTAGCGAGCGAGCGCGTCGCCAATCGAATAGTTGCGCACGTGCCCCATGTGCAACGCGCCAGAGGGATAGGGCAGCATTTCCAGTACGTAATATTTTTTCTTGGTCGAGTGTGGCTCGGCGGCGTAGAGGGCAGCATTTTGCTTCCAGCGCTCGAACCATTTGCTTTCGACGCGCTGCGCATCGTAACGCTCGTCATTGCGGACGTCGTTGCGAACATCGCTGCGTTCCGCGTCGACACCTTCCGCCTGAGTCACGCTGGCTTCGGATTTTTCTTCCTGCGGCATAAATGAGATTGGTATTGGAATTAGATTCTACAACGCAGAATAAGACTGTGGCGCGGACGCCCCGCCCGCGAAACCTCAACCCACGAGCTTTTTCAGCGCGTCAATATTCCTGCGATCATCCCCCGGCAAGTCAATCGGCGTTTCCGCGATGAACGCCGCATGCGCCAGGCGAAGATCATTGAGCAGGATTCGAAAGGTCTCTTTGCCAATCGTTCCCTTCCCAATGTGTTGATGGCGATCCAACTTCGATCCCCGCGCCGCTTTAGCGTCATTGCAATGCCATACTTTGACATGATTTAGGCCGATCGTCGCATCCAAATGCTGCAAAGTCGCATACAAACCCTCCTCGCTGACTATGTCGTAACCGGCGACGTGAGTATGGCAAGTATCGATGCAGGCGGCAACGGGAACCACTCCGCGCAGGCGCTCCAAAACTTCGGCGACTTGTTCGAAGCTTCCGCCGAGCGAAAACTCTGCGCCAGCGGTATTTTCAATGAGAATGGTCAGGCCGCCTCGATCCAGGTCCAATCCTTCCGTAGATGCGGCAATGGCAGCCGCGGTACGCAGCAGACCTTGCTCGCGATCGCTGCCGCGAAACGAACCGGGATGCAGCACCAGATATTCCGCGCACAGAGACAGCGCCCGCTCCACTTCGCCGCGAAATGCCTGCATCGACTTCTGCAGAAACAATTCATTCGAACTGGCCAGGTTCACCAGATAATTTGTATGAATCACAAGCGGCTTCAGATCGTAGCTCGCCCGCAGCCGGTTCATTTCGGCGCAATGCGGCTCGCCGAGCTCATACGGAGCCCATTGCCGTGGGCTCGAAGAGAAGATTTGAAACGTATTGCACCCTAGTCGATACGCACGTTCGGCGGCATTCTGCACCCCTCCCGCCGAAGAAGTGTGAATGCCGATGCGGCGCGAAGTCAGGCGGGGCGGCCGTTTCGGCGCCGGGCGTTTGAGGATATCTTGTTCTCGGGCCATGGAGCGCGGCATGAGTCCAAGTATATGGTCGGGGCACGGGGCCTTGCTCGGGGTAACCCAAGAGGACGTTCATAGGCATCTTCGTTTGTTCAATCATTAGCTGACAGCCTGAATTGTGTCACCATGAGCGAAGTTGCCGATCGCCAAGCGGACGCAACCCGGTCAGGACAACAAAGTTCGCCACACCTTGGTAGTGTCTTAAAATTTAAGACACCACCCACACCATTGCCCGTTTGCGGTGCGGACGGTGGCAACGGTAGACTTAAGTGCCGCTTCTGCAGCCGCGGCAGCAGTTAAGTTGCGAGCTTCGCTTGGGACAGTCGAGGTCTGACAGCCGAGGTCTGACAGCCGAGGTCTGACAGCC
>Ga0182024_10025628_pt1 | contig 10398 bp, 7 predicted proteins | sample P32metaG_FD_120480 | JGI IMG/M metagenome (GOLD analysis project Ga0182024, IMG submission 120480) | Permafrost microbial communities from Stordalen Mire, Sweden - P3-2 metaG (Illumina Assembly) | ecosystem: Environmental > Terrestrial > Soil > Wetlands > Permafrost | place: Sweden: Stordalen...
AAGGAGCACCTCGGCCTGCCCGACCGCGAGGACGTCAAGCAGGGGGTGATCGCCTACAAGATCGCCGCCCACGCCGCCGACCTCGCCAAGGGCCACCCCTCCGCCCGCACCTGGGACGACGCCCTCTCCCGCGCCCGCTTCGAGTTCCGCTGGGAGGACCAGTTCAACCTCGGGCTCGATCCGGAGACGGCGCGGGAGTTCCACGACGAGACCCTGCCCAAGGAGGCGCACAAGGTGGCCCACTTCTGCTCGATGTGCGGGCCGAAGTTCTGCTCGATGAAGATCAGCCAGGAAATCCGCGACGCCGCCGCCGCCCAGAACGACGTCGAAACCGGCCTCGCGCTGATGGCCGAAAAGTTCCGCGAGGGCGGCGGGGAGATCTACGTCGAGGCGAAGGGATAGGGCGAGCCTGGAAAGCCTTCCCCACCGCCGGAAACGATCCGTCTCTCCGCTCATCCCCGCGAAAGCGGGGACCCAGCGCTTTCCAGCCTGGCGAGCCCAGCGGTTTGCCAGAACGGAGCCATGCCTATCCCCGGACACCTCTGGATCCCCGCTTTCGCGGGGATGAGCGGGGGAGCGTATTCCTTTGTTGGCGGCGACCGCGGGTGGCGCTTCGCCGTCGGCGCGGTAGGGTTCCCGTCCTGCCGCAGCCCTGAGTCCCCGCATGACCGAACCCCTCGCCACGCTGAGTGATGTCGCCCGTGGGCGGGGGCGGTATCCGGCCTATACGCGGCAGAGGTTGGCCGACGTGGCGCGGCGGCTGCGGCGGGCGATCTATCCGGCCTCGGAACCGGTGACGGCGATCGAGGTCGCGGGTCCGACCGACAGGATCAGCTTCGAGGAAGCAGCCCGCCTCGACTATCGGCCCGCGAAGATCGGCGAGGCGCTTGGGCCGCTTTGGTCCACGTGGTGGTTCCGGGTCACCGCCGACATCCCGCCGGACTGGGCCGCGGCGCGGGTCGACCTGCACTGGGATTCGGCGTCGGAGGCGCTGCTGTGGCGGGACGGGCGCTCGGTGGCCGGCCTCAACATCGGCCGCCACGAGGTACGTCTGACCGACGCGGCGGCCGGCGGTGAACGCGTGGCGTTCCACGTCGAGGTCGCCTGCAACCGCGCGTTCGGCGTCGATCACGGCGGCGGGGGGCGCAGGGGCGGGCCGGACGAGCCCTATGTTCTGCGGGCCTGCGAACTGCGCCGCTTCGACCGCGAGGCGTGGCGCCTGTTCCACGACTTCGACACGCTGCGCCAGCTGGAGGCGGACCGGACGCCGGCCCAGACCTCGCGGTCGTACGGCGCCGCCGGGAGCGGGGTCCTGCGCCCCGCGCTGGACACCACCTGGGCCGGGCGGCTGCTGCACGACCTCAACCGGGTCTGCAACCTGATCGATCCGGGCGAGCCGTCGAGCTGGCCCACGGCGCGCCCGATTCTGGACGGCCTGCTGTCGGCGCGAAACGCCGACGTGACCCACGACCTGTTCGCGGTTGGCCACGCCCATATCGACACCGCCTGGCTGTGGCCGATCGAGGAGACCCGGCGCAAGTGCCAGCGCACCTTCGCCACCGCCGTGGCCCTGATGGACGACTATCCGGCCTTCAGGTTCGCCTGTTCCCAGGCCTACCAGTACGCCGAGATCGAACGCACCGATCCGGACCTGTTCGCCCGCATCAGGGCCAAGGCGGCGGCAGGCCAGTGGATCCCGATCGGCGGATCCTGGGTCGAGCCGGACTGCAACCTGCCTTCGGGCGAATCCCTGTGCCGCCAGTTCCTGTATGGCCAGCGCTATTTCGAACGGACCTTCGGGCGCCGGTCGAGCGTGTTCTGGAACCCGGACGTGTTCGGCTACGCCGGCCAGCTGCCGCAGCTGATGCGCGAGGCGGGGATGAGCCGGTTCCTCACCCAGAAGCTGTCGTGGAACCGTTTCACCAGCCCGCCGCACCACAGCTTCGTCTGGCGCGGCATCGACGGCAGCGAGGTCATCACCCACTTCCCGCCGGCCGACACCTACAACGGGATGGCGACGATGGAGGAGCTTCGCTACCACGCCGCCAACTACAAGGACGCCGACCGTTCCGGCGAGGCGATGTACCTGTTCGGCTATGGCGACGGCGGCGGCGGGGCCGACGCCGGCATGATCGAGCGCCTGGCGCGCGCCGCCGACCTGCAGGGCGTTCCACGGGCCAGGATCGAGACGCCGGAGGCCTTCTTCGAGCGGCTGGAAGCCCGCGCCGCCGATCTGGCCGCGATCGAGGGCGAACTCTACTTCGAGTACCACCGCGGAACCTACACCAGCCAGGGCGAGATCAAGCGGCTGAACCGGCTGAACGAGGGCCGGCTGCAGGCCCTGGAGTTCCTGTGCGTGGCCAGCGCCCTGGCCGGGCGGGCGGCGCCGGATCGGGACGTGGTGGAGGGTCTATGGCGGGTCCTGCTGACCAACCAGTTCCACGACATCCTGCCGGGCAGCAGCATCGCGCCCGTCAACGTCACGGCGGTCGCCCAGCTCTCCGCCCTGGCCGAGGAGGTGGCGGCCGTTAACGCGCGGCTGCTGGCCGGCCTCGCCGACGGGACAGGGGACGCCACCCCGATCAATCCGATCGGCTTCGCGCGAGCCGAGGTGACGGAGGCGCCGGGCGGCGCGGTGGTGTTCGCCGTCGCCGAGCCGTTCTCGGCGGGCCGTCTGGCCGAGGTCCCGGACACGGTGACGCTTCGGGAGCGGGCGGACGGAAGCCTGCGCCTTGAGAACGCTCACCTCAGCGCCCTGCTCGCGCCGGATGGCGAGGTGCTGTCCCTGGTCCATCGCGGCTGTGGCCGCGAGGCCCTGGCCGGGCCGGCCAACCGCATGGTCCTGTTCGATGACCGCCCGACGGCGTTCGACGCCTGGGACATCGATCCGTTCGCCCTGGAGACGGCGCGGGACGCGCCGGGCGCCCATCGCTGCGAGGTCGTCTCGCGCGGTCCGTCGCGGGCCGAGGTGAGGTTCGAGCGACGGATCGGCGCGGCCAGCGCCCTCACCCAGGTCGTCCGGCTCGACGCCGGCGCCCGGCGGCTGGAGTTCCATTCCGTCCTCGACTGGCATGAGCGCAACCGCTGGCTCAAGGCGGTGTTCCCCGTCGCCTGCCGGGCACCCCACGCGACGTTCGAGACCCTGTTCGGCGCGGTCGAACGGCCGACCCACCAGAACACCGACGCCGACCTGGCCCGCTACGAGGTTCCCGGACACCGCTGGGCGGACCTCTCCGAGCCCGGTTTCGGGGTCTCGCTGCTCAGCGACGCCCGCTACGGCTTTTCGGTTCTGGGCGGCGAGATGGGCCTCAGCCTCGCCCGCGGACCCACCTCGCCCGATCCTCGCGCCGACGAAGGCGAGCACCGGTTCGCCTACGCCCTCTATCCGCACCAAGGCGACTGGCGCGACGCCGGAACGGCGGCCGAGGGCGCGCGATTCAACCGGCCGCTGCTCTGGGCCCAGGGTTCGCCCGCGGACGTCCTGCGGGTCCCGCTGGTGTCGGCGAGCCCGGGCCACGTGGTGGTCGATGGGATCAAGCCGGCGGAGGACGGCGCGGGCTGGGTGGTGCGGCTCTACGAAAGCATCGGCGCTCAGGTCCGCGCACGCCTGGCGTTCGGGGCCGCCATCACGACGGCGCAGCTCAGCAACACCCTCGAAGACCGGCTTGATCCTCTCCTCCTGGAAGGCGGCGCCTGCGAAGTTGACCTGCGGGGTTTCCAGCTGATGACGATCCGAATCGAGTGAGCCGCGCGGAAAATGCGCCCGCTAAGGTTTCCGTGCTTGATTTCGCGGGAAGGTGTATGATCCGCGCACGGAGGCAAAGGCCGAGCGATGGCCAGGGAGGCACTCAGCCGGCGAGACGCCGCGGCGCTGCTGGTCGCGGGGCTGGCCTTTGCGCCATCCGCGCGGGCCTTCGAGGCCTTCAACATAAATCGATCGGCCCAGGGGACGCGGCTGTCGGAGCCGCCCTACGCCCCGCCGGTCAACATCGCCGCCGTCAACGATCTCTACCGCCGCATGACCGCGCCGATCCGGGTCAACGGTCATGGGCCGTTTCCGTTCGTGGTCGACACCGGCTCCAACCAGACGGTGATCGCCGCCGAGCTGGCCGCCCACCTCGGCCTGACGCTCGGCGAGCCCGCGCCGCTCAACGGGGTCGCGGGCGTGCAGATGGCGCCCACCACCCGGGCCCGGCTGGACGTCGGTCCTCGCCGTCACCGGGACGCGACCCTGTCGATCCTGTCCCAGACGGACATCGGCGGGTTCGGCCTGCTGGGACTGGAAGACCTGGATGGCCAGGAGATCACGCTGGACTTCCGCGGCCAGGCCCTGCGCATCGAGCCGGGCCGCCGCTCCGTCAACGACGTCGGCGCGATCGCGGTGAAAGCCCACCGGCGCAACGGCCAGTTGACTCTGGTGGACGCCGACCTCGCCGGGCTGCACGTCACCGCCTTCCTCGATTCGGGCGCCCAGAACACCATCGGCAACATGGCGCTGCGCGCCCTGGCTCTCACCCGCAATCCGACCAGCCCCTGGTACGAGACGCCGATCATCAGCGCCACCGGCCAGACCATCCAGGCCGAGATGGCCGATCTGCCGCGCCTGCGCGTGGGCAACCTCAACATGCCCAACTGGCCGGTCGCCTTCGCCGACCTGCACACCTTCCGCATGTGGAACCTGGTGGATCGCCCGGCGATCCTCCTGGGCGTCGACGTCCTCAGCCGCTTCGAGACGGTCTGCCTCGACTTCGCCCGCGACGAGGTCCGCTTTCGTCTGCCCGGCGCGGCCTGAGTAAGACATCCCGGAGCCTGGAGTCGGAATCTCGCTTTGACTCTTAGTGCAGAGCCTGATTCAGCCATTTCAATGAAACGGCTTCAGGCTCTGGCGGCGCTGTTGCGGCGCGAGTGGCGCTATCTGACCGGCCTTGCGCGCACCCTGCTCAGGGTGGAGACGATTTCGCCGACGTCCCGTCGCCTTGTCTGCGACGATCTCGAAGACGCCGTGGACCGCTGGCGGGCGCACCCCGCCATCCGCTTCGAGGGGGCCGGCCTGACCTATGGCGAGATGGACGCCCTGGCCAATCGCTTCGCCCACTGGGCCCTGGCCCAGGGTCTCGCGCCCGGCGATGTCGTCGCGGTCTTCCTGCCCAATCGGTTGGACTACCTGCCGCTATGGTGCGGCCTGACCAAGGTCGGGGTGGTCGCCGCCCTGATCAACAACAATCTGGCCGGCGAAGCCCTGGCCCACTGCCTGAGGGTGTCGGGCGCCGGGCATTGCGTCGTCGACGGCGCCACCGTCGCCGCCTTCGACGCCGTGGCGCCGACGCTGGAAACCGCGATGCAGCCCTGGAGGCTCGGCGCGCGGGCAGGGGGAGCCGGTGATCTGGACGCCGCCATCGGCGCCTCGAGCGACGGCCGGCCGGATCGCGGCCTGAGGGCGGAGCTTCGCGCCCGCGACACCGCCCTGCTCATCTACACCAGCGGCACCACCGGCCTGCCCAAGGCGGCGCGGGTGACCCACGTGCGCGCGGGCCTCTACATGCGCGGTTTCGCCGGCGCGACCGGCGCGCGCGCCAGCGACCGGATCTACGTCACCCTGCCGCTCTACCACGCCACCGGCGGCCTCTGCGCCATGGGCGCCGCCCTGCTCAACGGGGCCAGCGTCGCCCTGCGGGTGGGATTTTCCGCCAGCCACTTCTGGGGCGACGTCGTCGCCGAACAGGCCACGATGTTCGTCTACATCGGCGAACTGTGCCGCTATCTCGTCAACCACCCCCCCGGGCCCGCGGAGCGCGCCCATCGGCTGCGGCTCGCCTTCGGCAACGGCCTGGGCGGCGATATCTGGGCGACGCTGGAAGACCGCTTCGGCATCCCGCGCATTCTGGAATTCTACGGGTCCACCGAGGGCAATGTCTCGCTGTTCAACTTCGACGGCAAACGCGGCGCCCTGGGACGTGTCGCGCCCTACCTTCGCGCCCTGTTCAAGGTCGAGCTGGTCCGCTTCGACCCGGAAGCCCAGGCCCCCGTGCGCGGGCCGGACGGCTTCTGCATCCGCGCGGCGCCCGGCGAGGTGGGGGAGTGCGTGGGCGTGATCGCTGGCGGCGCCCGCACCGAATACAGCGGCTATGTCAATCGCGCCGACAGCGAAAAGAAGGTGCTGAAGGACGCCTTCCGCGCCGGCGACCGCTGGTTCCTGACCGGCGACCTGATGACCCGCGACCGCGACGGCTACTTCTACTTCGTTGACCGGGTAGGCGACACCTTCCGCTGGAAGGGGGAGAACGTCTCGACCAGCGAGGTGGCCGCCGCCCTGCTGGCCGAACCGGGAGTCAAGGAAGCCATCGTCTACGGCGTCGCCGTGCCCCATCAGGACGGCCGGGCCGGCATGGCCGCGATAGTCGTCGACGATTCCCTCGACCTGGCCGGGCTGCGCGACCGCCTCGGGGGCGCCCTGCCGGGCTACGCCCAGCCGCTGTTCCTGCGCCTGACCCCGGCCCTGGCCACCACCGGCACTTTCAAGCCCCGCAAGGTCGACCTGATCGCTCAGGGCTTCGAACCGGGCGCCGCCGCCGACCGGCTGTTCTTTCACGATCGGGAAAAGGGCTTCGTCCCGCTGACCCCGGCGCTGCGCGACCGCATCGTCGCCGGCGACGTGCGGCTCTGAGGAGCGTGGCCTAGGCGGCGCCCTCCGCCCTTTCGACGAACGGGGCGAGGACCTGCTTCACCCGGAGTTCCGCCGGGATCTGCTCGGGGCCGATCCTGCGGTCGATCTCCTCGTGCGACCAGTAGATGCGGCGTTCCTGGTAGTTGAGCATCATGCCGGTGAAGGCGCCGGAATCGAGCGAGGACTGGATGGCTTCCAGGTTGGAGACGTCCTCCTCGAGGATGCTGTCGAACCGTTCGTTGGCGACGATGCGGTCCGGCGGGAGCGGGCCTTCGCCCCAGTCCGCCCCGACGCCATAGACCTCGATCTCGCATTGGCCGGGCGTGCGCGGCCAGAAGAGCAGGAATTTTCCGTTGCCGATGCTCCACGGCACGTTGAGGGCCGGCCAGAGCGTCTGGGCGACGCTGCTGCGACGGTACATCTCGCCCTTGGGCCATCCGGTCGCTGGACGATGATCGATGTCGGCCTGCGACAGCCGCACGCACATCCGCGAATTGCCGTTGGGCAGGAGGCCCATGGTGGCGGCGCTGTGGTCGAGCATCGCGCCCACGGTCACCGGGTGCAGGGTGTTGATATGGTAGACTTCCTGGAACGCGTCGAGGGCGCACTTCCAGTTGCAGTTCATCACCCGCGACCAGTGGTAGTCGAAACGCAGACCCTCGAGCAGCGTCCACGACCATTCCTCCGCCAGCGCTCCCATGTGCTCGAGCAAGGGCACGGCGTCCGGGTCCTCGTTGACGAAGATCAGGCCCCGATAGGTCTCGCAGCGGACCGGGATCAGCCCACGCTCGGCCTTTTTCAGCCCCACGAAGTCATGCTCGTCCGGCACCTGCACCAGGCGTCCGTCGAAGTCGTAGGACCAGGAATGGTACTGGCACCGCAGGATGTTGCAGTGACCGGTCTCGCCCCGCACCACCGGCGCGCCGCGATGGCGGCAGGTGTTGTAGAAGGCGCGGACTTCGTTGTCGCGGCCGCGCACCAGCAGGATCGGCGAGCCCGGCAGCTTGCCGAAGCGTTTGTAGTCGCCCGGGTTCGGCAATTCGTCCTCGATCCCCGCCATGACCCACGACTTGCGGAACACATGGGCGATCTCGAGATCGAAGAAGTCCCGACGCGTGTAGCGTCCGCCGGGAATCTCGGGCAGCGGCGGGAAGCCCGGCGGGGGATGGTCGCGATCGCGCTCGTAGCGCAACTCTTCGAAAATCCGTTCGTCGATCGCCGTGTCCATGGTTCCTCCGACGCTGTGGATAGCCGCGAGCGCATCAACTCATTCTGGGATATTTCTCTTGCGGAAGCGCGGCCTGCTCAAGGGTATTCTTGCCATTCGTGCTATTTTTTGTACGCCGAGGCGAACTCGGCTCGTCAGGGGAGACGCCCATGCAGGCTGATAAGGGAAGCGGCCGGGGAACAACGGCTCCGGGCTGCGTCGTCAGGCAGGCGGATCGGCCGCTGTTCATGGCCCACGGGGGGGAACAGGTGTTCCGCTCGACGTTGAACGCGGAGACGACGGGAGCCCATGTGGTCTCGGGCGGCTGGTACCGGGTCGCCCCCGGCGTGACCAACCACCTGGACATGCATCCTGACCGGGACGAGATCTATTTCATCCATCGCGGCGTGGCGACGATCGTCATGGACGGGCGGGCCGTGACGATGAGCGCGGGAGACACGGTCTTCGTCCCCCACGGCGTGGACCACCAGATCATCAACGGGCCCGGCGAGGCGCTCGAACTCTTCTATGTCTTCGCTCCGGCCGCGCCGCCGTATCCGGAGCGTCGCGATGACCGGTACCCGATGGTGACCTTCGAGCCCGCGCCTAGCTAGAGATAGGTGATCCCGCCGCCGACGTAGAGCGCCGCGCCCGTTGTCCAGCTCGATTCCGGGGAACTCAGGAAGCGCACTGCCGCCGCCACCTCCTCGACCCGACCCCGCCGGTGGAGCGCGCCGCGATTGCGGATCAGGGCATCGAGACTCGGGCCGCCACCCCGCTCGTCGATGCCTTCGACGAGAGGCGTGTCCGTGGGGCCCGGCCCCACCAGATTGACCCGCACGCCCATCGGCGCGAGTTCCGCCGCCCAGGACCGGACGAAGGATCGGAGAGCGGCCTTGCTGGCGGCGTAGACGGAGCCCCCCGGCAGCGCGATCTCCGCCGCCACGGAGCCGATGACGGTGATGGCGGCGGGGGAACGAAGCACCGGGATCGCCTTCTGCACGGTGAAGAAGATCGACCTCACGTTGAACGCCATCAGGCTGTCGTAGGCTTCCTCGCTGCAGGTCGCGACCGGCCCGCCGCCGACGCCGCCGGCATTCGCCACGAGGATATCCACGCCGCCGAAACGCTCCCGGGTCGTCGCGAACAGCCGGTCGAGATCGTCCATCCGGGTGACGTCGCCGCAGACGTAGCTCGCCGCCTCGCCGATCGACGCGGCCGCCTCCTGCAGCGGTCCCTCGCGCCGTCCTAGCAAGACGACTCTCGCCCCCTCATCGGCCAGCGCCCGGGCGCTCGCCAAGCCGATCCCGGCGCTCCCGCCCGTCACGACGGCGACCTGTCCAGTCAGCTTATCCATAGGTGTTCTCCCCGACGCCTTGTCGCGCCACCGATCGGGAAAATTGCTACACATGTCAAGTTTATCGGGCGGGTGCGCTGGTAGCCCCAGCGGGCGAGATCTGCTTTAGGCTGTGATCCGAGAACGCCGGACGGGCGGGGAGGGAAGCATGGATCTGGGAATCGCCGGCCGCACGGCCATCTGCGCCGGAGCGAGCCGGGGAATGGGCAAGGCCAGCGCCCTGGCTCTGGCCCGCGAGGGCGTGAACCTCGTCATCTCCGCCCGCAGCGAGGCCCGTTTGCTCGCCGCCGCGGCCGAGATCGCGGGCGAGACCGGGGCCCAGGTCACCCCCGTGGCCGCCGACCATGCTACGGCGGAGGGCCGCGCCGCTCTCGCGGCCGCCTGTCCGTCGCCCGACATGCTGGTGATCACCTGCTCGCCTCCCGGGGTGACGCCCGACTTCCGCGACATCGCGCTTTCCGATTGGCAGGCCTCGCTGGACACGTCGTTCCTCGCTCCCGTGGAACTCATGCGGCTATTTCTCGACGGCATGGTCGCGCGCCGCTTCGGCCGCGTCGTCAATATCGCCACCGTGGCGGCGAAGCTCCCCAGCGTGCCGCGCCTGCTCTCGGGCCCGTCGCGGTCGGCCCTGCACAACTACGCCGTCGCCGTGTCCAAGGCCGTCGCCAAGGACAATGTGATCATCAACACCCTGCTTCCGGGCATGTTTCTGACCGAAAATCTGATCGCCCGACTGACGTCGGACGCCGAAGCCAAGGGGACGAGCTACGAGGCGGAGCGGGACCGCTTCGTGGGCCGCTTCCGCGTGCCGGCCGGCAAGTTCGGCGATCCTGAAGACGTTGGCGCCCTCGCCGCGATGCTCTGCAGCCGCTTCGCCAGCTATGTGGTCGGCCAAAGCCTGGTGATGGATGGCGGCCTGGTGAACGGGCTGTTCTGAAGGCCTGCGACGCGCCCGCGTCGCCGGCTGTCGCTTTGCGCCGCCTCCATGCATTTGGCCGCCGAGTCGCCTATCTTCCGTTCGATGCCCGATGACGCGACTCCCGCCCTGACCGGCGCCGCCCTGATCAAGGATCAGGTCAGCCGCCTGCCCGACGCGCCGGGCGTGTACCGGATGTTCGGGGAGGGCGGCGAGGCGCTCTATGTCGGCAAGGCGCGGTCGCTGAAGAAGCG
>Ga0182024_10025629_pt1 | contig 10398 bp, 9 predicted proteins | sample P32metaG_FD_120480 | JGI IMG/M metagenome (GOLD analysis project Ga0182024, IMG submission 120480) | Permafrost microbial communities from Stordalen Mire, Sweden - P3-2 metaG (Illumina Assembly) | ecosystem: Environmental > Terrestrial > Soil > Wetlands > Permafrost | place: Sweden: Stordalen...
GACCCGCACGGCCAGCCGCTCGTTGCAGAGGTATTTCAGGCCCAGGCCGAAAGGGATCATGCCGACCGTGTCGAGATGCCTCGCCCCCCGATCATCGTTGAAATAGAAATCGCTCCAGCCGACTCCCGCCGTCAAGAACGGGCGCCAGCGGGCGTCCCCCAAGGGATAGCACATCAAGCGATACTCTCCGGTCACGCTCACTCCGTTGCCGGAAATCGGTTCATGGTCCTCATTCGTCAGATTCAAATCTCCAAAGCCGAGCCGCTTTTCGATCCCCCAATAGTGATCGTAGTCCCAGCCCAAGTTGATCCCGCCGTAAAAACTCGGCTGCTGGTTCACGTGGCCCGCAACCAGTGGTCCACCGTCGGTCACGCCCGAAAACGCGCTGATCGAAAACGGCTGACTGCGCCAACCGCGACCTGCCAGCGGCAGTCCGATCCCACGATCCTTTTGGTCGTCCGGAGTGCGGGGACCGACGTAAGGAATCATGCCTTGCGGCATCCAGCGCCGCGCGCCTTGCCAAAACGGTTGAGAATCGACCGGCACGGCCTCCGATGTGGCCGCGGGAACTCCGAGCGATATTTCGCCCGACAGCAGTGGTTCTGCCTGCGGCGCAGAAGATGCGCCATCGTCTGCCGTCGACCCAACGGAGGGCGGACCTTCGCCCGTGATCGGTTGCAAAACCTGCTCCGCACGCGACACGAGCTGCGGCAGCAAAGCCCAGGCCAGGCAAGTGAGCATTGCTCGGCGCATCGTCGTCTTCCTGAAGGTAATCGCGTGGTTCATGATCAAAAACTTTGGAGACGGTCCTGCCAAAAGCGTGCCGATGGTACGTTGACGATCGCGTGAGCGCCTGCCTAGCGGGGCAGGGGGGCAGGCTTCGCACGCTCGACTCGCAGATCGGGCGCCGGCCCCGCCGGCAATAATCTTGGCGGCGATTTCTTGATGATCGCGGCCAGCGACCGCCAGACATCCGTCGCCAGGTTGATCCAAGGATCGCCCAAGCGGTGTCGAATCGCAATCTGATAAGCGGCATCGCTCAAATCGGCGGCCAGCGCATCCCGCAGCTCCTGGTCGGACTTCTGGTCCTCAATGCCATCGGTCCCCAGCGCGGCGAGCAGCTCTTCGCGATACACCGCCAGGTCCGGCGGAGCAGTGATGCCGAGCCGAACCCGATTGCCTTGGATGCCAATGACCTCGACCGTCAGGTCGCACCCCGGCACCACGATTTTTTCGCCCAGCCGGCGACTGAGAATGAGCATCCCAAATTCCTCCCTGAATGAAAGTACTTTGCTCACACCGCGGCGGTTGATCGCGCCCGCGCAACTCCCTCGGCCAGGGTCAAGAGGCCGCCGCGGGCCGCCGCATGAGTGTGTGCTTACTCACCTTGGGTCCCAAAAAAACTTATTGCTCCAGCAGCGCCAGCGCTCGCGGATTGTAATGCCGGCGAATGGCTTCTTCCTTCAGCCCCAGTCCGCGTAGCGCGAACCAGACGACCTGTTCCACAACTTTCTTCTGCGGTAGTCCATAGTCGACCACGCGTTGCTCCGGCAGCGCATACGTGTTGACCATCACCGCCAGGTGCTGCACGAACCAGCAGCCCACATCGACCCGAACCGGACCCTCGTGGGCGTCGCCGTCAGCGATCGCCGCCTCGACGCACGCGGCCATCCAATGGTTCAAGTGCGTGGGCATCCCTTCGAGAAACATCCGGGCAAACTCGCCATCTCCGGTCAAACTGCGCAGCATCAAACGGCCGTGAATCGAACGTTCGTCATCCGGCGCCCGCTCCGCGAGCACCTTGGACACAAACATGTGCACCAAAAGCGCCAGGGTCGACGCCGATGGCTCCAGCGCCTTCAGCCGCTCGATCTGGCCCGAGTCTTTCTGATTGCAGCAGGCAAGCTGCATCGCCGAATAGAGAGCTTCCTTGTTCGGGAAGTGCTTGAACAAGAGTGCCTCGGAGACACCGGCGGCCACGGCCAACTCGCGAGTCGTCGTGCCGTCGAATCCCTTCTCGGCAAATACCTGCCGCACGGCCTTCACGATGGCCGCGCGGCGCTCCTCGCCGGAAAGCTTCTTGACGATGGTCGTGCTAGCTGGCTTCATGAACAACTGACCCCTGAATGTGATTCCTTGGCGGGTGAGTATATGCTTACTCACCGGTGGCGTGAAGAGCAGTTTTGGCTTGGTTCCGCCGCCCGGGGACAAATGCTGAGCCCTTGCCCGCGAGTGGCAATCCCGCTCACATCTCCGCCGTTTCCTCGGCCGCGTTCTGCATCGGTTCGCCGGCGTCGACCGCGGCTTCGGCCGCCGCGGCCAGACTGATCGATTCCGCGGAAATGTCGTGCTCTTTTGCCGGACGCACGCGGCCGGCCAGCCACAGGCTGAAAATCGTGGCGGCCCCGGCAATCCAACCGACGGTGCCAAAATGTTCGATCCGGCCGTCGGCCGTTTCGGTGATGATCGCGCCTCCCAGATAGGCTCCGAAGCCGGCGGCAACATGCTGCACCGAAGAGTTGGCACTGAGAAACCCGCCGCGGCGGCTCGGCTCGACGCTGCTGGTGACCATGGCCATGGCTGCGATCATCCGGCCGACGTTGCAGACCATCAACGCGCCAAATACCGCGACCGCCGCAGCCACACTGACACGCGGCAATTGGGTCACGACAACCAGCAGCACCGCCGAGAGGGGCGCAATCAGTCGATAAATGATCAGCTTGCCATATCGATCGGCCAGCCGCCCGATGATCGGCGCCGCGATCAGGGTCAGTCCGCCGCCAGCGATGTAGATCAGCGGAAGCTGCTGCTCGGTCAGGCCGACATTCGACACCAGGTAAGGACTGACATAGGGAAAGACCGTAAAGTTGCCCACCATCAAGACGACGATCAACGCAAAGGCATTGAGATGCGTCGCGTGCGAAAACGTCTCCAGCACCGCCCTGAGCGGGTGGGCGTGCGACTTGCCGATATGGCCGGCCAGCGGCGGCAGCGCGATCGGCATCAACCCCAGCACCGGAGCTCCGAGCAGCACTAAGGCGATAAACGGAATGTGCCAGCCATGTTCCGTCCCCAGGTAGAGCCCAAAGGGGACGCCGGCCACCGAGGCCAGCGCGAATCCGGTCATCAGCGAACTGGTGGCCCGCCCACGCCGGCCTTCTGGAAAAACGTCTCCAATGATCGTCATCGCCATCCCGCCCAAAATGCCGCCAAAGGCGCCGGTGGCAACGCGGGCGAAAACAAGCTGGTGGTAGCTCGTCGCCAGGGCACACAGCAACGTGCCCAACAGAAATCCCGCATAAAGCGTCATAAATGTCGGGCGCCGGGCGAAGCGGTCGATGATCGACGAGGCGAGAATCCCCGCGGCCCCGGCCGCAAAGGTATAGGAGGAGACGATGAGCCCAAACTCGGCGGGCCGAATTTCGAGCGCCCGCATCAATTGCGGCCCCAGCGGCATCACGATCATAAAGTCGACGACCGTGATGAATTGGACCGCGGCCAGCACCACGAGAACCAGCCGCTCGCGGCGCCGCTGCGTCGCGGAGTCATCGTCTCCGTCGCCTTGCTTGGTCTGCATGCCTCAAATCTTCCCGTTCTGACGCGTGTCGTTCGCTCGTGCGAATGTAAGTCTACGAGTCAGCGACGTTATCGGCTAGCGGCTCGCTATCGGCCGGCGCGCGGGTCAACTAACCGGCCGCGCCCCGCCGAGTCGTGGCGCACGATGCGCCGTTTCACTTCGACCGGCGGCCCTAACGCGCGGAGGCCATGTCGCGAATCGATTGCTCGACGTACAGATCGTGATAATGGCCGCGCAGCCTGACGAGCGCGTGGTGCGTTCCCTGTTCGATGACTTTGCCCTGTTCGATCACAATAATCCGATCGGCCGCTCGAATCGTCGACAGGCGATGGGCGATCACGAAGCTGGTCTGACCACCGAGCAATTCCAACAGAGCGTGCTGAATCAACTGTTCCGTTTCCGTGTCGACCGACGAGGTGGCTTCGTCCATGATCAAAAGTCGCGGCCGTTTCAGGATGGCCCGGGCGATCGAAATGAGCTGCTTTTGTCCCAGACTCAGTTGGTTGCCCCCCTCGCCAACCTCGGTGTCATAACCCTTGGGAAGCGCGGCGATAAACGGGTGCGCGCCGGCCAGCCGTGCTGCCGCCTCGACCTCCGGCTGCGTGGCGTCGAGCCGCCCGTAGCGAATATTGTCCGCGATCGTGCGGCTGAACAGGTGCGGCTGCTGCAGCACGATGCCCAGGTTCGATTGAAACCAACGCAGCCCGCGCTCGCGATAGTCGATGCCGTCGATCAGGATCCGGCCTTCCGTCGGTTCGTAAAAACGGCCCAGCAGATTGACGAGCGTCGACTTGCCGCCGCCCGTGGCCCCCACCAGCGCAATCGTCTCGCCCGGCTCGACCACCAGATTGAAGCCGGCAATGATTTGCGGTCCCTTGCGATAACGAAAACCGACGTTCTCGAACTCTATCCGTCCGATCCGATCGGGGTAACCGTCGTCACCATGCTCGCGAAGCCGCGCCGCCACGCGCGGGCTGTCAAGAATCTCCGGCACCGCTTCCACCAGGCTGAGCACTCGCTCGGCCGACGCGTGCGCCATCTGCATTTCGGCAAACCAGGCTGACAGATCCTGCACGGGCGAAAAAAACAATTGTGCGTAGTAAAGGAACATCACCACCTCGCCCACGGAGAGGCTGCCCACGTTCACCTGATACCCGCCGATCGCCAGCGTCAAGGCAATCGCGATGCTGCCGAGCGTCAGAATGATGGGCAAGTAAACAGCCGATAAGACGGCATTGTGGACCGAGTGCAATCGCATCTCGTCAATCAGCTTGTCGAAGTCGCGCAGATTTTCCGCGTCGCGCACAAACACCTTCGACGTTTTGACCCCCACAATCCCTTCGTTATACGCCGCCGTGATCCGCGAATTCATCTTCCTCACAATCCGCGACGTGCGCAAGATCCGGTGGCGAAAAAACAGGCTCACTCCAAACATCACGGGCACGACCGCCAGCACCGCCAGCGCCAGCCGCCAGTTATAGACGAACATCACCACGCTGATGCCCACCATCAGAGCCGTACCCCAGACAAAGTCCATCGCCCCCCACGCCAGAATATTCGATAGCCGCTGACAATCGCTCGTCAGCCGGGCCATCAGCCAGCCGACCGATTTCGTGTCGTAGAAACTGAACGACAATTCTTGCAATTGCTCGAAAGCGTCACGGCGAATGTCGTGACTGACGTGGGTGCGAATCTTGCCGGCGCAGGAAATAAAGCCCCAAATGCAGCAACACAAGGCCGCGCTCAGCCCCGCGAACATGCCGGCATAGGCCAATAAATTCACATCGCGGCCGCGCTCCTGCACGTCGGCGATCACCTTCCCGGTCAAGACCGGGAAGCAAAGGTCCGTGCCGGCGAGCCCCAGCGCGATCAACGTGAACGCCGCCGTCGTGCCGCGATAGCGCAGCGAGTAGCCGAGCAGCTTTCGCCACAGCCGCAGATCGACCTTGATTTCGTGATCGTCTTCGAACCAATCGGCTTGTGTCATGCTTCCGCCGCTCCCTGCAAATCACGCTCGATTTCTTCTTCCAGCGCGCCTTGAATGTCCCACAATCGTCGGTACGGTCCCTCGATCGCAAACAACTCGTCGTGCGTTCCCTGCTGAATCAGGCGGCCGCCGTCGAGCACGAAGATCCGATCCGCCAGTCGCGCCGACGAAAGCCGATGCGCGATCACGATCGTCGTCTGCTTCCCCTTGCGAGCGGCGATCGCGCGCAAAATCCGCGACTCGGTCTTCGTGTCGACCGCGCTCAGGCTATCGTCGAGCACGAGAAACGTGGGATCCTTGAGCAGGGCTCGGGCAATCGCCATCCGCTGCCGTTGCCCGCCCGAGAGCGTGACGCCGCGCTCGCCGACCCGCGTGGCATAGCCCTCGGCGAAATTCATGATGTTTTCGTGGATGTCGGCCGCCCGAGCCGATTCCTCGACTTCATGATCGGCCGCCAAGCTGTGACCGATCGCCACGTTCTCCCGCACGGTTCGCGAATACAAAAACGGATCTTGCAGCACCATCCCAAACGCGCTTCTCACCGCGTCGCGATTCGTCTGCTTCAGCTCCTGTCCGCCAATCTTGATCGAGCCCTGCTCATAGTCGTAAAGCCGCACCAGCAGATTGACCAGCGTCGATTTGCCGGAGCCCGGCGGACCAAGCAGGGCAACCACCTCGCCGCCGTGGATCGTCAGCGACAAACTGTCGAGCACCCGCGGCCCGTCGTGATAACGGAACGTCAGATCGCGAACCTCGATGTCGCCGCCGATCGGCCGATCCGGCACCGCTTCCACACTCTCCACGGGCTCTGCCAAAATCGCTTGAATCCGATCGATCGCCACCGAAGCCTTTCCCGAATCGACCAGCACGCGGCCGATCTGCCGCACCGGCCAGATGATCGTCCGCACCAGCCACGAGAAGAAGACCCAGGTGCCAACCGAAATCTCCCCTTGCAACACGAAATAGCCGCCGCCGATCAGCGCCAGTCCAAGCTGCAGGAAGACCAACACGTCGGAGAAGGTCCAGTAATTACTGAGTGCGATAAACAGCCGATACTCCAGATCGCGCAGCTCGCCGTTGCGCTCGTGAAATCGGTCGATCTCGAACTGCTGCTGGCCAAACGCCCGCACCACCCGAATGCCTGTGAGGTTCTCCTGCAGCAGCGTGGTCAGCCGCCCCTCCGAGGCATCGACCAACTCGAACAATCGCCGCACCTGCCGAAAGAACAACACGGCGAACACCAGCAGCACCGGAACCACCGCCAGCGACACCAGGCTCATCCGCAGATCCTGCGCCAGCATGATCGGCGTGGCGATCGCCAGAAAAAACGCGACACGGACGATCTCCACGACTTGCGCGGCCAGAAACACGCGCACCGTTTCCACGTCGCTCGAACACCGTTGGACGAGATCCCCCGTGTCGGCCCGATCGTGATAGACACTGGGCAGCCGCTCCAGGTGGGAATAAAGCTCGTGGCGCAGGCGGCGCACGATTCCTTCGCTTGCCTCCGCCGCCCATTTGCCGCGCACATACGTAAACAGTCCGTGCAAAGCATTGAAACCGACGATGGCCAGCGCGGCCGGCACGAGCGTCCGCACCAGGCCGGAATCGGCGGAGCTCAGTCCATCCAGCGCATTCTTGAGAACGTACGGCACCAGCAACAAAAAGACGGTGCCCACGCCCATCGCAACGATGGCCGCGGCGTATCGCGCTCGCTGGCCCGACGTGAGCGCCCAAAGCATCCCCGCGCCACGGCGTGCGCCCTCCTGTCCGGCAGCGTTTTGGTTGACTCCGTTCATCGCGCAGAGGCCTTTTGAGATTCTCAACCCAGGGCGGGCCAACGATTTTGGCCGTAGCACGGCCAGAGCGTTCGCCAGGGGCGTGGTCGATCCGAACGAAGCCGGCCGCCGCCGTCGCTCCATTTTGCCACGGAGCCAGGACAAGCGACAGCGGCCCAAGGTTCTCGCCTTTTTTCGCCAAAGAACCGGCGCGCCGATTTTGCCCTGCTCATGGATTGCTAATCCGGCGGCAGCTCGCTGGCGGCCGACCGCCAGTCGCGGGGCAGGGGGGCTACCGGATAAAATCGTGCCACTGGAAGCCGTCGCCCAACTGCTCGCAGCCAGCAAACTCCAGATGCAAGACGCGGCGATGGCGGCGCGTTCCCGGCTGCGACGCGCCGCCGGAGGGTGTTTGAACCAGGGCAGTTCGCGGTGTGTCGACGGCTGGGGCCGCCGCGGGCTCCGAGTGGTTGGGAATCTTGAATCGGGAGGTAGAAATGGAGAGTAGTTGGCGAAATGATTTTGACCGTTTTCTTGGGGTTGTCACGCGACGGATACGGTACGGTGAGGCGCCGAGCGACCTCTCCGAGGAGTTCACTGGCGAGAAAGTCCGGTGGGCCGGCACCTTGAGGCGAAAGAGTCTCGAGTTCGAGGCTCCCACGGTGCATATTGGCCCTCCAAGGACGGACCTGGATCTCGGCGACGACCCTTACGCAAAGTTCGCAGGCCTCACCCTTCCCGTTGCCGACGAATCGATCGCGGCCTGGGATCGGCTTGCGATCGGCGCGAAGGTCACGTTCACCGCGACGCTTGGCGCGAGGATGGGGATATTCCCGACGATCGAGGTGAGCCATTTGCCAGAGAACCTCACTCTACTTTCGATTCGTCTGATCGACGCGGCGCCTGTATAGCCAGTGCAGTGTGCTGTAGCGGTCCATCAATCCTTTAGCGGACGTTCGACAAATGGTCTTCGTGCGTGGCGCGGACTTCGGCAGTGCAAACCTGTGGCGTCGGCGCAGCCGATGCGGACCGCCGGCACGACGACAAATCCGTCGCGGTCGAGCGCCTGCAACCGATCGGTCAGCATCGCGGTTTTCCTCCGGGCCGCAGGTCTGGGAATTTCACGCCTTGCCGTCTTTCGTCCGGATGAAGACCTTCTTCGTCGAAGCTTCGTCAAAGGTTGCTTAAGAATTTATGAAATTGCGTCGGCCGCATCGACCGGCGGAGTCAAGGTTGGTCGTGCCCGAACATCGACTCGGCGGCGAGCCAGGCGGTGCTGAATGCCGCCTGAAAATTATAGCCGCCGATAAAGCCGTCGAAGTCGAGGATCTCGCCGGCGAGATAGAGATTTGGTACGCGTTTGCTTTGCATGGTTCGCGAGTCGACTTCGTCGAGCGCGACGCCGCCGGCCGTCACTTCGGCCTTCGCAAAGCCGCGGCTCCCGCTCACCCGCATCGCCAGTGCTTTCGTGGCCGCCACCAGCGCCCCGCGCTCCGTCTTCGCCAGCTCCGCGAAGCGGCGATCGAGCGGAACGCCTGCCTGGACGAAAACCGCTTCGGCGATCCGGCGCGGAAAATATTCGTCCAGCGCGCCGATCGCGTTCCGCCGGCCACCACCCGCCGCCGCGCTGCGCAATCGCTCGTCGAGCGCCGTCGCCGGCAGATCGGGCAGACAGTCGACTTCGAGCCGCAGACGCTTGGGATCGTCGGCACCGGTCACGGCCCGACTCACGTCGAGAGCCGCGGGCCCAGAAAGGCCAAAGTGCGTGAACAACAGTGCCGTGCGGCGCTCGATCAGTACCCCAGGCGACAATCCGCGCCGCCGGGCCATCGCCGGCGTCTCCGTCGCCACCCGCTCCGGATCGATCACCCGCACCAGCACGTCGGGCAAGGCGATTCCCGAAAGCTGGCGGATCCAGTGTTCGTCCGACGTCAGCGGCACCAGCGCGGGCCGCGGCGGCCGGATCGTGTGGCCCAGCGCGGCCAGCCACGCATAACCATCCCCCGTCGTGCCGCAGCGAGGATAACTCTTGCCGCCGACCGTGATCAGCAGCTTTTCGCAGGCGATCGTCCGCCGCGGCGTGACGACCTGAAATCCCCCCTCTGCGGGCCGAACATCGACCGCCGGCTCGCCGAGCGCGAGCGTCGCACCGCTTCGGTTCAGCCGCCGCACGAGCGCCAGTACGACGTCGAGAGCTCGATCGCTTTGCGGAAAAATTTTGCCCGTTCCCGCTTCGACGTAGGTTGGCACTCCTTCGGCCTCGAACATTGCCACCAGTTCGCTCGGCGACAACGCGGCCAGAGGCGAATGCAGAAATCTTCCGGCCGTTCCAAATGCCGCGATGATGCCCCGCTCGTCGCAATCGTGGGTCAGATTGCAGCGCGTGCCGCCGGAAATGAGAATCTTCACTCCCGGCTTGCGGTTTTTTTCCAGCAGCAGCGTGTTGCGGCCGAGCTCGGCCAGCCGCGTTGCCGCCAGCAGGCCCGCCGCGCCGGCACCGATGACGATGGCCTCATAGCGAGCGTCGAGAAACGGGTCGTCGGCCGCGGCCATGCGTGAAAAACTCTACGATGTGAATCGGACCAACCGAGAGCGAAAGAATGCCGCGCCGGGGGTGCCGATCGTGGCCGTCAACTGCCAGGCACGATATTGCAGGTGCCGGTTTCGCGTTCGAAATGCAACTCGACGTCGCCAGCTTCGAGTTGCCCGAGCACCTGCTCGATCCGCGCTTCGACGGCAGAATGGTCGGTGCCGTCGCGGGTGACAAACTCCGCGACGATTGCCCGCAACGTGCCGGACGCGAGCAACCGGTGGGGAACCTGCATGGAACGACTCGCTTGCGCCGCGGCAAAATCGACACTGCAAAATCGCCACTGCGAAATTAACAGCCGTCTCGGTCGGCGTGAACGGCCCCGCCAGTAAACGTCGTCCGCGGCGTCAGACAGGTCCGCGGGGCCGCCGAGCTTGCTTGACTCGCGCGGCTCCGCGGACGAGATCTCTACTTCCCTGGCTTCTTCCCTTTCGAAGCCTGCTGCTTGGCCGCCTTCTGCTTCTTA
>Ga0182024_10025630_pt1 | contig 10398 bp, 10 predicted proteins | sample P32metaG_FD_120480 | JGI IMG/M metagenome (GOLD analysis project Ga0182024, IMG submission 120480) | Permafrost microbial communities from Stordalen Mire, Sweden - P3-2 metaG (Illumina Assembly) | ecosystem: Environmental > Terrestrial > Soil > Wetlands > Permafrost | place: Sweden: Stordalen...
ACCGCTGCCCCCGAAACAAGCAGCCCAACAGCAGCGGCAGCTACATTCAGTCGAAGATATTTGATTATAACGCAGGCCAAAGCTACCAGGGCGATGAGCCGGAGGACGAAAAACACGCGCCCGCGCTGGCGTGGATTTGGCCCCAAACGGTTCACCACGCCTTGCCATCCCCAGAAACTCGTAAAGGATATGGCGGCTCCAATCAGAAAGGCGGTTCCGGTAAGGATTCCGCGGGACCAACTCAGAGCGACGGCGCCCGCCAGCCCCAACACGAGAATGATCCATTGGACGCGCCGGATGAATTGCTCGTACGACCCTGGTTCACTTCCCGGCATCGTCCTTGTTCAACTCGCGGATCAGCTCGATCATGCCCGAGACGATGCCCAGCAGCAGGAACACCATCTTGAGATAGGTGGTGCCGAAGTATTTATCCAGTCCGTATCCGATTCCGTAGCCGACCAGGATGGATGACGGAATCAGGAACGCCAAGCCGTAATACTTGCCGAACTGGGCGAAAATGTCGTCTCGCTTAGGCATGTACTCCACGCTTACGCTGGAGAATCGCACCGGCCTGCTCGGCGGTCTCCTTCACCAGAAAGCCCATCTTCGGATGGCTGGGCGTGATATCGGGCTTCATGCCAAACTCCTCCAACGTCTCCGTAGTAGTCGGGCCGATGGACGCGATCACCATGCGGCCAAGCGCCTGCTGCATCGGTTCGGTGAGCTGTTCTTCTGCTGCAATCTGGAACAAGTGCGAAAGCTGAATGGACGTAGTGAACATGGCGACGTCCGCCCTGCCCTCCGCGATTCGATGCACCGCTTCCCGCAGCGGCATTAGATCCTCAGGCAGATCCCATTGATACACGCGTACCGGCGTCACCTCGGCGCCTTTCGCACGCAGCGCCTCCAAAAGCTCGGTATTCGATTTGCCGTATTCCTGCACCGCGATGTGCCGCTCGGTCCGGCCGTCAAGCGCGGCCATCAGCTCACGCCAGGTATTCGGCTCCGGCGCGGTGACGGCCACTGGAACCTTCAACTCGCGCAGCGCAGCCAGCGGTTTGGGGCCTCGCGCGGCCACCGCAATCTTCCGCAGCGCTCCTGCGAATTGCTCCTCGGGATACCGCGATGCCAGGACTTTGTTCAACGCCCGCGCGCCAACGCCGGTGAGAAAAATCATCAAATCGAACTCGCCGCGAAACAGCCGCTCGGCGAACTCGAACGCTTCTAAATTGTTCTCAATAGGCGCCTCGCGCATGGAAGGCGCGATAAACGGATCGCCGCCCTGCCTGCGGATCAGTTCGCCCATTTCGATGGCGCGCCGGCTCTCAAACGACACGACCCGCAGACCATCGAACGGCATCACCTTCAGGTTAGCAGCCGAGCCGGCTTATCAATCGCCCGAGGCCGTTTTCTGCTTCGCTTGCTCTTTTTCGTATTGCTTCAGCACGCGATTCACGTACTGGATGGTCTCGGGATACGGCGGGATGCCGTTATATTTGTCCACCGCCGCGGGTCCGGCATTGTAAGCGGCCACGGCTTTGGAGACCTGGTGGGGATCGTTCTCGTATTTCTGCAGCAGATCGCGCAGGTATCGCGCGCCGGCTTCCGCGTTTTGCTGGGGATCGCGCGGATCGGCGTTCAGCTCCGCGGCTGTCTTTGGCATCAGCTGCATCAGCCCGATCGCGCCTTTGGGCGACACCGCATCTTCGCGATAGCCCGATTCGGCTCGCGCAATGCTATGCACAATTGCCGGAGGCAGGCCCGCGTGAAGCGCCGCGCGCGTAACCACTTCTTGTGGCGTCAGAGCGATCGGCGGAGTGGCCACGGGGGCCACGGGCGTGGGAGTAAACACCGGGGCGGCGTAATCTTCCTGCTCAAAGGCGGCAACCGTACTGGCCTGAATTTCGATCGCGCCCTGGCTGGTCTGGAGCCGGATTACCGATCCATCGGCGGTATGGCTGTCAGCGTGGATGCGAAAGCCATTGGACAGCACGACGAATTCACCGGCCTGCGCCACCAGCGCAACCGCCACAAAACACAGCGCGAGCTTCATGGGACGAAAAGCCACTACACCATTTTGACGCATTTCGAGGCCCGCGCGTGGAGGGCCTAATCCGAGATGGCCAGTTCACCCGGAAGAATCGGACGGGTCCTGGGCAGCAGGCCGCGCCGCGCCAGAATGCCGCAAAACGCCAATAGTCCGGTGAAAACCACCAACTTCGCCGCATCGGCCGAGCGTGTATGCGGCAGCAGCTTCCACATGATTCCCAGCGCCGGCTGCGCGACGCACGAGGCCCATACCGCGCCGTAGAAATAGCGCCGTTCGTGGCCCTCGCCCTTGGTGGAGGCCTTCACGCGCGGCAGCAATCCCATGGCGCCCGCGGCCCATAGCAGGATGGCGAGCGGGAAATAGCCGTATTCATAGATCTGCTTCAACCGCCAGGCCCCGGTGGCCACCGCTGCGGCCAGCCCAACGAAATTCAGCACCGCGAACGTGACCACGATGCTCCACGCGAAGGTGTAGCAGATACGGCGGTACAGCGGATTCGGCTTGTCCTCGACAAACCGGATAATGTAGGGCCGCGGCTCCACGCCCGGCAAGCGGCCTCGCAGTGCGGCAATGCCCGTTCCCAGGATCACCAGCCCGAGCCAGATCAGCTTGCGTTGGTCAAAGCCCCGTTCGAACAAGTCGAACGTGGATGGCCCGGGAGCGATGAAAAAGACAAAAATCCAGATGGGCCAGTGGGCCAGCCGGTACGCCGGTTTGTTGCGGTCGCGCAGCTTGCGGCCGCTGGCAAGCTCTACTCGCAAGCTGTACTCTCAAAGCCGGAAGGGCTATTGTCCAGCGGGCTTGGCCGGCTTGGGGGCCGATGTCGTCGCGGGCGCTTTCGGAACTGGGGCAGGCGTGGGGGCCGGCGCTGTACCGCTAGCTGCCGCCGTGCTCTTGTCGTAAAGCTCGATGATTTCTTTGGTGATGTCGATGCTGGGCGAAGCGTACAGCACCGGCGTCTGCGGCGAACTTACGTCCACCACCATGGTGTAGCCGTTATCGCGGGCATACTTCTCGATCACCGCAAGAATCTTCTGGCCGAGCTGCTGCAACAGCTTGTTCTGGTCCGCTTCCAGGTCCGCCTGCGCATCTTCCACTTCGCGCTGCAGGTTCTTCTTCTTGGACTCGATATTTTTATAGAGATCGTTCTTGGCCGTGTCGCTCAGCGTATTCGAACCTTTGTTCAACTGATCCTGCAACGCGTTGATCTCGTTTTGCCTTTGTTCCAATTCCTTCTTCTTGGGCGCGGTTTTCGAATTCAATTCGGCGGCCGCTTTCTGGCCGTCCTTGGTGCTGATGATAGCCCCTTGAATGTTGATGACCGCGAATTTGCCCTGCTGCGCCTGGGCTGTCAATGTCACGGCCAATGCGAGGACCGGCCAGAGAAATACCTTTTTCACAGTGAGACTCCTAATCTCGAAAATCATTTTATTCTATCCAATTCGCCGCGCCCTAGAACGTCCGTCCAACGGTGAAGCGGAACATGGACGAGCGCTCGGCGCTATAGGGCAGTACCGCCCCGATGGAGCTGATGGCGTTGGTGTACGTGGCGGAATTCGGGAAATACGATTTGTCGGCGACGATGGGCGCCGCCAGAGTGCCTTCGAAGCGCGTGGGATTATAAGCCCAATAGACACGGAAAGGGGCATTGACCACGGGCATCAAAACCTGCAGCTCCAGCCCAGTGGAAGTGCGTAGCTGTTGGGAGCCCGGCTGGATAAAGGCTTCGCCGGTAAAGCCTGCCCCAGGGAATTCTTCGTTTAATTGTGCCGTCCGTTCCGGGTTCAGGTGGAGCTGATTCGGAAACAGCAGCTTGTCCAAACCGGCATCGACGAAAATCGCCAGCGTTACCGGTCCCACAATCGGAATCCGGTACTCGAAGTTTCCAACGATGTTGGTGTCGCCTCCGGGGAAGGTAACCTGATAAGAAGGAACGGTCATGGTTACCGGGACGCCCTTATTCATTCGCAGCGTGCCGTCGGTATTGTAAACTTGAACGCTGGCAACGTCGCTTGGCAGGTACACGATCGGGCTAATCGTCCAGTCCCAGAAACCGCGCACGTCGTTCTCGCCGCCCATGAAATAGCGCGAGAACGGAGGCGCCGTTTTGCCTCCGTACCCGATGATCATTCGCGCCGAGAGATGCATGCCGATTACATGGCCCTTTTTCAATCCGGCGTGGAAATATTTCGCGTCGAAGGTCGGCTGAATGGTGTTGACGTTGCCGCCGAGTTGGCTGCCCGAGAATGCCAGCGAGAAAAACAGCTCTTTCCCACCGGTCGGATTAATGGGATTGTTGATGCTGTTGTAAGTGTACGACGGGGTGATGCTGCTGGTGCGGATTCCACTGAGCTGATTGGGCCCGCCCACTCCCTCGAAATCGATGTAATCGAAGTAATTCGCGGCCGCGGTGGTGAGCGTCTTCACATTGGAAATGTTGTAGCCGTAGGTCAATCCCACCCGTGCGAAGCTGCGCTTCAGCGGATACGAGAGGAAAACCGTGCCGCCGTAGCCATTCTGGACGTAGTTCAGCAGGTTCTGCGTACCCAGCGCATTGTAATAAGAATTCAGGTTGACCCCTTCGAGGATGGAGGCTTCCTGCGCCTGATTGTAGTTGTAGCGCTGAACATAGAGCGTGAACCCGGTCTGAACGGCGTGGTCCAGCAGGTAGGGCTCGGTGAATGAGAATTGGACCGACTGCATGGTTGTGCCGAGCTGCGAGCTCAGGCTCAAAGTTTCGCCCAGTCCAAGAAAGTTATTCGTGGAATAGGATGCCCCGATAAAACTCCCGGCGATGGCCGAAACGCCGCCGTTCAACTGGATGGAGTTTTTGCCGCGTTCCTTCACCTTGAGCGTGATATCGACGGTATTGGTCTTGGTGTCGCGCTTGATATCGGCGGCTTCCTCGGCCTTCAGCGGCTCGAAATAGCCCAACTGATTCAGGCGCAGGATGCTCAGCTCCCACAGACGGTTATTGAAGATCTGGCCTTCGTCGATGAGCAGTTGGCGCCGGATCACCTTGTCGCGCGTGGTGGTGTTGCCGGAGAAATCGATGCGCCGCACGAAGAATTGATGGCCTTCGTCCACCGACAGCGACATATCCATGAGCGCGCTGTCCGGCATCGGATCGAAAGACGGCTCGGCCACGAAATCGATGAAGCCGAAGTCGCCATACAGCTTGCGCATGTTCTCCAGGCCCTTACGAAGCTTGGCGGTGGAAAACACATCCCCCTTGGACATCCCGAACAGCGGGGTCATCAAAGCTTCGGGAGTACGGAAAAACTTGACGCCCGTGAACGTAATGTTGTTCAAGTGGTAAAGCTTGCCTTCTTCCACAGTGATGTTCACATCGGCCACCGTACCCGGCTTGTTGGGGTGGAACAGTGGAATGTGCGTGCCCTCGCCGCCGGTTTTGCGCATGGTGACCATGGAGTCGGTGACGTGCGCGGTGAAATAGCCGTGTTCCTGATAGAAGACCTGCACACGGCTTTTGTCTTCATCCAGTTTGCTGGGATCGTAGGTCTTGGCGAACAAATTCTCGAACAGAATGGAATGCGGGAGGCCGAAGGGGTGCAGGTTTTTCATCGCCTGGATCACTTGCTTGTCGCTGAACACTGTGTTGCCGGTGATATCGATGTTGCCCACCTTGACCTTGGGACCTTCATTGATTTTGAACGTGATCTCGAGCGAGGACGGAGGAACGCGCCGGATTTGCGGGTCCACGGTAGCCGACAGATGCCCGTGCTCAGCCAATAGATCGATCAGCACGTTCTTGGCGCGTTGCACTTTGTTCGGATCGTACTGCGACTCGACAACCAGACCGACCTTCTTGTCCTTGTAACGGTCCAGAATATCGGAGACGCTGACGGACTTGTTGCCTTCGTATTTGATGGTGCGCACCACCGGCCGTTCCACCACCACGAAACGAATGATCCAGCCTTCTTTACCCGGCTCGCGCTCGATGCGGATATCGTCGAACCGCCCGCTGTTCCACAGCGCCATGAAATCGCGGTGCAGACTCTCTTCGTCGAACCGGTCGCCTTTCTTGGTGAAGATCAGAGCTTGTAACGTATCCTGACGAACACGGCGCGCGCCCCGGAATTCGATGGCCTCGATGACATTATCCGGAGGCTGGCCGGGTCGGGTGACGCGAGAAGGTTCCTGCGCCGCCGGTGGAGGAGTGGGTTGCACTGGTTGCGCCGGTTGCGCCGCCTTGGGAGGCTGCTCCGGGCCCTGCGGCACCGTTTCAAAGGGATTCGGCGGTTTCGGCGGCTGCTGCTGTTGTTGTTGATTCTGAGCTACGGCGTGCTGAACGCCAATACCCAGAAGCATGACAGCGGAGCAAAGCACAGGGGCTGGCAGGCGGTCAAGCCTGAGAAACATCATCTAGACGGGTCCTTTCCACGCTGCGCTTGTCTCTTCAAAACATTCTTAGCCAAAACGTTAGCCGAAAGCAGTCTCATAGCCGAGAGCAACTTCATGGCCGGTACGGCGCAATCTCCAGGCCGGTTCCACCGCAAGCCCGATTGGCGCCTGAAATCGGCAGCCTTGAACTGCGCCTCAAATCGAACGTCCTATTTTAGCTGATGTTTGGCTGAGTGAACCAGTGTGCCGGCCGGACTACAGCGGGCGGCTCCCGCACAGGCTCACGACTGGCCGCGGGCGATGCGAGAGGTCCCGTTGGCTAGGATGCCTAGAATGCTCTCTTGGCCGAGAGATTCGATGGCGCGGCTCATCGAAGCCGGCGTTGTGAAGCCCATCCTGGTAACCAGCAGCGCTCCATCGGCCAGCCCCGCCAGTAGATTAGCGTCGGAGGCAACCAGCAATGGAGGGCTATCCAGAAGAATCCGGCGAAAGCCGTTCCGCAAACGGTCCATCAGCCGCCGGACCTCCTTCAAGTGCAGCAGCTCCAATGGGTTGATCACCGCTTGGCCCGCCGGCATTACGAACAGATTGCTATTTCCGATTCTTCGCATGGCCGCATGCAGATCGGCCTTCCCCAGCAAATAGTCGCTGATTCCGGGACTACGGTCGATCCGAAAAACGCTGTGTAGAGTGGGGCTGCGGAGGTCGAAATCGCAAAGCAGCGTAGGGTTGTCGGCAAGTTGCGCCTCCGCCAGGGCAAGATTGGCCGCGGTGAACGATTTGCCATCCCCCCGCGACGGACTTGCTATTAGAACCGTTTGAATGGTGCGCGTCGCTTGTAGTTGCTCCAGCCGCGTCCGAAGCGTGCGGAACTCTTCGCTAGGAATTTCCGCGCGCAACGGCGCTACCGGCGGCAGTTCCAAATCCAACTCCAACGGCGCTTCAGCCAGCGCGGCGCCCATAGCGGCATTTCTGCTCATATTCCTTTCACCTCTCTTCGTAACACCGCTTCCTCTGGGCGCGGCTCAGAATCGGCTCTCCCTTTACAGAGCCGCGACCAAAGGGAGCGGTCCTGCTACAGTCTGCCGATGTAGTAGCGCGCCACCGAAACGGACATGATCGCCGCCCCGGCCAAGCTGGCGGCCGACCATGCCAGCCAAGCCGAGCGCTTTCGCCGGCGCAGCACGCCTGGTTCTTCAAACAGCGGGATGCTGCCGAGTATCGGAAGCTGCGAATACGCGCCGACGTCCTTCTCACTCCGGAGCGCGCCGGTGGTCATTTCACGCCAGCCCGCAAGGCACAGGCCTGCCAGCAAACCCAGACTGACGCCGACGGACACCATCCACACGCGTTTCGGACGGGCCGGGGTTTGCGGCAGCGATGGCGGGTCCAGTTGTTCCAGCCGCTCGCCCTGCTGGCGATTCTGCAGCGCGGTCGACATAGCCGAGCTATTCACTCGCCGGTCCAGATCTTCGTAATCTTTCTTCGCCAGATCCCGGTCGCGAATCAGCTCGTCGTATTCTCGAATCCCGACCGGCGTGCTCTCAATGCGCGCCTCGTAGTTACGGATGGTCCCGTCCAGTTGGGAGCTTTGTTTCCGATAGTCTTCCATCTCGACGCCTTTGGCCAGGATCATCCCCTTGGTCCTCTCGGAGTCCGCCTCCAACTCGCGCTGTTCACGCAGAAACTGGGCGCTGATCGGCCGTGGAGCCTGGGGAGCCGGCTTGACCGTCTCCTGCTTTAGCATCGCCTGACGCTGCGTGCGTGCCGCCGCCAGCAGATTCACCAGCCGCTGTACGTCCGGATGGTTCTCCTTGTAGCGTTCCCGCGCCGTGGCGAGCGAATCTTCGTACTGCGCTATTTCGTGGTCTTTCTCCGTCAATTTATCGTCGCTGCGCTCGGCGGCCTGCTCCAGCGCATTCGGATCCTTCAACGACGCCAGTTGGTCGCGATAAATGTGGAGCTGATTCTCAACCAGCAGCCGCTCCTGATTCACGCGATTCATGGACATGTTCAGATTCAGCTTCTGCGCCTGCAGGGCCGCGAGCTGCTGATAATTGTTCTGCTGCTCCTCCGGCAAACGGCCGATGTTTTGCGCCCGGAACACGCTGAGCCGCTGCTCCAGCTCATCCAATTTCTTCTTCGATTCCTCCCACCGGTCCTGAAGAAACTGCGTGGTGGAGACGGTCTGCTGCGAGACTTCACGGACATTTTCTTCCAGGAACCGCGCCACCAGATCCGTCGCAACTTTTTGGGCCGTAAAGCGCTCGCTGTAAGCGAACCGGATCTCGAACGCCGGATACTGCTGGGCCTCCCGCTCCCCGGCGTTCAAACTCTGCCGCACCGGGAGCACCTGGATATCGTTCAGCTTCATCTCTTCGATGACATCGTCCAGCGGCATCCGCGCCAGTTTGCTCTTATACAAGCCGTGCGTGTTGATGATGTTGGTGAGCGTCGCGCGGTCCAGGATCAGTTGCACCAGCGCGTTCACCCGGCCCTGAATATCCTGGTTCGTGTTCGCCGGCACGAAACTTTCCGGCACTTGCGGCGGCGCCACCCGAATGGTGGCCACCGAAATGTACGTATCCGGCCAGAGAAACGCGACCACCACGGAAATGACCAGAGCGGCGAACAACGGACCTGCGATCCAGCCTCTGTTCCTTCGCAGAATGGCGGCGTAGTCCTCCAGGTCGAGTTCGCGGCCCGGCTTCGATAACAGTTGGGGCGATTGTTCTTCGATCGGCATGTTCCCGTTACGGCACGATGATGTGGTCGCCGTTCTCCACCGCGATGTTCTCCTCCAAGTGCTTGCCCTTGGTGACATCCTTGTAATTGAAGTAGCGCACATGGCCGGCGCGCAGCACGCGAATCTTCTTGGTATTGGCGAATTCGCGAAAACCTCCGCCACGGCTCAGCGCCTCCAGCACCGACGTCGGCGTCACCAATGCAAACGATCCCGGCCGGTTCATTTCCCCATCGATGTAGAACTTCTTGCTGCGAACTTCCGTCACGAACACGTTCACGTCCGGGTTGTTCAGATACTGGGTGAGCAGTTGCTTGAGCGTGGCCGTCAATTGCAATGGACTCTTCCCCGCCGCCGGCACTTCGCCAATCAGCGGCATGGTGATTTTTCCGTCCGGCCGCACCGCCACCGGCAGCGTGAAGTCGGGTTCGCGCCAGACGCGGATAAACAGCAAATCCTCGGGGCCTATCTGGTATTTGCCAGGGTCCACCGGTGCACCGGGCGCAACCGGCGCGACCGCGTCCGGCTCCGCGGCGCAAGCCATAACCGCCGCCAAAAGCAGCATTCCATACCTCACTGATCGCTTGCTCCTTTCGCGAAGGTCTCTTACAGTAAGTAAGGTTCATTCAGATGGCATACTTTCTCGCAAAAACTGACCCGGAGACCTACTCCATCGATCAATTGGAGAAGGAAAAGAGAACAATCTGGGACGGAGTGAACAACCCGCAGGCCGTTCGCCCCATTCGCGAGATGCAGCCCGGCGACAAAGTGTTCATTTATCACAGCGGCGGCAATTCGGCCGTGGTGGGGTTGGCGAAAGTAGTGTCGGAGGGCCGGGACGACCCCAAGAATCCGAAATCCGCCGTGGCCGGCTTTGAGTTTGTCGGCCGCATCGATCCTCCGGTGACGCTCGCCGAGATCAAGCAGTCCAAACTATTCGACGATTGGGCGCTGGTCCGCCAAGGCCGCCTGTCCACCATGGCCGCGCCCGAAAATTTCGTGGAGTGGATGCGGAAGAAATATCCGAAGGCTAAGATCTAATCAATTGGCCACGGATGAACAGGGATGAACCTAGCGCGGCCTATGGCCGCAACCAAAAGTGAAGCGTCCCTCGAGAGTGTATCATTGTGAGTTATCCAAAAGCACTCTGGTACGAGGAGAGACGTATGACCGAGTTTACATCAAAGTACGCCAGCTCGATTACAGGGACGCTGAGCGGTTTCGACCGCTTGGTTTTTCG
>Ga0182024_10025631_pt1 | contig 10398 bp, 5 predicted proteins | sample P32metaG_FD_120480 | JGI IMG/M metagenome (GOLD analysis project Ga0182024, IMG submission 120480) | Permafrost microbial communities from Stordalen Mire, Sweden - P3-2 metaG (Illumina Assembly) | ecosystem: Environmental > Terrestrial > Soil > Wetlands > Permafrost | place: Sweden: Stordalen...
GACGGAGACGGCAAGCTCGCGCGGATCCCCCACGATCTTTTCGGTCATAAGCAGCCCGCGTGCAAGCTCAAGAGCTACCCGGTACGCGTTCGGTACGGGCTCATCTGGATCTTCTTCGGTGCCCGAGAGCGGGCTCATTCGACCCCCATGCCGGAGATCCCGGAGCTCGAAGGCCCGGACGCGTGGGCGTGCGTTCCCGTCGACTTCACTTGGCGGGCGCACCACTCGATGATCATCGACAACGTGAGCGACTTCACGCACGCCTTCTTGCACCGCAAGTATCAGCCGTTCTCGAACGATTCGAAGCTGACGAAGCTCACCACCGAGGACGACAGGGTCTCGCTCTCGTACGACACGAAGGTCGGCTATGGAAAGATCTCCGGCCTCTTCGTCGACCGAAAGCGCGTGGACACCAACTCGATGGACCTCTGTTACGAGTATCCGTACCAGTGGTCGAACACGGACGACCAAATCAAGCACTGGCTCTTCGTGTTGCCGATCGACGCGCGGACGAGTCGCACGTTCTTCCTTTTCTACTTCAAGGAATTCAAGGTCCCAGGTCTTCCCATCCACATTCCGCGTCGGATCATGACGCCCGTCCTCAAGGTGTCGAACCAGCTCCTCATCCGGCCGCTGCTCAGCCAAGACCTCGCCGCAGTCGAAGCCGAGCAGGAGGGGTGGGAGCAGCACTACGACGAGCCGATCGCCGAGCTTTCGCCCGCGGTCCACGCGTTCCAGGCGCTCACGATCAAGAAATGGGAAGAGTACCTCGCCCGGGAGGGCAAGAAGAAAGACGGCCTCGTCGACCCCGCGTCGCTTGGGCGTAGGAAGCCCGAGGACGCCACCTCCGCAGCTCTGACGTGAAGGCCGATGTCCTCATCGTCGGTGCCGGACCCGCGGGCACCGCAGCGGCAGCACGACTCGGCCAGCTCGGCGTCAAAGACGTCGTGCTCGTCGACAAGATGGACTTTCCGCGCGAAAAGACCTGCGGAAGCGGCATCTCCCCGAAAGGGGTCGCCCTCCTCCGCGAGCTCGGCGTGTGGGCGGACATCGAACCGCACTCGTACCGCATCACCGGCATACGGCTCGTTACTCCCCGCGGTCACGAAAGCTACCAATCGGCCGGGGACGCGGTCGAAGCGGTCGTATGCCCACGCCGCATTCTCGATCACCTGATCCTGAAGCGCGCGCAAAGCGGCGGCGTCCAGTTCTTGCCGCACTTCGTTGCGGACAGGCTGATCGAGGAAGGCGGACGCATCTCCGGCGTCGTGGCCAAAGACGGTCGCGAAGTACGCTCTCGCGTCACGATCATCGCCGGTGGAACCCATTGCCGGCTCGTGCCAAAGCCACGACCCCGAAAGATCATCCAGGCGATCATGGGGTGGTGGGAGGGGGTGCCCTTCCGCCCCGGGCACGTGGAGATGATCTTCGACCCTGATCTCGCTCCCTACTACGGCTGGCTCTTTCCCGAGAACGACACCCGCGTAAACATCGGCATCACTTACGAGGACCCGAAGAACGAGCGCAACGCTCGCGACGTGTTCACGCGCTTCCTCGAGAAGCAGTACGCGCCGAGGCTACGATCCGCGACCCAGAAAGGTGGCTGGAAGGGGCACCCCATCGCCTTCTCTTATCGGATCCACGGACTCGCCTCGCCGGGCTGCATGGTCATCGGAGAGTCCGGCCTGCTCACCCACCCGGCCACAGCGGAGGGGATCTATCAAGGGATGAAGTCCGGTGTCCTGGCGGCGGAAGCCCTGCGCGACGTCTTCGTCGGCGGCGCCTTGGAAGCCAAGGCGTTCGCCGCGTACGAGAAGCGCGTGAAGAGCGCGTTCCAGCTCTCGTTCCTCGGCGGTGCGGTCTTCCGCGCGCTCGTGAAGACGCCGGTCTTGGACTGGCTGGTTCGGGCGAGCGAGCAACCCCTCGTGCAGTCGGCCGCCGCGAAGGTCATGGCCACCATGTGAGGAGGGTGGTGCAATGATGGATCCCAGCACCGTGCAGCCTAGGCCATCGACGCCTGTTCTTTCCGGGAAGCGACCGGTGGCGCGGGCACTCGAGCTCGGGGTGCGCGCGCTGATCGCCAAGCAGGCGGAGGACGGATCGTGGGAGGGCGAGGTCGTGTGGAGCGCGATGCTCGCCGCGGAGTTCGTGCTCGCGTGCCACTTGATGGCCCGGGCGATCGACTCCGTACGCAGCAGGCGACTCCTCCTCCACTTCGAGCGGACACGTCTCGCGACGGGCACCTGGGGCCTCTCCGAGTGGTCCGAGCCGAGCCTCTTCGTGACCGCGATCGTCTACGTGGCCGCGCGCGTCCTCGGTGTGCGAGCGGAGGATGCGCTCGTCGCGCGCGCACTCGCGTTCATCCGGAAGGAGGGCGTGGCGAGCATCCCTAGCTGGGGCAAATTCTGGCTCGCGATGATGAACCTGTACGGATGGGACGGAGTGAATCCGGTTTCGCCGGAGCTCTGGGGCATGCCTCGCTGGATGCCGATCCACCCCGCGCGCTACTACTGCCATACGCGCCTCATCTACATGGGGATGGCGGCGCTCTATGGCCAGCGCCTGACCGCGCCGAAGACTCCATTCATCGAGGCGCTCCGTCTCGAGCTCTATCCGAATGGCTTCGAGGCGATCGACTTTGCGGCGGCCAGGACAGCGCTGCGAAAGGGCGACCTCTATGCCCCGCCGAGCGCGGCTCTCCGCGCCTCGTACGGTATCCTCGTCTGGCTCGAATCCGTCCCCCGAAAGAATCGCCGCCGAGAGGCGCTCCGTGCTCTCCGCAAGCGCATCCGTCATGAGCTCCGTACGACTCATCACACCAGCATCTCGCCGGTGAGTGGGCTACTCAACATCCTCGCCCTCCACGATGCCGACCCCTACGACCCGGACGCCGAGAAAGCTTTCGCGAAGCTCGACGACTGGATCTGGGAAGACGACGAGAACGGGGCTCGCGTCACCGGTGCGCGCTCGATTACGTGGGACACGTCGCTCTCGACGCAGGCGCTCGCCGAAGCCTCACGTCACATCGACGCACGCGACGCGCTCGAACGCGCCGACCGCTTCCTCGAGACCCAGCAGATGCACGGCTCGTTCGAAGTCAGCGCGCGCGACCTCGATCGCGTGGAGCCCGACGGCGGTTACTGCTTTGCCGGCGTCTGGCACGGATGGCCCGTGAGCGACTGCACCGCCGAGGCGATCCTGGCCCGGCTGGAATCCCCGCATGGACATCCTGCGAAGCAAGACGTCGAGGCGGCCGTGCGCTTCATCCTCGGATCGCAGAACGCCGATGGCGGGTTCGGGAGCTATGAGCCGCGTCGCACGCTCTTCTCGCTCGAATGGCTGAATCCCGCGGAGATGTTCGGCGACTCGATGACCGAGAGCTCGTACGTCGAGTGTACGGCGTCGTGCATCGCGGGCCTCGCGGGGGCTCGTGCTCACCTCGCCGACCCCGAGATCGTGGATCGACCTCTCGCGCGCGCGGTCGCGCGCCTGCAGAAAGCGCAGCTCTCGAACGGCGCGTGGCTCGGCGCGTGGGGCGTGCGCCTCGTGTACGGGACGCTGTTCGGCATCCGCGGTCTCCTCGCGGGAGGGGTGCCCTCGACGGACCCGCAGATCCGGAGTGCGTGCGAGATGCTGAAATCGCACCAGCGCGCCGACGGGGGCTGGGGCGAAGCCCACGTCGCGGGTCCAAGCCCGGTCTATCAAGATGCCGAGCGGAGTCAGGTGATCCAGACGGCCTGGGCGCTCATAGCGCTCCTCGCGGCGGACGACCCCGACTGGAGGGCCATCGAGCGAGCCGCTCACTTTCTCGCCGACGCGCAGCTCGAGAACGGCGACTTTTCGCAGGAAGAGCCGGCGGGGGTCTTCTTCCACACCGCACTCCTGGATTACACCCTCTACAAGAACTACTTCCCTGTATGGGCTCTCGCGCAATACGAGACGCACCGCAAGCGACGCGAAAGAGAGCGGGCTCCGTCGAGGCCGCGCGTGAAAGGGAACGGAGAAGCCATGAATTCGCTTCAGGTGAACGCTAGCCAAGCCAACTCCGGCGCTGCCCGACCCCTTCCGCGAGTCTCGGGTGGCCTACCGCTCGTCGGACACCTCGTTCCGTTCGTGAGGACCGCGGTGAAGCTTCTCGAACGCGCGCGCGCCGAGTGCGGCGACGTCGCCGCGTTCGATGTCGGACCGAAGAAGATGGTCTTGCTCACCGGCCCCAAGGCGAGCGAAGCGTTCTTCCGTGCCTCGGACGACGTATTGAATCCGTCCGAAGCCTACAAGATGATGGAGCCCGTCTTCGGGAAGGACGTCGTCTACGACGCGCCGCCAGCGAAAATGGCGGAGCAGTTTTCGATGCTTCTTCCGTGCCTTCAGGACCGGCGCATGCGCTCTTACGGAGAGGTCATCGCGAGCGAGGTCGATCGCAGCGTGCGGACGTGGGGCGACGAAGGCATCATTGATATGTACGAGTACACGAAGGTCCTCACCAACTTCACGTCCTCGACGTGCCTTCTCGGCCGACGGTTCCGCGACGAGATGACGGAAGAGTTTGCCCCCATCTATACGGACCTCGAGCACGCGATCACGCCGCTCGCGTATCTGAACGCACACTTGCCCATTCCAACTTTCAGAAAACGCGATCGCGCGCGCGCACTTTTGGTCGAGATGATCACGAAGATGATCGCGGACCGCCGCGGTGCGCGGGGAGAAAGCGAAGGCGAGGATTTTCTTCAGATCCTGATGGAGACGAAATATAAGAGCGGCGAAAGCCTCAGCGAGCACGAGATCACGGGCCTACTGCTCGCCGCGATGTTCGCCGGTCACCATACGAGCGCGGTGACTGCCGCCTGGATGATGCTCGAGCTCGTCCGCGCCCCACACCTTTACGAGCGGGTTCGGAGCGAGCTCTTTCGGGTGTACGGCCCTGACGGCCCGGTCACCTACCCGTCTCTTCGCGAGGTCCTCGTGACCGAAGGGTGCGTGAAGGAAACGCTGCGCATGCACCCGCCCCTCTTCATGCTGATGCGCGTCGCCATGAGAGACTGGGAGTACGACGGATACGTGATTCCCAAAGGCACGAACCTGATCGTGTCGCCCACTGTGACGCACCGCATTCCCGAACTGTTCTCTGAGCCGGACCGTTTCGATCCGGATCGCTTCGGTCCTGGGCGCGAAGAGGACAAGCGCCCATTTGCTTTCCAGGCGTTCGGGGGCGGAAGCCACAAGTGCTTGGGGAACGCGTTTGCCCTCCTTCAGATCAAGACGGTCTTCGCCATCCTGATGCGACGGTTCGAATTTTCGTCTTGCGGCGATCCCTTCGAGCCCGACTTCCACGGCATCGTGATCGGTCCCAAGCAGCCGTGCCGAGTGCGGTATCGGCGCATCCACCCCGACGAAGCGTCCCGTCTCACGGACGTTGCTCGCGCCGAATCGGGCGGTGCCCACGGTACGGCGACCGCAGCCTCCAACGGGACAACCGCGCCTGCGCGGTGCCCCGTGACGGGCATAGGGCAAGCGTGATGCGGATCGTCGTCGACTGGGATCTCTGTAAAGGCCATGGCGTCTGCGCCGGCGAAGCACCTCTCGTCTTCGCGGTCACCCGAGGCGGTAAACTCACCGTCCTCCTCGAAGAGCCGCCGGAAGAGCAGCGAAAGAACGTGGAGTCCGCGATCCGGTACTGCCCGACGGATGCTCTGTCTCTTCGCGAGCCATGACTCCGTCGAACCCTACGGCGCTCTCGGATCTCATCCTTCCGGTCACGGGTACGACGCTGTGTACCGCGACGCAGATGATGGTCGGGTTCGTCGGCGCTCTCTTCGTCGGCGCTCGGCTCTTGCCCGGGCTCGAGCGCTCGGGCTACCCGCAACCGGACGGGACGACGCGAGAATACAAACTCACGGGGATGACTCTGTTCTTCGTCGCCCACGGGGCGGCCTTCGTGGCGGTCTTCGGGTTCGGCGTCTCGCTCACCCCGGTCGTGCGCCACTTCTGGTCTCTCTTCGCCGTCGCGAATGCTCTCGCGATCGCCATCAGTCTCTCGCTCTACGCGCGTGCATCGCGCCGCGAAAGCGCGCTCCGCGATCTCTTCCTGGGTACCGACTTGAATCCGACCTGGCTCGGGGTCGATCTCAAGATGTTCATGTACCAGCCGAGTCTTATCGGCGTGAACCTGCTCGTCGTGTCCTTCGCGAACGCGCAGCACGACTTGTACGGCTCCCTCACCCCTCAGATGTGCTGTCTCCTCGCCTTCTGGTGGGCGTACCTCTTCACCCACTACGTGAAAGAGGAGTTCATGCTCTCGACGTGGGACGTCATCGCCGAAAACTTCGGAACGATGCTGGTATGGGGAGACCTCGTCTACGTGCCGTTCCTGTACAGCCTGCCGTGCTGGTGGGTCGTAGACGACAGAGTCCCCTTTTCTCTTTGGCAGTCGGCCGCGCTCAGCTTTGCGTACTTCGTCTCGCTTTCGGTGTTCCGCCAGGCCAACTGGCAGAAAGAGCGCTTCAAGCGGAGCCCGAACGCCCCTATCTGGGGCAAGAAGCCCGAGCTCGTAGGGGGCCGGCTTCTGGCGTCGGGGTGGTGGGGGCTTGGCCGAAAGCTCAATTACACAGGCGAGATCGGCGTCTACGTCTGCTTCGCGCTGACCGCCGGGTTCGAGCACCCGTGGCCCTACGTGCTCCCGCTCTCCTTGATCGTCCTTCTCGCCCAGCGCGCCGCGCGCGACGATCGGCGGTGCCTCGCTAAATACGGCGACGTGTGGACGACCTACTGCGCCCGAGCGCGCTTTCGAATGATCCCCTTCTTGTATTGATTTCCCGATCCTGCCGCTCTTGCTTTACGCTCTTTCAAACTCACGATGCTCCTAGGCGAGGCGCGAGACGCGCTGTCCACGTTGGCCGCAGCAGTCGCCTCGCGACCCGATCTCGAGCGCGTTGTGCGCGACCGTTGGCGCGCGCCCGGACAGAGCGGTGCAGGCGCCGGATCCGACGTCTCACTCCCCTCCTTTCTCGGTGGGATGGCGGATCGCCTTGGCGACGGGCTCTCCGCGCTTACCTATTCGGAGAGTGACGTCGCCGCGCTTGGCGAGCTCTTCAGAGAACCGGCGGGTGAGGTCCTTTTTTCATGGTGCCTCGCCAGCGCATGGCGGCGCGACGCGCAGATGGCGGGGCTTCTCGCGATCGCCGCGTCGCGCCCTGCCCTTCATGAGCGCGTCCCGCTCGCCGCGCGCGGCCGAGTGGTCGAAGGGCCGCTGCTCGATGCGCTTGCGTGCGCGCCGATGCTCGGCAGCGGCGCGCAGTTGGCGTTGCCGGCCAACGCGCAGGCGCGAGCTCGACTGGAGATTCTAATCTGGGAAGCGGGGGCGAGCGCCGTCGAAGTCCCCCACCTCGCGACCTGGCTCTGGGGATCCAGAGAGACATTCGAGGCGATGATCCGAGGGCCCGCGCGCGGCACATTGCGCGGCCGGGTGCTCGCCGCACGATGTCTCGAAGTGAGCGTGCGCGGCATGCCTCAGACCACCGACCCCGAACTCGTCGGACTGACGTTGCAGGTCTTGCAGCCGCTCCTGCTCCATCCCGAACCTCTCGTGTGGGTCCACGCCGCTCGCGCCCTCGGGCGCCTGACTGGGCCGCTGGAGCAGCTCGAAGGGACTCTCCTCGACTGGGTCCTCGGCGAATCGGTCGTCTTGCGGCAGCGCGCGATGACCGCCGTGGCATCGGTCCCTGCCGAACGCCTTACGCTTCTCGGAAGCCAGCTCGTCGCGATCCTCAACTCACGCGAAGAAGAGGCATGGGTGCTCGCTGCCGTCGCCGCGGCGACTCCGCATCTCTTGTTCGAGCGGAGGGACCTCTGGGACCGGCTCGCCCGGCGTATCCTCGCCGGAGACGGCGGCGCGATCTCCGCGCGTGCGCTCGGACGAGGCCTCGCGACCCTTTGGCGGCGCGGGACGCGACGGGAGGACATCGAGTCCCCGCTCCGGGCGCTCCGGCAGATGGCCCGCGGAGGACGCGGGACATCCCTCGACGACTCCCGCCGCTGGATCGAGTTGATCGCACTGACGGATGCCATCGACGGCGCCGAGCGTGACCCTCTCGATCTCGAGCTCGGACTCGAAAACCTCGTGCGCATCGCCGCGCAGTACGACGACGAAGAGGCCGACGCCCGCGCCGCGCGCTTCGCCGCGTCGCTGGGGCCCACCTTCTCCGAGGCCCTACGAATCGCGTTGGGAACGGGGAAGCTGACCCAGCGAGCAGCAGCAATGAACGCTCTCGAGGGGTGCGCGCGGGCGTTTGCGCTGCGGCTCTGGGGGCCGCTCTTGGCAACGCGCCCTCTGGGCGAGCCCATCGAAGAGCCCAACCTCGAAGAGACGTGGAAAACGATCGCACGCGCCCCTTCCGAAATTCTCGACCTCGTGAAGCAACGAAGGCCCGCGGAAGGTGCCGACCTCGACGCGGACCTTCCTCTCGAAGTGCTCGCGATCCGGCTCGGCGGCTATGCACTCGACGCGTGCGGCGAAGACGGCGGCCGCGGCCCGACCGCGCACGACACCTGCCTCTGGCTTCGCAAGGTCGAGGGGCTCGCCGACGGTTCGCGCGATCTGCCGGCTTCGCTCAAGGGTGCGCTCAGCGCGCTCTTCTGGCGTCTCGTAGATACGACGCGCGGAACGGCGCTCGGCGAGGTCGACGACGTCTGCTGGCTCGGCCCTTTCGCTGCGTGGTGGGCACTCGTGATCGATAGACCCGCGATGCTCCTCCAGCTCGCGACGGCGCTCCCGATGATGGCCGAAGGCGCGCTCGCTCAATGCTGCGAGAGGGCGGAAGAACTCCGCACCGCCGTCTCGGCGGATGCTCCGGACGGACGATGGGGTCCGCCGGCCGAGCAAGCCCTTCAAGCGCTCCACGCCGACGACACGGAGCTTGCGCATGCGCTCTCGGGCCTCGTGCAGGGTCTTTCCGCGTTCGCGACTGCGGCTGGTTCGAGGCCCAACCTCGAAGCGCTCTGCCTCGACTTGGTGCTCGCCGGCGATCGGCTCCAGAGTGCGCTCGCCAACCCCGTGAAGGCCTTGCACCCCGCGAGCGAACAGAGCGCCGAGGACTCGCTGGCGCGGAGCGCCACGGAGAACGCGCCTCGCGTGGCTGCGCTCGTGGCCCGAGCCATCCGCGCGCGCGAGCTCTCGCTGCTTGACGTCTGGTTCGCGTCTCTCGGTCCGACCGCGTCCACGCTGCTCGAGGTCGCCGTGCGAGCCGCGATTCGAAGGACCCCTCCGCCGCCGCCCCAGCCGAAGAAGAAAGAGCCGAAGCTCATCGAAGGCTACGAGCTCGTGAAGCCACTCGGAGAAGGGGGGATCGGAACGGTGTGGCTCGTGCGCAAGCCGGGGGCCGACCGGCTTTTCGTGCTCAAGGTCCCGAAAGCCGACGCCCTCGCGAACGCGAACGAGACCGAGCGCGAAGGAATTCTTGCATCGTTCGTCGAGGAAGCCAACGCCCTCGCCGGCCTCTACCACCCGAACGTCGCGAACATCATCGACCGCGGGGTCTCCGGCGCCGTTCCCTTCCTCGTGCTCGAGTACCTCATCGGGGCCGACCTGAAGCAGTACTCGTCGGCGCGTCTCATGTCGCTCTTCGAACTACGGCAGATCGTACTCGACTCGTGCGCAGGGCTCACGGCGCTCCACAGCGCGGGCCTCGTGCACCGAGACATCAAGCCCGCAAACATCTGGCTTCGCCTTCCGCTCACCGGCGGCGCGCCGTTCGAACCCGACAAGCACCGCGACCCCGCGGTCGCGCAGCCGCTCGCGGCGGTCGTCATCGATTTCGGAATGGTGCGCGCGATCCGCGTTCCTCCCGAGATTGGCGGAAAATTCGTGGCGGGGACCGCGGGCTACATCGCTCCCGAGCAAGTCCTCGATCCCGTGGAGCTCGACGTGCGGGCGGACGTGTATGCCCTCGCCGGGACGATCTACAACGTGACGACCGGACGCGCCTTCTTCGACGAGATCGTCAACCCGCGCGACCGCATCATCGCGCACATGCGGCAGGACCCGTTCGCCAACGGCGAGCGTCTCCGAGTGTTTCCTACCGAGGTGGCCAGGCTCTTGCGAGCCGCCACCATGAAGGACCCGCGTGATCGCCCGATGCCCATCGAGTTCGGGCGAGCGTTCGCGAGCGCCCTTTGAGGACGCTCATCCGTCGCCTGCCTCTCTATCGATGGCCGCCGCCGTGCCCGCCGCCGCCACCGAAGTGACCGCCACCGCCGCCAAAGCCGCCGCCATGGTAGCTTCCATGGGAACTGGGCGCCGCGTAGTGGTGTGCACCCGCTCCCCCGCGGTACACGTGAGAGCCGCCGCCGCCCACGCCACCTCGAGGCGCGTAGCCATGCGAGTACCCGCCGGCGCCGCCGACA
>Ga0182024_10025632_pt1 | contig 10398 bp, 7 predicted proteins | sample P32metaG_FD_120480 | JGI IMG/M metagenome (GOLD analysis project Ga0182024, IMG submission 120480) | Permafrost microbial communities from Stordalen Mire, Sweden - P3-2 metaG (Illumina Assembly) | ecosystem: Environmental > Terrestrial > Soil > Wetlands > Permafrost | place: Sweden: Stordalen...
AAATCGTCGATGCGGCCGTAGGCGCCGTAGATGTTGTTGCCTTCCTGGTGCGGGCTCACGCCATAGGCCTGCGGCACTACAGCCGAGGCGGCGAAGATGCCCAGATGCTCGCGCTTCGCGTTCAGGTTCAGCACCGCCGCATCGTACGACCGTGCCTGGTTGCGCCACTCCGAGTTTGCGATGATCGTATTGTTGTAGTTGATAAGCTGCCGGCCCACGCGCAAGTTGAACCAGTGCCGCTCGGGCGCGCCGATCTCGGCGTAAGCCAGCTTCAGATCCCAGCGGACTGTATTCGGCGGGCCGAGCGGCGGGTTTTGGAAGCCCGCACGGGCGTCCTGCACCTGCGCCGTAACCCGCAGCCAACTGAGCGTATGCAGATCCACCTGGAACCGGAAGCGGTTCAACAGGTAGGAGTCATTGGCACCCGCTTTGAAGTTTGAATTGTCGTACGCCTCGTACCGGAACCGCTCCTCGGCCTGCGTATCGATCCATCTGGGCAGCTTTGCATCAAGGTAGGTCGCCGGAGCAAAGTCATGAAAGTCGTAGGGCGCGGGGTTGCCGGTAGTACGCCCGGCCGCGCCGTTCAGGAAGCTCAACGGGTTCGAGGCCGGGCCGGTGACGAATACGCCATTGAACCCGGACGTCCCGTTTTGTGTGGTGACGTCGTCTTGCGCGGCCAGGGGCCGGCCGGACGCTAGAGCGAACAGAAAAAACACCGCAGAGATCGATAGCGGCAGCCGGCGCAGAGAAACAGAAATAACAGCAAAAAGAGCTTTTGGCACTTTGGATTCTCCTTGGAGTTTTGGAAAGCTGAGTTTTTGAAAAGCTGGATGGGTTGGGACCTTTGGCCCCCGGGCCCGCATGGGCGGCAGAACTTTATCGACAGGTTTTAAGACAACAAGTCATATCAATATTCTCTGCCAAAGCATAAAGAGCTTTATTCACTTTGGCTTCGTTTGGATTTTGGAAACTGGATGGCTTGGGACCTTAGGCCCCGGCCCGCATGGGGCGGCAGAACTTTATCGACAGGTGGGTTGACAACAAGTCATATCAATATTCTTCACCAATATACATGTCGATTCTGAAAAAGTCTATTTCACAATCCCAACGCGTTCTTCGTGGAATATGCCTAATTTCCGCAGCGCGACCAGCGGATCGGCCGAAGCGGCGCGCCTTGCAGGCAGCGCCGATGCTGCCAGCGTCATAAGCATCATGACCATGGCGGCGGCCAGATAGATGAGTGGGTCGGTGGGGCTGACGTCGAACAGGAATGAGGCGATGAGTCGCGAAACGGCCAGTGAGGCAACTACGCCCAGGGTGCAGCCGATATGGGCCATCTTCGCGCCGGAGATGAGAACGAGGCGGGCGATGCGGCTGCGCTGAGCGCCCAGCGCCATGCGGATGGCGATCTCCTGAGTGCGCAGCGAAACGGAGAAGGCAACGACGGCGTAGATTCCGGCGACGGCCAGCAGCACGGCGCCGAGAGCGAACGCCGTGATCAGGTCAGTATTAAAGCGGCGCGGCGCTTCCCCACTTTGCATTGCGCCGCTACCGGCAGGTTGACTTGCCGACTCGCTAACTGGCTGCCTTTCCGTCTACACTAGATGGGTTATGGCTACCGTGACTCTTTCCACGCACATTCAACCGCGCCTGCCCCAGGGCGGCTTCGCCAATGAGCCCTTCATCGACTTCAAAACGCCCGACAACGCCCGCGCCATGCGGGCTGCGCTGGACCATGTGGCCAGCCAACTGGGGCGCGAGTACGACCTCATCATTGGGGGTCGAAGCATTCGCACCGAGGGCAAGATCCGTTCGCTGAACCCGGCGCGCCCGGCGCAAGTGGTCGGCGTGCACCAGAAGGCCGGCGCTGAGCATGCGGAAGAGGCCATGGCCGCGGCGCTCAGCGCATTTGAATCCTGGAGTAGAACGTCAACCAGCGAGCGGGTTTCGTTGTTGCTGAATGCCGCGGAAATCATCCGCAAACGGCACTTCGAGTTCTGCGCCTGGCTCACCTATGAGGTGGGCAAGAACTGGGCCGAGGCCGACGCCGATGTGGGCGAGACCATCGATTTTCTTGAGTTCTATGCCCGCGAGGCGCTGCGCCTGGCCGCTGCAACCACGCCCATCCAGTATCCTGGCGAGCGCAACCAGCTCCGCTATATTCCGCTCGGAGTGGGCGCTGTGATTCCGCCGTGGAATTTTCCCTTCGCCATCATGGCGGGCATGACCGCGGCCTCCATCGTCACCGGCAACACGGTGATTCTCAAGCCCTCGAGCGACTCGCCGACCATTGCGGCAAAGTTTGTCGAGGTGCTGGAAGAGGCGGGCATGCCGGGCGGCGTAGTCAACTTCTGTCCCGGCTCCGGAGCCACTTTCGGCAACGCCATCGTCGAGCATCCCAAGACTCGCTTCATCGCTTTCACCGGCTCGAAAACCGTCGGCCTCGACATTCACGAACGCGCGGCAAAAACAAAGCCGGGGCAGATCTGGATCAAGCGGACGATTCTTGAAATGGGCGGCAAGGATTCGATTCTGGTTTGCGCGGACGCCGATTTGGACGCTGCTGTCGATGGCGTCGTGGCCGCTGCATTCGGGTTCAGTGGGCAGAAGTGCTCTGCCTGCTCTCGCGCCATTATTGAGGCTCCGTTGTATGACGTGTTTGTGGAACGCGTACGCGAGAAAGTGGCCAGGCTCACGGTCGGCGATCCCGCAACGAATTTGAATCTCGGCCCGGTGGTCAACAAAGCGGCGCTCGATTCCATGCTCAACTACGTCGAGATCGGCAAGAAAGAGGGCCGGCTGATTGCGGGCGGAAATGCGCCCCAGACTGCGGAAGGCGGCTACTTCCTCGAACCTACTGTCTTTGCCGACATTGCGCCCGATGCCGTGCTGGCCCAGGAAGAGATTTTTGGGCCCGTTCTCGCGCTGATCAAGGTGGAGAGCTACGAGGAAGGCCTTGCCGTGGCGAACAACACTGAATATGGCCTTACCGGCGCCATCTATACCGACGACAGGGAGAGACTGGAACACGCCGCTCGTGAATTCCACGTGGGCAATCTCTATCTCAACCGCAAGTGCACGGGAGCGATGGTCGGCGCGCATCCCTTTGGCGGCTTCAACATGAGCGGCACGGACTCCAAAGCCGGCGGCCCGGATTATCTTTACCTCTTCACGCAGGCCAAGAGTGTGGCCGAAGCACTGCGTGCGGCAGACGCTCGCTGATCGCTCGCAACGGGTTCAGGGACACGATTTTGAGTGGGCACGAACCCTTCTAGCGGCTCTGGCGGCTTTCGGTAAGACGGGGCTGGTTCGGTTGCGCGTCGCCGGCATCGAGGCCGAGAAACTCCTGAAAGACATCGTTCGAAATCATTTGCCCGCGCTGGGTGAGGCGAACCGTCTCGCCGTCCGACTCCAGCAGGCCGTCCTCCGCAAGATGACTGACCACTTCCATGGCCCGCGCAACAGGTTCGCGGCCAAACTCCCGTTGCAGCGCTGTTACTTCAACCCCTCGATTCAGGCGCAGACCGAGGAACCATGCTTCTTCGTGCTGGCGTGCGGGGGAAAGCCACGCCGTCTCGACAGATTCGCGCCCGGAGAGAAATTCGTTCAGGTCGCTGGTGGTTGTCGATCGCAGCACGTAGCGAGACTCCGTGTGGTCCGCCGCAGGCTGTGCCTCACGCAACATCGACGACGCATCCAGCCCCAGCCCAAGATAGGGACGCCGCTGCCAGTAGCGCAGGTTGTGCCGGGACGCGAACCCTGGGCGGCTGAAGTTGGAGATTTCATACTGCGCCAGTCCCGCCTTTGCGAGCCGCTCGATCGCGCGCGTGTACATCTGCGCAATTGCATCGTCGGTGGGAACCAGTTCGGCGAAGTAGCGTGCACCGCCAGAGAGCATCTCGCGGCCCAACCGCGAATCTTCATCCACTTCGAGCATGTAAACGCTGGCGTGGGGAACGCCGCAGTCCAACAGGACGGTCAGCGACTCCTCCCAGGAGGCCAATGTCTGGCCGGCGAGCCCGGCGATCAGGTCCCCGTTGAGGTTGGCGATTCCGGCACAGCGCAGCCGTTCCAAGTCTTTCAAGACCGTTTGTCGATTGTGCAGTCGCCCGCTCACCCGGGCTTCGCGATCGATGAACGACTGCACGCCCAGGCTCACGCGGTTCACGCCGGTCGCCTGGAAGGCTTCGAGCGTTTCGTCCGCAATTTGGCCTGGCGCGCACTCGACTGTAATCTCCGCGTCCGGTTCCAGCTCAAACTGCGCTCGCATGGCGGCAAACAGCCGCTCCAGCAATTCCGGTGCAAGCAAGCTGGGCGTTCCTCCGCCCAGGTAAACCGTGTCCACGGTGCGGGGCAACTCGAGCTCCATCCGCGCCGCCCAGGCCGGCGCGGCAGAGAGGTCTTCGATCAACCGGTCCACGTAGCGCGCGTGTTCGCCGGCTGGATATACACCCGACGCGAAGTTGCAGTAAGTGCACTTCGAGCGGCAGAAAGGGATCGAGATATAAAGGCCGAGCGCGTTGTCGCCGTTTACGTGCATCAAAGACATTGTTTCACGCGAACGTGCCCGAAACGAGAGCTGCTGCGCGCCGGCGGCTTTCTGCGCCGTGCAAGAATTGAATCAAGGAGGCCGCTCTTGAAAGCCTGGCCCGTGCTGGGAATTGCCTTCATCGAATCCATTTTTCTGCTTTGCCATTGGTTCCTTTATCACGCATGGGTTTCTTTTTGCGGCCAGCCGAATCCGGCTGCAGATCTGGCCCTGCGAGCGATACTGCTGGTGCTGGCGTGCAGCTTCGTTGTGGCTGCGCTGCTCAGCTTTTACATCTCCAACTGGCTGGTCAGGGCAATTTACCGCTCGGCCGCGGTGTGGTTGGGGTTTCTCAACTTTTTCTTCTTGGGATTTTGCGCAAGCTGGCTGGCCTGGTGGGCGCTGGAACTGAGCCGGATGGATCCGGATGCGGCGCGACACCGCCCGCTGATCGCTTGGTTCTTCTTTGTTGTTGCATTCGCGGTCGGCGTTTACGGACTGCTCAATGCCGGCTGGGTGCGCATCCGCCGCGTCTCCATTTGTCTTCCCAATCTGCCGCCGTCGTGGCGCGGGCGCAGAGCGCTGGTGGCCAGCGACTTGCATCTCGGGCACGTCAACGGAGCCGGCTTCAGCCGGCGCATCGCCGCGATCGCCGCCCGCCTGCAGCCGGACATTGTTTTCATTCCCGGAGATTTCTTCGATGGCACCAGGGTAGACCCCGACCACCTGGCCGCGCCGTTCAAGCACATCTCTCCGCCTCTCGGCATATTCTTCGCCACCGGAAATCACGATGAGTTTGGCGATGCCGCGCACTTTCTTTCCGCGCTTACTGGAGCGGGAATTCGTGTCTTGTCGAATGAAAAAGTGATGGTCGACGGCCTGCAGATTATTGGCGTGCCCTATCACGACACCACCCTCCCGATGCGCCTGCGTGCAACGCTGGAGGCTCTGCGGATCGACCGCGCCAGCGCCAGCATTCTGCTCAGTCACGTGCCCAACCGGCTGCCCATCGTTGAGCAAGCCGGAGTCAGCATGCAGCTTTCCGGACACACCCACGGCGGACAGATTGCCCCTTTCACCTGGCTCACGCAGCGCGTCTTCGGCAAGTTTACTTACGGCTTGAATTCCTTCGGCGCGTTGCAAGTCTACACGTCCTACGGCGCCGGAACCTGGGGACCGCCGATGCGCGTGGGGACCAGCGCCGAGGTTGTGATGCTCGAATTCGAGTAGCAGCTGTGGTAGAATGTAGCTACGTTGCTACATTGGAGGTGACCTGTGGCCATAACAACCCTTTCCAGCCGCGAATTCAATCAGGACACCGGCCGTGCCAAGAAAGCCGCCCGCAAGGGGCCCGTGTTCATCACCGACCGCGGCCGGCCCGCGCATGTGCTGCTATCAATCGACGAATACCAGAAGATTACCGGCAAACCCCAGAGTATCGCCGACTTGCTTGCCATGCCCGAAGCAGCAGAGATCGAGTTTGATCCACCGCGCATGGGCGACATCCTCCTTTACACGGTTGACCTATCGTGATGTACCTGCTGGACACAAACGTAGTTTCGGAGTTGCGCAAGTCTCCGGTTCAGCAAAGCAGGTCAGCTAAGGTGGATCGAAGCGTTCTCGCCTGGTCAAAGAGTGTCCCGGCAGCCAACCAATTTCTTTCCGCCGTGGCCATTCTCGAATTGGAATACGGCACTCTGCTCATGCAGGCCCGCGATCCTCGGCAAGGCGCAGTTCTTCGCTTGTGGCTTGACAGGCACGTATTGCCCGCTTTTGCGGGCCGCGTACTGCCGGTCGACACCTTGGTCGCACAGAAGTGTGCGGCTCTTCACGTGCCAAATCTGCGCCCTGAGCGAGATGCCCTGATCGCCGCAACAGCGCTCATTCATGGCATGACTGTCGTAACCCGCAACATTGGCCACTTCCAGACCACCGGCGTCTCGCTCCTCAATCCCTGGGAGGACTGACTGGCTTCTCCAGTGCCCCTGCTGATTTAGACTTGGTCTTCAACTGAAGAAGAGGACGCACCATGCCGTTTTCAAGCAAACGCTTTCTTGCATTGGCATCCGCAATTCTCTTGAGTCTCGCACCAGTCCTCGCGCAAGGCCCAAAGCCAGTTGCTTCGGGTCCGGACCTGAACTTTTCCACCGTTCTCTACGGCGCGGCTTACTACAACGAGTACATGCCGGGGGACGACGCCGACCATGCGGCGCGCCTGGACAAAGACGTTGCGCTGATGAGAGCTGCCGGGCTCAACGTGGTGCGCATGGGAGAGTCGACGTGGAGCTTGTGGGAGCCGGAAGACGGACGCTTCGAGTACGCGTGGATGGACCGTGTGGTGGACGCGATGGGCAAGGCCGGCATCAAGGTTATCCTGGGCACGCCCACTTACTCCATCCCGGCATGGATGGCGCACCAGCATGCGGAGATTCTTGCCGATCGCATTCCCGGCGGCATGTTCGGCGGCCAGCCGGTCGCGGTTCCTTACGGCATTCGCCAGAACATGGACACGGACTCGCCCGCGTACCGGTTTTATGCCGAACGGCTGATCCGCCACATCGTGGCGCATTACAAGGACAATCCGACCGTCATCGGCTGGCAGCTCGACAATGAAACTTCCAGCTACGATGCCGACAATCCCGATGTCTTCACCGGCTTCCAGCATTACCTGGAAGAGAAATTCGGCACGCCGGAGGCGCTCTCGAAGGCCTGGTTTTTGAACTACTGGGGCGAGAATCTGCACACCTGGGAAGATCTGCCCAGGCGCGACGGGACCATCTCCACCGGTTACAAACTGGAGTGGACGCGCTGGAGCCAGATGCGCGTAACGGATTTTCTCCACTGGCAGGCGGCGCTGGTGCGCGAATGCGCAGGGCCCACGCAGTTCATCACCACCGACTACGGAGGCATGATGCGGCGCGACGTGAATGAAGAGGCAATTGCGGGCGCGCTCGACATCGTCGCCGACAACATTTATCACGGCACGCAGGACCATTACGACGGATCGTTTCAATCTCTGCAGGCCGACTTCTCGCGCTCGCTCAAGCACGCCAATTTTCTGGTCACCGAGACCAACGGACAGACCATCGGCTGGACTTCCGGCGGGCAGTACCCGCCGTACGATGGCCAGATGCGCGAGGATGTCTACACCTATCTGGCCGACGGCGCCAACATGGTGGAGTACTGGCACTGGGCCTCAATCCACGCCAACCAGGAGACCTATTGGAAAGGGATTCTGTCGCACGACCTGGAGCCGAACCGCGAGTATGCGGAGGTGAGCCGGACGGCGCACGAGCTCGAAAGGATTGGACCGCAGCTGGTGGGGTTGAAGATTCACAACGACGTGGCGATTTTGTGGAGCCGCGACTCGGCGAACGCGATCAGCTTTATGCCCTACGGCGGCGGCGTGCCGGCGAGAAGTTGGACGGGAGAGCCCGATGGCTACGCATCGCTTGTGCAGCAGATGCACAAGGCGCTCTATAAGCTCAATGTGGGCGCGGATTTCGTGTTTCCCGAGACGCAGGACTTCTCCCAGTACAAGCTGCTGATTGTTCCTGCGCTCTACATTTCCGACGACGCGCTGCTCAAACGAATCTCGGACTATGTGAAGAGCGGCGGTCACGTGGTGATGACCTTCAAGAGCGGATTTGCGAATGAGAATTCCGCAGTGCGTTGGGTGCGGGCGCCTGGGCCGCTGCGCGAGGCAGCCGGCTTAAGCTACCAGGAGTTCTCCAGCCTCGAACACCCACTGGCTCTCAAAGACGATCCGTATCATGCGGGTGCGAACAACAAGGTTTCCGATTGGGCTGAGTTCCTGATGCCGGAGCACGCCAAAGCCATTGCCTGGTACGACCATCCGTTCTTCGGCAAGTGGCCTGCGATCACTGAAAATGAATTCGGCGCGGGCACGCTGCTTTATGAGGGAACCTATCTATCCGACCAGCTGCAGACGGCAGTGCTCAAGGACGCGCTCGATAAAGCGGGCCTGACCGGCGCAGACCAGCAGTTGCCCGCTGCCGTGCATGTGCAGCACGGAATCAATCGGCTCGGCAAGCGCCTTCACTACTACTTCAACTACTCCGGCGCCGAAGTGAAACTTACCTACGCTTATGCTTCCGGCACGAATCTTCTTGGCGGAAAACCGGTGGCAAACTCAGCCGAATTATCACTTGCGCCGTGGGATTTGGCGATCGTCGAAGAATAGCGCCGGCCGAGTGGGATTCGCCTTTCGAGTGTCGTAGAGCATATGCGTTCCGCGAAGCCGATTCTTCCCGATCTCCTCTCCTCGGAAAGAGCCATCCTGACCAGTTCCAGAAGGCGCACGTGCATTGTGGAGTCGCTCTATTGCACCGTCACGGTAATGGTTCCTGTTTCCGCAGTCGCGCCCGACGTGCCGGTTACGGTCAGGGTGTAGACTCCCGGCGTGGTGCCGGGGTTGGCGATGATCACGTTCCTGGTAACACTTGGCGCGCATGCCACCGCTCCGCATGCGAGGAATGCGAAAAGCAACCCCATGCCGAGCATCGTCCGCCAGCGGCGCCGCGCGGGAACACAGCAGAGAAGCAGGCAGGCCAGGGCCGCGGCGCCCGGGATGTACCCGCGGCTGCCTGGGCGAGCAGGATTTTCGACAGCCGCGCTGCTGTCCGATGTGGTGAATACGGTGAGGGTGGCCGTTGCTGCGCCGGCGCTGATAATGTCGACCGAGGTGGTCGAGCCAAGGCTGAAAGTTGGCGTGTTCTGGGCGCCGGCCGGGCTTGCGGTAACAGCGACGGACAGCCCTACGGCTCCAGTGAACCCTCCGTTGGGTGTGACGGTGATTGTCGAGGTGTTTCCGGCCACTGTTCCTGGCGCGAGGGTGACGGCTGTTCCGTCGATGGTAAAGGCGGCCCCTGGCAGGCCGATGGTGTAGGTCGCGGTCGCCACGGCGCTGTTAGTATAGCCGCTGGCTGCGGCAATGGCCTCCAGTGTTTCCGTGGACGAGACAGTGATTGGTCCAGCGAAGACGGCGGAGCCAGTGGTGGGCGTAGTGCCGTTGGTAGTGTAGTAGATGGCTGCGCCGGGGGGTGCGTCTGAGATCGTCACGCTCTGCGCGGAGGAATACGTACCTGCCGCCGGCGAGAAGGTGGGCGTGGCTGCGGCGGGCAGGCTGATGGTGTAAACCGCCGTCGCCACGGCGCTCGCGGAATAGCCGCTGGCCGTGGCAATCGCCTCCAGCGTTTCCGTGGACGCAACAGTGATCGCGCCCATATAGGGCGTGGACGAAGCCGTTGGCGTCGTTCCATTGGTGGTGTAAAAGATGGTCGCGCCGGGGGTTGAATCGGAGAGGGACACGCTTTGCGCGGAAGTATAAGTTCCTGCCACCGGCGAGAAGGCTGGCGAGGCGGCAGGCAGATTGACGGTATAGAGAGCCGTCGCCACGGCGCTCGTGGAATAGCCGCTGGCTGCGGCAATGGCCTGCAATGTTTCTGTGGACGAGACAGCGATTGCTCCCGAATAGACTGTGGAGGAAGCCGTCGGCGTGGTTCCGTTGATTGTGTAGTAGATGATTGCGCCGGGGGTCGCGTCCGAGAGCGTCACGCTCTGCGCGGAGGCATAGGTACCTGCCGTCGGCGAGAAGGTGGGCGTGGCTGCGGTGAGGAGGTTGATGGTGTAGACCGCGGTCGCCACGGCGCTGTTGGTATGGCCGCTGGCCGCGGCAATGGCTTCCAGCGTTTCCGTGGACGCTACGGCGATTGATCCCGAGTAGACGGTGGAGGCGGTCGTGGGCGTGGTTCCGTTGATTGTGTAGTAGATGATTGCGCCGGGGGTCGCGTCCGAGAGCGTCACGCTCTGCGCGGAGGCATAGGTACCTGCCGCCGGCGAGATGGTGG
>Ga0182024_10025633_pt1 | contig 10398 bp, 9 predicted proteins | sample P32metaG_FD_120480 | JGI IMG/M metagenome (GOLD analysis project Ga0182024, IMG submission 120480) | Permafrost microbial communities from Stordalen Mire, Sweden - P3-2 metaG (Illumina Assembly) | ecosystem: Environmental > Terrestrial > Soil > Wetlands > Permafrost | place: Sweden: Stordalen...
ACTGTGCAACTGATACGGGATTGGGTTGAAAGCCGCCGGCGGCCGCGCCTGCTGACTGGCGACGCGCGGCAGCCTCTGCCTTGGTGGCGGATGAGTTTTGCTGCCGCGGCGATGGTGATGATCGGCTCCTACATCTGGGCGGTCTATCATACCAGCCCGCCGACAATGGTTGCCGCGCACGATACGCCAGCACTGACCGACGACGATAAGCTGTCGCTGCTGGCCAGTTCCCTGCAGGATTCCAATTCGGAAGATTCCGAAGATTCCAACCTGCATGTGGCGGAAGTCGCTTCGGAAGTGGCCTCGGCGGTGCCGGCGGATGCGGATGATTCCACTGACTCCAATTCCGGCTCCGCTGCGAATTCGAGGGAAACGCCCTAATTTAGGACATCATCACTGGAATAACATGAAGTTCGTGAAGGTTATCGCAATTTCGCTCATCGGAATGGCCTCGCTGCTTTGCGCGGGAGCGGCCGCCGATCAACCGGCGACCCGCCCGGCGGACAGCTCATCCTTCGGCAATCCCCAGGGTCGCCGCATGCGCACATTGGCGGCCAAAAACAATGCCTTTCGTCCCTACACGCAGCAGGAATGGGACGAGATGATGACCTTCATGCTGCAATATTCCCCCACCCGCGAGCATCTGCTGGAAGAGATGGAACTCCCACACGATTCGCCCATCCGGCTCGACGCGATCCGGAAATGGCGGAATTACAATTTCACGAAAGAACATTTCCCGGCAATCGCAGATGACTTGATCCAGCGATTCCGGCTCGAAGATGATTTACTTTATCTCTCCTTGAAGACCAGCACGGCCGAGGGATCGGACCGTCTTGAACTGCGCGATAAAATTCACGACAAAGTGGCGCAGCTGGTAAATCTGGAATTGACCGAGCGGCAGGCGCGGATCGATAAGCTGCAGAAAATGCTCGAAGAAGAAAAGACCACGCTGGTTCAGGACAAGAGTTCGGAACAGGAGCGCATCGATCGGCGGACCAGCATGATCATGATGCGGATCGATCGGCGGAATCCAGAGTTTTCGCCCCCTCCCTCTACGCGGCCGGATAGGGCTAATTCCGCGGACAACATCGCCCCGGACGCGGCGCCGGCATCCCCCGATCCGGTGATGAACGGCCAATAAGCGCAATCTCAGCTCAAATCAGCTTAAAGCGGACGCGCCGGGCGACGTCGCAACTCGAATCGCCTAGAATTGCCCTGCCATGTCGATTGAGAAGCCCCCACGCATAGACGCCAGTGAGATTACGGATGAAGGGGCGTATCTAAATCGCCGAAACCTCCTTCGCGCCGGCATTTTAGCCGCATCGGTGGCAGCGACAGGCTGGATCTATCGCAAAATCAATCCCACGCCGACGGAGACAATCTCCACTCAGCCCCTGGCGGACATCGTGATTCCCACCACTCTGCCAACCACGCAAGGGAGCGAAAACCGCGCCGGCTTCATGGTCACCGATGAGCCGCGAACCAGTTTTCAGGACATCACCCACTACAACAATTTCTACGAATTCTCGACCGACAAGGAGGGCGTCGCCGACGCCGCCGGCGGATTCATCACGCGTCCATGGCAAGTCAGCGTCGGCGGCCTTTGCCGCAACCCGAAGGTTTTCGATCTGGATGATTTGCTGAAAATCGCGCCGCCGGAGGAGCGCGTGTATCGCATGCGCTGCGTCGAGGCATGGTCGATGGTCATTCCGTGGGACGGGTTTTCGCTTTCGAAGCTGCTCCGCCGTGTCGAGCCGCTGAGCGGCGCGAAATACGTGGCGTTTCAAACTCTGATGGATCCCAAACGGATGCCCAACGAAAGCAGCGGGATTCTGGATTGGCCCTACGTCGAAGGCCTTCGGATGGATGAGGCGATGCATCCGCTGACAATTCTCGCCAGCGGCATTTATGGCAAGCAACTTCCTCCTCAGGATGGCGCGCCGCTTCGGCTCGTGGTCCCGTGGAAATATGGGTTCAAGGGGATCAAGTCCATCGTGAAAATTGAACTGCGCGCCGAGCAGCCACCGACAACGTGGAGCGCGGCAGCTCTGAATGAATACGGCTTTTTCGCCAACGTAAATCCGCGTGTGGACCATCCGCGCTGGAGCCAGGCGACCGAACAGCGCATCGGCGGCGAGCGACGGGACACTTTGATGTTCAATGGATACGCTGGCGAGGTGGGATCGCTGTACGCCGGGATGGATTTGCGGGCGAACTTTTAATCAATGAAAGACCCGCGCTTCGCCAAATTCGTCGTCCTGGTCAATGGCGCGCTTCCGCTTGGCATTTTGGGCTGGGATGCGTATCAGGGCCGGCTTGGGGCAAATCCAACCAATGAAGCCATTCATATCACCGGCGTGATGGCGCTGATTTTCATCGCCCTGACTTTGGCCGTGACGCCGGTGCGAAAAATCACCGGCTGGAACTGGCTGAGCTATTTTCGACGAATGCTGGGACTATATGCCTTTTTCTACGCCCTGGTTCATTTTTCGATTTACTTCGCGCTCCAGCGATCCTTCAGCGTGAGGGGTGTGATCGAGGATACCAGCCGTCGTCCGTTCATATTCTTCGGCATGACCGCGCTGGTGCTCATGATCCCGCTGGCGATCACCTCCACCAACGCCATGATCAAGCGGCTCGGCGGCGCCAAATGGAAGCGGCTCCATCAGTTGGTTTATCTGGTCGCGATCGCGGCAGCCATCCATTTCTGGATGAATGGAAAGGTCGTCGGCGTCGGTCAGAAAGTGTTCGCGGCAGCGGTGGTGGTGCTGCTGGGATGGAGAGTCTGGGCGTGGGAACGGACGCGGGCCGCCGTGGCCGTGCGGGCGCGGCTGGTGGAAAAACCGGCCGAAATGACCGGCCCACGCGAAGATTGAAGATTGCGTATTTCCCGCGAAATCTGAACAATCCCCCGATATGGCGACCCTTGGCGATGTTCGGCCCGTACTCAAATCCATCGGAAAATGGCCGTTTCTAAAGCGGCTTTGGCAGCAAATCGATGAAGACGAAATCTTCGTCTGGGCGTCCGCGCTGGCGTATTCCTGGCTCTTTTCGATTTTTCCATTTCTCATTCTTCTTCTGAGTTTGGTGCCATATCTTCCCGAAAGCGCGAAAAATACCGCCCAATCGCATATCTCGGAAATGCTCACCCAGATGCTGGGCAAGGAAGCCCACACCATTAACGACAATCTCGATGGCGTCATGCGCCACCAGCACAACGGCTGGCTCGGGATCGGCCTCGTGGTCACGCTATGGGTCGCCAGCGGCGGAATGGCCATGACGATGTCCGCCTTGGACAAGTGCTACGACATCAAGGTCGCCAGGCCCTATTACAAGCAGCGCGCCTTGGCAATCGCGATGACGATCGCCGTCACCATCGGAATTCTGCTGATGGTGGTGCTGATGCCGATTGGAACGGCGGTGGCTTCCTGGCTGAAATCCGGCAACATGCTGAGCCTGCCGCTGGAGATCGCCTTCGACGCGGTGCGATATTTCCTCTCGGCAGTGTTTGCGTTGTTCGTCCTTTCGATCATCTATTATTTCGGTCCGAACATTCGCCAGCGATTTCACCTCATCAGCCCGGGCGCGGTCTTCAGTGCCCTGGTGTGGATTCTGTCCGATCTGGGATTTCGTTTTTATATCGACCGCTTTGCGCGCTATGACCAGACCTACGGATCGGTGGGCGGCGTGGCGATTCTTCTGCTGTTCTTCTACATCGACGGCCTGGTGCTGCTGATCGGCGCGGAAATCAATAGCGAACTCGATTTTGAGCGGCTTGGTGTCTCACCGGGATCTAAAGATTTAACAGGACCGAAACAGCCGGCAATGGCGGAGATGGCCAAAGAACTCTGAGCGCATCTCATTCCGCCAGATCCGTTCTCGAACTTATCCCGCGGATCATTTCAGGGAGATTTTCCAGATCCCCCATTGCCCGCCGCGATTGCTGCGGAAATACAGGGTATCTCCGCTCGGATCCCACTGCGGGCAATCGTCCACGCTGCCGTTGGTGGTGATCTGCACCGGCTTCGACGAATTGGTCAGATCGACCGTCCAGAGGTCCGCATTGCGATGGCGCTCATCGACAATGCGGCCATTGCTCATGACCGGGAAGCTGGAGTACGACCGGTCGCAGACGTAAGCCATCAGGCTCCCATCCCTCGACCAGGCCGGGTCGTAACATTCGGAATCGGGATCGTTGATGATATCGACGGGCATTCCGCCGTGGTCGGAGATTCGGTAAATCTCCCGGTTTCCCGTGCGCTGGTTGATGCTGGTGAAAAGCAGCGAATCAGCCCGGGGGCTTATCCGCGGCTGGAAGACGGGAATTGTCGCCAAATCCGTCCGCGATCGCCCGTCCACCGGTGAGGTATAAAGCTGCGGATCGGGCTGGCTGTCGGAGAGAACCTCATAGAACAGCCGCGGCTTTGGGGCCGCGTCGATCATGGGCCAAAGATCCTGTTCGTTTCCTTCCGTCAATTGCTCGATGCCGACGGAGCCGTCGAGTGTTTTGCGCCAGACATTCAGCCGCTTTCCCGCGCGGTTGGAGGAGAAAACAATCTGGCTGCCGTCGGCCGTAAAGGACGGCATGAGATCCAGCGATTTCCCGTCGGTGACTTCCTCGACCCCCGCCGGCCCGGAAGTGGAGATCGCCATGATTTGCGAACGGATATCCGCCTTGCTGCTGCCGGAGATGAGGGTGAACACAACCTGCCCGCCATTGGGATTAACGGCCAGGGTTCCAATGCTGCTGCCGCGCGGCGCCTGATAAAGCAGCGTCGGCGCTTCCTTACCAGGCCCTTCGCTAACGTCTTTCATGCCGAGCGTGTCGGATTGCCCCGGAACCGCCTGCCAAACACCGTCGTCGTCCCGCTCCATGGTGAGGGTGGTCAGCGGCACATGGCGAATCATGACCTCGCGCAGCGTGGCGGAATATTCGCCGCGCCCATCATCCCAGGGAACAGTCAGCGTGGTGGGATACCACTCGGTTTCGGCGGTTTTCTTAGCAATGAAAGCCGTGAAGACCGGGAGATCGCCATTTTCATCGATCGGGACATAACTAAGCTGCGCGGTCGCGATGCCATCGGGGCCCGGCAACACCTGCTTGCCATCGATGGTGACTGTCGCCCCGGAAGGATCGGTGAGGAATCGAACCGTTTTCTGATGCGGAACCAGATCGATCTGATAATCCGTCTTGCCATCGTCCCAGGAAATATCGCGCTCGACCGGATCATAGCCGGCTTTGCTGACGATGACTTTTTTCTGCGGGAACTGGTTGGCGCTGTTGTCAAAGGGAAAGGTGACATCCCGGACCAGAGCCGGCGCGCTGCCGGCAGCGTTGCCGTCAATGGTGACGGTCGCGCCCGGCGGGATTGTGGCGATGTTGATATTTTTTCGCTTCGGCTGAAGCTGCAAAACGTAATCCGCCGACGGGTCGGTCCACGTAACGCTTATTTTGGCCGGATCCCAACCCTGTCGGGTCGCGACGACATCGTATTTTGTCCAGTTGTCCCGATCGTCAAGCGTGAAATCGAGCGTGGTCGCCGCCTGCGAAACCGGCCCGGACGCGATGGCGGTCCCCTCAACCGATATCTCAGCGGGAATAGGCACGGTCGAGAAAGTGAGCTTCTTGTGGAATGGCTCGAGATCGATTTCCACGCCGGTGGCGAGATCATCTCGATGAAGCAGGATTTTCTTGTCCTGAAATCCCCGATGCGTAGCGACGGCGGAATGAACGTCATCGCCGTTTTTAAACGTGACGGTCGCGGTAAGCTGCCCCATCCCGCGCTGGGCCCCGTCATCGACCGAGATCATCGTATCGGGCGGCCTGGCTGTAAGGGTGATTTCCCGCGTGGTGGCGCACCCGCCGACGAGAAGAAATAGAACCAGGGCCAACCGTCGCATATAACGCTCCTAACCAACACTTGGTTTAGCCGAAACAAATAAGCTCGGCAATAGAGCAATGTAACCGCAGACGGCATGCCCGATAAAAGTGGCTAAAACCTGCTCATCAGGGGGCCAAAGGCGTCACAGGAGTAGGCCCGTCCCGATCAGCCGCCGGCTGGGCCTCAGGGGCTTCGGGATTGGCGATGATCTCCAGCGGCGAGGTCGCTTCAACCACCCGGTTGGATTCCTCATCCGTAAGCGTGATCTTCAAAAGATATTTGCCCGCCGCCAGCGACGAAGGCAGCCGAATCATTCGCGAGATAAAAAAATCGTGCCGGCGATTGCGCGCCTGATCGACGAAGCTCGCCGCGTTGGTTTTGTCGGGCCATACCGCCAAACCGGTGTCGGTATAGAGAACCATCTCCTGCCGAAGCCGCGTCCGCCACAAACCGTCATTGCCCTGGATGGACGTAAAGTTGGCGGCTTCACTGTAAACAATCAGAGCATTTTCGCGGCCGGCTGGGAAACGCGACGAGGCCATCGGACGGTAAACTCCATAGCTAACCACTTCCGAGCAAAACGCCACCGTCGGAATCGCCAGCTGCCCCTGCGAGTGGATTCGCTCCGCCATCTCCAGCAGCGGCTGAATCTTCCGGTTGAGCATGAGATTCCCGTTGTTCCGCGCGGCAGAGCGGAAATTGGTCAGGCCATCCATCAGCGCCAGCAGCAGATCGCGATCTTCGCTGGAAAGCTGGCTGACATCCGACAGATCAGGCGTCGGCTCATCCCGCACCAGGCGAAGAAGCTGGTAATCAAGCTGGTTGCCAAGATCGCGCGGATAATCCTGAACGAGTTTTCGCAGCTTCAGTTCGTAATCATCGGTCGAGACATTCACCGGCGAAGCGGAAGTATCCGCGGCAGCGGCAGCACGAGCAGTGGGAACCTGATCCGCGCTTTCCGGCAGAATCAGCGGCACGCTGGTGTCTTCCTTAAGATGAACCGCGGCCAGGGTCGCCGGTTGATTGGCGGCCGGCGCCAGTCCAACCGCCGCCGCCGACCCGGGACCAGGCCCCGAATCCGCGGGATGATTGGCGGGATCAACCCACTGCACAAGAGACGGCCGCGAGGCCGGCTGATTGGCCAAAACGGGAGCCATGTCATTTGCGTATTCGGAGGTCTTTCGCGCCAGCATCGACGCATCATCCGGCGGAGCCGCCTGATCAGCCGATGGCTGAGGCGTCGGCGAGACTGCTGGCGGACGAAGCGAATAAGGATGCGTTGAAATCGCGTCAGCGGTTGACGGCGAAGCAGAAGGGGTTTGGTTTTTGCAGCCGGCAGCGATGAGAACCAACGAGGCGAATCCAGCAGCCACAGATTTGCGCGCGAACATGATGAACCATCCTTGGTTGAACGCGAACCGGCATCCTGCCGGGAGTTGGGCAAAGTATATCGCTCGACGAAGTGAATTCAATTGAAGCCGTCAGAGAAATCGCCGCAACTCGGACAAACGCCTGTCCCTCTAACCCCCTCGCCCGGTACGCCGGGAGAGGGTTGGGGTGAGGGCCATTTCTCGAGACGCGTTATTGTTCCAACCTCAGGTTCGCCCAGGCCAGCGGATGATCCGATGCCCCCTTGTCGATGTTCCCGTAATCGACCGCGCGCATCCCGCGCGCGAAGATGCGATCGAAGGCGTCCGGTGTTTTGTCGCCGAGGGGGTCGATTACGCCCGGCCAAGTACGCAGAGCCGCAATTTGCCCCTCCCCTTTCGTCAGATTCAGATCGCCCATCAAAATGACCGGCGCTTCCATGGATTGAAACAGCGAAATAATCGTCCCCAGTTCATTCTCCAAATCCCCATGCCGCTCCAGATGGGTAATAAGCACGCTCAGCGGCTTACCCCCAAATTGCAGATGCAGGATCAGCACCTCGCGATTACTATCGGCATTTTCATTCGCCAGCGGAAAACGCTGCCAATGATCCACCGGCAAAGTTGTCAGAGCCCCATCGCCAAACGCATCATGCCACCACTGCCGTTCCACGGGCGCAAATATCCACGGCATGTTCAACTTCTCGCCGAGAATTTCCGCCTGATTGGATTTCGAAAACGGTGATAGCCCGTGAACTTCTTGAAGTCCGATCAAATCGAATCCCCGAAGCGTGGCCACCGTGTCATCACCCGATTTCCCGTCGATATTGAACGTGGCGACGCGCAGAATATCCCCAGCCGGGCGCGTGGCCGGCGCAGGACCATTGAAAGAGGCGCCGGAATCCGCGCCAAGCGGGGTTTTCTGCGCGCCTTGCCAAATGAAGATTCCCGCGACGAGCAGAACGAACAGTATGATCCTGCCGGGCGTAAAACGACGGCCGCGACGTGCAAAAGTGGATTGAGCCGTCATCGGTTCGCCTCCGTTAATTCGGGAACGCGTTCCGCCTGCGTGGCGATTTCGTAGCCGAGGATTCTGCTTTTCATCCAGCGAATCGCCAGCAGATCGCGGAAACTCTTGAACAGACGATTCCAGACACCATACTTGCTTTGGCCGTGCAATCGGGGGTTATTGCTGACGGGGATTTCGGTGACGGTGAACCCTTCCATCTTCAGCAGCGTGGGGATGAACCGATGCAGGCCGCGATACAGCTTGAGTTTGCTCAGGCATTCCCGACGGAAAGCGCGGTACGTGCAGCCCGCGTCAGAGATATTTTCATCAGAGAGTTTATTGCGGACCGAATTGGCGATTCGGCTGGAAGCAACCCGGAGGAAATTGTCCCCTTCACCGCGCGACGCGACACGCGAGCCGCAGACGCAATCGTAGCCGCGATCGAGGGCTTCGAGAAATTTTGGAATGTCCTTCGGATCGTTTTGCAGGTCGGCATCCATCGTCATGACAAATTGCCCGCGCGCCGCGCGCAGGCCCGCATCGCTGGCGGCAGTTTCGCCGCAGTTGGATTTGAACTTGATGCCACGGACGCGGGGATCAAGAGCGACCAGCGCTTCGATTGTTTCCCAACTCTGGTCCGTGCTTCCGTCGTCGACCAGGATGATTTCGGTGGAGATTCCCGCCGGATCGACCACTTCCGCAATGGCCTGATGCAGCAGCGGAAGATTTTCCGCCTCGTTGTATACCGGAACGCAAATGCTGATTTTCGGTTCGAGGGTCATCGGAGCGCTTCCGCCGCCGCGTCCTGCCGCCGTTTGCGATACACCAGCATCAGATTGCGCGAGTACGGAATCACATTGAGAACATATCCCGCGATGCCCACGGAATCCTGCTGGCGAATGAAATAGGCGAGGCAGAGGAATGTTCCGAAAAGGCTTTGCCACCAGAAGATCACGGGAACACGGCTTTCCTTGTGCTTTTCGCTGTAGACCCACTGAACGAGAAACCGCGTTCCGAACGTGCCGATGCCCGCAAAGCCGATCCCTTTCCAAAGCCAGTAATTGTCCTGATACGGCATCCGGAAAATCGCCAGGCTGGTGTAGATCAGTAGAAGTTCCGACATGGAATACTTTTCGGCCGCGATTCAGCGGCTGATTGACGAAGCGGCCCGCGGCTTTCGCGCAAAAAATGCTTTAATCGAGTCAGAGATCGCAATGACCTCCGCCTCGGTCAGCGACGGAAACATGGGAAGGCTGAGGATTCGCCGAACATAATCTTCGGTGCGTGGCAGCGCCGGCTGCTTGCCAAAGCGATCGACGACGCCCGGCTGCAAATGATTCGGCACCGGATAATGCACACCGCTTTCGATTCCGTGTTCCCGCAGTTGCCGGGCAAGCGATTCGCGCACATCGTGATTTTCCAGCCGAATGACGAACATGTGATAGACCGATTCGGTTTTCGGCGAATCCATCGGCGGCAGCGCGAGTTCGTCCACGTCCGCCAGCTCTCGCCGATACCACTGCGCCGCCCGCCGCCGCCCGGCATTCAGATCGTCCAGCACCTTCAGTTGTTCCCGCCCCACCGCCGCCTGAATTTCGTTGAAGCGAAGGTTATAGCCGATTTTCTCGTGCAGATATTTATCCTTCCGCCCATGATTGCGCAGCATCTTCACCTGACCGGCAATCCCGGCGTCGTTGGTGAGCACCGCCCCACCGTCGCCATAAACCGTCAGATTTTTCGAGGGATAAAAGCTGATGGCCGCATGATTGCCATAGCTCCCGGCGCGACGGCCTTTCCACAGGGCCCCGTGGGATTGGGCACAATCTTCGATTATCCACAGCCCGCGATCGGCGGCCAGCTTCATCACGCCGTCCATATGGGCCGGGCGGCCGTAGAGGTGCACGGGCAGGATGCCGACCGTTCTGCTCGTGATCTTGTCGCGAGCATCGCCGAGATCCAGCGTATAGGTCTCATCAATATCGCAGAACACCGGCTTTGCCCCCACATGAATCATCGGCTCGATGCTGGGAAACGCCGTCAGGCTCGGAACCAGAATCTCCTCGCCCGGCTTGATTCCCTGCGCGATGTGCAGCAGATGCACCGCCGCCGTCCAGGACGACGACAAAACGGCATGGCCAAC
>Ga0182024_10025634_pt1 | contig 10397 bp, 8 predicted proteins | sample P32metaG_FD_120480 | JGI IMG/M metagenome (GOLD analysis project Ga0182024, IMG submission 120480) | Permafrost microbial communities from Stordalen Mire, Sweden - P3-2 metaG (Illumina Assembly) | ecosystem: Environmental > Terrestrial > Soil > Wetlands > Permafrost | place: Sweden: Stordalen...
CACCAGACGGGCTTCGACCATAGCTTGCCGCCTGAGTCTCCTCAGATTAGAACAGAGGCTCGGGGATCGACGCAAGTTTCCGGCTCAATGGATCGCGACCCGGTCGCGTCGTGCCGCTGAAAGCCGGCTGCAGCCAGGATTGGCTGCCCACAAAACAGTTATAGCGTCTCGCGGCAGGCCGATTGGCAACCTGCCCACAAAGCAGGGGGTTTTTGGAGAGCGTGCTCCAGGATCATGTGGAGCACGCTCCGGTTCCCGCTCAGAAGTACAGCTTCAAAGCCAACTGCAAATTGCGGGGAGTGTTGATCTGGCTGCCGGCGCCGGTCAACACGCCAAACGTCTGGCTTTGCAATTGGGTGCTTCCCGTTCCGAACCGCGTCCGGTTGAACACGTTGAACCCTTCCGCCCGGAATTCGAGACGGCTTTTTTCGCGTATGGGGAAGCTGCGGGTCGCGGACATGTTCTCGTTGAGGTTCGGGAACAGCCGGAGCTTCGGGTTGTACCGGGTCTCGTTGCCGATCCCGATCAACGGCGTCCCCGAGCCCTGATTGGGGAACGGACCGCTGCAGGCCGCCGTGGGGCTGCTGCAATACGGCACGAAGAAGTTATCGGTCGAAGGATTGAATTGCCCGCTGTAACTCGGCTGCCACCCGTTATAAGACGTGACATAAGCAGGAACGCGAGTCGCTCCCGAATCGCCCGCCGCATAGATTGGCAGAGTGAGTGAGGTGCTTACGCTCACCGGCTGACCGCTGGCGTACAGATTGATTGTCGAAAGGCGCCAGTTGCCGATCAGCCAGGAAGCCGCACCCTTGTTGACGTACTTCTGACCCCGGCCGAAGGGCAGGTCGTAGACCGCGGAGAACTTGAAGTCGTGAGTGACATCATATTGGCCAATCGACTTCTCAAGGCCGCGATTGAAGAAATCGGCCGCGTAAGCGGTGCCCCACGCCGAATCGGAATCGGTCAGCAGCTTCGAGAACACGTACGAAGCCTGGAAAGTGAGGCCGGAGGAGAGACGCTTCTGCAGCTTGACGATCGCGGCATTGTAAGTGGAGTGACCGCTGTGATCGCCCTGGCCCGCGTAGGTATCGATCACGTTGTACTGGGGATATGGCCGGAGCGCCTGTGCGACGGTACCGGTGAAAGTCGGATAGGGGAGCGGAACTCCCGAGGCTTTCCCGGTGGCCGACGTAATCTGGCTGTTCAGCACAGTGATGCTCTGCGCCACGGCGCCGAACTTGGTCAGATAGCTGGGGTTGATCTGGTTGTAGTCGAGCAGCTCAGTCTGCAGGTGCTCGCCCATGACGCCGCTATATTGTATCTCGGCAAACATCGAATTTCCCAACTGGCGCTGAACGGAGAAATTAAAGTTGTCGTAGGCCGGCAGCTTAGTGGTTTCGTCGCCCTGGAACCAGGCGACGCTCGCACCGTTCGAAACGGAGGGGTTGACGAATGGCGGCGCGGTCCACGGCGGCATTCCCGAATCGAGGGTATAGGTCGGGGTGATTCCGTTGGTCGCGTTCGAAAACGTCTGGGTCAGCGTGAACCCGGAGTTATGCGTGGAACCGCTAACCGAGACAAGCGAGCCGTAAGACCGGGCATAGGCCGCGCGGAAAACAGTCTTTTCGTCTTTCGAGTAGGCCGCTCCGAGGTGCGGGCCGAAACCCCACGGCCACATATCCGCGAGTGTCCGGGTACCCACGCAACCCTGGCAGCTGCCGGCGAACAAAACGGCGCCGGGAATGCCTCCCGCTCCTGGATTCGGAGTGGTGGGGCCGAAATCGGACCACCGGTCGCCCAGACCGGTGGGAGGAAGGTTGCCATCCCAGCGTAGGCCGATGTTCAGGACCAGCTTACGCGACACGCGCCAGTCGTCCTGGACGAATCCGCCAAAATAATAGAACTGCTGGCCGATGAAACGCACCGTATCGATCTGGCCGCTGTCGGCGTAGCCGAGCAGGAACGACGCAAAGGCGTTGCCGCCCGCATTGGGATTGGTCCCGCCGGGAACACCGGTTTCTTCATAACTGAACCCGACGCAACCGGCTTCGCACTGGCGGCCGAAGCCGTTGTAATGGTTGAGTTGATACATGCCGCCGAACTTGAACGTGTGATTCCCTTTAATCCAGGTGAAATCGTCGTTAAATGCGTAAGTCGTATTCTCGGAGCCGTTGTCCGCCTGGCCGCCCCAGGTACTGTAGGTATCGCCCGTCCCGCCCGAGAACAGGTTGACCAGATTCTCGTTGCAGTTGGGAACATTGCCAAGGCAGAACTTATTTTGCCAATTGCCGATATATTCCTGCGGGGGCTTGTGATCCTGAACCCAGTCGTTGCCGCCGGCGTAGAAATGGTTCAGCTTGTTCGGGCTGAGCGTCCAATCCCAACTCATACGGAAAACATCCGTCCCTTGAGTCAGGTCGTTGTAGTTGGTGAAGAGACCGGGCAGGGTGGCCGGGCCATCGGGACCCGGAGTCATATGCTCGCGATCGTGCCCCCAATAGCCGGTAAGCCGGTGCTTCGCATTGAAGATATGGTCTCCCTTGAGACTATATTTGTTTACGGGGTATACCTGGGTACCCGAAGTCACCAGATAGTTATTGGCGACGTACGCCGCCGTACCGGGAGCGGCTCCGTTATTCGGCGCGATGGATCCGCTGCTTTGGAAGACGCCCAATGCCTTGACCGCCGCGGGGCTCCAAAGGTTCTTGGGCACTATGTTTCCCGGGAAGAGCTGGCGAGTGACAGATCCGTCCGCGTTGGTTACCTGGCCCAGGGGATCGTAGATTGGGATCAATGCGCCGGTTGAGGTCACCCATTTCGAAAAATCGCCGTTGTACATTTCGGGAGTGGGAACCGTGAATGTGGTGCCGTTAGCGCCGGTGCGGTTGCGAAAACCCTCGTACGAGAAGAAGAAGAAGCTCCGGTCTTTTCCGTGAATGATTTTCGGAATCCAGATGGGTCCGCCGGCGGTCGCGCCAAAATCGTTCTGCTTGTAAATGGAGTTTGCGATTCCGGAGCGGTTGTTGAACCAGTTATTCGCATCGAAATCGTTGTTGCGGAGGAATTCGTACGCCGAACCGTGGAACTGATTCGTGCCGGACTTCGAGGCGTACGTAAGGTTGCCGCCGCCCGCGTGGCCGTACTCGGCCTTATAGCCGTTGGTATCGACCGTGAACTGCTCGATGGCCTCGACGGATGGCGAATTCGATGCCACCCAACTCTTGGAGAGCGCGCGGCTGGTGTTAGTGGATACGCCATCGAGCGACGTGCCATAGGCCGCCACCTGACCGCCGCCTACGCTGAATCCGTTGTCGCCGCCGAGGTTCTTGGCGTCGGGCGTGAGAGACGCCAGATCGAACGGCGTTCTTACGGTTCCGCTTACAACCAGCGGAAGATCGTCGACCAGCTTGTTCTGAATGGTAACGCTGTTCTTGGCGTCTTCGGTCTGTAACTGCACGGCGCTCGCCTGAACCTCGACCGACTGGTTGGATGCGCCGAGCTCCAGCGAGGCATCGGCTCGGACATTGCTGCCGGCGTCGACGGAAAGACCCGTTTCTTGATGTGAACGGAAGCCTTGCTTCTCGACGCGCACGGTGTACGTTCCAGGCTGCAGGCTGGGTACGGTGAACTCGCCCTGACCGTTACTGGTAGCGACAATCGAGACGTTGGTTGCGATGTTGGTGATGGTGATTTTGGCTGCCGGCACGACGGCGCCGGAGGCGTCGCGCACCGCGCCGGTAATGGCGCCGCGTTCCGATTGTGCGAATACGCTAAGAGAGAGAAGCGCGAGACAGACGAGACCGCGAACCACGCTTCCCGAACGACATAGATTCATATCATCTCCGTTGATGGGGTCCACATAGACCCCTGAAAATTTCGGGTTGTTAACAAATTGGATCTTCCCCAACGAACGGCAACCCGGTCGAGTGTGTTAAAGCCCGCCAATGCCAACGCCGGGTAGCAGACGCCTTCGAGTTTACCGCCCAAAGCCGCCTGGGCATCCTTCACTGCAGCGCGGTGTCCTGAGTCCTTGGCAAGTCCACGCAAGCCTTTAGCCGAGTTGGAACCTTCGATCTGAAGCATTGGCATATAGAGCCGTTTGCGCGGATTATACATGATCTTGCGCCCGTGCGGAAGGGGGCAGTCTTGTCTCGGCTTGTCTCGGGTGCTTGGCCGATCTGGGGGAGCAATCGCCGGGATCGCCGGGTTGACAGACGAAAGCGTCTGTCCCACGCGGGTTGACAGACGAAAGCGTCTGTCCCAGGCGGGTGCACGCTTGCGCCTGGCGACGGGCATAGCGCAGCCCGTCTATCCAAGCGGAACTCAATGATGGCGGGACGATCGAGCCGGAACCGCGCCAGCGAAAGGGCTGCCCGATCTGAAGGCCGAGAGAATCCGTTACACTATGAAGACACGAGAATTCGTTTGCTATGAAGACGGTATACCTGACGGGCGGAACTGGGTTCCTGGGAAGTCACTTCATCCGAAACTATCTCTCAACCTGGGAGTACGATGTTCGATGCTTTGTTCGAGGCAGTGGCGATGGAGCGTGTACGCAGAGACTGAAGCACACGGTTCTGGCGGTGAACGCGAGCTATCCGGGAAAAACGGCGTTGAACCTGGACGGCTTGACCGCGATTCCATCCGACATCACGCTGCCACATTTGGGACTGAGCGACGAGTGGCTGGATAAGGCGCGGAGAGGGCCGGCGGGCTCGACGTTCTTCCACTTCGCATCGTCGTTGAACTTCGAAGAGAAGAACAAAGACGCAATTTACGATCACAACATCAACGGTCTGAGACATGCGGTGGACGTGGCGTCGGTATTGAGATGCGATGCGTTCTTCTATATCTCCACGGCCTATACGGTGGGCATTCACGAAGGTCATGTGGCCGAGCGGCTGCATCGGCCCGCCGCCTTCAACAATTATTATGAAGAGACGAAGTGCGCAGCGGAACACCTAATTACGGAGCTATGCGCCGCGAGGGGACTGCGGTTGGTGATTGTGCGGCCGTCGGTGGTGATCGGTCCGTCGAAATCGTGCAAAACGGGCGGCAGCAAAACGGGACTCTATGGGCTGATTCGAGAAATGCATCGCCTGAAACCACACCTCAAACGAGTACACGTTCCGATCACGGCGTACGGCAATCCGGACGCGGGGGTCAACTTGATCCCGGTCGACTATGTCTGCCACGACATCTTCCGGCTATTCGACGATCCCGGCGTGCGGAACGGCCTGCATCACGCCACAGCGGACAACAACGTGAATATTGCCGCTCTGGTGGAGCTGATCAAGCTGCACTTGGGGCTTCCCAACGTCACCGTGGAGCGGAGCGAGCGGTTCGACAGCGAACGAGCGCCGGCGATTGAGAGACTGCTCGCGAGAACAACGGCGTTCTACGACTCGATCACGCGAGCTACGAAGCACTTTGAAAAGAGCGCCGGCGACAAGTGGGTCCTCGGCATGGACGAGGTGGAACGCTATGTCATCGAAGCGGTGCGCGTGTTCGAGCCGACGGAAAGCCAGGCGCCGGATCGCGAGGAGATGGTGGTCAGCGAGGGTAGGGTGGGCCTGAGCGTTTATGCCGGGGGCAAGATGACCGCCGAACCGGTGGTGTTCGGCAATGCGGCCGGCGACCCTGTTTGAACCATTTGAGATTAACGGGCATTCGAGCCAGGAAAGCGGCTCGCGCGGGTGTGCGCTGCTTCCGGAGATGTGGCCGGCTTGTGGCATCGGCGTGTCGCTGGGGCGGTGGTGTGCGGTGGCGGGCGGTTACAGCGAGCGTGGTGCCGGTGCTTAACCGATCTGGGGGAACGATCGCCGAGATCGCCGGGTTGACAGACGAAAGCGTCTGTCCCACGCGGGTAGGCGCTTTCGCCTGCCGAGTGCGACTGAGCCCCGAAATCGCCGAATTCAAGGCCGGAGGCCGCGAGTGAGTCCACTGCGAATAGCAGCGCTGTTGGGGACCTTACTGGTCTTGCTGTGTTTCTTCGCGGGAGTGATTCTGTGCTTCCGGCTTTATGTGATGCCGAGCTCTTCCATGGAGGATACGCTGCTGCCCGGCGATCGAATTCTGGTGGGGGAGATCGGCGCGCGTCTTGGCCGCGAGCCGAAGTTCGGCGACATTGTGGTGCATCGATACCCGCCCAACCGGGCTGAGACGTTTATCAAGCGAATCGTGGGCGTGCCCGGCGACAGGCTGCGGATCGTGAACAAGCAATTTTACCGCAATGGCGCGGCGGTGGCGGAACAGTACGCGAAGCACGTCACGAGCTATGTGGATGCCTACCGCGACAATTTTCCATCGACCCCGAAGATGCGGCTTTCCCTCGAGGCCGTTGAGATGCTGCGGGACCATGTACAGGGCGGCGAGGTGGTGGTTCCAAAAGGGCAGTATTTCGTGTTGGGGGATAATCGCGACGATTCACTCGACAGTCGCTACTTTGGCTTCATTTCGAAGAGCGACATCGTCGGCCGGCCGTTGCTGGTTTATCTATCCATCGAGAGCGATTCCGGAAAGTCGCCGCCGGTTACGAGAATCCGGTGGGAGCGATTTTTTAAGTCTCTATAGCGTGGCCGGCGGTCAGGGTTGCGGAAGCTCCCGAAGCACCGTGTTGGTGTGGTCCTAACTAATGGAAGTAGGAAATGGCTGGCGTTGAACGAGTAAAGCGGCGCGCTTTCGAACAAGCGGCGCGCGTTCGGCCTCCGGCCCGGTGACGCTTCGCGCGAAACCGTTCCGCGCGCAAGTCCACATGCAGGCGTGTCTCTTCGGAAACTCGCCGCGACTCGTTGATTCGGCACAGTGGTTTTTCGGGTGTCCATCTCGCGTAGGAATCGAAGCGCGTTCACACGATTGTGAACGCTGCACGCATGGGCCCAGAGGGCACCCCGTGCGCCACGATCGGTAGCACATCAGTCTGGCCAGGGTTTCATACGCGCTCCTGGGCGTAGGTACCCATGCTCCGCATACGCCGCCGATGCTACGCTGAGATCATTGCCGCGCCATCCCCTCTTCAAGCCCTACCTAGCGCTGGCCGCGGTGTGCCTGTTTTGGGGCACCACTTACCTGGGCATCCGGATGTCGCTCGAGACGTTCCCGCCGCTCGAGCTGGTCTCCATCCGCTATATCATCTCCGGCGGGCTGCTGGTTCTCTTCGCGCTGGTCCGCGGGCTGCCGTTGCCGCGCGGCCGTGAGTTGAAAGCCGCCTGCCTCAGCGGACTGCTGGTGCTGGGAATCGGCAACGGCGCTCTGGTGTTTGCGGAAGTGGTCATCCCCAGCGGCATCGCGGGCCTGATTGTCACTATGTCGCCGTTCTGGATGATCGGCGCCGAAGCGCTCCTCCCCGGCGGCGAGCGCCTGCATGCGCCTACCATCGGCGCCATGGCCGTGGGACTGATAGGAGCGTCGCTGCTCTTCACGCCGGACGCCGGCGCGGGCATCGACCGGACCCTGCTCTATGGCTTCCTGGTTCTGCAGATCGGCATGGCCGGATGGTCGTTCGGCTCCATCTATCAGCGGCGGAATTCCGGAAAGGCGCATCCTATCATCGCCGGCGGCGTGCAACAGCTTGCGGCGGGACTAATCCTTGCGCCATTCGCGCTCGCCATTCCGCAACACCCCATTCACTGGAGCGTCCGCGGCATCTGCGCCATTCTCTACCTGGTGACTTTCGGCTCCATCGTGGGATACAGCGCGTACGCTTATGCGCTGGACCGGCTGCCGGTGGCGATTGTCTCGGTCTATCCATATGTGAACTCGATTGTCGCGGTGGCGCTGGGCTGGTTGTTTTACCGCGAACGCTTCGGCGCGCGCGAAGCGCTTTCCATGATCGTGATCTTCGCCAGCGTCGCCTTAGTGAAGCGCTATTCGCGCCGTGGCGCGCATTAATCGCGGCCGACCAGCTTTGCGCCCAGCGCTCCGCCCGCCATGCTCAGGCAGGTGATGAGCACGAAACCCATCGCCAGCACGATCACCAATCCCGGACCGCTTGCCATGAATTGCGCCACCTGCTGCACGGTGGGGTCGTTGGCTGAAGGCAGATTCTTAAGCTGTTCCTGAAAGATTGCAGTCAGCTTGCCGGAGAGCCCCTCGGCCGTCAAAAGCACGCCCCACAGGGTGAACATGACAAGGCCGGTGATCCATCCCAAGTGCATGCCCGCGCCGACGTTGAGCAAGTTGTGCGTCTTTCGCCGGTAGAAAAGTACCGCGAAAAAGCCCGCTGCCAGCCAATTCACAATGGGCAAAAAGCTGAACAACATCGCCACAAAACCCACCAGCAGCGAGATCCGCACGGCCACCGGATTCCGAAAGCTCACTGGCATTGCGAAGCGCGGCGCCGTCACAAACGACGGTGCGGGCGCTCCGGCGACCGGTGGGGGAATCGCCGGCGTAAGAATTTCGGGCTCGGCAAGCTCCCGCTGCGGTTTGCCGCATTTGTGGCAGAAGAGAGAATCGGGCGGGAGCTGCGCGCCGCACGTACAGAATTCCGGCATGGTTAGTTAAGGCCCTGAAGGAGCCACTTCCAGTTTACCTGTTCCGCGCGTCACAAAACCGCATTGGCCGGTGTTGATGTACTGTGAACGCACGCGGCCCGGCGCTGGAACAGATGGAGACTCGCGAAGCTTCGTTCGATTTTGAAGCGTTCTTTCACGCCCACTACCAGCGTATCGCGCGCGCGATCGGCCGGGTGGTGGGCGACCACGCGCGCGCCGAGGAGATCGCCGTGGAGGCTTTTTGGAAGCTATGGCGGAACCCGCGCGCTCAAGGCGAAAAGGCCGGCGGATGGGTCTACCGGACCGCGGTGCGGCTGGCTCTGAACGAGCTGCGGCGGCAGGCGCGCTCCACGCGCTATGAGCTGTTATCGGGGCGGGTTGTCTACCACGGGCGGCAATCGCCGACGCCTGAGGAAGCCCATGCGGCGACGGAGCGGCGCGAGCAGGTTCGCCGCGTACTGGCGGCTCTGGACCCGCGCCAGGCGGAACTGCTGTTGCTGCGCAGCAGCGGCCTGCGTTATGGCGAATTGGCAGCGGCGATCGACGTGAATCCCGCTTCCGTGGGAACCCTGATCGGCCGTGCGCAGCAGGCGTTCCGCAAGGAATATCTCAAACAATACGGAGAGACGACATGAATGTAAACCGTTGGGTAGACGACTGTCTGGAAGCCCTCGACGATGGCAGCGAATGGCAGCCGGAGGCATCGCTTGCGCGCGCCCGGCTGCGCGATTTGGACCGGCAGGCAAGGATCAAGCGCCGGTGGGCTTGGGCAACCGCGGCAGCGGCGTGTCTGGGATTGCTGGCGTTCATAGAGCCCCGGGCGTGCGCCATGCCGCGAGGTTGCTTTCAGAGCGCGGCGGAGAATACCGCGCCGCGGCCCGCCGTGGCCGCGCCGGTGACTGAAAGTACAAATCCGGCGCGGGCGGCCGCGGCCCAGAGTGTTAAACCGCCGGCACTTGTGCCCAAGACAGAGACTCGCGCGGCGCGCAATTACAAAGAATCGGGATCAGCCTACGCTCCTATCGCCTGTGAGATTTACTCCGATTACGAGTGCCCTTCCTGCGCTGCGTTCTTCCGCGACACTCTGCCGCTGTTAGTGGCCGAGTACGTCCAAACCGGCAAGGTGAGGCTGTTTCATCGGGACTTTCCCTTGGCGCAGCACTCTTATGCGAAACTTGCCGCGCGTTATGCGAATGCGGCCGGCCAAGCCGGGCAATACGACAAGGCGGTAAGCCGGCTCTTCCAGACGCAAGACATCTGGGGCGCGAGCGGCGACATTGAGGCGCAACTGACGCCGGTTCTTTCGCCCGCGGTCATGCGCAAGGTGCGCGACATGGTGGCGCACGACCAGCGGCTTGACGATACGGTGGCGGCCGATCAGGCGATGGGCGTCAGCGACCGGCTCCGCGCGACGCCTACTCTTGTAGTGGTGTGGAAAGGAAATCGGCAGTCTATCTCGCCGATTCCTTCATACGCTTTGCTGAAGAGTTATCTTGACGATCTACTGGCGCGGCAGTGATGAGTCAGATGGCGCCCGATTCGAGGCTGGGGGCGTAGGTGTTACCTGGTATAGCGTTTCGATAAAATATATCCATATTGCTCAGTGCGGGGTCATGTGACGAGGAGGGCAGAAACCAAAAGACATTGGCCGCCGATGAACGCCGATGAACGCGGATAAGAACTGTGCTTTATTAATGGCGTTCATCGGCGTTTGTCGGCGGCCCAAAAAGACCTTCGGTAGGGGTGGCGACAAGTTCGGACGCTCTTCCCGCGTGGCGGACGAGTGTGCGACTTAAAAGTGAAAGACTGGATTGATCAGGCAACCCGATCCCGCTCCCAGAAATCTTCGAACCTCCCATTGATGCGACAGCAACGCAGGGCGATAATGGCATTGGCGCC
>Ga0182024_10025635_pt1 | contig 10397 bp, 5 predicted proteins | sample P32metaG_FD_120480 | JGI IMG/M metagenome (GOLD analysis project Ga0182024, IMG submission 120480) | Permafrost microbial communities from Stordalen Mire, Sweden - P3-2 metaG (Illumina Assembly) | ecosystem: Environmental > Terrestrial > Soil > Wetlands > Permafrost | place: Sweden: Stordalen...
ATGCGGAGAAGGCGGGCGATCATATCTATCTCATCACCGCGACGCAGACCGACGCGCGCTGGAACGAGACAGCGGACCAGTTGAAAAAGTGTGTGGACAGTTTTCGATGCACCGGCAATTAGCACCCTTCACTGTGCATTCCGCGCGGCGTGAATTTTACCAGCGATGACGATGCGGGAAGTTGGTCAGGACATTGATGGAGACCACGGCCGAAGTGGCTTGAGTTCCGTTGGCGTCGGTGGCGACGGTGTAAATGGAGTTGCTGCCGATGGCGGCATTGGTCCAGCGTAAAAAGTACGGGCGCCAATTGAGGAAATTCGGGGACGGATGCGGTCCTGCGATGGGCGACGGATTGGTGACTGTGCCGAGGCTTGAGTTGTCGCCGAAAAACTCGACGGTGTTGATCACGCCGCCGGATTCGCCGGCTTCGGCCAGAATATTGATGGGCGTGTTAACAAGAAAGACAGCGCCGTTGGGAGGAGTCAGGATTTTGGTGGTCGGCGTGGGCAGATTTGTGCTGACGGTAATGTTGACGGCCGCGGAAGTGGTTTGCTGGCCGGCGTTATCGGTGGCGATGGCGGTCAGTGTATAGACGCCGGATGGGACATTGGACCAGATGATTTGGAAGAGGCTACGCAAGGGCCAGTCCGGAACCGGGAAGGCGAGGTTGTGTTCTTCCTTATTCAGGAATTGCGCGAGAGGACTGGGGCCGGGCGTGGAATTGCTGGCCGTGCCGACGCTGGAGCCGTTGGCCAGGAATTCGACGGACGTCACCCAACCGTTGGAATCACCCGCCTGCGCGGAGATGGCGATGTTGGGCAGGGACAAAAAGACGGAGCCGTTGGTCGGGCTCATGATTTTGACGTTGGGTGGACGATTGGTGTAATTGTAAACAATAAAGACTTTGGCGCTGTCGGGGTACCCGATGAAATAGTCGTCGGTTCGCAGCCGACGGAGAGACAGGACGACGGTTTTGTAGCGAGAAGCGCCGGGTTCGGCGACGGGCGCAATGGAAATGTTGGTGGCGATTTGGCCGGCGGCCAGCGTGACGGAGGTGGGAATTTGCGTGTAATCGACGCCATTGGTGGCGCTCCCAGCGATATGGTATAGAATAGTTATGGCATTGTTGGTCGGGCCGATGCGGGAAATGGCAAAATCGGCGGATTGATCGCCCGGCTCGGTGGCCAGAGGCACAGTCGCGCGGACGCTGACCACATCGCGGCGCGGCGCGGAGGCCGCCGCTGAGACGACTGCCGCCACGAATAGCGCCAAGGGTATTGCGAGAAAACGACGAACGAACCTAAACTTCATAGACACCTCTTATGGTAGCCTATCAATCAGGCTGCAAATGACAAGACAATACGATGCACGGCCCTAAATCAAACCCCGGTCTCTGCGCGAGGTTTCTCTCCCATCGAGGAAATCCGGGCAATCCATATTCAATTTCGCCTTTTTCTCCCAAAAATTTGTCAAATCGCCGAAATTGGCAAAACACCACCCAAATTAGTTGTATAAGTGGAAAACAGTCCATAACGGGGTAACATCAGGTTGCCGTTTTGTGCCAATATCCCGCCATGACAGTCAAAAGTGTCATTTTGAAGAGCGCAGTCGCCGGATCGCCGACCGATTTTTCGGTCTGCCCCGGCATACCGTCATTCTTAAGTTCCAGCATGTGCGCTCAGTGTGTCCGGACTCGCACTCCGCGAGCGGCGAGCCGTGATAAATGTGCGTTTAGGTGCGGTGATGTGCGGCAATGTGCGGCAATGTGCGGTAAAGTGCGCCTATTTCTCGCGCGGGGCCTTCGGTTCGGAAAATTCGTCACTTCATCAAGAGACTTTTCTGGATGCTGGTTGGCGCCGGATGTGCTCAAGCAGAACGCAAGGATTCTAAATAACGCATGAAAACCCATCGGCTTCTTCTCGGGCTTTTGCTTCTGACGACCCTGACAGCGAAGGCGCAATTTAATTTTGTAACTAACGATGGCATAGCGATCATCAACGGCTATACCGGTGGCGGCGGGGCGGTGACGATCCCGGCGACGCTGGGCGGGTTGCCGGTGACAGTGATCGAAGGTTCCGGCTTCGAGGACAGGGGAATTACGAGCGTCGCGATTCCAGACACGGTGACGAACATCGGGACGCAGGAATTTGCGCCGAATGAGCAGTTGACGTCCTTTAGCGTCGATAGCAATAACCCCGTATATAGCAGCGCGGGCGGCGTGTTGTTTGATAAGAGCGGCAAAACGCTGGTTGAATATCCCCCGGGTTTGAGCGGGAATTACGCCATTCCAGCCAGCGTCACAACCATTGGAGAAAGCGCATTTTCCGCCTGTTATTTTGTGAGCACCGTGACGTTTCCGGTTGGCTTGACGAACATCGGACCGCAAGCGTTCGCTTTCTGTTTTGCCCTCACCAATGTGACGATTCCCGCCAACGTTTCAGTGATTGGCCCGGACGTTTTCATGAACTGCACCAACCTTCCGGCGATTGATGTGGATTCGGGCAACCCATATTTCGCCAGCGTCGGCGGCGTATTGTTCGACAAAAACGAAACGACACTCCTTGATTTTCCCACAGGCCTGCGCGGGAGTTACGCTGTGCCTTCCGGTGTGACGACACTGGGGACAAGTTGCTTTGTTTTGTGCGCCGCGCTGACGAATATCACCATCCCCACCAGCGTCACCACGATCGAGAATAGCGCCTTTGGCGATTGCACGGGACTCAACAGCCTCACGCTCGGCGCGGGCGTCAGCTTTATTGATACGACGGCGTTTGGCGGATGCGCCAATTTGACCGCCATCAACGTGGACCCGGCCAACGCCGATTTTAGCTCGTTCAATGGAGTCGTTTACAACAAGCAGCAAACCATTTTGGAGCAATTCCCGCCGGGATTTACGGGCGGTTATACGATTCCGAACACGGTCACCAGCGTCGCGGATGACGCTGCGGAAGGTTGCAAACTGACCGACCTGATTGTTCCGGGAAGCGTCACGAGCATCGGAGAAGTATCTTTTCAGGGCTGCGGGAATTTGACCAACGTCACCATGTCCAATGGCGTGTCAAGTATTGGTGTTTTCGCTTTTGCCGATTCACCAAAATTGGCTACCGTGACCATTCCGGCAACAGTGACATCTCTGCCGTTCGGCGCTTTCGCCTACGACGGTCTGACCAGCGTGACCTTTGAAGGCAATGCGCCTGTAACTGATCCAAATGCATTTCTCGGTGAGTCGGCGACAATCTATTATATGGCGGGGACAAGCGGATGGAGCAACCCATTCGATGGTTTGACGACGCAAATCGAGGGCGCGCCGAGTCCGAACGGCGCCTTGCAGGTAGCCATCTTGCCCGCGGCCGCGGCGTTGGCGGGAGCGCAGTGGCAGGTGGACAGCGGTGTCTTGCAACCTTCTGGGGCGATCGTGCTCGGTTTGTCCGCCGGACAACACACCGTGAGTTTTTCGGCGTTGAATGGCTGGACGCCGCCGGGCGCGCAAATCGTTTCTGTGGGCGCCAACGCCACCAACACAGCGTCCGGAACTTATACCGAGGCCGCCTCACCTGCGACGGATTTCGTTTACACGACGAATGCCGGCGGCATCGAGATTACGGGTTATGTCGGCCCCGGCGGCTCTGTCAATATTCCCGCTGTCATTACCGGCCTGCCGGTCAGGGGCATCGGGGACAGCGTTTTTGCCAACAATAATTCTGTCACCAGCCTCGCCATGCCGGACAGCGTGACCAATCTGGGAAATTATATTTTCAGCGGAACCGAAGAATTGCAGTCCGTGACCGTGTCGGCCGGTGTCCATCAAATTGGCATTGGCGAGTTTGAGGATTGCTTCGCCCTAAGCTCGATCACGTTCCGCGGAGCGCTCACCAGCATTGGCGATGGCGCATTGGCCTCGTGTCCGCTTTTGGTGGATTTTACGATTCCTGACACACTGACGAATTTGGGGAACAACGCGCTTTTTGGCGATGGGCTGACGAATGCGTTTATTCCGGCCGGGCTGACGCATATTGGCGTGTCAGCGTTCATGGATTGCAATCAATTGCCGGCGATTGACGTTGACCCGGCCAATCCTGCCTACGCCAGCTCTGGCGGCGTGTTGTTCAACAAGAATCTCACCGAGTTGGTGGAGTTCCCCGGCGGCTATCCCGCCACGACGTATGTCATTTCCAACGGCGTGACGAGCATCGGCGATGCGGCGTTTGAGGACTGCAATCTGACGAGCATCACGATTCCGGCGACCGTGACGAACATCGGAAATTACAGCTTCGAGAATTGCGCGCTGCTGGCAGGGGTGACGATTCCGCAGGGCGTGGTGAGCATTGGCAACGAGGCGTTTGCCATGGACAACAATCTGACCACCATCGCGCTACCGGCGAGCGTGACGAGTTTGGGGCAGGTGCCATTTGCCAATTGCGGCAGTATGACCGCGATCACGGCGGCGTCAGGGAATCCGGCGTTTAGCGACGTGGGAGGCGTTTTATATGACAAGGCCGGACAAACGCTGATTGAATATCCGAGCGGCGTGCCAGGGAGTTTTGCGATTCCCGGCGGCGTGATGAACATTGGAACGGAGGCGTTCGAGCAAACGAAGCTCACCGGCGTGGCCATTCCCGGAAGCGTGACGAATATTGGTCTGAGCGCCTTTTTCAATTGCGTTGATTTACTCAACGTGAGCATGGCGGCGGGGTTGAAGAACATCGGAGTGGGGGCGTTCGAGTCTTGTTATGCCTTGACGAATATGACGCTGCCCGGAAGCGTGACGAATATCGGTTTTGCCGCGTTCAATAGTTGCAGTGCGCTCACGAGAGTCGTGATTCCGAGCGCGGTAACAAACGTGGGCGATTACGCGTTTGCGTCTTGCAGCGGCTTGGCGGCCGTTTACTTTGAAGGAAATGCGCCGCCGGATGACGGAACGGTTTTCAGCGGCGATGGCAGTGTCACGGTTTATTACTTGCCGGGAGCGACGGGCTGGGGCGCGACTTTTGGCGGCGAGACGACGGCGGAACTGGCGGGCATCGCGGTAACGGCGCATCCGGCGAGCGGAAAAGTTCCGTTGACCGTGAGTTTCACCGCAGCGGGCGTGGACAGCGCGGCGAACCCCGTCGTGAATTGGAATTGGAATTTTGGCGACGGCGCGACAAGCGCGGTGCAAAACCCGTCGCACACCTACTTGTCGCCGGGCGCTTTTGCCGCGTCCGTGGTGGAAACGAACAGCCAGGGCCTGCCACTCGCCGGCGGGGTGATCTCGATCACGGCGGCGCCGGTGCCCGTCTATTCAGGGTTGGTCGCAAACGGCGGGTTTGAGACAGGTGATTTTAGCTGGTGGACACTGTCCGGCGAAGATCCGAGCGCTAATTTTGTGACGAGCGCACAGAGTGCAGTTCTGCCGCATTCGGGAAATTATTTTGCGGTTCTGGGGTCGGCGGGTGGCCTGGGTTACCTCTCGCAGACGCTGACGACAATCGCGGCCGGCCAGTATGCGCTTTCATTGTGGTTGAACAGCCCGGATGGATTGGGGCCGAACGAACTTTCTGTGTCGTGGAATGGAACCACACTGTTTGACGAAACCAACATCTCTGCGATTGGTTGGACCAATTTGCAATTCATTGTTTCTGCCGCGGAAACGAACTCCGTTTTGGAGTTGGGATTTCGCGACGATCCCAGTTTTCTCGGCTTGGACGACATCAGCGCCTATCCGACGCTGCCAAATATTGGCGCCGCGAGCGTGGCAGGGGCGAACCTTTTGCTTGACGGAATTAATGGCCAGTCCGGCGACACTTACTTTGTGCTGGCGAGCACGAATCTCGCCCTGCCGTTGAACCAGTGGACGCGGGTCGCGACCAATCTGTTGACAGCCAACGGAAATTTCACCATCACCGTCACCAACACCGTGAGCGCGACGATTCCAAAGCGGTTTTACCTTCTCCAAACGCAGTGATCGCGCAGGAATTGCCACGCTTTTTTGAGGTGACAGTTAATTTGTCGCTCTCGGACGTTTGCACGGAAGTTCGAGCGTAAAAACGGCGCCCGAACCCAAACCTTCGCTCTGCGCAGTAAGTGATCCGCCTAATTCCTTTGCCGCCAGGGCGCCGCTGTGGAGGGCAAAACCGTGTCCCTCTTTCCGAGTCGTGAACCCGTGGTTAAAAATACGAGTCAGATTCTCCGGCGGAATTCCAACCCCATTGTCGATTATTGCGATCTTCACTCGACCGTCGCCATTGGTCGCCCGCAGAATCATTTGTTTGTCGCTCCGCCCGGATTCATCGCAGGCATATTTGGCGTTACGCACCAGGTTGATCAGAATCTGGAGCGCTTTGTGTTTGTCAGTGCAAATGGTGGGTAGAACTTTGAAGTCGCGCACGACTTTGATGTCGTGACGGTCCAGCGAGCCTTCATTCATCCGCAAAGTGTCATCGAGCAACTCGGCCACCTGGATGTTTTCAAAGAGGCCGGAGACACGGGCGTAGCTTTGCTGCATCGCGACGATTTCCTTAATATGCTCCACATTCTTGACCAGGGACGTTAAGTCCTCGGTCAGGGCTGCTTGTTCAGTGCCGAGTCGTTCCGCGAGGCGTTTGAGAAAAGTGGGAGCCAACTTTCCTTTCGGGTCACTGGTCAAAAAGGCTGCCAAGTCGTGAGCGTGTTCGTCGAACAATTGGACGAGGCGATGCAGATCGATCACACGCGACGATCGGACCCGTTCGTGAGCGAGGCTTGCGCTGATATTGACGCTGTTTAGGACGTTTCCGACGTTGTGCAAAACGCTCGTTGCCACCTCCGCCATACCCGCCTGACGTGAAGTTGCAATCAATTCATTCTGGTTCTGTCGAATGATTTCCGTCTGCGAACGAACGCGGCGGCGCAATGAGACCACCCAGACCGAAACCAAGAGCGATCCGAAGACAACTCCTCCCCCTAGGATCATCGTATGGCGCGGGGACCACCATGAAGGCCCTTTTATTAGCGTAAGGCCGCTGGTATCGGCCAGCAAGATGCGAAATGTAGCAGGCTCATTATTTTCGTCGGACTGGATCGCACAAACACCGCGCACTCTCACGAGGCTGCCCGGACTTAGGTCCGGCAGCAATTTCTGCGGGCCAGGCTGGTCGAGTTGTGCGGAAAATATAACAGGTCCTTCCTGGAGAATGAGCCTGGCCTGGGCGCCTTGGGAAATGTCTTGCAGGGTCTTGCCGGTCAGCTCAACGATCAACGCGTCCTGATTTCCGCTCTGAAGGATCTCCTCGGCCGTCGTCGCCTTGGCTTCGGGCAGAGCGCTGCGGCCTATGTGGCGAATGACAGCTTCATCCAAACAAGGAGAGAATTCGAATAAAGCAGGAAAGCCGAGCGCGTCGATACGTTCGCCAACATGGACTTCACCGATTTGAGAACCTCGAACGCGCATTCCTCCAGACGCATCCTGGAGGAACAACGACCCACCCGGAGCCACAAAAGTCACGACGCCGGTGAGCTTGACGCGACGCCCTGTCACCCGTCCGGGATTGTAAGTTGCCACGGCCGATGCCAACGTTGGCGCAATGGCAAATGGGTCGGACGGGCTGGGATCTATAATCGTGATCTCATTGCGACTGGGGACACGAAGCGCAATGCCGCTGATCTGCCCGCGGCTATTGACAATGGAACCACATGCGCCGCGCAGGCTGACCAGCGCATCCAAAAATTCCGCCGGGGCTGGCTCGCTGCTGGAGTCTTGGACGATCGCGGTGAATTTGCCATTCGGACTTGCCATCACCAGGGTGATGTGGGCGCCGTCCTTGCTGATTCGGCGCACCACCCCCTCCATCTCCACCCATTGGGAGTCCATCTGCCCGTTGACGACATCCTCAAGATCAACTTTCAGCGCAACGGGTCGATTGGTCGCTCCCATGATGCGTGTCGAACAATTGATCAGTTGCGGGGCGAAGCCTCTTCCGTCCGTTTGGCCTGTCACTTCAACCCACTGTCCGGCTGCGAGATCGCTTTGCGCTGTATCCAGAAAGATGGCGTCGTGGCCGTCCTGAAGGAACACCACCCGCCATTCGAGATCCACACAAGTCAGCTGGCCGTGTATCAGCGCGGGCAGGTTCTCATTGGCCCTTTCCTTTGACAATAATCGGATCTGTCGAATACTGGTGAGCGTCGGCTCTTTGGCCGTGTCTTGCCTCGTCTTTGGAACGGAGCCTTCCACGGCGTGTGATTGGCTGCTTATTTCAAAGTAGGCATCCGACAGGACGATCCGGTTCGTCTTTATGGTTAGAAATCCCCAGGCATCGACCCGTTGGTAGAGCAGCGCTGGATTGACCTGAATGACCTCGGCCTCCAGTAAGCCCGTGGGATCTTTGATGGTGATGTTTTTCCCCGGCAGGTAAGCGCTCAGAAGGCCGTTGACATGGACCGGTCGATTCGTCCACTCACCCTGTGGTTGCGCCAGCAGTGTGTCAATCGCAGTGACGGGCAATTGCCACCGAAGGTTCTCGGCGGGCGCGATGATCTTGACGCAATTCATCCCCGGGACAAATACTCTAGCCTCGTCCAATCTGCCGTTCTCCGTTCGGCTGGCGTTAATCCCTCGAATTCTCACCCAGCAATCAGCCAAACGTTTGAAATCCGTGCGGCTGGATGTTTGCATGATGTAAACTAAACATTCTTGATGACCGTCGTTAAGAACAAGCGTCACCCGATCCCGGCTTGCTTCTGCCACCCGCACTTGTCCGGAAGTTTCGATCCATTGACCATACAAGTCGCCCAAGTCGGCCAGCTTCAATGGCGCTGGTTGCGGCAGCAGTTTGTTTCCCGTGACGAGCGCCGTGACGTTCGTCAACGTGACACCGGCTTCGTCCCACGTGGTGTCTCCCTCTATGGAAACAGATTGCCCGGCTTCGAAGTGATTTGTGAAGAGCCGTGGGCTGATGTAAATCGTTTTGGAACCGTCGTGGATGTAGAACTGTCCCCAACCCAAATCATAACACAGGACCGTGCCTTGCACCTCCACCGGTTGATGTCGCAGCGCGTCTGTCTGGGAGAGCTCAAACCATTCTTTCCTGGGCTTTTCGAGGGCGTCCTCAGCTTTGCCGTTGTAAGAACAACAACCAAGAACCGCGACCACGAACGCGAGCGCCTGCCCCCGCAGCATCGCCGCCGGCGCCCCGAAAAATCTCGCCCGCGCTTTATGGCCTGCGGCAAATGTGGCTTTTATTTCCATTTTGGTTGAAACAGCTCAACTGGTGGTCCTCGGATAGTCTATCGTCCGTTTGGCGCCGTCCCTGAAGTTACCAAATCCATTAATCTTGTGGTTGCCCCACCATCGCGGTGATGGCGGACGCGCCAGATCCAAAATAGGCTCGACAGGGATGGCTGGATTGTGTAGAGTGCCGCGATCAACCAATCCCCATTTATGGAACTCAAACTTCTTTGCGGTTGCGGCCAAAAATACAAGTTCGACGTGGAACCCGTAAACGGGCGAATGCCATTTCCAGTGACTTGCCCCATTTGCGGAGTCGATGGCACACCCACCGCGAACGCCGAATTGTTAAAACTTCCACCACCGCCTTTCATGACACCCCGTGCGGCGCCGGTCGCGGCGGGCGCCACGCCGCCACCGATTTCGAGCGCTCCGCTCCGAGCTCCGAAGCCCATTGCCAAAACCTTTGGGGAATACAGCCAGGCAAAAGGAATCATCGGCGCGGCGGTTGGCGCCGCAGTCGCCTCGGGTCTGATGTATGGCTTCTTCGTGCTCGCCGGTTTTCGTTTTCCATTGCTCGGCTGTGGCATCGGGGCCGCAACCGGCTGGCTGGCGCGCGTTTTCGCCAAAGGCACCGACTCGACCCTGGGAGTCATCGCCGGAGCCATCGCCCTCGTGGCGACGGGCGGGACGCTCTGGATGATCTACGGCGGAGTGCCAACGATCAGCCTCATTTCCATTCTGGTCAGTGTCAGCGTCGCCTTCCGCGTGGCGTCATGAGGCGCCTCATGCTTTCAAGCCCCTGAGGTCGGCTTCCCATTTCTCATTCGTATTGAGCATTTCTTGCCGCGTCACTTCCGTCCGCTTGTAAGCCGCCGTGCGACCGAGGATTGTCGTAAGGTTGCTGCGCACGCTGGGCGCGACCGTTGGATTGGAATAATTTCGCGACGTCACCGCTTTGTGGAAAGCAGCGATATTATTGACAACGCCGTCCGTATAAAGGTCGCCCAGTGTGCCGCCGTTATAGGCGTCGTCGCAAAGGACTTTCACCGCGCCGAAATAATGCGTGTCGATTGTCCCGGTCATGCCGTAGGCGCGGCAGGCGATGTCGTCCCAGAATTTGCCATCTTGTTTGGAATTGAAGGTAACCCGAATGTCGTTGGGGAATTCGTAAATCACCGAAAAATTGTCCCACACGCCATTGGGAAGCGGC
>Ga0182024_10025637_pt1 | contig 10397 bp, 5 predicted proteins | sample P32metaG_FD_120480 | JGI IMG/M metagenome (GOLD analysis project Ga0182024, IMG submission 120480) | Permafrost microbial communities from Stordalen Mire, Sweden - P3-2 metaG (Illumina Assembly) | ecosystem: Environmental > Terrestrial > Soil > Wetlands > Permafrost | place: Sweden: Stordalen...
CGTCGTCGAGTCCGTCGGAAAATTCGTCCAGCACCAGCAGCTCGGGCTTTGGCGCGAGCGCGCGCGCCAGCAGCACGAGACGCTGCCGGCCTTGCGAAAGCTCGGCAAAGGGCCGTCGCCACAGTTGCGCCAGTCCGAGTATTTCCGCTATGCGCCGCGACTCCGCCCGTTGCGCCGCCGTGGGTCTTTCCGTCAGCAAAAAGGTTCCCGCGAAACCGGTGAGAATCGCGGCGCCCGCCGTGAGCGGCGCTTCCAGCCGCGTAAACCGCCGGTGCGTTTCCGGCGAAAGCCACGCCACGCGCCCGGCGAGGCCGATGGGGCTCGAAGTGGGGCGCTCCTCAAAAAAATACCGGCGCTCGCCGCCGCGCTTTCCGGGGTCAGGCCACGCCCGTCCGGCCAGCACGCGCAACAGGCTCGTCTTCCCCGAACCGTTCGCTCCCGTCACCAGCCAGCCTTCGCCGCGCCGGACGGTCCACGTCACGCCGCGCAGGGCGGGTTGTCCGCCCAGCGTCAGGCGCAGCCCGCGCAATTCCACCAGCGGCGGCCCAGGAAGGGAGGTTCGAGCCATGGGCTACGCATTAACACGATTCCCGCGCGGGGAAACTCCGAAAGCGCGCCGCCATCACGCAATCCGCTACTTCGGAATCACTGCCGCGACCACCGGAGTCGTGTCCGCCGCCTTTTTTGGCGGCGGCGCCGGCGGGATGAACGGCGCGATGCTCACCAGATCGGCCTCAAATGAGCCGACGCCAACCGCCCCGGTGAAACGCACCGGCCGGCGCGTGCCGTCAGCGGCTATCCACAACTGTAGCGGCTTGTTGTCCCCGCGCATTAACAGGCCCGCTCCCGGCAGGCTGGGCTCGACCACCCACGCGTAAATCGGCCCGGTGGGCAGCACGACTCTTTCCAGTCCCAACACGCGCACAGTGACATCGTGCGACCCGCGCGTGTCAAAAACCGTCGTATGCTGCTCGAATTTAAGGGCGAGGGGCAATGTCTGGTAATAAAGCAACGCAGCCAGGGGGTCGAAGGCGGCCTTCGTCAGCGGCCAGGGTGGGGGAGGGCCGCCACCATACGGCGAGAAGGCCCGATTGGGCCGGGGCCGGCCGGCCGTCGTGTTTCCGGTGATGTTGCCCGTGCCATTTCCTGAGGCCGCAAGCATCCCCGGCGGCGGCCGCCGCGGCGGCGGTGCGCCGGGTGCGGGAGCCGTCGTGATTTTTTCAGTCACCAGGCTCTTTTTGACATCGAAAGTCATCTGGGCATTGCGCAGCCGGTAGGAGTCGTCCTGCTGCGTGGAATATTGCAGAGAGCGGTCGAGTGTCGGCGTCGCCCACGTCGTGGCCGTCGCGCGCACCCGGTAAAACAGGTCGACGCTGGGCGTCGTGCGCACATTCAGAATGCTGCGCAGCGTGGCTTCGCCATTCGTATTGTGCGCCGTCCACACATACCAGTCGGCGTGCCCGACCTCGAATGCGCCCCAGTAGATGTCATAGGAAAATTCCTCGCCATTGGCGAAAAGTTTGGCCGGGTCGGGTATGACGCCCGGCGCTTCCGCCGGGGGTGTAACCAAGCCATGGTGGGTCGCCACCATATGCGGCTGGGCCTGCGCCGGCAGCCACACCCCGGCAAAGATGACGGCCAGCGCGAACCTCCGCGCGAGGCACGAATACGGAATCCAAGACATCTCCATGGTTCGGGGGGTGGGGCAAAACGGCTCTTCCGAGGGGCCCTAGCCAGCTCGCTATTCGGTTAAACCCCTTTGCCGCGTAAAGGATGCACCCGGGCACAGGGCGAGTCAATGACGTGGGTTACCCCGGCAGGTGCCGGGTTTGTAAATACGCGGTTTCCGATTTGCAATTATGCCGGAAAGTAGCGATTATGAGGACGATGGCACACGAGACTAAACCTTGGCGCGCCTGTTTGGCCGCTCTCTCGCTGGCTTCGGCGCTCGCCTTCACCGGCTGCACATCCGACCAGAGCGTGGATCGCACGCCCATTGGTGGCGTCGTGACGGGCAAGACGGACAACCCCGGCGACTACCTGGACTCAGTCCAGCAGGCCAATGAGGACCGGCAGGCGGGCGGCCAGTCAACTTCCGCGGTTGGCCCGGGCTCCTCGCGGTATTAATAGACTGCGCCGCGCCGGCATATTGCTGGCATCGCGCAATTGCCCTATTCCGTCCCGGCGGGTTCCGGATCGGTGTCACTGACAAACTGGCGGTAAAGCCGGGCGTATTCGCCGCCATGCGCCAGCAACTCGCCGTGCCGCCCGCGTTCAATGAGCTTGCCGTGGTCAATCACCAGCACCTGGTCCGCGCGGCGAATCGTGCTAAGCCGGTGCGCCACCACAAAACTCGTCCGGCCCTTCAACAACACCCCCAGTGCCCGCTGCAGGCGCGACTCGGTGATGGTGTCAATCGCGCTGGTCGCTTCATCCAGCACGAGAATGCGCGGGTCCGCCAGCATCGCACGCGCGAAACACACCAACTGCTGCTGGCCCACCGACAGCCCGCGGCCTTTTTCGCCCACGCGCGTGCGCAGCCCGTCCGGCAGCGCCTCGAGCAAATCCAGGCAATCCAGTTGCCGCAGCACCTCGACGACCGCGGCGTCATCGGCCCGCGGGCGGGCCAGGCGGATGTTGTCCGCCACCGTGCCAGAGAACAGAAAATTTTGCTGCGACACCAGCCCCATTTGCCCGCGCAGCGAATCGCTGGTCACCGATGTGATGTCGTGCCCATCGAGCAGGATTTGTCCGCTCTGCGCGAGGTAGAATTTCGACAGCAAATTCACGATACTCGTCTTGCCGCTGCCCGTGTGGCCGACCAGCGCGACCGTCTGCCCCGGCTCAGCCACGAAGGAAATATGGTGCAGCACCGGTCGCGCGGGGTCGTAGCCGAAGGTGATATCGCGGAATTCCACCCGGCCCTCTATCCGCGGCAGAGCCCGCGCGCCGGGATCGTCCCGCCAGTCGGGCGGGGTGTCGAGCGTGCGGAACAGCCGCTCCGCGCCAGCCATCGCGGACAGCGCCTGCGCGAACTGGTTGCCCAGGACCGTGATCGGGCCGAAGAACTGGTTCGCCAAAAAGAAAAAAATGATCAAATCGCCTACCGGCATGTGCCAGTCCGGCTGCAGCGCGCCATAGCCGCCCACCAGGAGCACGGTGGCGATGAAGAACTGCGAGTTCACCTCCAGCAGCGGAATGAACCGCCCGCTTTCCCGCGCAAAATCCAGGCTGTAGAGCGAATGGTCCTGCACCAGCACCGCGAACTTCCCGGCGTTCACCGCTTCGCGCCCGAAGCTCTGCGTCACGCGAATGCCCGAAACCGTTTCCGCCAGCGAAGCCGTCACACGCGAAAAACTTTCCTGCATCTGACGCGTTGCCAGGCTTAGCCGTCCGCGGAAGTGACGGTCCAGCAGCCACGCCATCGGCGTCGTCAGCAACACCACGGCAAACAGCCGCCAGCTGTACCACGCCATCAGCGCGCTCGCGCCGAGCATCTGCCCTCCCTGGACCAGCGCCACGAACAGAAAATTCTGCACGCCCACCCGCACGTTTTCAATGTCGCTGGTCATCCGGCTGATGATGCGGCCAAGCTTCGTGCGGTTGAAGAACGCCATCGGCAGGTCCAGCAAATGCCGCAGCAGGAAGAAGCGCAGGTCGCGCACCACATTTTCACCCAGTTCCAGCGCCAGGCGCTGCCGGTAGTAAAATGTCCAGTCCGTCATCAATGCCAGCGCGAAGAAGCCGGCCAGCGCCGCCCACAACCCCGTCCGGTCGCCGTGCGCCACCGGCCCGCGGATGATCGCGCCCACCGCCCACGACATCAGCGGCAGTTGCATCGAGCGCACCACCACCATTCCGAACAGTAGGTTGCGCCGCGGCGCGTAGGGCCGCGTGTAGGTGAACAGCCGCCGCAGAATGCGGTAGTCGAGCGTCTTGGGCTCGAGGCGCCGGTCCTCCTCGTCCTCGACGGGTCGCGCGCCGCGGGCCAGCGAAAGCTCGTGGCGGATTTTCGGCGGCGGCTTGACCGCCCGCACCGTGCGCCAGTTTTTATCCAAGCCGAAGGTCACGACGCACCTCCTGACGGTGGCGGCAGCGGTTCCTCATCTGCGGGCGGAATGGCGCTGTCCTTTACCGGCGCAGCAAACGCCCCCGGGCCCCACGGAAAGCGCGTGCGCTGCAGCAGCCGCAGGCTTTCCGAATCGAGCCCTTGCAAGTGGATGGCGCGGCGGTAGGGCCCCGGCTGCTCCATCAATTCGCGGTGCGGCCCCGCCTGCACGAGCCGCCCGCGTTCGAGCACGAGCACGCGGTCGGCCCGGCGCAGCGTGCTCAAACGGTGCGCCACGATGAAGGTCGCGCGCCCGCGCACGGCGTTTTCCAGCGCCTCGATGATTTCGTGCTCCGTGCCCGGATCCACCGCCGCCGTCGGGTCGTCCAGCAACAAAATCGGCGGCGACAGCAGCAGCGCGCGCGCGAGGGCCAGCCGCTGGCGCTGCCCGCCGGAAAGATTCACGCCGCTCTCGCCCAGCACCGTCTGGTAGCCCTCGGGCAGCTCGCGGATGAACCGGTCCGCCGCCGCAATCTGCGCCGCGCGCTCGATTTGCTCCCGCGTCGCCTGCGGATGGCCGAACGCAATGTTCGCCGCCACCGTGTCGGAAAACAGAAAATTTTCCTGAAACACTAAACCGATATTCCTGCGCAATTCCTCGAGCGAAAGCTCCCGCAGGTCGCAGCCGTCCAGCAGCACGCGCCCCGCCGTCGGGTCGTAAAAACGCGGAATGAGCGACATCAGCGCGCTCTTCCCCGAGCCCGTCGCGCCCGCGATGGCGATGAATTCCCCCGGCTTCGCCGCGAACGACACCTCGTGCAGCACCGTGCTGGCCGCTTTGTATTGAAAACTCACCCGCTCGAACGTGATTTCGCCGCGCACCGTGCCCAGCCGTCGGGGGTGGGGCGGCGATTCCACCTCCAGCGGCGCGTCGAGGATCTCGAACACCCGCCGCGCCCCGGTCAGGCTTTGCTGAATCGAGTCGGCCACCGTCGCGATGGTGCTGACCTGGCTGGAAAATTGCTGGAGCAACCCTGCGAAAACCACCAGCCCCGTGCCCAGCGCGATTTCTCCGCGCATCGCCATCACCCCGCCGTAGCCCAGCAGCACCACCATGCTGCACTGCATCAGCAGATCCATCGTCGGCGAGTAGACGCTCACTTGCCGGAAAATCCCATGACGCTGCGCGGCCACGCGGTTGTTCTCGATCTCAAACCGCGCCGCCGCCTGCGTCTCCAGCGCAAAGCCCTTGATCGTGCTGATGCCTTGGATGTTTTCCGCGAACGACAGCACGAGCTGGTCCATCAGCTCCCGGCTCTCCACATACGCCGGCCGAATCGCCTTCGCAAACTGCACCGAGCGAAACCACAGCAGCGGCATCGTCGCCAGGCATGCCAGCGTCAGCCGCGGGCTGATGTGCGCCATGTACGCGACATACACCGTCAGCGAAATCAGCAGGATGAAAATCTGGATCACCACCCCGTCCACAAACAGCCGCAGGTTCTGCACATCGCTCGTGCAGCGGTTGATGATCGAGCCCGTGTCGTTTTCATCGAAAAAACGGAAGCTCAGCCGCTGCAGCTTGTCATACACCTGCGCGCGCAGGTCCACCACCAGTTCATGCTGCATCAGCCGCGCCACCGCCACGGAGTAGCCATAGTTCAAAATCGCCCGTAACAGCGCCAGCGTCAGGATCGTCCCCGCGAGCAGGACCAGCCCGCGCAGCGCGGAGGCATTCACACCCGGATGGGGCAGCCACATTGGCCAGCTCGCGGGCGGCGCGCCGGGTTCCGCGAACTGCCGCACATAGTCAATCCCCACGCCGGTGAGGTTCAGCCCCATCAAGCCCAGTGTCAGCAGCGCGAATTGCAGCCCCAGCACTTCCACGCAGCGGTATTTGTAACCCCACGTCAGCTTGAGCAGGCGCCGCACCAGCGCCCCGTTCGAATAGTTGGGTGCGGCGGAGGCGGCTGGGGGAATCGTGGAGCGGGCGGCCATCGTACCGGGACGAATCCCGGCCTTCTGAGATTCGTCAGAAAACCGCCCGCGAAAAGCGCAAAATTCACCGTCTTCGCGGATTTCACCGCTCCCGCACCCGCATTACGCCACTGGCCGCAACTTCACCGAGTGCCTGTAATAGAGCGTCATCGCCGCACCCGCGATCACCAGCCCCAACTGCCCTCCCGCGAGCCGCAGCGTGCTTCCCCACAGCAGCGGCGCCAGCACCGCGGCCGTCAGCGTGTTGAGCCCCGTCTGAATCAGCGTCGCGCACGACGACCCCAGCCCCCATTGCCCCGGAAACAAGTCCAGCGCCAGCAGCGACAGGCTCGGCATCGCCAGCGACATCCCCAGCGTGTACGGCACAATCGGCGCGATGCTCCACGGCAGGCCCGGCGGCAGCGCAAGGTTGACGACGACATTCGCCAGTCCCGCCGTGACCATCAATAGATATCCCAGCCGCACCGTCTGCATGTGCGACACCCGCCCCGCCAGCCGGCCCGACAGCCACGCCCCCGTCATCATCCCCGCCACCGCCGGCCCGAACAGCCAGTAAAAATCCGTCTGCGCGAGATGCAGGTGCCCGATCAGGAACTTCGGCGACGACATCACATACAGGAAATAACCCGCGAAATTCAGCGTCATGGCGATGCTCACCGCGAGGAACGCCGGCATCGTCAGCCCGCGATGGTACGAGCGCAGCAGGTACATCGGATGCAGCGGCTTCCGCTTTTCCGGCGGCAGCGTCTCCGGCAGCGCCACCCAGCACCAGCACCACTGGATGACCGACAGCGCCACCAGGAATATGAACAGCGAGCGCCAGCCGAAAAATTTGTCCAGCCACCCGCCCATCACCGGCGCGACCGCCGGCGCCAGCGCGAACATCATCGAAATATGCGAGAGCAGCCGCTGCGCTTCCGCCCCGTGCATCAAGTCGCGCACCACCGCCCGCCCCAGCACGATGCCCGCCCCGGAGGTCATCCCCTGCAACGCCCGGAAAAACCACAGCATCCCGATGCTGTGCGCGCACGCGCACCCCACCGACGCCAGCCCAAACAACACCAGGCAAACCAGCGTCACCCGCCGTCGCCCCAGCGCATCCGAGATCGCCCCGTGCCACAGTGTCATGAAGGCAAAGCAAATCAGGAACACCGACAGCGTCTGCTGCACCTCCATCGGCGTCGCGTGCAGGTCGGTTTCAATCTCCGGGAACGACGGCAGGTAGGCGTCCACCGCAAACGGCCCCAGCGCCGTCAGGAAAGCCAGCAGCACCGGCAGGCCGCGGCCATGCGGTCTTTGCGCCACCGGCCCAGCCGCCGGGGTGTCCGCGGATGTGCCGGCTGACATGGGCGTGGCGTGGTTCATCGGGCGGTCAACGGGTAAAAAATAACGCCGGGATTCCGGCGCCGCCGCATTCCCTACCCGAAAACTCCGCATGCCGCAAGCGGCGCACGCGATTCCGCCGGAAAAACGCCCCCGCGCGCCCGGACGGCCTGAATCCTGCTTGTTGGCCTTAAAATGAAGTTGCATTACAAAAGTTCCTGCATTTGTTTAGCAGGCCGCCCCCATTCCGGCCACCGGGGCAGCCCATGAGGAACTTCTGGCTCACGCGCCTTCATCCTTCCACCTTCCGCAGGTTGCCATGACCCATCTCCGCCACCACTCGGTAGCGGGCGAGCCCCCCGCGCAAGGGCTCTATGACCCGGCGTATGAACACGATTCCTGCGGGGTCGGCTTCGTTGTTCACATTAAAGGCCGCAAGTCCCACCAGATCGTCAAGGACGCCCTGACCATGCTCGACAACATGGAGCACCGCGGCGCCTGCGGCTGCGAGAAGAACACCGGCGACGGCGCCGGCATCCTCGTCCAAGTGCCCGACAAGTTTTTCCGCAAGGTCCTCGCCAAGTCCGGATTCACCCTCCCGCCCGCCGGCCAATACGGCGTCGCCAGCGTCTTCCTCCCGCGCGACCCCCGGGAGCGCGCCACCTGCGAGAAAACCTTTGAGCAGGTCGTCAAGGCCGAAGGCCAGTCTGTCCTCGGCTGGCGCGACGTGCCGCAGAACAACGCCGACATCGGCCCCACCGCCAAGGCCGCCGAGCCCGTCATGCGCCAGCTCTTCGTCGGGCGCAACCCATCCATCACCGACGACCTCGCCTTCGAGCGCAAACTCTACGTCATCCGCCGGCTGACCGTGAACCAGCTTCGCTACACCGGTCCGCACCACGCCGCGAAGGACACGCTGTTCTTCGTCACCAGCTTCTCCGCCCGCACACTTATTTATAAAGGCATGTTGAGCGCCCCGCAGCTCGAACCGTATTTCCCCGACCTGAAGGACCCGGACTTTGAGTCCGCGCTCGCCCAGGTGCACTCGCGTTTCTCCACCAACACCTTCCCCGCCTGGCACCGCGCCCACCCGAATCGCTACATGTCGCACAACGGGGAAATCAACACCCTGCGCGGCAACGTCAACTGGATGCACGCCCGCCAGGCCCAGCTCGCCAGCCCGCTCTTCGGCGACGACCTGCGCAAAATCATGCCCGTCATCCAGGAGGACGGCTCCGACTCCGGCATGTTCGACAACTGCCTCGAGTTCCTCGTCCTCGCCGGCCGCGCGCTCCCGCACGCCGTGATGATGATGATCCCCGAGCCGTGGGAAAACCACGAGAGCATGAGCGCCGAAAAGCGCGCCTTCTACGAATACCACGCCTGCATGATGGAGCCGTGGGACGGCCCCGCCTCGATTTCCTTCACCGACGGCTTTTCCGTCGGCGCCGTGCTTGACCGCAACGGCCTGCGCCCGTCGCGCTACTATGTCACCAAGGACGACCGCGTCATCATGGCTTCGGAAGTCGGCGTCGTGGATGTCGACCCGGCCAACGTCGCCTTCAAGGGCCGCCTCCAGCCGGGCCGCATGTTCTTTGTCGACACCAAGCAGGGCCGCATCGTGGACGACGCCGAAATCAAGGACATGTTCGCCAAGGCCCAGCCTTACGGCGAATGGCTCGCCAAGCACCGCGTCAACATCGAGGAACTGCCCGCGCCCGCGGCCTATCCGCAGTCCGACCCAAAGACGCTTTTCCAGCGCCAGCAGGCTTTCGGCTACACCTACGAGGACTTGCGCTTCCTGCTCACCCCGATGGGCAAGGACGGCGTGCAACCGCTTGGCTCGATGGGCACCGACGTCCCGCTCGCCGTTCTCTCCAACCACTCCCGCCTGCTCTACAATTATTTCAAGCAGCTCTTTGCGCAAGTCACCAACCCGCCGATTGACTCCATCCGTGAGGCCGTCATCACCGCCTCGGAAACTTTTCTCGGCTCCCAGCGCAACTTGATCGACCCGACACCCGAAAGCTGTCGGCGCATCAAGCTCAAGGACCCCATCATCTCCGACAAAACGCTCGCCCAGTTGCGCGATATCAAACTCGGCGGCTTCAAGGCCTGCACTCTCCCCATGCTTTTCCCGGTGGACGAGGGCGGCAAGGGCCTCGCCGCCGCCATGGAAGCGCTCTTCGCCGACGCCGACCGCGCCATCGCTGCTGGCGACAACCTCCTCATCCTGAGCGACCGCGGCCTCAACCAGACCCGCGCGGGCATCCCCGCCTTGCTGGCCACCGCCGGCCTGCATCACCACCTTATCCGCCAGGGCACGCGCACCCTCGTCTCTCTCATCATCGACTCCGGCGAGCCGCGTGAGGTCCACCACTTTGCGCTGCTCTTCGGCTATGGCGCGGATGTCATTTGCCCCCACCTCGCCTTCGAATCGCTTGGCGACCTCATCGCCCAGGGCAAGCTCGCCGCGGACTATGAGAAAGCGTGCAAGAACTTCATCAAGGCCGGTGTCAAAAGCGTCATCAAGACCATGGCCAAGATGGGCATCTCCACTTACGCCAGTTATCGTGGCGCGCAGATCTTCGAGGCCATCGGCCTCAACCGCGAGGTCGTGGACAAGTATTTCCACCGCACGTCCTCGCGCGTCGAGGGCATCAGCCTCGACACCATCGCCGAGGAAGTGCAGCAGCGGCATCGCCACGCCTTCCCGCCCATCGCGAACGAGGAGGGCAACACGCTGCCTGCCGGTGGCGTTTACCAATGGCGCGCCGAGGGCGAATTCCACCTGTGGAATCCGCAGTCCATTCACAAGCTGCAAAAGGCCACCCGCACCAACGACTTTGCCACCTTCAAGGAATACACCAAGCTCATCGACGACCAGTCGCGCAACCTCTGCACCTTGCGCGGCCTCTTTGAGTTCCAGCCGGGTCAGTGCGTGCCCATTGAGGAGGTCGAATCGGTCGAGACCATCGTTAAGCGCTTCAAGACCGGCGCAATGTCCTACGGCTCCATTTCCAAGGAG